>Ga0307518_10000108_pt1 | contig 58687 bp, 58 predicted proteins | sample 25_EM_MG_FD_203889 | JGI IMG/M metagenome (GOLD analysis project Ga0307518, IMG submission 203889) | Populus trichocarpa ectomycorrhiza microbial communities from riparian zone in the Pacific Northwest, United States - 25_EM | ecosystem: Host-associated > Plants > Roots > Unclassified | place...
GGCAAAGATGTAATCGTGCTCATCCCCCGTGCATTTCATGGACTACAAAGAAAAGTATATATATGGAGTTGGTGTTCCTCATCTCACGAGCCGATGACTGACCAACTGGACACTTTGTCCTTAAAGTGCCTCCAGAAATTGTGCCTGAAGGCAGGGGTTAGATTTTGGGGAGAGCGCGTAGACTCCTATTCATTTGGTCAACGTTGGTGAGTCAATCCAAGGGAATAGGCCCGGATCAGCATAATACAACAGTTCGAGACGGCGCTGCACACACTCCAGAGAGATGGGCGCAGACCGCACCACTTTCGCTGTCATTGCCACCGTTGTTACGCCCAAAACTGCAAATCTTGCTATCATAGGAGCATTTCGGGTAGGAACCTACTAACACCATCGGTCCTTGATTAAATTGTCGAGGGTTTAAGCAGACGAAGTTTCCCCTGAATGTGGTTGCCACTCTCATCGACCCACTGCAAGGGACCAATTCAGCCGTACAGTATCACCACAGTGCCACGCAATGGAAACCATTCTACAATCGTCGATGGCTGACACACGAATTTATGCAGCATTTGATCAGAAGGTGATCGAACTTTGAAGGTCCTCGAGTTCTGCGACGACGAAGCCACAGACTGCGCAATCTTATCCCACAGATGATCAAGCTTGCGATGATGGCTGGAGAGGAGAGGGATGAAATTCGCCGGCGTGATGGCTATCGAAAGATACTAGTACAAGTCGTTAGTAAGACGCCAGGCTTTAAACTCTTACTAACGGCTTACTATACTCGATAGCCAGTGCATGGCTGACTATAGGCACCCCCAGTTATGAGCATTCGGGGTGAATAAAATTCGAGTACGATTGCCATCGATATTGTCATCATCGTAGGGTACTAGTATAGTACATATAAGATCGGTGTTTACGGGGCTTCGGATGTCTCGTCTCTCCTCGCCTTCTGGCCTCTTTTTTTCCGACGCTCTGATCCAACCTTCTCTACTCTCGCAGGCGGTCTCTCCTGCCAGTTGTGATGGTTTTCGAATACATCAAACAGCCTTGGAAAACGCTCTACCTTGCGTATCAGGTTCCCGCCACCCTCTGCGCCCTGCCAGTATGGGCGGTGATGTATGCGCTGCCGATATTTCGACCTCAACCAGGCTGGTCGTGGGGCCACGCAATCAGAATTGCATTTTGTCGCCATCTGAATATTGTCAGTGCCAGGTGAGTTGTCTCTTCATCCAGAAGAAGCGCCACGTTGACTACATAGCTGCTTGTCTGAATAGTGTCGGCGGCATCCCCCCTCTTCCTGACCACCATGCCATCCTACCCTCAAAAGAAGCGCAAGGTATCTGGATCGACGGTGCACCCGAACTCATTACTGGCGATCTCAAACTCTGGACTGCCCTCTCCAAGGTCGAATCGACTCGCATCCCAGGCTACTGGTTTGGCAAAAAGGGCATCGTCCCGGAACCTAAGATACCAGTTCAGGTTGGAGAAAGGGTGTTCTTATTTTTGCATGGTGGTGGATATATTGTACTGTCTGCCCATCCACGGTCCCCCACAACCCCCATACCTCGTTCCCTCGTTGAGCTGAGCGGCACTGTCCCTCATGCTCTCGCAGTAGAATATCGGCTTTCATCCACACATCCGTTACCTGACCGCCATCCATTCCCAACTGCCCTCCTTGATGCACTCGCTGGATACAACTATCTCGTGAATGTCGCTGGCTATCATCCTTCCAACATCATCGTGGTCGGTGATTCAGCGGGCGGTAATCTCGCTTTGGCGCTTGTACGATACCTAGTTGAAAACAAGGGCGTCACTGACGTCCAATTACCCAGCCCACCGGGCAGTCTCTTACTCCTGGCTCCGTGGACGGATCTGAGTGATTCCCATGATATCCCCGGCTCCTCCTCTTTTACTAACAAAGGAGACATCCTCAAGGACATGACAGATAAGGCAGGCTTCGTATGCCACGCAAAACGTGCCTTCCTTGGACCTCACGGTTTGGAAATGGCTGCCACCAATCGCTACATTTCTCCTGCATCCTTGCATCCTCTGGCGAATGCTCGCTTCACAGGGTTCCCGCGAACATTCATCCAAGCTGGAGGTGCAGAGAGATTACTTGACCAGATACGCACTCTTAGGGAGAAGATGGTAGCTGATATTGGAGAAAACGAGGTCACATACTATGAGGCGACTGACGCCATCCACGATTATCTAGCCTTCCCCTGGCACCCTGCATGTCCTCCAACCCTCGAGGCGATCCAACAATGGCTCGCATGACCACATCTTGTGTTGTACCCCAAGTTGTTTTATTTCTCCCATTGGTTCATCTTTGTCAACGGGTAGCAGACCATGAACTTCTACAAGCGAATACGAGTCGTCCATGTATACTAGGTGTAGAGAAACACCCCAGCGAATCTATCCATTCTCATGGGACCTCGACACAGATCTATCGACAAATTGCCATTGAGCTTGACTTAAGACCACAGATGACTGTACTACAAACCTATCAATGGCGTTGCAGCAGATGCAAAGTCCACTGGGGATGTGAGCTGCTCCGAAGGAACCTTATCACCACGTCGAAGCGAACAGCACAGAAATTGCAATAAGACGGTTATTGGCGGAAGAAAGATCGAATTTCTAGGTTTCCATGAACGCTATGTGATTTCACTTTCCCCGCGACAACCACACCAGAGATCCACATATAAACACTATAGTCGTCGAAATGGGCGCCTCGAGACTTCATTCGGAAGTTTGAGCGGATCAACGTTGTCACGAATCCGAGGAATCCAGGAACGATGCCATTCGGTGATCTACCAGTTACCGAGGAAATCTTGATGGTCGCCATGTGCGAAGGTTATGAGGAATGTTTAATTCTGGCTGGTATACATCCTCGGCAACAAATCATACCAGTCCTCGTCGCTTGCAACCGTTGACACCTTCGAATTATGGCCTCCGTGAGAAACCTATTTGCTGGCAACACGGCATTGCCGCGGCCTCAAATGCGACGTACTCTTCGTCAATTGCGGTCTTCGTTCACTAATACAAGCCTTGTTTTCCCGTATGAGTGGGCCAAGTAGATCGGTGGTGCAGTCCGTTGTTCTGCTGTCAATGGAGAACAGTCTGGAGACAGTAATGCTTGCAACATTGCCGTGTACGCGCCAAAGAGTTCGAGGCATGGACTATTAAGGAACCTATCCTCATCTCCTAGGATTCTGGCGAACGGCCCACATGCCGAACATCCATGGATACGGATACAGTATCCAGACCACACATCTGATGTATTTCTGACACCATGTGGTCCGAAAGTAGGTGTGTTCTCATCACATAAACAAGAATCACCATCGCTCCGCAGTGAAGCGTACTGAAACGTGTCAATACACCCGTGCAACAATAGCAGCGGAGCGGGGGTGCCGATGAAGGATCAAGATGGACGAAGTTAATTAGACTGTGATATTACACGGAGGGATGACTTACATGGCCACATATGACAATTCGAGTAAAAGTACCTAAAGTATTCAAGAGAAATGAAACATGGGGTTCAGCTCAAAGTTCTTCATCAGGTGTACGAGAAGAAAGATTCGAGTACCAATAATCATGAGTCATGATCTGGAACGCTTCCCGAGCGATCCTAAGAGCAGCAGCCTCCCGAAGCCGAATCATGAGAAAAGGAAGACAAAGGTGGTAGGTGAGGTGGATTACTTCCGAGGTTTCGGCCCATCAGGAGGAGGGTAAGAAAAGACCAATCAAATGAGCTCCACTTTCACGGATGGTTAGTACTGCCGGCAGTGAAAGTGTCGATTCAAAGGTTTTGGCCTGGCATGTCTAACCAAAGCCCGATACGACGACAACGTCCTGGCGTGTGGTGGAAGCGCCACATGCTTCGAAGGCCCTAGATAGCCCTAGATGTGCAAGTCCACTGATCACTCGTGAACCTAAGGAAACGGGTGCAATGCTTCAAATCAGAAACAGAAGAGACGCTCGCCGTCAGTGTGCTGTAGCGATGTCTGTCAAACGTCATCGAGAGGTGGAGCCGACCATTTGGCCGCTATTCAAAATATTCAAAGCACATCAATGGGTCAAGGGCGCCCGTGCGCTTGCTGACCTGCGTGGAATTTGCGATTGAGAAACCTGGAGCAACTAAAGTCGTGGATTACGGCGTCCAGGAAATACAGCGTTCACTGCAAATTTGCAGCAAAATGGGGGCGCCAGTGAGTATTACCATAATATCTGTGGCTTCGAAGTTGGACCTGGGTGATCGTCGTCGCCATCGCCCAACGAATTGTGACACGACGGTCTTCTAGAGGGATTCCGCGCGCTGGCCGTTCATGTTACATAGTTGCGAGATACAAAGTGTCAAGTGGACGCTCATACAGACGCGGTGCCTTTAATACTACGGTAGCCCCGTTTGGTGGGCCTTGCAAGTTGCCACTTGCGTGTTCCATCGTGTTTCATGCACCTTGACCTCGCGGACGGGCCCGTCTGAGCCATTCCAACCTGTGTTTACCCCTAGGTGGGCGTCGTACGCGTCGTCGAGCATCGTAGCGGAGCTGATAAGCCACGCAGTGTCCACGGTCGTGTTGGTTGACTCTCATTTCCAAACCCTAGTCACCCTCGTTGTAAACTCGCTCTTTCTGCCATACTCCCTGCGCTCGTTTTTCTTTCCATTCCATCCCCTGCCATGGCACAGCGACGAGGTGCACCGTCTTTCAACACGCTCAGCCCACATGAGCCCACACTCCCGGGCTCTGCACCTGGCTCACCCGCACATCTCCACTTCCCTCAATCCCGCTCCAACTCCCCGTCAGGAATAACCCATTTCTTATCAAAGCCCACAAAATGGTTCGGGAGGAAATCAAGCGACACGCGCACATTGTCTACTACGAGCGAACCACGGTCAAGCATGAGTTCCGTAAGGAGGCCAAAGATATCCAGACCAACAGATCCCAGACCTATCCTGGCCAATTTTCACGTTGAACAGAACGCTCACGATACCAGCAAGTAAGTCTTTCATTCATGTTTAGCCGTAACGTGTTCATCATAGTGGCATGAACCGTCACCGCATTCGAACACGTGGCTCACTGTTATGCACCTGTTTTACTCACTGTCCTCTAGCAGATTTCACCCCCTACATCCTAAAAAGTCGCTGGACTTGGGCCACGCATCTACTTCACCTTCTCTTCCGTGTATAAACACTGGAGGGAGTCTTGGGGATCTGCGAAATATCTCCTCCAAAACTTGGTCAAGGTCGACAGATGATCTCGCCAACTTCGCCAATTCATCGCAGGGTAGCATGGACCCCGTGTTCCAGACCCGCATTCAAGAATATCGCAACAGAAGCAACAGTAGCGCTACTCTTCATCCCAGCTCACCATGTGACGGTGCTTCGCCTGTCAATCACACGTTTCCTTCTATTTCATCTACTATTCCTCTGTCCTCCTCACCCCCCGGCGAGAAGATCGTTTCTACAGAATCTAATATATCCATTTCCATCTCGTCACCTACCTCGGACACATTCACTGTTCCCGATGAACCATCTACGCCAACTACACGCACTCACCCATTTGCGGCTAGATTGCCTACAAAGCTTTCGGCTTCCAAGCTCGGTCTTTCTGCCAGTAGCCCTCATAGAAAAGGATCCGGCGATTCTATGAAAGACAAGGATGCTGCAGGTTCTAGCAGCACGGCGCGTGGTGTATTATTCCCATTTAACCTGCCCTATCATTCCAATAAACACTTGCCTCCTGTCTCGACCTCGACAAATGGACCCACAAGTGACAACATTGTCCCCCCGTCTCCTTTACTCGCACCTCCGGCATTGCCTCCCGGTCCAGAGACCGATGCCGTCGTTGACCCGCGACGTACATCTCAAATTGTGTACAGCTCCGGGTTCCTGAATCGCATGACAGACTCCGCGTCTTGGGTAAACGCTCAGAATCGGCCTTACAGTACCGCCGTAAACTTTACGTTGTCCAAAGGATGGAAGTCATTCAAGGCAGAACTGAAGGGTTCAAAGTTGTATTTCTACAAACCCCCGAGTGACAGAAGCGCCGCAGTCAAGGAGCTGTTCCCTACTAGCATTGTCCCACCGAGCCTCGAAGATGTCGAGGCGGAGGCATCCGAGGATGGCGGCAGGTCTGGCAAAGCCAGAGAAGATAGCACAATCGGGAGGAAGAAGCGGGCGTATTGGGGACGACGTACGCATCCGCAGTTGGTCGTTGGCACAAACGGGGTCGAAAAAGGAACCTTCGAAGCGCTTGTTCACGAAGCTGTCTTTGCAACCGCGTTCGTTCATACCGATGACAAGGACCGGCCTGATATAGGTGACGATGGGAGAATGCCGGGATGGAAGGACTTTTCATCGGCGATTCTTCTCTGCCTACCCATTCACGTGGAACGACCGAAATTCGAGAGCGAGTTCACTCGCTGCTGCATGAACCTCGTTAACGGCGCAGACCCGGATGCAAAGGAAATTGAATGTGCAAGGGTAACATGGATGGCGCAGCAGTACCTCAGATACCACGGGGCTCCGGATGACAAGCCTGGGTGGGAAGAGTTCATATCCGGTGTTATTCCCGACTTCAAACCGACCCAAGACCAGCCAATCCTCTCACCATCCCCTCCTGCAGTAGACGGTGCTACCCCTTTCAACCCTGGGACCTTCATGTCGGAGGAAGCAAAGATGATGTCATTGATCGAGGCTCTGGGACCCACGAGTGTCGCACCGGCATCTCCATCTGGCAAGGCATTGACACCAAAGCAGCAGCGTCCTCAGCATCCGTTTGCTGAGCCAGACGAGCGATCCAAAGCTTGGGCTATGCTTGCTCGTGACGGCTTCACTCGCGAAGTATTATCGCTTCTTGATCCACACCTAGTCGCGCTTAGTCTCCAAGTCTTCCACCGCCGTACCTTCCAGCATCTTCCCGATGATATTAGTTTGGCTCATATCCTTGACTCGGACCCTTCCCATTCCCCTGCTCAACCCTCAGACCCGGACACTCATGGATCGCCACTCACCAGATTATTTGGCAGCGACAACAGCCCCCACTGGCTTACTAAATTACTGATCATGCAAATTCTGGGTTCGGATTCGTCGAGCAGCACCAGCGCAGCGCAAGAACGAAACTCAGCAACCTCCCGCACGCATTCACGCTCCGATGTCATCTCTATATGGGCCAGAGTCGGCGAGCTTTGTCGCGTTGCTGGCGATGAATGTTCCTGGATGGCCATTCTTTGTGCACTGTGTTCCCGTCCTGTGACACGGTTGATCAAGGCGTGGAAACGCGTCGATAGGCAGAGCTTGCTCGCTGTGGAGTCGTGGATCTATCCCGAGACGGATGGCCATGTGGCCATTGCCCGAATGCCCCTTGTCACGGCGTGGGGCGGAGATACAATGGAGGAGATTCGGAGACAGTTCGACCAGGCGAGTAACGAAGGGGAAGAGCAGTGGTTGGTACCTCCGTTGATGAAGTCGAGGGAGCTGTTCGAAGGCCTTGCACGCAAGTTTGTGCCGTGTGCGAGGGCGGCGGTGGAAGGGACCTCCTGCTCACAAGACGTTGAGAAGTTGGTGTCGTTGTGGGAAGAGTATTCCCAAGAGAAGGGCGGGCAAAATGCGTTCGCGCGCAAGTTTCAGCGGTATGTTTAGTTTGATTGGCTTTTATTATTCTTGACTGACGGGTTGGCGTAGGATTGACCAATTTATGTCTCTATCTTTGGCGACGGAGCCCCGCAGGAAAGGTCTGGTTGAGCCCCACTTTTGGTCGCAGGCCTCTTCTAGTTTCCATTTGTCATGCCATCCATTAGTACCTCTTCTTTTTGTGGAGCCTCTGCCGACAGTCTCTCTGATTGAACGGAGCCGAGTATGGAGAGGTCGGCTCGAGAGTGGCCCCACCAAACTTAGCATGGAAGAATTGCAGCAAATCCGCAGCTTTGACATCTCTCTCCGTTTCCCAGGCAGGGCCAACGCGGAATCTTCGAGCAAAGAGAAGCTATTCAATGTCGGGGACGTCGATCTGCGAGGAACGGCGATACCAGTGTATGACGGAGAGTTGGTGGTTGTTGCACGCCCAGACAAAGACTCCAGTCCGGCTTCGCGCGCACCATCGCGACCGCCGAGTTCGGTTATCGATGGCTCAGGGAACGAAAAAACCATGACTCGCTCTCCTTCTATCCGAGTTAAACCCGGCTCCTTACAAGGACTTGAGCGCAAGAGCAGTGTAGCGCGGAGGAATTCCCTTCCTTCAATATCCCAGCGACCGAATCCAGTGGTGACGGAGGTATCATCAGAGCGACCTATTAGGGTGTTTGTCCAAGCGGGTACCTTGGATCGCTTGGTGAATGTGCTTATCCACGGGTTGCAAGGTGTCTCTGTCGCAGTTGCAGACGACAATGGAGAGACCTCTTTAAGGGACGGCAATACGCGAGACCTAGTTGTTGACCATGCCGACTTTACAAGGGTGTGGTGGAACGTCTTCCGAAGTTTTGTCACCCCCATCGTTTTCTTTGAGGTCTGTCTCCTTGTGCTCGAGGTTTATGGTGAGGCTGACACGCTTAAAGCTCCTCCGTAAGAATTTCGTTGGAAGTAGACCTTCGAGCAGTCCATCTTCCAGTGGGCCAGTGCACGTTCTGCGGTACAGGACGGAGGTCTTGGGAGCCATGAAAGAATGGATAACAGCTGGAGGTGGTGCACAAGATTGCCTGGATGATGCTCCGCTGTACGAGACCGTGCGGACGTTCCTCGATACGCCATTAGATCGTTCAGAGCTTGAATTGCTCCCATCGAACGACGATCCTGAGCTTCTTCAATCATGGGATGCGCTCGAGACGATGAAAAAGAATACTCTATCGATGTTTATGTCCCACACGTTGCGTCCTCCAGCTCTTACTGCAGCTGATCCAAGGCCAGCCGCTGCACCTGGACATGTTAGAAATTTTGGAAGTCAAGTGCCAGATATTGATCTGGTGACCGCAGAAGATTTCGTCGACAACTTGAATGCTATGGCCTTCGCCGCTTTCAGTAATGTCATCGAAGAGGTAAGCCCCTATCCACTTCTCTGGGCCCTCTTCATTGTTGCTTCTAGGACCTGTTCACCACGGCCGATTTGCTCGAAGTACAAAGCGCCGATCGGACGGGCTGGTTCTCGTCCCGCGACCCCGGTTACACTGATGACGTTGATATTCAGACGATGTATTCGCATCTAATGGACGTCGAGCAGTCAACGATGATATCCGAAATTTCTCAAGATTCCTTATACCGTCTTCTACCCCCGGGTATTCGGAGCTGCATTCGTGCTTACAATATTCTCCGCAAATGGCTTATTTCAAAATTGGTAGCCCCCAAGCTTGGCATTCGACAGCGCCAGTCCAGAATGGATCTCTGTCTTCGCGCTTTAGAAATTGCCCGTCTTCGCAATTTGGACCGAGGTTTGCCCAATTGCAGTCCCAGCGAGCGGCCTTGCGTGCGGTCGTTTGTCGAGGCCGTCGTTACATCAGCCATCATCAGCCCCGAGAGTCGCATGCACCATAGACCATGGCAGAACGTGGCTAATATCCGTGGCGTACAGTGCGACAGCCTAGCCGCTCTCCTTTCCCGGCAAACTGTACCTAAAAAAGCGTACGGCGACCCTCTTGTTGTTGACATTAGCTGGTTGCTTGAACGAGTTCTGGAGATCATTAGTGTTCCGAACACTGTGAGTATCTCGCAGGATAATCCCCAGTGCATCATCAATTTTGACAAACGGAGGTCGGTGTCCATCGGTTCTAATATGGCGATAGATACCAAAGCTGACTCCTCGCCAGGAATCTGTGTGATTTAATCTTCAGTACAGCAACTCTCAGCTCCAAAGGAAGGCGGTTGCGCGAAGACGTCGACCGCAAAGACTTTGAACGCCTCCATAACATCGAGAAGGAAGTTACTGCACTGCACTTCGACAACCGGGCTATCAAGGACGAGGCACAAAGGGAGGCATTGCAGGCGCAAGCTAGCGGGTCCTTCTCAGCGAAGAAAACTGTCCGTCCTTTCCAGCGACTTGTCATCATGCAACAGGAGAAAAACAAGCGAGACAAGTACCTGCATGACCGTCTGAGGAAGGACAAGAAAGAAGAGCAACTCCGTAACGAGAAGCGGGACGACTATCTTAACAAGGCTATGCGGCCCCACAAGCCGATGACGCAAGCTCAAAAGCAGCATCGCATTAAGAAGAGCTATTCCTCTGCGTTTTTCCAGCTGATGAGACCCATTTCGAGTGCTTTCACGGACAGCACCCATGCGCTTGCCACTAAGAAATCTCCTGCGGAGTTGGACTTCGTACCATATGGGAAGCCATCACTTGTCCTCTCCGTAGTCGATGCCAAAGTGACTCATGTTGTCAACAACGAACGGTCTTACGTGTTCCAGTTGGACACCGAGGACGGAGGACATTACCTGCTGCAGGCGATCTCCAAACCCGAAATGGCCAGGTGGATAGATCAGATCAATAAGGTCTCTAAAACGGCTGCGAAGCGGCGTCTCACGTACCTGGGCAACTCACCAAAACCTCAGTTGTCGGATCATATACACGATCACGTTGCCGCGCCTTCGGCTTCTAGACATCCTACTGCTGGTAAGGGGACGTTGACTCTGAGACGGCATCAAGCTAATGCAATTCTTTAGTGTTCGGAGTGGAACTAGAATTCTTGCTTCAACGTGAGGCAGGCGGTACGGATATAGAGCCTGGGATTGTTCCCTCTGTGATTTCTAGGTGCTTGTATGAGGTTGAGCAACGCGGCTTGAGTGAAGTCGGAATTTGTAAGCATAGTGATCCGTGGCCCTTGTTACTTTTACCCAATATGCGTTACAGACCGTATCGCTGGGGCAGCTTTGGAAATCAACAGCCTCCGTGAGGCATTCAACAATGGTATTCTCCCCTTTACCGATATTGACGTCGATTAACGTGGGTTTGTGCTTACAGGTGAAATGCCCATTACGGAGAGCACCGATATCCATGCCGTGTGTGACCTGATCAAGTCATGGTTCCGATTGTTACCAGAGCCCGTGTTCCCGTCCTCTGCGTACTTCAGCATCATCGAGGCTATGAGTACGTAGGCTGTCTTAGACCCGATCCCTTTCCAAAAGCTATCCACAGAAATTGAGAACCTCGATGCACGGCTGTCCAGTATCCGCCATGTCGTCCGTTACTTGCCTCGGGCGAACTTTGATCTCCTCAAGAGAGTTACAGAGCATCTCGACAAGTGATTCATTTACATATAGTCTGGGATCTGATAACTCACCATCTCCATTCCAGGGTCACCGACTATGAAGAGCATAACCACATGACTGCAGAGGCTCTTGCTATCGTCTTTAGTCCCAACCTCTTACGCGCTCCGAAAAATGATTTTGGACTCATACTGACGAATATGGGCTACACACACAAGCTTGTCAAAGCGCTCATTACTCATGTGGGTTTTCTCGACAGTATTGTTTGGACCATGCTTATACGTGCCCAGTTCCATGTCATATTTGATGAAGATCATGAAGCTGAAAACGATATGGAGGATGAAATGGAGGGCCCTATTCTGGAAGAAGACGAAGACGAGGAAGATATACCATCTCAAACAGGCGAGGAAGAATTGAGGTAGGCAACTCTTGTATTGGGCATGTAGTGGTGGGCGTTCGTCGTTCTTTTTTTTTTTTCCTCTGTGGACAGTGTTGTGTGAATTCGGTCGCTCTTTTTCTTAGGTCTAATTATTAGGATACCATCTATCACGGACATGTACAAGTACTTACCCCTGGCATATCCCTCCTTATTTTGCCCCTGAATTGTGGTGAGGCAATTACATCCGGTGGTCGTCTGAACTACTAGTTTAACGAACATCCTGCAATACTGTCACGGTATGTTTGCAATTAGTTCCGGCTCATCACAGCCAATGGCCGGGCTCATAAGTCTTGGACGTCAGATTTGTCCGCCAGCGCGTTAGACTCGTCGAGGCGTTCTCGATCTTATATAGAGTCCATGCGCGCGGCATCCACAGGATTATACATCATCATTACAACAGCATTCATTTACTCGAAATTCTTCATGATGTCCTGCCAGGTTGGCCTAGTAAAGAGGTCGTTCCACCACCTAACCAGAGGGGATCAACAATCGTCGCAGTAGTGAACATGGTATTGTACGAACCTCGCAACGTTTGGCCTGCTGGTGAAGATTTCAGGTAGGCCAGCTGCAGTGGCCACCACAGTGCCGCACGGGAGATGCAGGAGGTCAGCAAGGGTGATATTCTATGTGTCCCGCAGTGATTGGTCAATATTGATAGCCACAAGACCTAGTAAATAGCCGTAACGCACATCCCCAGCGAGGTACTTCTGCTTCCCGAGAATAACGTCATAAGCATCGAGCTTCGCGTTCAGGGCATTAAGACGCTCTCTGACAATAGCCTCGTTTCCCTCGACACCATGGTACCTGGCAAGTGATTAGAAACAGTGTTTAGTTACGACGAGTCCCATTACTTTTTAAAGACCCTCTCCATTGCGATCGCAAAGACAAAAGAATCAAAATTGAATGCCTCGATTGATGCAGCCTGCTCGAACAGCGCCTCTTCCTTGAGGCTGGTGGGAATGAGGCCCCGAGTGCCCTGGTTGGGATATTTCCTGATCAGATAGCGGGCGATAGCGCGAGACTCGTAGATGACGAAGCCGTCCTCATCCTGGAGAACATTCACCTGTTGGTTAGGACAGGAATGGGAAACATGGATGGTTCCATCGACGTACGACCATGTAGGGGACCTGCCCGAAAGGCTGCTTGGCGACGAAGTCTGGCAGTTTGTGTTCGCCTTTGCCAAGATCGACGAGGACAAGTTCGAAGTCGATATGCTTCTCCTTGCAGATGAGGGCGACGAGCTGAGCGCAGGTCGACCTGGGGTAACCGTAGAGTTTGATGGCCATGTTACTAGTCGTGGACAGATACTACGGTCGGCGGACCGGGGGTGCGTCTTATATCCCCAGTCCATGCGAGGCCTGGAGATAAGAGTCTGATACCGCTGAGTCAGATCGCATTTCAACCATGTGCCTATAGAAGCCTTAGCTGAGCCACAGTTGATCGGAAGAATAGAAGGATAGCCGCAGAAAACAGAATCAGGAAAATGAACGCCGATGAGTCAGTAGGACTGCCACGTACTAGTTGAATACTGGTCGACGACTTTCGCTATGGAGAACAATGAACTCGATTAGCGTCCTGCAGAAAACTGCATATTGATTGACCAAAACTCACTGCACGGGCGCTGTTATTTAGTTGTGGAGTGTAGTTAGATACATGATGGCGCACCAGCCATACCTTATCTACTAGGAGGATCGCAGCACAGAAAAGCGCCCGTGTGGAACGTTGGTCATTCGATATGAAGTTTGCTGTAAATGGGTACTGTGGTGACATCTTCCTCCGTACTGTGAGTTGGAGGCGAGGGCAGAAGACGTATCGGGGGACAGGGGGCTTGCCTTGTAAGGTAATGCCTTTAGCCAGCCGCGACCACTGTGGTCGTCGCCTTCGTACTCAACACGGACGAATCCCCGCACGCCTCTTTGATTTCTACATTTTAGCTCTACGGTCTCCATCCATCCTACGCGGCACGGGCTGAACGTGGTGTCTGCATTAGTGAATCTACGTTTACTTGGTATACACTCCCCGGCCGGGATTTGGTCGTTGAAATAGTGGGATATAGCATCCGCTCCTAGGCTACAATCACACCGGCCTTAGTAGCCGTTTGCCACCAGGGCCTTCTAGGTGCTTGCGGAAACGAAGATGTATGGATAAACGTTTGGAGTCCATATGTACCATCGTGTACCAGACATGATTGGAACTCGCGATGGCTGGCATGATATATTTGAACATGGCCGCGAGAGAAGCTAGATGCAATGGTGGCAGTCTCACAACCTACCAGGACAGCCGGATCCTCTGGCTTCGCTTGGTTTGCGCTGACGAGGCCCATTTTCTCCAACGCAATAAGCTCTGGTATAAATACAAGTCTCACCCCGTTGAGGAAGCAAGATAATCTAATTACATGATCTCACTTAACGATTACCATTCATTTAATTGAAGTTCTTAAGGACGTCCTGCCAGGTTGGCCTAGTAAAGAGGTCGTTCCACCACCTAAAACAGCGGGTCAACGATCATCGTTGTCGTCAACATAGCATTTTACGAACCTTGCAACGTTCGGCCTGCTGGTGAAGACTTCCGGTAGGCCAGCCGCAGTGGCCAACATAGTGCCATAAGGAATATGCTGGAGGTCAGCAAGGGTGACGTTCTTTGTACCCGCACAGTAATTGGTCAATATCGATAGCCATATAATCCAAAAATCGTGGCTCACGTTTCCAGCGAGGTACTTCTGTTTGCCGAGAATAACTTCATAGACATCGAGCTTCGCGTTCAGGGCCTCAAGGCGCTCTTTGACAACAGCCTCATTTGTCTCCATCCCACGGAATCTAGTGGACAATTAGAATCAAGTGCAGAGTCACGACCAGCCAAGTTACTTTTTGAAGACTTTCTCGAATACGATCGAGGAGACAAAAGGGTTGAAGTTGAATGCCTCGATTGATGCAGCCTGCTCGAACAGCGCCTCTTCCTTGAGATCGGTGGGAATGAGGCCTTGAGTTCCCTGATTGGGATACTTCTTGATCAGATAGCGGGCGATGGCGCGAGACTCGTAGACTGTGAAGCCGTCCTCATCCTGGGGGACATTCGATGGTTAGTAGGGAGAGGAATAGGAAATGGTTTCGCCGACATACGACGAGGTAGGGGACCTGCCCGAAAGGCTGCTTGGCAACGAAGTCTGCATGTTTATGTTCGCCTTTGCCAAGATCGACACGGATAAGCTCGAGGTCAATATTCTTCTCCTTGCAGATGAGGGCGACGAGCCGAGTGCAGGTCGATCTGGGGTAACCGTAGAGTTTGATGGCCATGGTATGTAGTTGTGGGAGTGGATTGGGGTTGTGATGATCGGAGACATGAGCACATCTTATATCCCCAGAGGATGTCTGAGTCCGGTAAAATCGCATCAATGAGATGAATAATGAGGCCTATGAGCAACCTATCATGAGGGTCAACGAAGCTGGCCCGCTACTACTGGCCAGACTTACATAAACCGAGATCGATAAGCGAACTTGGTAAGCCAACCATGCTTGCGTGGACCACCAGGTTAGATTATTCTTAGTAACGCTCCGCGCTGCTTTCGCAGATTGTGAGTCCTGAGGCGATGAAGTTCTAGGCACAGAAATCGAAAAGCTGCCAACTGCGGAGCAAGACAGGAAGGTATGCACGGCTATCCTATTGCCACAGTGATTTGCGTATGTAGAAAGGCAGTGTGCCAGCACATAGTAGGCAATGCACCTCGAGAGGTGCATGTGGAAACATGTGCTCTACTACTAATACACCGGGGTAGAGGTGGCCTGATGGAAGCTGTCATGGCGGGCGAGCAGTGCCCATGTCTGTAACACTAATGGCATTGCAGAGCCTTCTGTGAACACTAACTATAAACTCTTCAATCAAGTGATGCAACTGACTAGTCTAGCCCGATGTACACAAACACTATATCGGGCGCCCGTCTGGGACGGCCAGTCCAAGGAAAAATGCTCTTACGCACCAATATCCGTTCGAAGCGGGGTGTAGGACTCTGTACTAGTAAGCCTATACTGGTAACCCCCGTTAACAATGAGACCTTGTAAGCGTCGTTATACCCACTAAAACCGCAGGGTTTGTGATCCAGTCCAACTCGAGGGAGGGTAGCCGCTCAGGTGATAGGCTTGCCATGTGTCTCTTACGAGCTTTCGCTGGGTGATTGGTTTGTGGCCGTATATTGGATCTTATAAATAGTGTCGGCTGAGTGGTTGAGTCCTTGGATAGTTCGCTCGCAGCGCAGGACACAAACTAGGTGCGCTGGTTCCGATACTGGGATGCGAAGGAGTCTGGATGGTGCGCTCCTCATTTCCTTTCGTTGTTCTAGAGTGAGAGGGCACCCTCTTCAATTCTACTGGATAGACAATTAGAATAGGACAAGCAGGGTATGTCCCAGTGCACAAGCAACTGTTGTAGCGCACATTCAACTTCTAGGTGTGAGACGACATCGTGGATATAGCCAACGTCGGACTTGTCTTGAGCGTGGCACATACTGCGTGGGACCCCGTGCTATGTTTGTCTCTCTTTGTGCCGGGGAGACCTTCGAGAGTCGGCCATAATATCAGTTCATTTCATTTCACCCCCATCGTTGTACTGAGTCCAGGTGTTCGAATCGTAGTTTCTGAATTGCTCTACAAGAGCAGCGTGCCATACAGTATGGTTCGTCGCTTCCAAATTCCACACAGTTCCTACCTAACTAGCCTCGACAGGCATTCTCTCTCGCATTGAGGGTCTGGTCATGGAAAGTTGTTATGAAGGCGTTCTGCATCCCATTCATCTGCGGCCCTCTCTTGTCCTATTTCGAGATGGAACATCCCAGTCTTTCCTCGTTCTCGTCGTTGTCGCTCCCACTGAAGGACTTGTACAACAATCAGGCTGCATCAGTCAACGGATCTACAGGAAACTTCGACAAACATGGAGGGACATATCCAGCCGAATACCTTCCTACTGGACCTTGGATTTACAATGGAGTCACGGTAGGTCTCATGGATCTTAATTCTCTCGACAATTGTCACCCTGGCCGTAGTATGATCTACCCCTTGCATGGGGACAAGGCTTTGACAACGTCGTCTCTGATGGTCAAGTCATATCCCTAGAGGAACCTACTTATATCCACGAGTTCCATATCCTCTACGCGGGCGAGGAGCCTTACTGTAGGTGGTAATCGCCATGCTATGGGTAACACTCAATTGCGTTCCTTTCTCTAGGGGGGTTAAGCGAAAATTTCGAGTTGCAGTATGAAGACGGCTCTGTCAAGTTGCTTCCATGTATGCCTCATTGTTCCCCTGCTGTGTTCTTGCTCATTTCGAGTGCTCTTCAGTCGGTGGGAAAAACTGGTGGAAATGGCCCTTCTTGGATTGGGGGGAGATCCGAACGTGAGCACAAACGTGCTGGCATTACCCCATACCGATTCATCCTTTACTGTAACAGCCCATTCCATTTCACGGATTATGGTTCCGCAAAGAATATGAACTCCACTCATATCTACCAGATATCCCTTTCTGTCCCATCTCGGGGTGCCCTGCGGAGCGTTAAACTTCCAGAAACAGGAAGCATTTACAACAGACTGCATATATTTGCCCTGACGTTGACCCCGTCTGTCAACTCTTTGACCAAACCCGCGAAGCCGGCTGTCTCCATCCGCAATGTCCGTTTCACTACACGCTGGGAAGATGTTGACGAGATTCGTGCTCAGGTTGTCGAAATCACAATAGCCAATAGACTTCCTGCAAAGTTTGCAACCTCACCATCCGCCTCTATCTCTTCGAAACACTCGATCGAAGTGATCGGTCATGGGTTAAAGACTGTAGTCCCAGCCCACATCCACCGTCTTGTACCCGCAGATCAAGCTCGAGTGGACGTTTTGGTATTGAATAGAGACGGAATCGGTAATGCTACGATTTTCGTCAAAGATTCGCAGGGCAACGTGGTGGGGGAATCGCATGGTTGGCCCATTGCTCGATTGCGTGAACACTGGACGCCGGATACTGCTGTATTGGCAACGCACGAAACCCCGACTTGGGTGAGCCCATGGGCTAACTCGTTACATCTTCTCAAGTCCTGACTCACTTTCAAGTGGAACAAAGCCAAATATGGAATATTGTATGTCCTACCGTCTCTGTCACACCGTAACTGAGTCTATGTACACAAATCGACAGTATCCACTGGGGTCCATACAGCGTTCCAGCTTGGGTAAGTGGAGCGATGAAGACATTGTGCATCGCTGAGATCTGTCTACTAGGGCGCACCTGGTGTTTATGCAGAGTGGTATAAGTGCGCGACAGAATTCCCTCGTATTTACATTACTGATAATTTTCAGTTGGCATCTGCACATTCAGGACAGCCCGTTCTGGAAGCATCATCTTGAATCCCATGGCCCTGTAACTAACCCATTTGTAGGGTTAGGGTTATCCCACACTGACGCCTTTATTTCCAGCATGTCCTATACGACGACTTCTTCGAAGGGTTCGCCGCCTCGGCGTGGAACCCTAGCGATTGGTTGAACCTTATCGACGAGGCAGGAGCTAAATACTTTGTCTTCGTCACGGTACGTGTTTATATTCTCCATTCAGGGTCATGTGTAATATTCCTCCCGAAGAAACACCACGATGGCTATAGCCTCTTTGATACCAAAGATACCACGCACAGAGGAAGCGTCTATCTTCCTCCGTATCGCGACTTCTTAAAAGAGCTCATGGAGACGGCTAAAATAGAGAAGCCACACATCCACCGAGGCACTTACTATTCACTTCCTGAGTGGTCAGGGTGGTCATTGATGGTCTTCGTTGCATCTTTCTGATACGGATCCACAGGTTTAACCCGTATTATGCCAAGTATGGCTTCGACATATGGCCTGGGGGGTTAGCCCGCAATCCGTATGATCCATCGCAACTTGAGCCTTACACTGGGATGCTTAATATTACCGACTATCTCGACGACTTGTTATTGCCGCATATGGTTTCGCTCGCTGTGGATTACGAAACTGAGATTATGGTGCGGGGTTCTAGCTATCATGATCGTTGACTGGCCTTTCCTTATCCTTGACAGTGGTGCGATATTGGAGGTCCCAATAAGACCCCGGAGTTCGCCGCGGAGTATTACAATAATGCGATGAAGCACGGTTACCAAGTCGTCATGAACGATCGTTCGTGGGGCTATTCAGTTCTCCGAGGACTATGTAGTTTCGCTAACATTGTTGTCTCCCCCCCCCCCCCCCCGTCGGCCGTAGGGTGTGGAGATGTGCCTGACTACGATTCGCCTGAGTATTCAAAATACGAAACGATCCAACCGAGACCCTGGGAGACCAGCGAGGGGATGGATCCTTACAGCTACGGCTTCAACTCTGTAACTGATCCCTCTGCATACAAGAACGGCACGACCATCGTTCAAACCTTAGTCGACATTGTGAGCAAGAATGGCAACTAGTAAGTTTAATATCTTGCGGCATCGACTGGTAGTGAGCGATACGTATGTGCCAGCTTGCTAGACATTGGTCCTACGGCTGAGGGGGACGTTATCGATGCTATGGCCCAAAATCTCCTTGATGCTGGCAAGTGGCTGAAATATGCCGGACAATGCGTCTATGACACGGTAGGCTACTCCCCTCCTTCCCTCCCTGCAGAGGGATCCTGCTGACTGAACCCCGATCCATACACACACACAGGACTACTGGTACCAAACCTTCCGAGACGTGTCCGGCTCAGTACGCTTCCTGACCACACCGCGAACCTTCTGCATCATTTCTTTCGAGAAACCAAGTGGCGGAAAGCTTGTGATCGACGCGGGCGGTGTGGTGTTTCCTATCCAGTCAGGTGATACTATCAGATTGCTGCAGCCGAACTCCCCGTCGCCGCCGCTGGTCTTGAACGGACCCCCGCACGTCGCTGATCCCGAGGAGGCTCGTGGTCTGGACTGGAGCGTTGACGGCGATTCGGGGGTGTTGACGATCTATGTATCCGAAACGCAGGTCGACACGGTTGAATATGCGTGGGCTTTCGAGGTTGCGTATACTTAAAAGTTTGGCTCGTATGTAAGAATGTGTATGATATCGCTCATTACGAGGGCATTACTTGGGGGGGCCAATTTGGGGGTTGCCCAACCATTCAAATCAGTATATGGAGGACTTACGGTCACCGTCGAAATCGGCTCCTACAAAATTCGACACGCCGTGACGTCCGAGGCAAGCGTGGCGCCAGCATCAACAGTGAGGAGACCGCCGATAAGTACGTCCGAGGTCGTCGAGTCGTGTAGTTGTCTTTAGCGGAGAGGTCTCGTATCAGTCATCGTCTTGGTCGAGCATAGTCGGGCGACGTGTAGTTATAAAGTGAAATCTTGAGGACGACAAATCATGAGCGAGTCGCGCACGGCGAGGTGGTCAGCAGGAAGAGAGTCAAGTGCCTCGCAGCACTTGTTACTTAAAACACAAAGCCGACATTGTCGATTCAACATAGAAGGTCAACACAAGTGTTTGGTTATACGAGAAAAGGAAGTTATAGGGAAAGGGGGAGTTCATACAACAAGAGGGAAGTGTACTATGAAAAAGGGAAAGAAAGGAAACAGGATGAACCTGAACAACAAGTCTACCAGACAAAGTATTCATCTGCACCGACAACCAACCCATAGGTAATGAAAGGAGTGTAGAAAAAGAATAAGTCACAGAAACAAAAGAAACGAGACGGTTCCACCTCTCGCTGCCTCAGCAGCGTGCCCGATATTGTTCTGGTCGATATCGCGGTGCCTGGACCATAACTAGGTAGAGGTGGGGCATCAGGAAACCTATTGTCCTTGATGCCATTGCAAGAGTCAGAAGAAGGGTGTCGCGTACGTGACGTCCGAGGACTCCGTCTTGCCGGCATGCCGGTGAGGAGACCGCCAATACGTCCACGGCCGTCGCGATGATCGAGCCCGAATCGCTGGGGGGAGAAAAGACCCCAGACTTGTTGTCATAGGAGGATAGCCCACTCCATTGACATCTGGTGAGTGCCATTGTTGAAGTACTCGCGAACGAAGGTGATTCGAGAATATGCCGGTAGCGCGGCCTATGGTGACGCTGGTGGTATTGCCGTTCTTTATGACTAAGAGGCACGGTTCACCGGTCGAGCGTATCCGGGTTGCGCCGATCTGGTCTTCTTGGATGATATATCCCGAAGCTTGAGGAGGCGGTACCGTGCTTCGGATACTCATTGAAGGACGTGGTGGCGTCAGTGCGAGCACATCTTCAATGTGAATTCCTTGAGCGGAATCTTCGTACCTGGATATAACAGTCAGGCTAGACGGGGCCTTAGTGAGATAGATCGAAACATACCAAGGTCAATCATGCTGCCCCTAAAGGCCATCTTGATCTTGGAGCTGTCAAGCTTGACAATGGCATAGTCTTCAGTGAACCCTTCTGTGCCAGCACCAAAAGTGATAGGACTGGGGATCAGACATGGACTCGGACTCCCGATGCTCGACTTCGATGTTGGTGATTTCAAACTCCTTGAGAAGGTCCAGGCAGCTATGCGCTGTCCTCGCCGCAGAGTCTCGGGAGCGATCCCAATCCAAAGTACGACAGGACCGATGACCTCTCCCTCTCTGACCTTGACAAAGTGAACAACATCTACGGTCGTCCACAAGACCCCCATGGAATCCAGGAAGTCGCAAACCTTTTGGACCCAAGTCCTTCCAGATGGTGTTGAGCTTGTGGCCGAAGGCTGGGCGGTGCTCCTTCAACTCGCGGTAAGCCTTGACTCCGGTGGGCTTTGTCCACGGGGTGGTCCCCATACAGTAAGTGACTAACCCAGGGCCAGAGGGCAGGCCCAAGTAGTAAAACTTTGCCTCCGGCTTGGAGACAGAGTACTGAAGCAAAGAAGAATGTCGGAAATTTCCCAAGTCCATTGCAATGATTTGGTGCCTCGACGATGGTGAGGTGATAAGAGTCGGCGACGGCAGGCACCTTGTAAATAACTAACAATACTTACATAAGCTACGTAGCTCCCCGCGTCGAGTCTGTCACTGTGACAATTGTGCACCCACTGTTGGCATCAGCCGCCTGTCCTCAGACCCCCTCAGACTCCCCCCCTACACCATCCAATTCATTTTCGAGTCAGGCTTGTCTCCAAGCAAAAGTCCTTGCCGCAACGGAAAACATACAATGGTTTCCCCACCGGAGGTCGTGACGAACACCTGAAAAATGCAAAAGACCTTCTCGTTAACTGGCGCTACAATACATGGATGGAGGAATATGCCGACGCTGTCCCAGACAGTCCTTTGGCACTTCTTCCTGATGGGCCATAATTGACAAATTCGCCTCCAGCCCATCTCACCTGCCTCGCCCGTCTCTTGCGGATGATTCCAACAGTGATTTCGAATGTCCGATCTCACACTACCTCCCGTTTCTTGCCATGGCCCATTCCTCTCCACCAAAGGTTGTCCCATCGCAATCCTGCTTATCACTATGTGAGACCTGTTCCATCACTTTCCACAGGATTGGGGCTTTAGACCAGTTAGTCAGTAACTGCTCGGAAGTTGCACGACGTCGAATTTGTCAAGGATAGCTCCTTGGGAGGTGATGAGAAGTCTGGTGCGAGATCTTCCATCTCGTGCTCCAAAACCTGACTGTCACACTCGACAGCAAATGCCACGAGAATCTGCTGTGCTCCAGCTGCTTGTTTTTATTGCAAGGGGGTTGATACCAGCGCCTGAGGATGCCAGGCAACTCCTTTTCAAATAATAGACCAGTGCGTGCGTATCGGATTCGATCGTCCGAGTGACACCATTCATCTCCCCAGCTTGCCAATCAGGAGATTAGCAAAGGCCTGAGCTATTTGATAACGTAGCCAGTCGATTGTACCAATGTTCTTCTTCTTGATCAGCGAACGAACTATGGTACGGTATCAGTGCGTTAGATGTTGTTATCATTGATCGAGCTGAGTTTGAAGTGAGTTCTCATCCCATCATTGTGCATTCAGTTTACAGTTTGAGAGTATTTGGCCCGCATCGAGCTAGCACTACTATGACGACAGTGGAAAATAGATCTCTGCATCATCTTCTCGGCTTTTGACATCGTATCACGCAGCTACGCTATTGGACGGAATATTTTCAATTTTGCTTCGTTGCACAAGAGATACCGAGCTACCACTTCTGTTCGGCTTTGAATTCAGTTCCAGACAACGAGGTGAAACAATGGAGAAACTAAGGAATTGAATGGAGGGGTCCTAATAGTTGTCTTCCTTGGTCCGCTGATCTCCACCACCACTGACTGAACTCGTTGCTCCCTCCAGCCGTTCGTAAGTGGCGTATTCTTTGCCCTTGAAGAATGTGCCCATTACTGGGCCAGTCATCATGTTGTCCTACAGCAACGAAGTAACCATTTATAGATGCGGCAAAAAACGCTTCTAATCTAGAAGTACGTGCGCCCGTTATATGATGTGGTGTTTGCGGTACGTTACCTCGCCGATTCCTTCTGAACCAGAATTCTTCAGGACGTATTATGAACCAAAGTGGGCTAATCAAATCTTCCCGTCGACATATATAAACCCAACCCATCGGCCTAGAGTCCCACAATTACTTGATCGACGTTTTGGCGTTTTAATATCCCACTTACAACTTTCCAAGTTCTGACTCAATGGAACAACCGTGTGATCCCTCCGTCACTCTCGAAACATTTGCTCCTATCTCCTGCCGTGCCGTCCTCCCGCTTGTCACTGCCGATGGGACCTGCCCGTGCAACGCAAATAACAACTGCCCAGATCCCAACGAACTTCAGGGCGACATTTTTGTATTTCCCAAAGTGAGTACCGATGAGTATACTGTCCGTCCACCTGTTCAAGAGGACAACTAGAAAGTCGAGGCCTTCATTTTCTTTAATATCAAAGATATTTTGGCCTTCAAGGAAGCTCTTCGCAACTTCGAGCCTACAAGCGCTGCCGACGTGGTGAACAATCTGAAGTGCATCTCTGAAGCAAAATATGATGCCAAAGATGGGGAAGTGCCGCTGCTGCCGATCGTACAGCAGCAGATTGGCTTCAACCGTGCTGGTCTTGATCTCCTTGGTCTGCCCGAGAAGACCGGGGAGGACGCTTTCGACAGAAACAGCAACGCATTGGTAGAGCAATACCACAGTTTGGTCATTATTACAGCCCATGGTGGGTTGGAATATCCGTGTTCTGGGACATCATTTCATGTATGCACGCTGTAGACTCTGACGGGTTGGAAAAGGCAGTTCAAGCGTTCCTCAAGCTATTCAACGGCGCAATCGATAACTTGTCAAGAGTCGATGGTAAGCGAAGACCTGGGAAATTGGCAAAGCACGAACACTTCGGTTTCCGTGACGGGATTTCCCAGCCTGCTATGCGGTATGATGCAGTGCGATAACCTATTGCATAGGGACTAACATTGTATGCAGGGGCCTAGCCTGTCCTCTGCCTGGACAATTGGAAGTGGATGCGGGTGTCATTATTGTAGGCTACGCAGGAGATCCACTTTTGGACAGGCGTCCAGATTGGGCCAGAGGCGGTACCTTCATGGTGTACAGAAATTGGGAGCAAGATGTGGAGGGATTTAACAATTATCTCACGTTCAACGGAAAACGCTGGCGAGAATTTGTTCCCCCTGTCCCACTTGCACCAGGGGAGACTCTTACGGACGAGCAGGGCGCTGAGCTTTTTGGTGCAAGGCTTTTCGGAAGATTCAAATCGGTATGCACTGGTTTTCGCCATGTCCACGTTTGGCTCATGTCCACTCGAGGGCGCTCCACTGGCGATAACCCCAGTTTTCGATAACCCACAGTTGGCTAAGGACAAGTACAGCAACAATAATTTTGATTATACAGCCCCAGGAACTCTCGAACCCAGCGAGAAGCATTGCCCCTTCACCTCCCACGTTCGCAAGGTCAACCCGCGTAACCATAACTCGGGTTTGTCAATTAAGGAGATCGAAGCCGCAGCCATGGTCAGAACCAGCATAGCATATGGTGAAGAGGTCAGTGGGCATTGAAGCTATGGGATTGCGTCACATTTTTAAATAACGATGTCATATCAGCTCCCGGATCCAAACCCAAGGGGCATTCTATTTGTCTCCTACCAGTCTTCTCCGAGGGTTGGTTTCTATGATGTGTTCGAACACTTCGCTATGAATGAGAATTTTCCACTTTGCCCCCCCAGAAAACACGGTCAGTACGCGGAAACATTCCCTGACAGATGGGAGCTGACCCCTTTATCAGGAGTTGATGGTGTTATGGGTAGCATGAACGTACCCAAGTTAGGCGTCGTTTGCTCGCAGGACCCCTTCAGTGCACTTCCACAGCACTTCATCACGTTGCGTGGGGGGGAGGACTTTTTCGTGCCTTCTATCCCGACTCTCAAATACATTTCGCAGAAGGTAACGATGTACAGCTGCGACTGTTGAGTCTAATCACGTCATGCAAACATCTTTCTCGCCTTGAAGTGTACTAGTATTCGAAATACAACTTACGATTTGGATGAAGTTTATGGGTGAAATATGACCTCTATGTTATAGTAATGCATGCGTGAAGTGCTCAAGTACGCGCAAGTGAAGTACCGCAACACTGACCCGGTCAGCTTCGCTTCCCAATATGCCTCTGGTCGCCATTTGAATGACATGTTACTAGAGTCGGGCTATGCTAACTCCTCCATGGCGATACTGTACGTCGTATCAACATCCACAGAACGCTCGTACCGTCTTCGGCACTCGTGTAAGACAAAGGTGGTCGCAGCAAGGAATAAGAGTATGGTGAGGTCATGTACACTTAGCGCTTCCGTTTGGAAAATGGCCTGCATGAAAGGCACATAGACCAGAGCAAACTGTACCAGTAGTGAAACCGATACAGTCGATAAGAGCATGCGGTTCTGGAACAGCCCGCATCCAAGTCCCCGGTTCTGAATAGCAGAGACGAGGTCTAGGAAGACGAAGCAAGTGAAAGTCTGAGAAGTGACGTCACCAAAAATACCCACAATGTTTGGTCAAGCCCCGACATACCATGGTTTGTTCCCTCCTCGAGACGTGATCGTCACCTAATGCTATGGAGTAGATGAACAACGTGCCCAGAACGATGGTGGCTGCCGAGAAAGAAACACGTAATAACAGCCTTCGAGTAAGGATGGGCTCGTTCTTCCTTCTTGGTGGTTTTCGCATCACCGCTGGATCGATCGGATCGACACCTAATGACTGACTTGGGGGCCCTTTAATAGAACCTTGAGTTGCCGAAGATCCACAAGGCAAAGCACAACTAACCGTCCATAAGAATGTTAATAAATAATATTTGCATTGCATTGAGTGGATTGCTGTATCCAAAAAGCGTGCCAAGCGTTATTAACGAAAGCGCTGCTGCAGCAGTACTAAGTTGGAAGGACAGGAAATTTTGAATATTGTGAAATATAGATTTCCCTGCACCAAAATAGTCAACACATGACCTGCGGAACCGGTTACGTTACATTACCTTCCTCAATGGCGGGTAAAATCGTGCTGAAGTTGTCATCAACGAGGATCACGTCCGCCGCTTCCTTGGCCACATCAGTGCCGCTTTTGCCCATCGAAATACCAATATCGGCCATCTTCAGTGCTGGAGCATCATTGACTGTCGCCACACACATAAGCATTAACCTGGGGGATGAAGTAATGTTGATAAACTCACCGCCATCTCCAGTCATTGCCACTATTGCCCCTCTAGCCTGAAAAGCCTCGACGATGGCCATTTTGTGACGTGGTGTGGTCCGAGCGAACACGCTAACGCCGCCTACACGCTCGACCAGTTGTGCTCTACTCATCTGATCGATTTCTTTCCCCGTCAAGCAGTAGCGACTTGATTGACCAGCTTGTCTACGTGCCGTACCTACACGAAGACCAAGCTTCTGTGCAATGGCAAGCGCCGTCTCTTCCGCATCCCCAGTAATCATGACCACCTGGATCCCACCGGACTGCAGTAAACTGACAGCGTCCGAAACCCCCTTCCGTGGTGGATCGAACATGGCTTGGAAACCAACGAATATGAGGTTCGCCTTGTCCCCGTCAGGCGATACTGAGCGACTAGCTGGCACGCTTTGCGAGCGGCGCGAGGCGTTTAGAGATATGGTTGAGTCCGGTTTAGGCGAGTCCGCGGATCCATAACCATATGCCATGGCGAGGACGCGCAAACCTCTTGATGCGGTACTCTGAGCCTTGGAGAGAATGGCATTATGCATGTTAGAATCAAGAGGCGGCGTGGAGCCATCAGAGACATAATAGAACTTGCATCGGTCAAGGATGGCATCGATGGTGCCTTTGATGTAGTACATCTCACGCGGGTTCCCACTATACAGAGCGCTCTGAGTGTGGATGCCACTGACAGCCATGTATTTTTGCTCAGAGTTGAACGGACGCTCTGCAATGCGAGAAAATGTCTGCAAGATGGTTGTCACTTCAAAATGTCATCAATGGTCACCGGACTTACGTGCCGTTGGTCTTGGAGGCCAAATGTCGACAAGACATTCAGTAAAGCTACATCCGTAGATTGGCCGACATAAACGCCGTCTCCGTTCCCCGAAAGGGTCGCATTGTTGCATAGCGAACCAATCTCCAAAGCTTTCCGAACAGGGGTAGAAGGTTGCGAAGAGGAAACCACGGAATCGATCTGAATGCATTCGTCGACGACATAGATCTCAGTGACGGTTTGCTCGTTCTTGGTAAGCGTTCCTGCAGTCGATATCAGTATCATGTTCTACTGGTATACTGAAAACCACACCAGTCTTATCCGAACATATCACAGAAACGGAACCAAGAGCCTCGACGGAATGAAGTTTTTTCACAATGGCCTTTCGTCGAGCCATCCTCAACACTCCAAGGGCAAGGGTAACTGTAGTCACAATGGGCAAACCTTCGGGTATAGCAGCAACCGCCAGAGATACTATATCCACGCTCAGTAAAGAAACCTTTGCTGCAACGTTTATACATACCTCCGATCGTGAACATGTCTAACCACGGACGTTGTTGCCATATGCCGATGAGGCATATGACACCAATGATACCAAAGGACAGCATTGAGAGTTTCTGGGCCAGTTCATCCATACTGAGTTGTAGCGGAGTGCGCTTTTCTTCCACCTAAATAGTCCAACTGTGAGTGGATGACATAGAAAGTGTATTTCCTGAGTTGAAGTATACAAACATCTTGCATCATAGAAAAGATCGTGCCAAATTCAGTTGTAATGCCAATGGCGACGACAATACCCCTGCCTCGTCCTTCCACAAGCATTATCTCAGTAACTAAACAGTAGTCGACTCGTAGACGCCTACCGTTTCTCACCAGTGTTCCCATGTAAGCTATGCAGGACCGCTCAGCAAGGGCGACTGATTCCCCACCCTCCACCTCATGGCCAATATCGCTCGCACTTGCGTCAAAAGAGTCCGCGTCGCCCAAAACACAAGGTTGTGTATCCTTCAGACGCGGAGTAGTTTCGCCGGTCAAACTGCTCTCGTCGATCTCGAGATCGACCGCGGTTATGATACGAATGTCCGCGGGCACACGGTCACCAGTGCTGAGCGTCACAATGTCGCCAGGTACTAACTCGTTTGCCATGATATGTACTTCTCGTTCATCGCTAGAAATAAGGTTTAGCAGGCAAAGGACTTGGCGTGTGAGAAACTCCTTGCCGGATGACGTGGCAGTGGTGAGGAACGAGTTTATTCAGGGCCTCCAAGCTTTTCTCCGACCGTTGCTCTTGTACAAAACCCACTTTGAAAGGAGGTGCCAGTCAGTGCCACAAGTGAAACCGTGAATAGGTGTTTACCGGTCAAAACGATGGCCACAGCCACTGTGATGCTGACAGCGTCATCGACGTTGCCCATAATAGCACTAATCACCGCACTGGCGCAAAGGAGTAGGATGAGTGGGCTCTCATATATCGTCTTCGCAAACTTTAGAATTGCGGGTTCAGGAGTGGAGACCGAAAATTCATTGTATCCATGTATCGCTTGCAGCGCAGGAATTGCAGACGCCGAAATGCCAGCATTAACTGATGATCTAAAATGGGTGACTGTGTCCTGGTATGAAAGCCTTTATTAGGATTTTCCAGGGGTAAAATGAATGGTAAGTCATGGATGCGCAGAAAAACAGGGGCCTCAAGAAGGCACCAACACATCGCCTTCGTTCCACAGCATCAAACAAATTTGGCCAAACATACCTTTACGCTCAAGCAAGCAAAACGCGCTGACGATGATTCCTTGGGCCGCTCCTTCTGAGTGGTTCGGGGACCGCGGCCAATGAGAGAATACCCATCTTCCAAAGTATTTTCATGCGGGCCCCGCCTAGTCACAAAATTAACGACCTTTTGCCATAGTCCCTCTCCTGTAACGCCTGGCGTTATTCCAGGCGCCAGCGGAATACTGAGAACGCGTTCGTGATGCCTCCGCAGCGTGGTGCTGTAAGCAAAATGCGTGGAAGCGCCTGGTGCGGGCTGTGGTTCGCCAGTTTGTGAAGCGGAGACTGTGGGGAAGTAGCTTGAAGCGGGGGGCGAGGACGAACGAAGTAAACCATGACTTTGGGTAGACGGACCAACGAATGAGGGCAGGATCGAATGCGCAGATGTAGAGACCTCCTGTATTGTGCCAAGGTCGCTGTTATCTTGACTTGTTGGAGCCATGAGGGTATGGGAGAGTCTAAGTTGGCTGGAGGCGTTCCTCCGGTTTTTTGACATAGCCTGGGCAGCCAGTGGCCCACGTCGCTTCCCAGTCGTATACGAAACTGATCAACCACCTGGAGTCCAAAATACTCCGATCCGTACTCACTGGCAGTTGGGCAAGAAGTACAGGTCGACGCAGCAATGGAAACACGTTAGACCTTTGTCACGTGATGAGTTGGCGATGTTATGCTTCCGACAACTCCGGAATGTTCCCCTACAGGTTCGGCTTCAACCGTCAACTTGCCAAGGGAACACTCGGGATGTTGGGGCTTCGACTTTCAGATCGATTGGATCCAAAGCTGCACAAGACATCACTTGACCATGCCCGTCAGTCCCCCAGAGCATCACGATATTACTTCAGTTTTATTGGCTTATCCTCAGAACATTTCTGGGGATTTACATCTTTTCTCCAGTTTCTCAGCATGATTGCAGACTTAAAGCAACGGTGACCCTATTTCACGATCGCCACATGAAAATACGGGTTACAACTGCTACAACTCACGTACCTTCTACAGTATCGAGTTCGAGAGACCACAGACCTAGTGTTAGTTCAGTGCCAAGCTTGAGGTGCAGCGTACATCTTTGCAGTTGAACGCGGGCCCCCCGCAGGAAGAGGACCAGACCATTTATCCGCATACGACTGACTCAGGTACTGTTCAGGATCACAGGAAATACATGAATCAATAATCCAAGATCAGGTAAGCCAATGCGCCTCGCAACTAGTTTGCTCAGCTTCTCGGCCGCTCGCAGAGTTCTTATCCGTCGTTACATAACCCCCTCAGAGGAAGACCGTAATTCACGGAGCATAGATAAATGTCCGAAACAAAAATAACTCGATCCGGGACGTTTCGAACGCACACACTAGGTGATGAATTGCCTCGAAGTCAATTGCTTTAAATTCAGCGACTGAACCGGCAATACTGACGAGTGGACGGGACTAAGAATAGGAGGCTATCAAGTACATGTATCCGTTCCATATTGGACACGGATAGTTCCTGATCGCAGTGTGGCGACTTGATTCCACAGTTTAACTGGTATGTTATCCCCGCCACTGAGGATAAGTTTGATGCGATCAAGCATGTTTCGCATGGCTACGTGGTCACGCAGACATAATCGCAGAGCACTGCACGACCCTATCCCGATATAGATCCAGTCCGGTGTATACGTTGTAGACTTGTAGTATTCGTCATGGATGTCATGACCATTTTTTTTATGGACGAAAGTTACTTGGTGACAAACTCCCTCACACTCGTCCATAGCCGTAGTCCTGTTGAGATCCATACAGATATGGGCCGCAGTGGCTGCTGGCAGGTCTGGAAACAGACGAAACGGAATGTCCTGGCAGTTCGTATCTCCTATCCTACCCAACTTTGGAGCGTCCACAACGGCATAGCTACACGCCCTGCAAAATGAAACCTTACTTTACCATCATGATCAGTTGGTCGGATCGCGAACCTCGTGAACTCGGCCTCTACCTAACTTCCGACTCCCGGTTGAATATATATGAGGTGTGGTTCACAGAAAGCACGCATGTGTGTAAGAAAGAACATCGAATCGAATTAATTTATACACAGGGATGCAAACAACAACTAGACCATATCAACTATCACAGTCCACGGAATCGGAACAGTATCATCGGGGATATCAAAATAGACTGCGAAACGAGGTTAGGATAAAACTTGATGACATGCATAGATTTCATATGTATGAAAATCCTGCTACTACTTAATTAGCCGTGCATTGAGGTAGGGGATCAACGTTGGCGAGGACCAGCAGGGGGGATTCCAGCCCCTCCATGGTGATGGTCAGCAATGGCCCGGCCTTGCTAGTCCCTATTTCGATGCACCTGATCGATGTGACGCTTTACAGCATCTGCGCGAGAGTAAGACTTCCTGCCGCAAAGCGGGCAAATATATTGGACACCCATATGAGTCAGAAGGTGTCGGGCGAGATTTTCTCGTTTCATCGGCACCCTCTTTCTACACCCTTCCCAGAGACACGCCACCTCGCTGGGGTCCTTCAAGTTGACCTTATGACAAGCGCGCAGGTGTCTCTCGACGCAGGATTTGCTTCCGATAATATCGGAGCTGCACTGGATCTGTCCGACGTTCCAGCGACAGCGATAAGAGGTTTGCTCGTTGGGAACACGTTCTCCGTTATTTCCGGCGTATCCAACATGCTGAGGAGAGTAGCGACCCGAGCGGTACATCGAAGGCAATAGATCTTGGGATTCAACGCAGTCCGTGACACCCAGTCTGTCTCTGCGGATGCTTGGGGAAGAACTCCACTGGCTTTCAGGTTCGTGGGCGTCCTGTGGAATGAAATATATGGGTTGAGGTGGGGTCCTGGGATGGTGGGTACTGCTGGTTAAGGTTGGTTGAGGCTCATAAGGAGTTGAGTAGAGTAAAGGAGCATGTTGATCTCGGTGCGTTACACCGCCCGAGATGCCTGGTTGGTTGCACAGCCAGACATCCCCAATATTCGGATCGATGGGCCAAGCCTCAGGGTAATAGTTCTGGCTTTGATGGCATGTAATGGCAAAAGAAGTCTCCTCCGCTGCGCCTAAAGCGACTGGGCATGGAGGGGGGTGTTGGTGGGAGCCGTGACGGGCATTGGGTGGACATTGTTGTTGGCTGGCATGGAGTGCGTTTGAAGAAGTGGCAAACGACTGCATGTTCTCCTGGGGGCAACTAAAACAAGACCCGTAAGGCAACCATTCGATTGTGTCAAGTTGAGTAGATGTTTACCTTGACGCCTCCCTAGACTGCGATTGAAAGTGGTATGGCGAGTTATATTTTGGCATCGTCGGAACAGCTGTGAAGGGGATTGAGGGGATTGAAATTAGAGGTGATGGCGTCGAGTTTTAAACTACAGCAGTGCCCAAGCGAAACCAAATCATCGACGACTAAAATATCTAAAATATAGAACATCCATGTCAATCACCGCAGGGAGATATCAAGTTGCCCATTCCAAAGAAGAACGTTGGCATCCATACCTTGCGTTAGTGAATCCTGCAAGATCGAGGTCATATAGTGAAATGGCTTCACGGGAGAAGGCATAAGGGGAACAGCCGCCATTTAATGACAACTGCCACTCGTCTTCAGATTCGAATAGGGTGCTCGCCGACCAAAAGGGGGGAGAACGTTCCGCAACACGATCCAAATGAAGAAGTATAAAGCACCTCAATCGCATGTCTCTCGCGGAGTCCCGCCGTGCTACTGCACGAATTGAAATGAAGTGCATAGCTTGGTAGAGTGGAGGCATCCGTTCCCACTACGCCCACCAATGCGGGCATACTACGTAACGTTGCCAATGACCGTGCAGCCTTCGGCCTGGAACGGAATTCAGGGTTTACAGCCAACGGGTTCACTTCCATTCGCGAAGAAGAATGATGCATTGATGGATTTCGGACTTTGCCTGCGGTGTAATACATGAGTCGCCGAACTTGGACCGAGAAATTCCCACGCCATGACTGGACACAGGGCGAACTCACTAGTAGGCTACTCACTGACAGTCCTCCCCATGGGTCCAACAAATCGCGACGACTCGCCTGGAACAGGCCGAAATCCAGACAGATACTCGAGGACAGAGGATGTGCAGGCAGAAGAGACCTCACACGGGAGGCAGCGAGTGGGGGGCGGCCATCCCAGGCGGAAGGAGAGCTTGCAACACACGCTGGTCCACCGGTCACGTTCTCGAGACGCTCATCGATCACGCTCTCGCAGCCTGGACCGCAAAAGGCGGCGGTCCTATTCGCGTTCCCGGTCTCGCACCCCCCCTGCCAGATTCCGCAAAGCTCACTCTCGTTCCCGCTCTCGCTCAGCTAGCCCCTCCCCCCGACGGCGGCGGCATAACTCACATTCTCCTAGTCGATCACGCTCGCGAGAAAGACACAAGCGAAAGAGCAAGAAAGACCGGCGAAAACGATCGCGATCGCGGTCGTCATCGGGCTCAGGCTCTGATTATTCAGGGTCTGATCATAGGCATACTAAGAAAAAACATCGTCCTCGCGGAGAGAAAGAACGACGAAAGAAGGAGAAGAAAGAAAAGAAGGTAACTTATACATTCAATAACTCAGTTTCTCTCCTTACCGCCTTTGTCTGCTCTAGAAGAAGAAACATGCAACTGGGAGCTCCAGTACTCGTTGGGGAAAATATGGTATTATCTCTGAGACTGAGTAAGGGCACGTTGTTTCGGTCAAGATTCCTTCTGAGGGAATATATGTGGCAGCATCTATAATAAGACGCAAGAGTTTAGAACGTGGCTTCTCGAGGAGAGAAAAATCAATCCAGAGGCGCTCTCCAAAGATCAGGAACGTAAGGAGTTCCAAGTGTTCGTTGAGGACTACAACACAGGCACGTTTCTCCTGTTTCTTGCAGGCGTCAATCTGATATACTACAGCGACCCTCCCGCACGAAAAATATTATCACATGGAGGCATACGAGCGTCGTATGTCCGCTCTCCGCGCCGGGGAATTCGTTCCTCCAGCAGACGATGCATACGACCCCACATGGGACATGAAAGCCCATGCCACGAGACACAAAAAGGCTTCTGCGGAACAGGAAAGCTATCTGAATCGGGAACAACTCCTGGAACTGCGAAAAGTTCAGAATGAACGGATTGAGGTTTGTCCGCCCCGCACTTTTTGACTGCACCACCCGTTGACATACTTCTGTAGATGGGACGAATGAAACGTCTGGGTATGGACATAAAGCAGAATATGGGTGTCAGGATGGATGGATCCATGTTTGATGGGTAGTAGTACTAGTATGCCTGCGTTGCAATTGTGAACCAATAGAACCCTCTATACAGTGTGGCAAAGGGTTTGGACTTTTTAGTGCGAAGTCACGCTTTGTCACGTAATTATGGTCACTTTTGTGACAACTAGTAGCTTTGGCGCACACTAACCACTGCCCACTTGCACTTTAGCCGCCTCATCACACTGTCCAGGACACTCACAGCGTGCAGCATTCTTGCAAGGCTGCTATCATTGCTCCCGTCGATGAGCATGCTGCTGCTCATCAATTTCCGATGTTCGTCATGGACAGTCGAGAGTGTCGTCTAGGAGTGTGTCGTGATCAATACCTTCCGACGGTTGCCGCTGGACCACGCCCGTTGTGCAAGCCTGAGTTCTCCACAGGCGCCATTCTGCGGTTGCGGGAGATTATATTCGGGCAAGTGGCGTTTGCCATCTCATGTCTTCCACCCGCTAAGACAGCAGGTTCCGCTCGCAGATTTGACTCACCGTAGCCAAGCCAAACACTGTGATTGTCCCCTGCACAGGATTGGACTCTGCACACATGACGTCATATTGCGAACAAAATGCTCAAGTCATCTTGCGGGCCCAATAACCACCATTGCCATAACCACATCTGCGTGAAAGCCTAGCGGTTCGGGATTCTGTGGAGACGCTCTCCCATTGTGGAATATTTCCCAAAGAACCATATGAATGCAGCAGCAGTAGGCTTGGCGCTCAGCCCAGGTAACACTACCATCAAATGGAATGTGGTATATGATATTCAAGTGGGCGCTTCCCAGGACGAAGCCCCAGCCCGCCTGTTAGGGGTTTTACTCTCCGCCTGATTTAGGCCCCTTTACGAAGCGCGTTTCCTGTCCTTTCGGACACAAAACACCCGAATCATAGATCCCGAGCTTACGGTGCGAAAGCATTTCCACCTCCGTTGTCCACGACTGTTGCGACAGCACCAGTGCATCCAAGTACGAGCAGTTTGTGGCTCTCCCAAGCATGCTCCAGCACTTCGGACGTTAACATTCTTGATTACTGGTATTCGTGAAGGCCACCTTCCTGTTTATCATATTTTATGTGTCAGAATACTGAGCTTCCATGCCGATAGCTAGGTGGTTAGAATGTAAGCTTCCCGCAGCCAGGACGAGGTCCGAGTGATAAGGTAAGTAACTCGATTGATGGACAGTTATGTTCGATCAATGTACAGTACCTCTGTACAGGCATTGCACAGGAGGCAAGGTCCATCCACATCACCAATATCTCAATGACCACCTCGGATGCCATGGACCGTAAGTACATACCGTCCCGATATGGGTCATCTTTCAAAGGCAAAGGCGGACCTGAAACTTAAATGATGAAGGCGTGTACCTACTATAACGACGAACCATGACTGACCCACGCTGCTTTGGCCCTTGTTCCGGAAAACGACAGCCTGCTTGCCACCGAGAGCCGGCTCACGCCCAGTGCTTATGGAAACGAGTGCCATCCTACGTGTGGTTGCATTGGCGTATCAAGGGAAGCTTTATCAACAAAATGAAGGTACGTTATCAGGCATGCGTATCTTAATTCCCTTCTCCGAAGCACTGAACAGAAGGTTCTTTCATGCTTCGTTATATAGTGTAATTCTAGAAATTTGGCCCTTGATGTCCTCCCAATCGCCGTATTTATTTACCACAGGAAACGGATCTAAGGCCGCTGCTGTCTGGACGGGAAGCATTTCGATCGACGCTACCGAAGTCTGATCTAACCCAAGTTCCTTGTCAGGAACCTAGTCAAGGGTCGGATGACTATAATGAACGAATTTCATCTGGATGAGGCATCGGTTCAACTTTGAGTTTATACTGTTGCTATGTACATAGGTCGGATCTTACACACACCCCACCCGTCGTGTTTTGGAAGTGGTGCACTCATGTCTCTTGCTTCGTTTTGTATGTGTGAGGAAGGCACGGGCTTTCTGCCGCACCATGGCCTTCTCCATCTCTTAACGGGTGTCGCGTACTAAGCTTCTTTGCTCTGACTTTGGCCTCTATTGTCTGCCTTGTACAGTTCTATGGCAAATGTAAGTGCTTTTTTGATATCTCTTTCACTCTGGTGCTTGTTTCGCCTGAAGGACATTGCACGGCCGACTCTCAGGCGTTATGCATGGGGCGTCACACATCCTCCTCGACGGCGCATTTTTCCCTTTTTGGTAAATCTCGCGCAACCGAACTGATAATGATAATTTACATTTCAGGTCGTCCACATCAGCCTGACCTCCTAGTCGGAGAGGAAACGATTGTCTTCCATCGAATCTTTGGTCTGCCTTGGGGAGACTAGACCTCCCCCCCTCCTCTAGGACACGCTCACCACCATGAGGCTTCTTCGAGCTGCCAGCGCGTTCAAAAATAATAACGTGTGAGTTATGATGGCTAATGCCGTCCCTCATGTTCTTTCAACAATCTCTTTCATACTTACGGTCCAACCTTTTGTCTCTATTCATGGGCTCTCTGTTTCAGTTACTATACATTTGTTTTTACTTCGTACAGGCTGGATACTATGCGATGCTTACAAGTTAGAATTGAGTTAGAACTGTATAGTTCTTACATAAGCGGGCACGCATATCGCTCGGGGCTTTGTACTTGACTCTCCGTGGGTATCTTTGGCACCTGGCTTCTCTCTCGTCTCCTGGTACCCCCGGTTCGTGGTCTCGTCCGCTACTCCGCCTGCCGTGCCCGTGCCAAACGCCCCCACCTCACCCGAACTTCCCCCAGTGTAACGTTGACATCATACTGATTCCTCTTTTCTAGGACATGCTCATCACCATTAGACAAAACTGTTTATCACACGCAACCGGAGTCCCAGGATGCCCAACAAGACTGCATACATGGATGATCCGCAAATATGTACTAATACCTTGTCTACATACCCAAATATATTACTCTCTCAATTACTTACATAATTAAACGTAAACCTCTGGCACGCTTTGCTGTAGGCTCTGTCCGACCTGCAGGGTCAAAAGGCATTCTCAAGATAGGCTGACTGACGGTGCCATGAGATCGGGTCAAGTGGTTCAGATCTGGAGTCCGGACGTGTGGTGGGTTACTTAAAACGTCTGTTGAATCTCGATCACAGTACGGAGTGAGTACTCCTCACCACGGAAAGAAAGCGGTATCATGATGACAGAAAGTTGGATTCAGGCTTTCTCCGCCGAAAAGAATACAATCGCCGATGCTGCAGTGCCGGTCTACGTTTCACTTCGAAGCTTGGAGTCCGTCCAGCTGCGCCGGTGTTTCACACGTTGTCATTTCCATGACTTCCACGCTTCAATGTATTCTGTCAAACTCAGGGCCGAACTCGTGATCGTCGAGTCTGTTTCTCGGGACAGTCGCTGAGCTGGTTGGTGATACTAGTAAATCCCACTACATCACCCGCAGTAAATATTGGCCTACACCCCGAATTCCGCATCACACGATCACGAGTTCTCCGCGGATCGATACAATGCATTGTAAGTATTCAATATATGCCTTATCAAAACCCTGTGCGGTACACACGGTAATTCGATTGGCGGGTGGAACTGACCTCCAGAGATTCGAAACCCATTAGGTTTGGCACTAATATTGAGTTCCGGCCGTGAAACACTGAAGCTTCACTACCAAAGATCCACGCGAAATACACATCAGTGATTGACGGAGTTGCAAGTGAGTCATGCTATAAAGTCCATTTGGCATGTTGTTATTATTCTGTTCTTCGAGAACTAGAAGGCGCCACCGATAATCAGGTTACAGGCCACCAATTCAAGATCAGACGAACGCAGCCAACGGTTAATTTACCGCCGCATGACAAAGTTTTCCTGTATTGCATTCCCGCTGGACCCACATCTCGCCTCAGCTTTCAGCACGCTAGTTAGCAGTGCACGAAGTTTTTCCCGGAGATTAAATGAAATTTACTTCTTCGGTGAGTGAGTTGCCTTGAAGGATGATGTTATGCTGTGAGTCGAGGTGCGATGGTTCTCAGCAAGTTAACTGACACGAGATCCTTGGTTTAGAAGCATTCGCCACATCAAGGTACGTACGTACTGAATGCCCCAAGGCAGCGAATTCCGAGAACAGTACATAGTGGTACCTGTGGCGCATCACAGTTAGGGCCTGGAAGAACAGAGCAGGCCAGCGTGACAAGCGTTTTCTCTTCACAAAGTTCTCCGAATGACGTCGCCCCACCCGGATATGTCCCGTGGGTATGCGAACTGTAAGTCGTTTATATTCAGATTAATATATTTGTTTTCGCGAAAGCCGATGGAACGGTCACAAACTGCCAATAATGTCAAGGGTTCATGATAATTCTTTAATCTTTAACCCTTATCGCTTCCATCAGTCTCTCGCCCCTAGATCTCGCCTTGTCGGTGGCAAATATCGGTGAGTGGTTCGGACCTTCTGGAATGTCTAGTCCCGATCCCGCAAACCGCGCCATGGTTCACTGCGTTGGAAGCATAAAAAGGGTGCTCTACAAAAGCAAGGCTGTATCCTGGCATCGAAGATAAATAACCCGTTAAGATTCCTGTTTTCCTTCTCTCCGTAATGGACCAACTACCCACCTCGCACTGGGTAGTCGGAAGTGATGGGGTCACCTACTACATCGGGTGCGATATGTTGCCCCTGCGTTATTTCCTTCTCATCCCTTCCTGCAGTGCCCCCCAGTCTGAAAGCAGCGATGGGAATGGGTACGCCCTATGAGCCGAAAGATTGGAATAACTCTCATTTCTATACAGGCACAACCACATGGCTGACTGGGTGAACAACTATTTATACCATTTGACCGGGATAAGTACAGTACGTTCTCCATACCACGAAACGTTGGATTTTGCCTATGTCCGTTATACAGCACATTCTGGTCGAGCAGGGGAACCATCACCAGGAAGAGCAAGCTGTTATTACCCAGGGTATTCCAGTAAACCTTCCTCCTTCGTCAGATGCCCAGGGGCATCAACATCAGCCTCTGCACCAGCCCCCAGATATCAATGACGCTACTCATTCCCCTTCGGAAGAAGACAGCTTCGAATGTCGTTGGCTCCAACAAGACGGAAAAAGTCCATGTGGACAAAGATTTCCCGATAGGATGGAGGTTGTCAAGCACCTGAACCACGTCCATGGGGTCAACGGTACCGCAAAATGCAAAATTACTTGCCGATGGCTCCCACGCAACACGTCGGGGGTATGTAACCGCCAAATTAGAAGAAGCAGCGTTTCGCGCCATGTCAATATTCATTTGGGGCAAACCTTTTCATGTTCCTATCTGGGTTGCAGGAAATCTTATTCCCGACGGGACTCACTCAAGAAGCACATGAAGACACATAGCTCCTAGTCTAGGTTGCTATACGATACGTCCTGCCATAGATTTGTTAGATGATTTAATTTTGTCCGCCTTCCAATAGCTACTCACCATCTACTCCAGTGTGATTAGAAATTTTAGTCGCGTTGAACGCGATTGCCAGTGTTCCCTTCCACCACCGATCTGTACTTAGTTGCGTTTATATAGAAGGTCCCTGGTTCCAGCCAGCTTGTTCTTTGCGGTCCAAGAAAGGTGGGGAAGGGCTGATATAATGGAATGACTGTACCATTACTAGTTAGAAAATCAGCCTCACTCTGAATTAGCGAAGAGAAAAGGTTACATCGAAGACAATGCGAACAAGTATGGAATAGCTCAGACGGGGGAAATCTCGGAATACGAATCGCACCTGCGGACTTCCAACGTGCTATCGCTCTACCACAGGAAGTGGGGAAGGGGGACCTAACGCCTCATAGGGCCATATCTAGGTTTTTGTGACATGGCAGCGAAGCTGCAGTACGATACCACTCGTACTGTGCATATGGAGCGAGCGGAAATGCCAGCGTCATGTTAAGCAAGGTGGAAGGGAAAGAAATGAGAAGTTACCCCACGTCGGGAAAGGTCGACACCTCACAGTGACATTGATCATTTTAAAGTCGATTCTATGCTGACGCTCACCCTCACAGAATTTAGCCAGGTCCGACCAAGTGACACCAATAGTGTCCCACTGGTCGCAATAAGGAAAACAAGTAAAGCTGTCCTTTTGTTCCCCTGTACCTGCTGTAGGTCTACCGTCAGAAGTTACGTGGCGCCTGCCATAACCTGCCACAGGTTACAGCAAGCGAGTATCCGGGGTAAGAGTACCCACCGATCCAAGCGAGAATGGCTGTTGAACGGTCTCTTGCACCTGACGGAGCCCTCTCATTGGTCCACAAGCGTTAAAGCGAGTTTTACAGCACGCCATTCCATGCCCATACCTGCTGGTAATTTTGCAGATAAGATTCCGATTGGCACCACAGGGCGGACCTTGGCTTGCAAGAGTTGGTCACCAAGAATACAGGGCTCGACGGGAAATCTGATAGAGAGTATTCTCATTGGGAAATGAAGCGGGAAGAAGGCGGTTTTGTGACGAGAACCCTTGCATAATGTGTGGCCAGACTATTCATATCATGGCCAACCGGAACTTGCATGTCGTCCAGTGTGCACAACGCCAATCCACACAATTCCCAGCTGCAAGTTCCAAACTGGATCGATCATCACATCCGATATCACGGTCCGCACTAACCTGCTGCCTTTTTTGACCAGCCCGATGCTATCCACCGGATGTGGAGTTTAGTGGCTGCGGATAGTTGGCTCACTTACGTCCATCACATTCGTGATGGTCGCCACCTGTACGACACAGACCTGCTGGGCATTTCCAAGCTGTCATCGATAGCGCTGTAAGAAGATCCTAAGCTATGCTGTGGTGATCTCACTATTAGAATGGGACACCATCTCCTGAGAGCCAGCCACTGTTTCTATCGACTTTGGACCCAGCGCGCTGTTCTTTCTTGAGTTGGTACTTTTGTCGTGACTCCATATCCTCCAGAGTCCACAAAGACCTTCCGGTCACGTGCGTGTTTGTCGTGAGTCAAGTTTGCTTGTGCTGATCCTGGCCTGCTCCGCATCTAGTTGCCTACAAGAAGACTGCCATCCGCTTGAATCGTCGAGGATTGAAGGCGCCATCCCTGTTGGCACGTACCTTTGCTCATACTTTTCCACCCTGCTCGGGTTCCTATAGGACTTTTTCCAACTCGGCATGCTTTTGCTCTAGAGTGATCTAGGGATGGAAATTTCAAGAGGTGTGTCCCTATAGCACATACAATCATGCTTTTTTACTTACCTGCTATGAACGTAGTATTACCACCACGTCTATTACTTGCTAATTTCAATCTTTGCTCAAGTTCTCCCAAAAGGAACTAGCGGGATTGTCCAGCGGGAACGTGATCCTTAGGTTCTTATGTCTGTATTCCGTTTCGAGGTCAGTGTGAGCGGGCATCTACTCATAAATTATGAATCTAACCGGGAGCGCTCTTATTGTATGTGTATTTGAATGGCGAATGGTGCGTGCAGTGGTCTGCTTGCAGTCCCGAGTGTTCCCTGAAGCGGACATTGGTAGATCGTATTGCAGCCGATCATTTCTCAGAGTAAAATTGCTGTTTACTGAAAGCATTCGCAACCCAGCATTCTGACTTGCAAATTTGATAATTCATCATACCTCCTGATGAGGGCTGCATAGAAAAGTGGATATTCGGCCTCTGGCTTCCGCAGCGCCCAAACAAACAGTTTAACGCATCGGAGATAGCATAGTTCTATTGAGTGATAGAGACGGCAGAGTGGATATGACCATTGGGAGGGGTGGACCCCCGCAAGACCCGACCAGCTTTGTCTGCTCGCAGCTGCTTGGTTGCGAATCCAGTGTGGCGGTAAACGGAAGGTCGATGGAACGATGTGCTATCAATTTGTGCGCAAAGGTGAGCGCGGTCAAGGGTGTAAAACTGGAGCTGATCTTAATATCCAGAATCTGAAGATTTGGTTTGTTTCTTTTCGCCACTTATCCCAAACTCCAAGGTAACAACTCAAATCTCGTATGATGTGTAAAGATGTTCCCAATCCGTTGTGAAACCATCGTATTCCCGAAATGAAATCCGGAATATTCAACGCACTCGCTGCAGTTGAGATTCCTTTTCACTATATTCACGCATTCAGCAGAGTGGCTGAGAGTGATGGATTCGTGCTAGAGGGTGGGTGCAAATTGGTCTGTGGCTAGCCATCGAATCACTCAATGTATCAAGTTCATCTGATCTGAACATTCCCATGACATTCGTCCGCGATTGAACTAACTGTTTCAGGATTGTTTCCATGTCCTTTTCGTATTATCGCGTATGCCTGCCATTGGCTTGCTTGGCGGTCAGATAACCCATCAGTCGGCGGGCTCCTCTCTTGCTGCATTCCAGAAGTTCTGTTATAGAAAATTGCATGGAAGCAACCTGTGCAAAGGTCTTTTTTCTCAGTGGAATTTTGGAGGCTTGCCGTGCTAACCGCACTGCCATCGGGTATCTGGTAATTTAAAGACACATCCGTGAAGAGCATTCCGAGTGTCCGTTAAGGATGTACCCCGCTGTGAAACGATCTTTCCATCCTCTACTTTCACCCGCCACGCTGTTGTCGGAACTATGAACACCACTAGATCTTATCCGGTGCCTAACACACGTCCAGCTCCCACACAGCAAATATGTTTTTGTTCCATAGGGCTAGGTCGCCCCAGGAACGACCACTATACTGGTCGAAACAAGTGTGTAGTACAGCTGAAGTTCCATCCGACGCGTGTAATAGTACTCACCCATCTGCAGCAATACATTTTCATTGGATCAAAGTAGTGATTCTCAGGCGTCCAACAGACACGCTACCAATGACAAAAAGGAACAAACGTAACCTCACATGTCGTCTTTGCATTATTGTATTCACACAGTTTCAGGGACCACTATTCTATCTATTCCTTCAAGGTCAGTTCATCCCCCATGTCTGCAAACTATTCTGACACCATCCCCACTGTTATCTGTATCAGTACCCACAACAAGTCGTGGAACAGGATGTTCGGCCTGGTCCACGTCCGGAACTTGATGTTTCCCCCACATCATTGGTAGGCCCCCCGAGCAATCAAGTATCGGAAGGGGGCGATCACCATGTAGGAGTCTATCTTATGGAAGTCGATCCTCTTGATTTTGTTGTGTTTCAGGATATTGGCATGCGTCCTGTGACAGGTGGTTATGTGCTGGGGCCTGGAAGTTTTAACGACAGCGTCGATGTAAGCAAATACTTGCTATGGTCGAACTCCATCTTACTTTTACTGCTCTTCCGTACTCTGGATTCCGCGGTTCCATCATGTTAGTGCGATGTGCAAGATCATAGCTACATTGATGCAAATAGTCGGGCCCCTCAGTCACATTACGTACTAGAACCGCGCTATCAGCATGAAAGGTATGGCGGGGTGCGAACTGTGGGTCACTTTTTTTCTCGATGGTGGCGCGAGTCTAACGTAGTCCAAGAACTCCTTATCAGCTGATTCGACTGGTTTTGGGCCGCTCAGTGGATTTCCTTCCCTGAGACACCGAGGTCGGGACAATGGAACCGCGAACACTGAGCATGAAGAATATGGTCCACAGTTGCATGCAGAATACGGCTTCGTAGACCTCCCGGAGATTACTGTCGACTTGCAAAATCCCCAGGATGATGCCTTGCGCTGGCAGAATTCAACGGCCATCTCGTACGAATCGGCGGGTGAATGGAGCCCGCCATCACAGGTCAGGTCGACTGGCGAACCGGCCTTGCCTCTTGACCAAACTGGCAGTAAGCAACAGATGCCACACCACCGTACCCCCCGTAATTTTGATCTACCCTTCCAAGAAAACAGTGGTACGACTTCCAATGTGAGTGTCAGTGCGCTATTTCGTACAGTAACTTACGAAATCGGTAGGCTTCTGCTCCACTGCATTTCCTCGGTTCCTCATTTGCACCCCAATCAGAGTCGAACTGCAGTATCCATATCCAGCAGCTCAATCGCCATCACACTGCCGTGCCCATCACTAAACTTGCCCAGGAAGTGTATCCGAGCATTCTGTCAAACATTCCTGTGGATTCCATCGACCATCATCCTGTAGATGGACGCCAAAATCAAGGCAATGTGAGTTCCTGTGTCAAGTCTGATGGTAGCTTTCTCAGCCCCTTGTCAGATCCCAATACTCGGATATACTGGCTCCTTTAATTCGATTAGACGCTGTGAAGAACAGGATTCCGTGCTGGCCCAGCAGATTGGAGGCCATGACAGGGCGTGGCGCGCAGATGATCAGTCCTTAACATTCAATGCGCCAACAGGATTTACGAACCATTCCACGACTTTATTAGCCCAGCGGCAGGAGAAGTTGGGTGTGAGTGATCTCTACTCTCTGCCCACTTTGCCTCATGTGTTTGCATACAGCCCTCCAACCCCGTTGCTTTATCTAATGCCATAGAGGAGATATTAAACGAACCCCTTACTCTTTGCGTGGCATCCAATTCTTCGCCTGTTCAGAACAACAACCACCCCTTGCGTTCTCCACAGGGACACCTTTGGATTGAGTGTCAATGGAGAGATGAAACCGGAATTGTCTGCGGGGAGCGGGTCTCTAGTGAACAGTGTGCGACACATTTGGCCAGTCGTCACGGCATCACAGCCATGTCCTCCAAACGGAAGGTCAAATGTCAAGCTTGCCATCCTCACAACGTGGTCAAACGGGAAAGTATTCTCAGACATTTTGTGGAGGTGCACTTTGGGATCAAGCGCAAGACTTTGACGGGAAAGGGGAAGAAAAATAGAAAACGTTTAGCGCCTTCGTCCCAGCCTGGTGCATCGATGATGGGCAAAGACAGTCGGCGGGGGCTAAAAATACTGTGACAACCCCTGCCAGTGCCTTAGAAGACGTTACTGAATAAATTCTCGTCTTACACTGCCCCTAGGGCGTCCCAAATCATGGGTATTACTGGATGCAACTCCATCCGCCACGCTCGCCACCAATTTCGGGGGGAGGGGGGTAGGCAGTAAGAACAAAAAGGACACTGTGTGAATTGAATGCACTCTATGTGAACTATTGTGTGATTACACGGCACATGTGCGGAGGTAGCAAATGAAACAAAGAAGCGCTGGGGAGCAAAAGGAGAGATGGATAATGATGGGTTTGCAGTGTAGGTGGGAAGGAGCCAAACTCTGCTGCCATCGGCTGGATCTTGCCACCATACGCTTCCGGCACCCTCTCTACCAAACATTCCTACATACCTAGTAACACTTGAAGAAATGAGCCCATGGCAAGCATTCAACAGAAGGCAACTCAACGCTTACACACCGGGGATTTCAAGATTTTCCGTCCGTTTATAGTGCATTGAAAACGACAAATGATAATTTTAAATTTTACTTTCACATTTTAATGCCCTTAAAATTTGAATTATAATGGTAGTTTGAGATTTCAATGGCAGTAAAATTTGAATCACAACAATAATTTTAAATTTTAGTGCAAGTAAAATGTGGAAGTGAAATTTAAAACTATCATTTGTCATTTTCAATGCACTATAAACAGCCGGAAAATCTTGAAATCCCCGGTGTGTTAGTCTGGTATCCAGATTCCAGACTAACTTGGGGTTTGTACAGGAACCGCTTGGCACTACCCTCTGCCCAAATATGGTTAGACTCTGTTAGACTGCTTTAGACGCCTCATTGTCCAGAACATGGCACTCACCCCGTGCAGCTTTCTTGGCTGCTACTAGTCAATGCTCCCGTCGATGAGCTGGGTGATGCTGCTCATCCATTTCCGATGTTTGTCATGGACAGTCGATGACGTCGGGAGTGTCGTCTAGGAGCGCGTGTCGTGATCAATACCTTTGGACCGTTGCTGCTGGAGCACGCCTGTCATGCAAGCCTGAGTTCTCCACAGACGGCATTCTGCGGTTGCGGGGGATTACATTCAGGCAAGTGGCGTTTTCCATTTCATGTCTTCCGCCTGTTAATACAGCGTCATCGCAGCATATGTCGCGAACAAAATGCTCAAGTCATTTGCGGGCCCAATAACCACCGCTGCCATAGCCACATTTGCGTGAAATCCTAACGGTTCAAGATTCTGTGGAGATGCTCTCCGATTGTGGAATGTCTCCCCAAGAACCATATGGATGCAACAGTGGTAAGCTTGGTGCTCAGTCCTGGTAACATTGCCATCAAATGGAATGTGGTAAATGGTATTCAAGTGGGCGCTTCCCAGGACGAGGTACCCAGCCCGCCTGTTAGGGTTTTACTCTCCGCCCAATTTAGGCACCTTTACGAAGCGCGTTTTCTGTCCTTTCGGACGCAAAATGCCCGAATCATAGAGCCCGAGCTTGCGGCGCGAAAGCATTTCCACCTCCATTGCCGATGACTGTGGCCGTATTGGAGTATTGCTACAGCACCAGTGCATCCAAATACGAGCAGTTTCTGGCCCTCCCCAGGATGTTCCACACTTCTGGATTTAGCATTCTTGGTTACTGGTATTTGTGTAGGCCTTCCTGCTCGTTATCATATTTTATGTGGCAGAATACTGAGCTTCCATGCCGATAGCTGAGTGGTTAGAATGCAAGCTTTCCGCAGCCAGGACGAGGTCCGAGTGATAAGTAAGTGACTCGATTGATGAACAGTTATATTTGATCAATGTGCAGTACCTCTGTATAGGCAGCAGGAGACAAGGTTCGTCCACATTACCAATATCTTAATGACCACTTCGGATACCGTGGATCGTAAGTACATACCGTCTCGATATGGGACAGCTTTCAAAGGCAAATGCGAACCTGAAATTTAAATGATGAAGGTTTGCACCTACTATAACGGTGAACCATGACTGACCCACGCTGCTTTGGCCCTTGTTCTGGAAAGCGACAGCCTGCTTGCCACCTAGAACCGGCTGGTGTGCTCACGCCCAGTGCTTATAGAAACGAGTGCCTTCCTACACGCGATTGCATTGACGTATCAAGTGAACTCTATCAACGAAATGAAGGTACGTTATCAGGCATGCGTATCTTAATTCCCTTCTCCGAAGCACTGAACAGAAGGTTCTTGTATGCTTCGTTATACATAGTTCGTTATATATGGTGGAATCTAGAATTTTGATCCTTGATGTCCTCCCAATCGCCGTATTTATTTACCACAGGAAACAGATCTAAGGTTTCCTGGTTTCACGTTGTTGTCTAGATGGGAAGCATTTCGATCGACGCTACCGAGGTCTGATCTAGCCCGAGTTCCCTGTCAGGGACGTAGACTTAGTAAAGGGTTGGATGATTATAAGGAACAATTTTTATTTCATCCATTCAAGTCGAACTTTCAATTCCCGCGGTAAATACCTACATTGCCTAGACCCTTCCCTCCTGTCCATGATGAAGTTCACCGACCTAATAGATCCCCTCCTCCGCCGACATGTCATAGTGCAGGCTCCAAACGGGTCATGTCCCACTTGGCAACTACCTTCTCCCCAAAATAGGGAGGGTTCCATCCCCGTCGTGCCCTAGCACTAACAAGAGCATGCACCACTTCATTCTGATGTGCCCAGCATAGGTGCGTGCGGTGTAGTGCTCTTTAGTACAATCTTCTGTTACATTTGTTAGTAGTATGAATATGTGATAATAGAAAGAAAAGCTGTGCTGCGTGCTGCGTTCCAGGGGAGTGAGGTCACTGACTTAAGGTTCTGGTTAGGCGATGGGTGTTGGCATGGAACTTGGGAAAGTCCCCGATAGTCCTCTAATTCATCCGTCTGCTTCCTACTTTCATCTGCGGTTTCCTTCGCTCCACATAGCATTGGGTAGTTCCTAATAAGACCATCAATCAGAAAAAAAAACTTTGAGCTTATGGTTACTGGGTCGGATCTTACATCTTACACAGGAGTCCCCACTAGCTAGAAACAACCCACCCATCATGGGGTCTTCATGCATGTTCAAAATGCCATCGAGCCGGCGCACACACAATGGGGCCTGCTGGGTCTCCTTCGCTGGAAAGGATGTTGTGATTTTGCTACACCCTTGGGGAATCGGGATGCCCAAAAACTTTCTCGTCGGAGTAAAGGTGGTCTAACTGTACGCTGGGCATAAAACGTGTCTTCATACATTATAGTAAGCAGAGACTTGGGGCAGGATACATTCTCGAGATAACTGACAGATTGGGAATCCAGAAGTGTGATGGGTCAAATGGTTGGTTGAATCTCGATCAAAGTTGTGTATACCAGTGAGTCCTCGCCATCGTGTACATGTCATGACGACAATCCGAGTTGATCTCAGTGTTTCCTTCAGCTTTCTCCGCCGAAAAGAATACAAGGGTAGTAGATCAATCGCTGATGCTTTTTGACCTGGTCTGCCACAGTTTTCCTAAGCGTTATCAACCTTATCCGTCACGCCTTCACACGTTGTCAGTCATGACGCTTCAATGCATTCTTTCGACTCAGGGCCGAGCTCGTGATGACGGTCTGTTTCTCGGGACAGTCGCTGAGCTAGTTTGTAGTAGTTTATCCGCATCCGCAGTATTGGCCTACACCCTGAACTCCACTTCACGCGATCGCGATTTCTCCGCGGATCGAGATGTAAGTGTTCAATGTATATACTGTCTTGAATCCCGTGGGGCACACGCCTGGGCCACACGGTAATTCGATTGGCGGTTAGAACTGACCTTAAAAGATTCGAAACCCATTAGGTTTAGCAGCAACATCGAGTTCCGGCCGTGAAACTCTGAAAGTTCACACAAAAGATTCATGCGAAGTACACACCATACGGAGTCGAAAGTGGACCATGCCATTTACATAGGATGTTGCTGCCATTATTTCTTCGGGAACTAGAGGGCCTGGTAATCAAGTTGCAGGCTACCAAGCCCAGATCACCGTTAATCAACCGCCGCATCACAATGTCTTCCCGTATCACATTCTCACTGGACCACGTTGCATATAGCCCTCGGCTTTCGGCGCACTGGTCAGCAGTGCACGAAGTCTCGCCCGGAGATGAGATGAGATTTGATTCTTCGGTGCGGTGGTTCTCAGCAACGTTAACTGACACCAGATCCTTGGTTTGGCATTCATCATATCAAAGTACGTATACTGATTGTCCCGAGGCAGCGAATTCCGAGGACAGTACATAGTGGCATCTGTGGCGCATCACGATTAGGGTCTGGAAGAACAAGCAGGCCAGCGTGTCAAGCGTGTTCTCTCCACACTTTTATGAGTGATGTCACGCCACCCCGGATATCACCCATTGGTATGCAAACTGGAATTCAAGGTAATAGATCGGTTTTCGAAAAAGCCAATGAGACGGTCGCAAGCCGCCACTAATGTCAAGAGTTTGTGGAAGTTCTTCCCTTATCACTTCTATCAGTTTGTGTCCCTGGATCTCGCCCTGTTGGCAAGGCAGATATCAGCGTGTCTGTTTCATTGTCACAACCCAATGTGGACCTTCTGGAATGTCTAGCTCCGATGCCGCTAATCAGCGCGCCATGGTTTGCTATCATAGTACCCTGGGGGCAAATCCACGTCCTTTCTCAGTCCCGAAGATAAATAACACGTTGAGTTCTCGCTTTCCTTGCCTCTCTCCGTAATGAACCAACCACCCAACTCGCACTGGGTAGGCGGGAGTAACGGGGTTACCTACATCGGGTGTGATATGTTGCGCCTGTGTTTATTCTGTCCTCATCCCTTTCTGCAGTGCCCCGCAGTCGGAAGGCAACGATTGGAATGGGTATGTCCTATGAGCAGAAAGATTGGAGTACCTCTCACTTTGATACAGGTACAACTACATGGCTGACTGGGCAACCGACCTCTTGTATTCAACCGGGACAAGTACAGTAGGTTCCCCTTGTTATGAAGTGCTGGATCTGGCTTACTTTCGTTATCTATCACCTTCTGGTTGAATAGGGGAACTATCATCAGGAGCAGCAAGCTGTCGTCACTCAGGGTATTCCAGTTCACCCTTCTTTGTCAGGCGCCCAGTGGCATCAACGTCAGTCTCTCCACCAGCCGTCAAATTTCAACAACGCCATTCATTCCCTTCCGGAGGGAAACTTTGAATGTCGTTGGCTCCGACAAGGCGGAAGGATCCCATGTGGACAAAGATTTTCAGACAGGATGAAGGTTATAAAGCATCTGAACCATGTCCATGGGGTCAACGGTAGCGCAAGGCGCGATATTACTTGCCGCTGGCTGCCGCATTACGCGTTGTCAGTGTGCGGCCAGCGCCTTAAAAGATGCAATGTTTCGCGCCATGTCAATGTTCATCTTGGCCAAGTCCTTCCATGTCCCTATCCAGGTTGTGGGAAATCCTATTCCAGACAGGACTCGCTCAATAAGCACATGAAGAAACATAGCAATGGGAATTTCAATGCATAGAAGGTAGATCTGTTACACCGCAATTTCCGTTGAGCTGTTTACTTCACGATACATACGCCCTGCCATAGATTTGTTAGATGAACAAACTTTGTTCGATTTCCAATAGCTACTTGCCAAAGTTTACCTCCGGTCACGTTGAACGTGATCGCCCGTTTTTTCCTTCCTCGGCCGCAGATTTGTACTTAGTGGTGTACTATGTATAGAAGAGCCTTGGTTCCAATCAGCTTTCTCATTGCAAGGTCCAAGAAAGACTGGGAACATCTGGACTCTGAAAGAACGGAATGGCTGCACCATTTACAGGTTGGAAATTCAACCTCACTTGGAATTAGCCAAGTGGTATTGAAGACAGTACGAACAAGCAGAGAACAACTCGGACAAGGGGGAATCCCGGAATTCAAATCGCACCTGTGATGATGTTGCTCTTCAGCATACGAAGGGGGCCAGGGAGTGAGGGAAATAAAGTTCTTGAACGAGCAGAGCGCCTCTTGTATAGGTTTTTTTCGATACCGTACGAGGTAAACACGCCCTTCGACGTCACTCGTGTTGTGGATATAGAGCAAGCGGAAAGCCTGGCATTATGCTAAGCGAGGTAGAGAAAGGAATGAGATCTTGAGAATTGTACTGGCGTCGAAAAAGCTCGACGTTTCAAACAGTGACAAAGTTTGCCCAGACTACCCCTATAGTCTGTGTGCGAAGGGAGGTATCCCGGGCGATCAAATCTGTTTGTTGTGTCCATCGGACGCCTCTCTCCTAAGATCGGGGCCGCGTACAGTACACACAGGGACAGGTAAAGGGGCGGGGGGTTTGGGCGTGCGGTTTCGAGCCTGCGAAAGCTCTCGTCAGGGGGCTTAAACCGCTACCCCGACCGCCACCCTTCCGGGGCTGTTTAGGTGAACTACCATCTACCACATACGAGGGGAGTAGGCGAAAGCGTGTGAGCTGGAAGCGACCCGACGCAAGGATGGTCTGAAAAACTGGGTGAAGGCGGGTGGGGACAAGGAGGCTTCTTTGTCAGCGAAGCCAACAGCGCTCGAGGCTGTTCCCACAAGCCAGCCGGGCGAGAATGTCCCTTTCGGGAGCACGCCAGCACTTTTCTCGTCCCCGTGCAGCACCACACTGGTACTAGCCAGTGTGGATCCCCTCTTGCCATACCGCTGAGGGTATCCGACGAGTGGCACAGAGAGCATTTTAAGTCAATTCCATCTTGACGCTCACCAAGTAATAAGTACCAATAACGTCTACTGGTCGTAATACAGGAAGGCAACTAGTAAAGCTGTCCCTCGGTTTCCTTGCATAGAGAAGCATTCGGCCTGCTGTGTGGGCCTATCGCCGCATCAGTTATGTGGCGTCTGCCACTGAAACCTGCCAGTTGAATTCACAGCATGCAAGTATTCAGGGTAAGAGCACTACCTACCACCTGACGTGTTGGACAAGAAATCTGATGCGAGGTATTCTCATTAGCGAAATGAAGGCGGATTTGTGGCGAGAACTCTTGCCTCGTTTGTCCAGGATACTCGTGTCATGACCAACTGGAACTTGTACTGTCGGGCCAAGATTGGCACAACAGCAATACCGATCAACTTTCCATTCACTTGAGAGGTAAGTTCCAATCGTGTGTATCTCCTGTGTTTCACCGGGTGTGGAGTTTAGTGTTTACGGCTTGTCCATCACATCCGTGATGGTCGCCACTTGTATGACACAGACCTGCTCGGCATTTCCATGCTGTCATTGATAGCGCTCTAAGAAGATATGCCAACTTATCCTGTGGTGGCTTTATATTCGTATGGGATCTCCTGAGGACATGTCATGAGTTCTATCAACTTTCAACCCAATAGTCCATGACTTGTATTTTGTGAGTATTATGTTGACTCCTACTTGCATTCGTCAGTGCTCACTTGATGCCTCTCTGTAACTAGTTAGCTGCAAGAACAAAAACCCTCTCTGGCATCTGCCGCATGCCAATCGAATCCTCGAGCTTGAAGACGCCATTCTCACTGGCGCATACCTTCGCATAATTAAGCTCTTCCACGCTGTTCAGGTTATAAGGCCTTTCCGACTTGGGGCTTGGGATGCTTTTTCTTTCGAGTGGTCCATGATGGAGATTTGAAGTTTGTATCTCGGGCGAACATGCTTAAAAGTGAATGGGAAAGCCTATCAACAGGTGTGTCCTTATGACATGTACGATCGTGCTTTCTTTAACTTATCAGCATTGAACATATCTCGAACTTTGCTCAAGTTCTGCCAAAGGGATTGTCAAGCTGGAAGGTGATCCCTCGATTCTTGTGTCTGAATTCAGATTTCGTGCTTTGTCTGTCAGTGACGTCTCAATCTAACAGGGACTCACTCATAAATCATGGTCCTAGCCAAAATTTTATCGTACGTATGTTGAATAGCAAAGTGGTGCGTGCACCAGTCTGCTTGCAGTCCTGAGAACTTTCCTGAGTAATATATTCGTAGATTATATTGCAACCAACCATTTCCCAGAGTAGAGTTGCTAGCAACCTACTGCAAGCATTAGCGGCCCAGCATCCTTATAAATTTTGATATTCCTCCATGCCTCCTGACATGGGCTGCGTAGAAGAGTGGATATCCGCCCTTTGGCTTCTGCAACGCCTGAACAACCGGGCCAACACACTGGAGGTAGCAGAACCATAACGAGTGATAGAGACAGTGGAGCGGATGTGGCCATTGGGAGAGAGCCTCGAATGAACCATATGCCCCATCCCGAGTCATGTTTGCAGCTACTTTCTGACAGTGTGGAATTGCCATGCAGTCCAATGTGGCGGCAAGTGGTAGGTCGATAAAGCAATATGCCATCAATTTGTGCACAGAGGTGAGTGCAGACAAGAAAGTCAAACTGGAGCTGATCCAAATAGACAGGTTCTGAAGATTTAGCTATTTCTTTTCGCAAGCTGTCCCAAACTCCGAGGTGAATTCTTGTTTTGTGACTCCTCAAATAACCTCGACGCTTACATCATATATAAGGCAAAGAATGGTCCAATTCGTCGTGAAACCATCATGTTCCCCAAATCCGGGAATTTCATTGCGCTCGTCACAGCTAAGATTCTTTGCCGCGTTATATAACATGCACGCGGCGGAGCGGATCGGTGGATTCGCACTGCTAGATGGTGGGTACGCATTGGCCGATGTTCTTGGTCGTGTAAGGACAATACGCACTGGGCCTTCTACGGAAATTGCAGGAAAATGAGTGAGCGCCGTTGCCTTCTCACGATGCTGTTGGCTAACTCTATGGAGTTGCAGTACATTGTATTTTGCATGCCTATCGGACCATGGCTAGGCATCGAATAGTTCAATATATCTCATTTACTTGAAATGAATGCCTGCCCCATCCGTGCGCGATTGAACGAACTGTTTCAAGATCGTTCCAAGATCCTTTTTGTACTATCATAATGACAGCGAATGGCCCTCTTGGCGGGTAGATCACGCATCGGCTGGCGGGCTCCTCCCCTGTTGGCTTGCAAGTGCTCTCTTCTAGAAAGTAACCTGTGCAGAGTTTGTTTGCAGCATGCCTCTTAAGTTGTCATTTTTTTTCTTATTGGAAGCTTTCCATGATGACACTGCATTGGCATTTGCAAAGGGCGTCTTAAGGATCACCCATAAAGAGACCCCGCTTTACCACAATCCCTCCATCCTCTGCTTTCGCCAAGATCACCCGCCACGCTCTTGAGAACCATGATAACTATTCCTTATCCAATATCGGGCACAAATCCAGCCCTGACACACCCAGAGTGCCTGTGTTCCGTAGGGTTGGAATGCTCCTGGGACGGCCACTATACTGGTCGCACCAAGTACGTACAGCTGAAGTTTTACCCGACGCGTGTAACGGTGCCCTTCTATCACAGTGCTACGTTTTCGTTGGATCAAAGCAGTGTCCAAGCTTCTCAGGGGCCCACCAGAGGCGCCATCAACCACAAACTCCACGAAACGTAAATATCCTCACACGGTGTCTCTCCGTTTATTCACACACTTCCAGAGGTCATCCTTCTATTCATCCCCTCAAGGTCAGCCCGTTCCCATGTCTGTAAACAATCCTGATATCCTTCCAAGTATCAAAACCCACAGCAAATCGACTTTCTAGCACAGGATGTTTGTTCTGGTCCACCTGCCGAACTTGACGCTCCCCCCGCATCATTCGGCCACCTGGGCAATCAAGCATCGGAGGGGGACGATCAACACGTAGCGTTCTACCCTGATGACAATAATCAAGTTATACTTCAGGAAATCGACACGCCTCCTACGGGTAGTTATGTCCTAGTGCCTGGAACTCATGACGGCGGCTTTGGGGTAAGCGAATAGTACTTTCTACGTGGTCAAACTCCATCTTATTTCTGCTACTCCTCCGCACTCTGCTTGGGGGTTCCGTCATGTTAGCATGACGTGCAAGACCATCGTAGCAACTTGGATACTACAAAAACGCTGGATAGTCAAGGATCCCCTCAGTCGTCTCAGGCCCCCCATTACATGGATCCGCGCTACCAGCATAGAGGATATGATGGGATGCAAGTGGTGAGTTGCTCTTTTCTCGACAGTGTCGTAGTTTTAATGCCGCCCAAGGGCTCTATGCTAGCTGGTTCTCCTGGTTCGGAGTGTTCTGCATCGTTCAACGGATTCCCTTCCTTGGGAATTCGAAGTTGGAACAATGGCATCGCGAACATGGAGCAAGGAGCATATGGCATGCGGCTGCACGCAGAACACAACTTCGTGGACATGGGAATTACTGCCGACCCGCAAAATCTCCAGGATGTTGTACCACACTGGCCGAATTCTACGGCCGTGTGTCACCAACCAGCAGGTGAATGGAATCCATCGCCTCAGGTCAAGCCATCTGGCGAGCGCCCCCTGCCTCTTCATCGGGGTGCAGGAAAGAAACAGATTCCAGACTCCGTCATTCAACCCTATATTTTTGATGTGCCTCTCCAACGAAACAGTGGTACTCCTTCGAATGTGAGTAATGCGCCGCTATTTCGTACGGTAACTCACGGAAATGGCAGGCTCCTCCCCCGCATTTTCTCAGTCCTCCAATCGCATTCCAGTCAAAATCAACCCGCAATATCCATACCCAGCAACGCAATCGTCATCATGTTTCCGTGTCCACCACTAAACCTGCGCAGCCTGTGGGTCAGAACATAAGCATTGCCACGGATTTCGTCGACTATCCTGCAGATGGACGCCAAATCCAGTGTAGTGTGAGTTTTTGTGCAAAGTCTGATGGCGACTTTCTCAGCCCCATTGTCAGTCCACCTTCCCGGTGCTTAGATCTACTGGCTCCCGTAGTTTGGCAGGATGCTGTGGAGGAGATCACCAGACTTCTTCATGCAGTGTGGCGATAGAACCTACCAACCATTCCATGGTTTTAGGAGACCAGTGGCAAGAGAAATCAGGTGTGAGTAGTGGCTCTGCATCTCTGCCCACTTTGACTCATGGATTTGCATACAGCCCCCCGTCCCCGTCGCGTTATCCAACGACACGACCATGGACCAGGGGATGGTAAACGAGCCCCTTTCTCACCACGTGACATCTACTTCCATTCGGAACCGAGACCACCTCTTGCGTTCGTCACAGGCATCCATCGGGATTAAGTGCCTATGGCGAGATGAAGACGTATGCGGGCAGTGGGTCACCGGCGAGACCAGTGCGGAGCATCTGGCGAGTTTTCACAATATCAAGGACATATCTTGCGACCGCAAGATCCAATGCAAAGCTTGTTATCCTCCCAAAGAGATCAAGCGGGAGAGCATTCTACGACACTTCATAGAAGTGCACATCGGGATCAAGCGCAGGCCCTCCAGCGGAAAGGGAAAGAAAAATAGAAATTGCTCGGTAGTACCGGCGGTACCTTCCACTCAGCCTGGTGCATGGATGTCGACAAGGACAGTCGGGGGCTAAAATACTGTACAAACCAGTCAGTGTCTGAGAAGACGCTGCCAAATGAATTCTCATCTCAAACCACCCTCAGGGCGTCCAAAATCATGGGCATACTAGATGCAACTCTAGTGTCCCCCATGCTCGGGAGGGGGGTAGATGCCAGTGGACATGTTTATACCAAGGGCCGAGAGCTTCGCTTGAAGGAATAGGTACATGCCTCTAAGCACTGAACTGTGCTTCCTCGCCGAAACGACTTTATAGCATGGCGCTCAGTTTAGTCAAATTCAAATTTCATCACTACATACGATCGAACCTATATAATATCTTAGACTTGGCGGGAGTACTGCGATGTATGCCCAAGGAGAACAAGGGTCCTCCAAACCTGGATGAAAGGAACGAATGCTAGCGCACGGATCATCGGGGGTCCTTACCTCCTGAACCGATGGGGCATTTGCGCTCCCGCGGCAGATAGGTTCTGGTCACAGGGGTGGTCCCGTGACCTGGGTACGTGCTTTATTGAATCGGAGCATAAAATCGCCAGATAGTGTGCCCTATCGTTTCGCACACTAACGCATCCATCGCACCAGCTTGTCCTTGCAGGGTTAAGTATTCAATGGTCCGCATAATTTTTCGTTCACCGTCACAATCGCCAAGTGGCCCTTTGCTCCGTTCTCTCCTTCGGCGCGTTCGTGGGTCGACTCGGTGAACTAGGCTGCAAAACACGTCTGTGGATGTCTCTTGGAGCGTTCATCTAGGCAGCTGCCATCGCCATATGGAAATCTGTTTAGTCCAGCATTGCAGACGGCATAGTCCAAGACGCTCTCGTTCGTCTGTGTCGGGTTTCTGAGTGCTAGTATGGGTCTGCGAGGGATCATGGACAAGAGGCTGAATACGCACTTTACAACTACAGGTTTGTAATCTACGTCGTCCCCCGTATCCCATGCTGATTGCTTTTCCCCACAGCCGTCTTGACCACAACATATTGCGAACTCATGACTGAGCCCCAGCTCTTCCACTTCTACTGCCTCGTCATCTTGCCCGACCATAAAGTCATAGCAATCGTTTCCCTTTTTCTCGGGGCATTGTCTGACAGGTCTATCCTTGACAAGATTGGGTCTGCACTCGGTGTCGGCACAGGTGTGCGATCAATCGTAACTCTTTAGTGGTGAACGATATCGCGCTTGAACGAGAAGATGTGTTTATGTGTTTGTGGTTGATGTCGAAGAACGAGCGGGCACGCGTTTCAGCAAGCGAACAGTGGCGAACGCACTAAGTGACATTTATCAGCTTTGAGGAATGGACGGGTAGAGGTTAGATCACGGAAAATAGAATATGGGTAAACTTATTTCATTGAGATTACTCGATCTGACCTGCCTGTAGGATGTCCTCATGATGACATGCGACTCATGATAATCGCCAGGGGTCGTCGCCTATTTCGTGATGCACAAATCCGATTCGTCCGATCATATTTTCATGTCTGGGGAGCTTCCGATTGCAACCCATGATGTGTATACGGCCATGAACGCAGTAAGAGATGTGAAAGCTCTTTTCGAAATAGATAAACGATATCAACATGGGGGTAATATCGAGCATGTTCGTCAAGTTACGAGGATGAAGAACTGAAGACGCCAGCACGTCACGAAATAATCTCCGATCCCGACTGGTTAGCTTAAAAGTCTTCATAGGAAGATATCAAAAACAAGCACTGGCAATAATTGCCCAGACGACCATTGTGGCAGTAAATATCCAAACACGTTTGTTAAGGTGATGATAAACGGACTAGAGAGCCGATGTGACGGAGTCCAATATCATAAGCATTTTTCAGTCCGCAATTTGAATAAGCCTATATGTTGTGCAAATTGTAGTTCCCCCAGGTCGCTGAGTATTCGAGTATTTGGACAAGAAAAGGGTTGGAGTATCCATTAAAGATGAACGCATGGATAAAATCTATCTGTAAATCGGGTTGCGATGCTGTGTGCTTGTGTTTGGTCGTCATTTTTTATCACATTGGTCTTCTACCTATCAAAGAACAAAGCCCCATTCCTTGAGGCTTAATCAAGACAAGTGATAACTGGGAAGGAGTTCTCAATCATGTCTCTTATAAGGACATCCTATCCTGTTCATATGGGCGGCAATGGTCCCGGGGGAGGGATATCAATAACACTCGTTGGGGACGGCCGCATTAACTGTAAAGTGACCTTCAGCCTTGGTTCTGCATCCACTTACCGTCAAACCACCTTTTCCTGAAAAAAAGGTACTATTATGTCAACAGGCCCGCATACTGGACAGCATACTGGACAGGATAGGCGCCCGGAGGCCCAAGACACCAACGACTTGCGGACAGCGCCTGAAACAGAGCCTGAAAGGAGAGACCAGCTGGTTAGTTAGGTCTAGGTCGAGATCCGAGATAAACTCATGGCGTAGACTTTTTCGCAGGAGCATCAAGGCCACAGTCGGAGATGTTTAACAGGCTTGCTGGAGATTGTCAAGAAATCCATGGCGACGACCTGGAGAGCACTGGTG
>Ga0307518_10000109_pt1 | contig 58529 bp, 30 predicted proteins | sample 25_EM_MG_FD_203889 | JGI IMG/M metagenome (GOLD analysis project Ga0307518, IMG submission 203889) | Populus trichocarpa ectomycorrhiza microbial communities from riparian zone in the Pacific Northwest, United States - 25_EM | ecosystem: Host-associated > Plants > Roots > Unclassified | place...
TTTTTCTTTGTTTTTTTCTTTTTAACTAATCTATTTAATTATCACACATTTATGACACGACCTTGCAGCTAGACCCACGTCCAATGCTATTGGGTCTGGTATTGCAGTCAAACCCACTTAAATTTAGACCATGCAAGTTTAATGTTATTATTAATATTATAAATATTACTGTTGGATTAGGCGTTGCAACTAAACCTAAGACTCTTGGGTATAACTTTGCAAAAAAAAAAACTAATACTTTTAGATCTTAGCTTTTTATGAAATGCAAAAAATAATTGACCCGCGGCATCGCGCGGGGTATGTAACTAGTATTAAGCTAATTTGGGTGCACATGACTAAAATAGAAACGTATGGTGCAAATGAATTTCCATTAAACACGGTGGAAAATTATTATTATTATTATTTTATATAAATTTATAAATTGAATCTCCCTTGAAACTGCACCATAACAATACGAAATTCGACAATTCTTTTATTCTTTTGATCAAATTCATAGAATTTCCTCCAAGTGAAATTTTATATTTCAAGGAAGCTAATTAAAATGTTTTCATGTTCTTCAACAGTAATTTTCCCTTCAGCGAACTTCATGGTACCATTCCAGAGTCCTTGGGGAACTTGACTCGGCTAAAGGATCCAGCATGGGTGAAATGCCAAATGCCAATACCCTACTTTAGAGGGTTTTTTTTTTACTCTCTCTGTTTTGGTAGATGGAAATGTTTCTGCAGTCAAATTCATAAAAAATTACATGCAGCTCTCCAACGGGATGGCTTAATAATATCTTATATCCTTGATAAATACATTATTTATTGTCTGTCTGCTTAGTTCTCCTGGGAAAGAGCAGATCATGATAATGCCAGCCCTTTACACTATTTTTGTCTCAAGTGTCATCCATGCCAACACTTGATAAATGGTACTATTCATTCATGAGAGGCACTCGAACACACAATTCAATGTCCGAGTCCAAATCGGTCCTCTATCCTTTTATATTTGGTATATGCTAGATAAGTGGTTAGTGCTATACCGTGGGATGAGTTGAATTTTTTTCAACTCTAAAAAAAATATATTCAATTGATGACAGAGATAACCCAGATTAAATTAACTAAAACACGGCTTGATATATAAAATTAAAAGAACCCACAAAAAGAAAAGCGAAAGGAAATTGTAAAGTTTAAGACCTCTTAACCTAATGTCTAAGATGAAAACAAAAAAAAAAAAACTTCAAAAAATGCAACTTCAAAGAAGAAAAACCAAGTTAACTAAGGGTAACTTGACAAACCAACAACCCATGATATGAAATTGGGATAAAAAAATTTCAAAGGGATGATCTAGTAAAAAAACCAAAGTTCAATAAAAAAAACATAAAAAAAACACTGAGCCAATCCGAGTTAACTTTACCAACTCGCTCTCGGAATAACCAAACACTAAGAAAAGTGAAAAAATGACAAAGCTCAAGGGCAAATAATTTAATGTAAAATAATGAAATTGAAAAAAAAATTAAAAAATCAATGGAAAAAAAATCTAAATCAACTTAGATTTACTCGACTAACTAGCCGCAAGTGACATGAGATTGGGATAAAAATAAATTAGACATTAAAAAAAAAACCTAACAAAAAAAACCCAAGTTAAAAAAAAACATTATAAATAAAAGTACAAATTGACCCAGGTTAGTTTTACTAACTCACTCTTGAAATAATAAAAAAAAAAAGAAGCGAAAAAATGACAAATTAAAAAGGCATTAATGCATCTAAGCCCGTCAAGCTAATGTTATAGATTCAATGATTAATTAACCTTAAGATAGTTAATCACACGATATGTGTCATCGATTAGCAAAAGCACATAGTCATCAAGTCCACGTTTGGGAATGGGAATGCCGTCCAAACAATATTTCATAAAATTTTGATTTTTTTTAAAAAATTATTTTTTTATATTTTTTATTCATTTTTTTAATATGTTAATGTCAAATTTTTTTTTTTAAAAAATAACATTTATATTATTTTGATAAATTTCCAAGCAAAACACCATTACTTTTAAACATTTCCTGAAAAATCTATAATTCAAAGCTTGATTTTAATTGAGTTTTAAATTTGTTAAAAAAATATTAATCCAACTAAACTCAATTAATACAATCAAATCATGTCAAATTAACATTAATATTTTTTAAAAGTAAAATGATATTATTTTAACAAAAAAAAAATTAACTTAAATTGACCAATGATTTGGACGTTAACATGACAATTCAGTGACTTGAGTTCTTATCCAAGTCATACTTTAAATCAAACTAGTCTAACAACTATAATTTTAATAACACAATGAAATTCGAATATTATATAAAAACATATAGTCGGGCGATAATGCAAATGACTAGAATTCAGCTCGTTAGATATATATCTGAATAGTGAGAAACGCATCTCTTTCCCTCCCCTTGGATATATGGTCAAGTCTATTTTCCCGCAAACCCACTTGCAAAAGGAAAAAGTTCTATCTCTTTTGTTGTTAAATACCATCCAAATTATTTCTCTTGTGATTTAAGATAAGAGATTTTTTACAAGTTCTTTAAAATATATATAATAAGAGGTTTCACTTTAGTACTTTATGGATTTTTTTTTGGACTTTTGTTTTGTAAAATCTTTTAATAATAATTTAAACAAAATGTACCTTCAACATATTCTATTAAGTGGTGTTTTTTATGACTTAAATTAATCATGGTAGCCTTCACTCGCAAATATTCAAGTAATTTTTACTTGAAAATAAACACATAGCAATATGGAAAAACAAGTTGACTTACTTTAAAAGTAAGCAGGTCATGCACCCAAAATGTGGTAACTTCAAGCAATTGATATTTCACTACCATAATTTTTAGATTTATCAATGGAATTTTTAGTCCGTATTTATACTATCATTCCATTAATAATGAATTTACCGACGAACTCACAGACATAAATGCTTCGTCGGTAAAACTCTCGTTAGTAATTTTTTGTATGTCGGTGAGTCTGTCGGTAATAAAATAACTGATGAATTTATTAACAGGAAAAGCGTGCAAAAAATAATAATTTACCCGCTTCATTCCGTTGATATTTTCCTTGGAAAGTTTGCCATATAACCGACATAAATACCGTATGCAATTCCGTCGATGATTAACTAATGACACAATGACATTTGCAATAATTCTTTTTTAATTATTTGAAATATACTGAAAGACTTAATTTTTCGGTAATACTGTCATTAATTATTTAAAAAATCTATTTAACAGAATTAGAACAATAGTAATACTCTATAATACTAAAAAATAAACAACAATAACAAATAAATAAATAAACTAAAAAATATTTTCACCTAACCTAGAAAACTTATTCCATAATCCATAATCCATCAACAAATAAATTAATTTAATTTAATTTAATTGAAAAAATATCTAACTAAAATGCAACAAAATTGATCTCATATGAAAAAAAAAATCCTACAACAACATTTCATACAATTATAAAGAACATAATTTTTTTAAAAAAATAAATAAAAAATATAATGTAAAAAAAACACAAAAAAAGAGAAGAAAAAAGAAAAATCTCACCTTGATTTAATTGCGAGTGAAGATGAGAAGAGAAAAGAAAAAAAATAAAAAGTATGTTAATTAAAAAAAATATGAGAAGAGAAAAAAAGAAGAAGAGAGGAGAAGACATACTTGCCCGTGGAGGAGAAGAGAAGAGAAGAGAAAGAAAGAAATGGATGTTGGTTTTTTTACAGAAAAGAAAGAAAAAGAAGAAGAATAGGCGCGCTTGTTATAAAATGAGGGATTCTAGTATTTTTATTAGGCAATTTTACCGACGGATAATTAAATATTAATATTTTTAACCATTTTTTTGGTGATTCTGTTGGTATTATTTAATTTAAAGTTTCAATTTAATCAAAACTTTTCAAAAACCCTCTAAATATCACCAACTACTTTTCAATCCGTTGGTGATTACATTTGTAATATATAATTTAAATTTTCAATTTAATAAAAAAATTTCAAAACCCCCCCAAATATCACCGATGACTTTTCAATCCATAGGTGATTCTATTTGTAAATAACAGTATTTAATAGTGCAATTGAGAAGTGAATAATTCTAGAAATCCTTGGAAAATACTGACGGAATTAATCCGTTGGTGATTCCGTATATAATTAACAACATGAATAATGCAAATGAGAAGTGAATAGTTCCAAAGCTTTCTGAAATATACCGATAGAATTAATCTGTCGATAATACCCTCTGTAATGAACACAATCAACAATGTCAGAGAGAAGGGAACAATTTATCAACAGGTTTACAGATGGATTTTACCGAAGATATTTAATACCATCATTGTTTTTTTTTTAATTCCTTCTTTTCCCACTGTAATTCTCTCGGTATATACTAAGAAAATAGTTCCATCGGTGTTTACCGATGAATATAACGAGAAAATATTTTGTTGGTAAAATTTATTGCAATCTACCGACGAAAACATTCCATTGGTGTTTCTGTTTATATTTATCAATTTTCTGGTAGTGTTTCTCTGTTCTTGGATTTTTATGGGTTTTTTTTTTTAAATATTTGAGCTTCATTGATGTTGTTAAACAATCCAAAGAAATAAAGAGAAATATAACATTAAAATGGGAAGAGACTAGAGTTTCATTGATACTTCATGATGTGATCATAATAATCTAAAAAGAATATGTTTAACTTAAATACAAAGAGATTATATATAAGCTAAACTGAAAAGAAAATAAAAATATTATTCTACCATCAATAAACAAAATAAATAACCTTATATTTCTTAATAAATGTATTTTTTTTAATAAATGAAGATTTTCATTGATTAAAAAGCAACAAGTAGAAGCTTACCTTACTACAAAGCATGCACATATGTTAAACCAAAACTATAGGAACAAACTAAATCAATGTTCCTTAATGTAACATGCTTGAACTAGGCGAGTATCGAATATTGGTAAATATCAATATTAATAAAATTATTATATTTGAATAAAAAAAATAAAATAAATGAGACACTAGTCCAATACATGTAGCAACCTCCTCGAACAATATGATACAGACGGAAGAAAAAAAACAATAAAAATAATCATAAAAAAAGATTAATAAAACGAAAAAAACTGCAAGCTTGAATTCTAAATTTATAATTTATTTCTTTGAAATAAAAAAAAACATAAATATAATTCTAATTTGATAGCACCCCCCGCCGGCGCCGGCTATACATTGACCGTATACATTACATGGACATATATTACGAACAGTTTTTACCATAATTATCAAACCTTGGGTTGACCCGGTTAAGTAATTGGATCTCGGGTTTTATTAATCCAGATCAACCTGAAAAAATTAAAAAAAATATTTAAAATTTTAATATTTAATATAAAAAAATTAAGAAACAATCCATAAATATATTTCATATTTTTTAGTATTATATACAGTAAATTTTAAAAAGTGTTAATAACTAACTAAAAAAATATAAAAAAGGAGAGGTATAGGAGAAAAACCACATTAAAAAATGACTGGGTCTCATTCAAGTTCACCTGGGTTATGGGTCAACCCATCAGGTTGATCGAGTTTTGCTGAATTGTTGGTCTTTTGTTTTATCTAAACCGGTTCAACCACCAAATTAATCTGGTCCAGATTTAATAATTTTGGTAACTTGTCTCGTCCCACGAGGAAGAGCTCATAAGATGGTCACCTCTTGCTGCTATTCTGCGTACGCATGAGCTACATTTTTTAGGGCCCCAAACATAACAAAAGATTAGGAACAGAAGCTGTCAGTTCATAGCTGGTGGTGCATCTTGAACCTTTACATAAAGTATCAATATTCTTATCGGTGCATACCCTGCAGTTTTATACATTATAATTAAACAGAGCCAGTGCATGATGAGCTGATCAAAGGAGAACAAAAAAAAAAAAAAGAATGGCTGAAGAACATGGCTGAGCCAGTACATTATAATTTTAACGATTATACGTGGATAATAATGTTTTGTGTATTGTTTTCAAAGACAACATGAAAGAGAGTCTTTTGCCCTTAAATAATGAGAGTTTGTGTCGATTAATGTAGTAGGCACATGCTAGGAACATGGATTCACTTTATTAACAAAGAAAGGTTTCTGTAGTTCTTAGATTAGTGAAAATGTCCCCTTTTTGGAACGATCACATGTTGACCCAGGTAAATTGATTAGCAATTAAGTTGTATTCTTGCATAGACAGCTCTCTGGGAAACAACTTGGTGCCATACCCGCGGAACTGGGGAATCTGAAATACCGTCCCAACCAGAGCTCTTCCTTTGTTTTTTTTCTTTTTTTTTTTGGAATATGTCTTGAATTCTGAAGCACTCTAGTTAATAAGGCCTCTTTCCTTACTGAAAGTACTCAGAATGTAAGCAGGATTGTAGTTTTTGGGTTCTTCAGGTTTTTGGATACTGGTGTTTTTCTGGTCGAATTCCTGTCAAATCTCGTCTTCGTGGATGCCATCTCAACTTTCCATGACTTCCATCTTTATTCAATTCTATCTGGTTTGGTCTTTAATGCTTCTTGGTTTAATTAGAGATTTGAAAGAGAATCAACTCATTGGTAGCTTACCAATAGAACTTGGAATTTGACCAAGACTGTAAGCTTTTCTGGACCATTGTTTATAATACTATAACATAAAGAAGAAGAACAATGATAAATTGGAAATGTTTTCACTGTTCCAGTGATAAAGTAAGTACCATATGAGGTCAAGGCCTCCATATTAGATGTGAAAGTTACTGTTCACGATTTAGTTTAGAACTTTTTTATTATTTTTTAGTTTTGTTTAAGACCATTTTACTAGTATTTAATAATATAAATTCAAAACAAAGTTCTTATGGTTTAGACTTTTTGTAGTAGAATTTTATCTTTCATCATAATCAGTCTCCATCTAGCTGAACTTTCACTCTAGAAATATGTTTTTTTGAAGATAGATTGTGGCATCTCACTGTCAATCCCATAAAGAGAGAAATATTTCACATTTGTATGAACTCCCAAGTGTAATATATTATGCCATTATGGAATATCAAAACAATAATAATAAAAATACTCATTCCATTATGATGTTATTGAAATTCTACAGAAAAATACAGGATTTTCTTAAAATAAACACTTAGTCTTTATGATGCTGAATACAAATCACAACCAAACTGAATAAACAAACAAACAAGCCAGCACACAGAGTTCTTGCCACACCGGTACATTTTCCACATCCTCAAAAGCTTTGTAGAGAAGATGATACTTTTTTTTTTTCCCTATTCCCAACTCTTCAATCTTCAATCTTCACTCTTCCTCCATGTAGCCAGCTTGTCGAGAGGATGTGGAAAGTTTCTCAAATTCAGACAACCACTAACCTCTGCATATTGTAACGAAGGCATATCCTCTTCCACTTTTTTCCAGTCCAGCTTCAAATTTCGCAGGACCTTAAAACATAGACCTTCAATGTTCCAAGGAAAATCTCTTCCATCTACAGACAGAGGACTTGTTGGGAAGTCAATGATTTCTCCATTCTCAATACAAATGTATTGCAATTTAGAAAGCCTCTCAGGATTGATCCATGTAGGAAGAGTATCTTGGTGATAACGCCTGAGATACAACTCTTGGAGACTTGGAGGAGGTGAAAGGATATTAAGCATCGTAGAGATAATGTTGTCTTCACAATCTTGGGCATCAATGGCTAGTACCTTAAGCTTCTTGAGCTTCAAGAGTACCTCCCTTTCATTTTCTGTAATTTCACTGTCCTTGCCGATACTCATTCTCAGCACTCTTAGGTGGACAAGTTTTTCAAGATCACAAAACTTGCAACTTGCTGCTGATCTGCTATTGGATGCCACTTTGAATCCAGACAGTTCTTGAAGATAGGAGAGCCTTTCTATTCCTGAAGGTAGGTAATGGAAACAAGATCCTAAATCCAAGACCACCAACTTTTTCAAAGAAGTGATTTGATCTATTTTGCCTAGGTCATTGCGTCCAGCAAAAACCAAAAACTGAAGGTTGCGGAGCTTTCTGAACGAATATGGTACTTCTTTAAGGCCTACAATACCACTTAGATTCAAATATGCCAAGCGTTTAAGAGAGGAAATCCATTCCACGAGTTCCTCTGTAGAAATCTTCTCCAACTTAGTCAGGGAGAAATCCAACACTCTGAGAGAACCAAGCAACCCAAAATGCCTACCAAACACAACTTGATCATTAGTTGACATTATCAGCAAGGCTCTGAGCTTTGAACTTTTCTTCAATGGTTCTGGGTTCATTTCAATTGAAAAACCCAACCAACGAGAATTTGCAGTCATTTCCTGCTTGCCCTGTTCATCAAATTTGCCAAATGACTCTTCCTCTGCTATTCTAGTGGCCAGTTCCCTCACCATGTCATGCATCTTGCAACAGTAGACTCTTCCATCATATCCTCGTCTATTCACAGCTTCAACCAAGCACCTAGTGACTAGTTCAGAGAGGTAACGAAAACCCAATTCTTTTGCGGTTTTTGAGCCCTTGCCCTGGATTAGCCCCTCTGCAACCCACCAATGGACCAGTTGCTCTGCTTGTATCTCGGAGTCTTCAGGATAAACGGAGAAACACAATAGACATTGTTTTAAATGTATTGGAAGTTCATCATAGCTCAGTTGAAGAGACGCCATCACTGAGTTAAAATTTCTTCCGGCAGTCAGTTCATGAAAATTTTCATTGATTTCATTCCATTGGCGAACTGAATTTGATCTTGGAGCCAAAAGTGCTGCTATTGCCTTGATTGCCAGTGGAAGTCCCCCGCATTTCTCCAAGAGTTCTTTACCAACTCTTTCGAATTGAGCATCTGGGCATTTTCTATCCCTGCACCTGGAAAACGCAGATTTGCTGAACAGCAACCAGCTATCATTGGCTGTTAGCAATTTTGGCCGATGAACCCGTGACTTGTCAACTCCCATGCTAGTTAAGACTTCTTCGTTTCGAGTTGTGATTATGATGCAGCTGCTTTCTCCAACTGCACTCTGCAATCCTGAGAAAAATTGATTCCACCATCCTTGATTAATTTTCCATACATCATCCATAACAATGAGGCATGTCTTGCCTTTAAGTAGTTCATTGAGTTTGTGCAACATTTGAGCTTCATCAGACACAGAGCAATGCGATTCTAATTGTTCCAGCATGCTCCTCATGATCCTCATGTCACTTGAAACTTGAGAAACCGACACCCAAATCATGTTATCATAACGACCAGCTACATGTTGATCATTAAAAATTTTCTGGGCAAAGGTGGTTTTACCCAAGCCTCCCATCCCGACGATGCCGACTAGGAGAAGTTCATCTTTTGTGTCACCAATCCAGCCTTTTAACCTTTTCAGATCCTCTTCTAGTCCAATTATCTCAGACGGAACATAGTCCTGTGCTGTGTATTTCATACTCTGGGCTGTGTTATCTCCATGGTCGCTCTGGTCCTGGTATTTTAAATGCTCGCCTAGTGACTTCTCCATCTCCCCCAGTTTTGCATTAACGTCCTTCAACTTCTTGCCTGTTTGATACCAGAACAGTGGCTTCTTAAGTGTCAAACTGGTGCAGGATGCTTCTTTCTGATATTCATCTCTAACAAGGCAATCTGTCATTATGTTGTCAGCTTCGTAAATTAGGTCTCTCAAGCTAATCAAAATGGCCTTGACAACTTTCTTCTTTTCCTTGAGGTTCTCTGTGTCAGCAAGCAGGGCCTTTGTAAGGTCTAGCCTGGTCTTCATTAATTCAAACTGATCTTTGAAGTCAAGTGCAAATCTAGCATGTTCTTGCAGAGCTGTGAACACTTGTTGTGTCAGGCTTTGAAGCATAGCATCTACTACTACTGCCATCTTCTTGTATTTTACCTGTAGAAGAAAGTCTTTTTTTTTTTTATTCCATAGTCATCTATAATGATAAACACGAATGCGATACAATCTAAAGCGTCCTACAGACCATATAGATTTTAAACTTCATTCCCATCTTTAGCCTTCTGAAATCCGAGCATTTCATCAATTACATGCAAGTAAATCATAGAATTTCTATTTTCTAGTCCTTGAAAAAAACATTTGATTAGAAAAATGGAAGGCACGTCCAGTTTCAGCAACAACCTACGTTGGCAAATTGACTCCATGGTTCAACGCAGGAAACCTTATCTGATCACTCGTAACCCAACATAACAAATGAACAGCCTTTAAAAGAGAAATTGAGTTAGAAATTCTTACCGATGGCTGCTTATAGATCTTGAATATTCAGGGCGGAAATTTAAATCCTGAAAGGACAGAAAAAGTTTATCAATCAAAGAACATACGCTAGAAGTGAAAGCATACTCAAATAGATCTGAACCATAAAGACAAAGATGGTCATGAGAGCAAGAAAAAGAAAAATTCACCTTGCTGCAAGTACTGGCGGAGTTCTTTTAGCTGTGACCAAAGAACTGTAAAGAACTACTGAGAGAAGCCATACCATAGTCCAAGCATTGGAGATTAGAATAATTTTGGGGTCAACATTGCTAATATAAAAGGGCTGAGGTATAGATGCTTTGTTAAAGCCACTTTCTCTTTTTTGGCAGATAGCTGAAGTGGGGCAATTATAGGGAAAAAAATAGAGGGAAAATAAAAAAGAAGAAGACAAATAATGGGGCCACCACTAAAAATGACCTAAGTCATGTTTGATGGATTCCACAACATTTATTTTAGACTTGTCAAGAAGATAAATTCCCTTCAAAATTATTTTCTTGATGTTCCTTGTAGATATTCAAAAATAAGGGAATTAACTAAATAATTTTCTATTTTCCATCTACCCTTCAAAATTATGTTTCTTGATGTTCCTTGTAGATATTCAAGAATAAGGGAATTAACTAAATAATTTTCTATTTTCCACCACTAAAAATGACCTAAGTCATGGTTGGTGGATCCCACAACATCTATTTTAGACTTGTCAAGAAGGTAGATTCCCTTTAAAATTATTTTTCTTGATGTTCCTTGTAGATATTCAAGAATTAAATAAATAATTTTCTATTTTCCACCACTAAAAATGACCCAAGTCATGGTTGATGTATCCACAACATCCATTTTAGACTTGTCACCAAGGTAGATTCCTTCAAAGTTATTTTTCTTGATGTTCCTTGTAGATATTCAAGAATAAGGGAATTAACTAAATAATTTTCTATTTTTGCAATATTGTGTCCTTTGGATGACTAAATTGATGTATTTGATTTTATTTTGTTGTCTCTCTCAAATATGTTAAGAAAACACACATCCAAAAACTTGGTGAAAACAAGAGCCAGCTTTGTGCATTGGAATCTGTAAGAAAAGTCTACTATTCTTGGCATATACCTTTTCTTAATTTTTTGATTTTTTTGGCAAAAGACGTACATTTTGGGGCATCTAAAAAAACAAGAGGACTCTCTTATGGTACCAGACGGAGTATTTTTTTACTCCAATATTTTCCAAGAAGATTCCAATAAAAAAGATCAAGGACATCAAGGAATAAAAGAAAACAATGAGATAAATATCCATAAATATAGAGAAATTGACAAACCACACAATCGCAAGCTATATCGACCATCAGGTCTTGCAGGACAGACTGCAAATCGTTCCAAGGTATTGATCTCTTTGAAAAACACAAGGACATCAAGAAAAAGAAACCAAGGAGATAACTATCCATAAATGTAGAGAAACTAAACAAAACACACAGCCACAAGCTATATCAACCATCCGGTAACGCAGGACAGACGCCAAATCATGCCAAGGTATTGATCTCTGTAGAAATATCCTCAAGGGTTTTTGAACGTTCAAGTACAGCCACAACCTGAGACATTGTAGGTCTGAGAGAAGGTGATTGATCGGTGCACATTATTGCCAGGTTCAAGGCAATTCTTGCCTGTTCGCTATCACTACTGCCCAACCTTGTGTAAACTAGCTGTTGAAGTTCTTGCTTCGCATGCAACTTACTGGCCTGCATTTATGTGAACCTATAAGCAATAAGTCCTCAAAAGAGTATCATATCTACATACTTTTACTCCCTATTAATGTCCGATCGATGGATACTAATAATACTGAAACATCCAATCCTAAATTATGAGTTTCTTGAATACATCAATTGGATGATGGTTGCTATGAGACCGGAAAATATCAATGGTAGATTCTTCTTTTTTCCATTTTTTAAGATAAAGCATTGAAGCGGGTACTTAATTTTTGTTATTTTGACAAAAAAGTTTAATTAAAGAAAAACTGTTTCTAGCTCTTACCGTATCTAGAAGAAAAACAGAGTTTTCGTCTCCAGTAGAATCTGCATTATTTTTCCCACTAACGATTTCAAGAAGAAGGATCCCAAAACTGAAGACATCGACCTTGACAGTCATGGCTCTTCGGGTTGCATATTCTGGTGCCATGTATGAACTGAAATTGCAAAGAAATGATAGATTAAATAGGGAACCCAATTTCTTTCTCTAAGCAGCCTGGTGTCAACTATCAGCTGAAAAGACAAAGTTATTAAACCCGGTCCGGGTTATGAATTAGACAGGTTGATCTATGTTCAATTTAAAATGGAGTTGTTTTAAATGTTTTTTTTAAGTCAAAACTATATTTTTTCTATAAAAAATCAAATCAAGTTTTGACTGAGTCGTGAGTTAGTCTGCTAAGTTGATTGAATTCAACCGAATTAACTCCTATTATATTTATTTTAAAACTCGACACCGAGACATTTTTAGTAACAGTATGAAAAGGTGCATTACTATGATCGGCACCTTTCCAGTATTCAGAATTAAACTTCATAGAGGAAATAAAATTGTAAGATAATTTTATACTTACAGTTGTTTTCCTGCTCCAACTGCAATATATGGATTTCCCTCCTCGTAAAGCTTTGCCAATCCAAAATCTGATATTTTGGGATTCAAACTTGCATCAAGCAGAATATTAGTGGATTTAATGTTTCGGTGAATTATTTGTGGCTTCCTTTCATGTAGATACTTCAAACCCTTTGCTATTCCCTTGCAGATATTAAATCTTTTTTGCCAATCAAGTTGCACTTTAGGATTTGAATCTGCAAATAACCAAGTCAATACTCAATCTCTCTCTCACACACACATAGCGATATAAGTTAAATTTTGTGTGAGGACAGAAAATGGCTTGAATTCAGTTATGTCATGTTCTTCATTAAAATTGTTTTGATTGATCCACATATAAACAACTAAATCATTACCTGTGCTTTTTTGAATTGTTTGTGGATTCCATCTAAGTAGATTCTTCAAAGCCTTCGCTATACCCTGGCAGATTGTAGATCTTTCCGGCGAATCGAGTTGCTCTGTAGAATTTGTACCTGCATATCCCCATGGCACTAGTCAATATCCTCTCACGTTGTAGATTTTGAAAATCAAACTCAATACACACACACACACAGAGCAGTGAAGCCTTTCAAAGTTCCAAGAGTTTTATGAATGTGGAAGCTAAGCCACTTACAATCTCAAAAGATGAACAACAATCGTGAGTAACTGTTGTATAGAGAGAATAAAATTTGAATACAAAACAATATAAAAGGTTAATTAAAAAAATTAGACACAGAAACGTAAAATATCATGAAAACAGGATACCTCATCTATGGTTTTATAATATTCTTTCATAAAATGAAACATATCAAATAAATCCTAGCTATATAACAGAAGCAACATGGTTATCAACAATGGGATTGAAACTGAGATAAAAAAAAAATTTACCAAATAAAACTTGTCCAAGTGAGCCATGTTTCATGTATTCGTAGATGAGCAAATGCAGGTGCCTTTTGGAATGACTAGCAAGCAATGTAACAACGTTGTCATGTTTCAAGTCCAAGGCCTTCTTAGCATAAACTTCGCTTGCTATTTCATCAACTGCTTTTGACTTTGGGTCTAGCTTCTTCACTGCTACTGTCAGATTTGGCAGGTCAGCCTGCATTCTCCACATGAAGAAACGAAGAGAAATCAAAGAAAATAAAAAAATTATCCCTTCAAAGGCAAAATTTTATGAGCAAGAAATTTTTTTAACCTTGTATACTATCCCAGAACGCCCCCTACCAAGCTCGTTCTCGGGGCTAAAATTTCCAGTTGCATCAACGATCTGTTTAAGGGTGAAAGGTTTTCCTCCGATCTTCAGTTTTGTTTCTATTCCAATAACAAATGAATTAAACCACAATTATCTTAAGAATTATTCAGATAGATAACAGATTATGTTCATAAATCTTCTTCTCTTAGTGTTTACCCCGTAATTCTCTGTCTCCTATCCAGCCCATTCTCCACATGAAAGCCAACAGCAGCAGCAGAAATAAAATACAGCTTACTGCAATCACCGCAATTTCCCAAGGACGTAGTTTTCTGGGAACTTTGGAAACAAAAAACAGCAGCTTGTAAAATGCAAGCAATAATTTATTCTCAGAGTAACAGAATTCTGGGTTTTATCAGAAAAGGGTAAGTCTTGCTTCCTTTCCTACCACGGGTGACTGAAATAGCTGATATAAGAGGTCCATTGATAGCAGGTGGATTGTACAGAGATCCTTTGCCAGTCCAGAAGAAATGGATCTCCAACGAACCATCATGTATTTTGGTGGTGTATTTTCGCTTTAGTTCTTCATTTTGTCCTCTAAGAGTTTCCTTTATGTTGAGGTCTGTCTCCACTCTCTCTTTCTGCCATCAAGAGTTCCTTAAGAGTGTGATATTACTACATAAATTGACATTCTGAAAAGTGAAATACTTACCTGAATATACACATCGAACACACGTTTCCCTACTCTGCTGTTATCTTCTCCCTTTGAATATAATGTTTCAGCAAAATGAAGTGTCACATGGTACTTGCCTTTACTCAAGCAAAGCCCATAATACGTTAGAGAGACAGGAGCAAGGCGGAAATTGTTATCTAATTTTGCCTCGGGACTGGAAACTTCACATGTCGAGTTTCTTACTAAAGTACTGTCATTGATTCTGGCCCAAAAGTAGTCTCCAGAATAGCTATAAGCCCAATCGTCGTTTGGACTTTGAAAAAAATTTGATGTTGAGGTATCGTTATGATAATGAGCCTTTCCCACGATTACCTCCTCACCACCACAATTTATAAACAAGGAATTATCTGCGAGAAAACGTATTTTCAGTAGAAAGATGATTGTTCTCATAAAGTGGATAGAATTCAGTAGAAACAATTCTCTCCATATTATTTTCAATGATTAAGTTAGATGAGAATTTCATCAATAGACCTCTTGTCTAATTTTAGTGATTTCCTTCTACTTGCAAGGAAGTGTTATGTTCAAACCCTCTCTTTAGAGAGTTTGAGACTAGAAAATGCCCTTTTAAAGAGACCAAAATAGCTCCTCAACTTTGGCCATGGTGGCCAATCTAGTTCATGTACTAATGCTAACTCCTAGACAGTTTGTCTAATGACTAAGGATTGTAGCTTTCTATCTGTGTAAAGAAAGAAGAAGAAGGTTTAAATAACTAATTGCAATTTGATATACAGTATATGCAAAACAACTTCATTTAGCTATCAGAAGAATGAACATACTCTTTCGACGACATGTTTCCTTCTGCATCATCTTATCTATGAAAGATCTAAGAAATTAACAGAGAAATTTTTGTTAGAAATACTTCATGATTACTCTTGTTGTAGAAAATGATGATACCACATACCTAGTCGGATGACTGAAAAAGCACCAAGATCATGGATCATAAAAAAAAAAAAAAATCAGTGTGAAACTTTCAAAACTGATTTACGAAAGTAAATAACAGTGTCACAGAAAGCCAGATGAACAGGAGCCTGCTCTGTCCCCTTACATGTGTACTCGTTCCGGTTCCAAGCATGTTGAATTTGTACAGTTCTCTTTGAAGTTATTGTATGAAAGATACCTGCAAAATAACAACTGATAAACATGAAGCTTATATAATTTAAATTACGTACTCTCTATAGCCATGTTTTTAATAAAATCCACGATTATATAAAAAAATACTACGTACTCTCTAAAATGCTTCATATTTCTATACAATGTTGAGGTGGAAAAGAAACAAATTAGTCAAGGAGAAGGAGAAATTACCATTTTACTAACAACACATTCGTAATGCATGCACTCTCGATATATATTCTTTAAAATCTTTTGTTGATTATATATTATGAGTTATTTAATACAATCTTAATATTCTAACATATTCCATGTGTTAGAGACTACATTAATGTAAAAAAATCATTTCAAATTAATATCTCACCTAACAATTTAAATTTTTAAATTAAAATAATTTTTTAATATAATATTAGAAAATTGCCGACTTAATGATCATCAATTTGAAACTAATTATCCTATTTTTTCTAATTAAAACTAATTTTATATATGAGATAGTGATAAACTTGTAGAAGTTTCAAGTTCAAAAATTATTTTTTTATAAAAAAATTATACTAGAAAATAATATAAATTATATTTTAAAACCACATTAGATAACTTAAATTTTTTTGTTGAGATGATACTTTGACAACAATCATAAATTCATTTGAATCTAACTTAAATTAAATCTTAAATATAAAGTAATAATAGACATGTGTAAGCTTTAAATTCGAAGAGTTTTTATTTAAGAATATATGTTTTAAAATTACCACAAAATTATTCCGGAGATCTCACATAGTAATTTAATATTATGTAATTGTTGCTCCTATCAACTGACTGTATGTAGGTTGAGCAATTTTAATGGATATAAGATTTATTTCTATTCCTGTTTAAATACAATACAAACATTAGAAGAAAAAAAATATAATTGATCACATATAATAATTTAAGTTTTTAAAATGAGATAATTTTTAATATTATGTAATTGTTGAGCCTAACTCAATTGATTGAGCAATTTTAATGGACATGAGATCTATTGCTATTGCTATTCCTGTTTAAATACAATACAAACATTACAAATAAATATAATTATAATAACTATAATAATATAGTTTTTTGATGATTTATAAGTGATCTATTAAGCACCTATTATAGCCATTAAGAACATGGCTTAACAGAAAAAAATACACTATAATAATATAGTTAAATATATATGAATGATTGAACAAATAGAAATTATGTACACTATTGCCAATCTACTCTTGCACTATTGAATCATGCTTCACGCCAAGAGTAGGTCAAATTCCATAGCAGGAAGTTGTACTAAAGAAATTTGTTGTCAATCTAACTACTGTCTTACATTTCAGGATAGGAAGATTGATTTTGCTTGCTAGTGATCCAGGAAGGAAGCTCATTAAGCGAGTTGTTTGTTAGCAATCTACGCAGGAAACAACAACCCGTTAGCAACATTGGTCTGCCAGCTGTACATTATCATAAAATAAACAGAAACGTCTAATGCTTAAAGAACACATACAACTTGGAACTAATGTTCTGAAATGAATCGGGAATGCCACCAGTTAAGTTGTTGAAGCTCAGGTCACTGCAAGACAAATGCAAAACACATCGAATATTGGTTCTATAGCACTCAACATAGATAATATCATATTGAATTTTATACTGAAGTTTGAAAGAATGAGCAAGAGTTATTGCGAATAAGTGCATGGAGCCAAAATACCAAAGACTGTAATTAACTTCTTGTGCGCTGGCCCTATATTAAGTGCGGTGTCGCGGTGGTTGCACCGCAATACCAAAAGTAGCCTTATGAATAAGAAGTTAAACTACCTAAAATGGAATAAATATTTGAGAAAGAAAGGTGAACGTACAGATATCTTAACCGACGCCACCGGCCAATGTATTCAGGTATTGGGCCCCTAATATCGCAATTCCTCAAAATCCTGTATAAACAATTGAAGAAGTAAGGGAATCATGTTTGAAGATTTAGTTTTCATTTATCAGGATGAGCAATAAATAGGCCTTGATCTAGCTAATTAAAAAGAAACTAGCCCTCCCCTTCCTAAATGCCACCCCATCCTTCTTAAGTTTTGATCCTAGAATTAATCTCCTATTTAATATCTCTAGTTTTGATCCTATGATAGCTTCTAACGCCAGACTTTAGCTTCCATGATGGATAACCAGCAATTAACACTATATGGAGAGAAACAATACTCACACACTAGTCAAACTTTCAGATATTACTTCTTTTGGGAAAGATATTCCAGGATTACTTACGTCACTGACCAACCTGGAATCATTGAACAAGACTTTAGAGTTCATTAATAAGAAAACAACATGTTTCATCTCTATCTGCACATGTAAATAAAATAAAATGCATGGCATCACAGGGCTGCACATACAATGTCTGTAATTTTGGCAGACTAAAAGTTTCTGCAGTCAGATTCCCTTTAAAATTATTTCCTATAAGAATCCTGACAAGTACATAATAACATGGTCAGCTAAATCGAGGTGGTCAGCTTGATAAGTTTAATTAACTCCTCTATAGATCATATCATATTAAAGAATAAGGAGGAAAAAAAAAAAAAACAAACACTCATTATAGAACACTTACAGTTTGGTGAGACTGCCCCATTTTCCAAAATAATTAGGTATCTTACCAGACAAATAGTTTCCACCAACTACACTGCATTGACACAAAAGCCTTCTTTAATGATAACACATCGTAGAATTAAATACATTACAATGATAGACGAAAACAAATATCAAGGAAGAAACTTACAACTCTTCCATATTGACAAGTTGGGCATATGTCTCAGGAATACTTCCGTTAAACTTGTTGGATGACAAGTAGCTGGAAGAAATTAGGGCCAAAGATATGACAACGTATTATATCTTGACAATGAGGCATTTTTAAACTCAAACTCTCTAGAGGGGGATTGAACCTTGCATGCTATACCATTCCTCCCTTAGGATGACTGGCATTGATGACTGACCAATTCGACTTCCCCATTGTTAAAAATAAAAAAGAAAGATACTTACAGGACTTCAAGTTTGACCAAATTCCCAAGTTCTCTAGGAAGGTTTCCCTCGAGATCATTGTCATCCAGATTCCTTTTTACAAAGGGAAACATAGGAGTAAGTAGGTGATTTATAGTACACTTGGAAGAGAAAATAAAAGAAGCGGTGAGTGTATTTTTCATACAAAGTATGGAGGGAAGACAGGTTTCCCAGTTCGACAGGAATATGGCCTGACAAGGAGTTACTAAAAAGATCCCTGCAAATTGAATGACACAAAGTGTAATAAAAAAGCAATCATGTTCGAATGATAACAGCGGTAAAAAACAAAATTATGATTGTTGAGACCACAATATTCATGCAACTTAACAACTGGTTCTGAAGTTACTTACAGAGTTGTTAGCGAAGAGAGTAAGCCCAAGCTTTGAGGTATGGTACCTCCCAGGTTGTTGAGCCGAAGAATGCTGCGACATGACGATGCACAAGTATTCGATTTAGAAGCTAATTGTAGATTCATGATTGTACTAAAAAAATATGTTTTTTTTACAAAGTAAAAAGTTAAATTGTTAGCATTTCACAAACATCAATTTATTAGAGTATGTACTAATTAATTATATTAAAGGATTGTTGAGACCCAATGGTTTATATTATTGTTTAAATATTTTTTCTTTGTACGATCTATGAGGAGCAGTCCACCCACTTGTGTCATATGTGCACATATATAGGCGCGCACGCTCACCCGCATGTGAGTTGTTTTTAACAAAGTGGCAATGATGCATTGCACTTTACTTTCACTAGTTTAATTTTAAGTTTCAATTTTTTTTTATATATGAAATGTGTTAAAAAGTTAATATAAAACTATTTTTTAGATATTATTTAATAGCTTAAACAATGATATGATTCTTTTACATTATTTAACATACAGCTTTGATCATTCACACTATTCTTGAAAATTAAAACAAGCTTTTCAGTGTTTTTTTTAATAGAATATCTATAAGATTTAGCTAGTGCCATTAAAAATATAACAAACTAATTAAAAGAAAAACTTACAGTGTAAAAAACAAAATAAAAAGTTAATATTTAACATTAGACTACCTCAACACACAATTTAAACATCTAACTAGATCAATACATGTATAAGTAAAATTTTAAAATCTAACTCGAAATTATCAAACTAAATACTTAAAAATTAAATTATAAATTTTAAACTAATTTATTATGAGTAATTCAAATAGACCATAAAATACCATAACAAAACGTATAAATATCTTTGCACTGAAATTTCTCATGTACCAAACGATTCCAAAACAAGTTTTGATCAAACCAAAAGCCTCATATATATATATATATAACCCAAAATGTTAAAGTGGAATGATCACCACTTGGTGAGAACAGAGAAAAACAAAACAACAAATAAATCTAATGAACAAACTGCATCAAACTAGCAGCAGCAACACTAGTTTAATAATGAAGCCTCTTATCAGAAGATGAAGTGAATGATCACTGAACGCCTTGTATTTAACCATCGAAAACTTTTCATCACTAGAATGATGAAAATAACAAGTTTTAACTATGCTATAGTTATTTAATTACTACTTTTTTTGGCTGATAATCATGTAGGCATATGAACTCATGAGATTTTAACTATTCTCACTAGAATGAAAATAACAAGCTTTACATGCATGCCATCATATACAAATATTTGATATAAAAGATATAGTTTCAATTTGTATACATTTATTTATTTATTTGAGATTTTCAGAGGTCACACATAACATTGGTTAGCTAGCTAGGGTCTTGGAGAAGTGCACATAGATTCACCACTAGCTGTGATCCTTGGATATATAGTGAATATATCTTTATATATTTGAACATTAAAGAGTTAATGTAATCTGTTAGATATACACCAATTTGTTTAGTTTAAATTAAACATTCTAATACTATATACAGTATGCTGAATTTGGATTCCTTCATCTCATTACTATCTTCAATCTCTGAATATAAATAAACAACTTTAAAGTTTTAAGTTCAACGATCGCACTGCCCCTGCTTTAGGACCTTACTACAGATTTTACACATAACATTGATAATTCTGTGTACTTGATTATTAATATTTTTTTTTGATGTATTTGAAAGACTTATTATGTACTGTTGCTATCTATCCATTACCAGCTCTACTTAATTTTCATCACACAAGAAAAGAAGATGAAGTAGATGTTCGGCTATGGAGAAAGACTTACATGACAAGAAAATGTTTACAACAACTTATGCTGTCTGGTATACGGCCTGTCAATTTATTGCTTTGAAGATCCCTGATTTTCAGGACATATATACGAATGAGGATACACACACACACACAAATACATGTAAACCAAGACTAGAGATATAAAAGCAAAGGTAACATACATAGATAGATAGCATTGACTTACAAATAGCCAAGCGATTGTAAACCTGTCAGGTTCTGAGGGATTTCACCATCAAGATTGTTGTAGGCAAGTTTGCTGTTCGGGTGCAATCATCACGGGTTCCAAGAAGAGAAAGACTTTCAGTAAATTTCAATTGACTGAATTAAATAAACTTTCTTATAAGAACATTCAATGGAACTTCTTAGTGCATAATTCAAAATTCTTAGCATGGTTATGATCATTAGAGGCTATAATGTTGTTCAGTTGAAGTCACCACACTCACACATACCAGAAGAAAAAGACCTTCAGTTAATTTCAACGGATTGAATTATGTACTTTTATGAATATTGGTAATAAAACAGTCAATATATAGAACTTTTTAGCGCAGTGTTTGAAATGATTAGCAAAATTATATATGATGTAGCAAAGTTATATTTTTTCACTATCTTTAGAGACAATACACTCTATATCAAGTAATCTTGCAAGAGAAATTGGTGGTTGTTGTCTACCTCTTTCTTACATGCACATAGGATCCATGAAAATTGTCCATATATCTGATTTTTATATGAGAAGGGACAATACAAATGCCATTGAAAAACAAACAGGTATATCTTGGATTAGCTTTTCTTTTGTGTGTTTGTCTAATGCTTAACATAATTTTATAAGAGTATCTTTATCTCTTAAATCATTCTAAGCATGCTCCTATGCTTCTTTAAAGGGAGGATTTTATTGCATAATTTGTTTTATATTGTTTATTATGACCAAAAGCAATTTTACAAATATTCTTTTACAGCTTAAAGATACAAAGACGAAGCCAAGCACCTTTTAAATTAAATTGAACTATGGAACAATGATTTGCAGCTTTCTTGCACGATTCTGCCTCATTATGAGTCGACACAAATTATTGAATCTCACAGCTATTTTATTATAAGTTATATATAATTTATTAGTTATATGATTGGACTGAACTACGTACACTTATCTAATATATTTTATTGCCAAAGAGTTATAGTTCAATTGATGTTAATATTTTTATTTTTCTGTAACAAAAAAAATAAAATTGTTCTCTCTTGACTCAACTCTATCACGATCACATTAAAAAGAAAAGGAATGGAAGGTAAAAGTTTTCTTATGAAGGACTTACAGTACTGTCAGATTACGTAAATTTGTCAGGCTCGCAGGAATGGAACCGGTCAACGTGTTGCTTGTAAGGTCCCTGATTTTTGCACAAAGAAATTGTACTCTTAGAAATGCATTTTCTTTGTTTCTTTTTTTTTTTTGGATAAAAAAAATTAAAAAAGGATTAAATCCTAAAACTGGAAGCAATTGAGACAGACTTACAGGCGGTTCAGACTCTGCAACAGTTTCAGGTTGTCAGGTATCGACCCGGTCAATATATTGTTTGCGAGGTACCTGATTTTTGCGTAATGGCATTTTACCATTAGAATTAAGCAGAGCCTATGCCATCATTTATACATACAGAATCACGAATCATTGCTTTAACATACAATCTTTGGAGATGCTGTAATTTCCCCAGCGAGGAAGGAATCACACCAGTAAGCATATTGTTGGATAGATCACTGTTGTGGCAAGATGATCAAACCTCAATTTCCATCATTGTGACCATGTTTAGCTCAACAAGCACAGCACACGGCACGGTAGTGTATGTACAAGTCATGCAATGAGATGGGGTGATGATACTTACAGTATTTTCAAGATCTCAAAGTCACCTATTGAAGAGGAAATCTGTCCATCTAATTTTTTGCCTGACAAATTTCTGACATAGAAATTAAAGTGATTCACAAAAAGAGGATTATTTTTTTTTTATAGGTTTCATGCAAAATTTCTCTTAATTTCTTTTTCTATTGCTTGATTTTGTTAATAACAAACTGATTTATAATCAAGTCTAGGACATACATTTCAGTGACGGAACAAGCTTCATTGCTGTTATCACAGGAACATCTAATCTCCGCATCCTTTTCGTTTGAACAATCCAAACTCAACTTGACCGTCGCTGTCTCATTGGACTGCAAACTGCTGACAAGGAGTTGAAGAGCTTTTGCTGCCAAAGGTTTCAACACACAAAAGTTCTTTTGATTAAATCCCAACAAGATATTCTCATGTTCAAGATAAAAATACTTAATCTACATTAATACATAGATGGAATACATTGACCAAAAATGGAAACTTTGAGGACTACATAAGTTTGAATTGAATGTTTTAAATAATTATTTCAATCTAAAAAATTAAATGAAATGAGGCTTTACCATATAATTTTATATTATACTTTTATAAATTTAAAGTGAAAGTAATTTGAGTGTGAAATTCTTAAATTGCTATGCCAAATAATCTATGATTCTATATCAAAATAACTATCTCTAGATAAAAATTTATATAATTAAATGAGATTTTAGATTTATGTTTCTCTCTAATTATATATTATCTTCTTAATCGACTTAATTCTAAGGAATTTTTTAATCTTCTATCCTCATGCTTTAACTCTATCCTACATCAATTAGTAATTAAAGTTTGGTGGGGGTTCAATTCTAGATAACAACTAAACATATATTCAGCATCTTCGAAAGAATAAGAGATCGATTAATTTGTACCTTCAGAATCTTTAAGGGTACCGATTTTTGTAGTGTTATCGCCATTATCAGCAGCAGCTTTAGTTCCAATATTGAAAGTAGTGCCAGTGCCAAGTTGCCATAGAAGAAGAGAGACGAGGAGAAGAAGTCTACTAATGAGTATTACTGACAATTCAGAACCCATTAGTTTCGACATAACAGTAGTACTTCTGCTGTGCTTTGCTTGGTGAGGGTGCATGTGCCACTACTCTTGTGTTCTTATATATAAATGTACCTGCAGAAAAAAGATAAAACACCTTGTAATTCACAACTGTGTTGTCAAAAGAGAGATTATCAACAACTGGCAATCAAATGCTTTGTTCTCTTCAACAGCTTTGTTGTTTTCCTCTTCCTGAAGTAATCTTCAAAATTCAAAGGAATGATATCATCTCACTACGTCAAGGTGGGGAAACAGGGATTGATGGGCTATTGGATAGCGACAAAAGAGGAAGATTTCTTTTGGAAAGCAACCAAAGTAATTGATTCTGCATGCATTAATGCCTTTTGTGTTCTTTACTATTATTTGTATTTTGTTCCTTGAAATTGACTCTTGTTACGAAACACAAAAATAACAAAGACGAAAGGTAAAAGGATAATGACAAGAAAAAGTGCACAAACGAGGTGATAAAAAGAAAAAGAAAAGGAATCAGCTGATACTTAAACAGGAAGATCAGGAGCAATTAAAATCTCAAAACTGTACTTAAATGATTAATTAATTAGTGGGTCAGGAAAACAGGTCTTGTTAAGTCACTTGTTAATGGGTTATTTACTGGTTGTTGATGATATTTAAATTTTCTTTTTTGAGAACTTGGGATACATTAAACACCAAGCCAAAGCTGGAGAAGGAAGCAAAGAAAGGCTGCGAAAAAGGGGGCCAGCTGCAGAATTTTCAAAAGACAAGGAAAGAAAAAGAGTAAAGAAAAAAAAATACAGCATCAAACTTATCAGTGGATCATGCGAAACACGTTGGCTTAAGCAGTGTACGAGGGCCTTGTGGTATTCAATCACCAAGCACCCCAAAACACAAGGAAATTAAGCAGTTGCAACGATGACAAGAGGCACAATCCTTGCAAACTTGTATGCTCATAAACTCATTGATTAGACAGTGATATTTAAATTTATTAGCTAATTGTTAAGAAAATTATTTTCTATAGGTGTGGATGGTCTCATTAAAACAGATGCATGAAAAACATATATAAAGTAGTGATAATTGATACCATGAAACAATATAAGTCCCATAACTCAAACGAGGGTGTCCACTCTCTGGGGGCTATAATTTCAAAAAAAAAAGAAAAAGAGTAAAGAGTAATTAAAGAAAAAGCCATTACATATTCTTCCTTTAAACTTCACTAAGAACTAAGAAGATTCAAATAAAAAAGCCCAAATTAAGACATCAAGGAAATTTAGAAAAAGATGAGAAAAACAATCCAAAAATATTGAAACTGACGAGCACTTCAACTATAATGACAGTCCGTACTCAGGTCACTGAGGGAAAAAATCCAAGTCATGCGGAAGTGTGTGCTGCATGCAAGTGGTTTCCACACAAAATATTCCTTTAATATCTTATCATGTTTAAGGTAAAAGTACTCAATAAACCTTATTACATAGATACATCGACGGGTTAAAATGGCTAGGATCAGAAACTTTTGCATAATCTTTTTTATAAATGCATTTATAAAAAAGGGTTTAAATAACTTCGAAGTTAAATTTTTTATAATAATTTATTATATTATAAACAGTACTCATCTAATAAATCAGAAAGAAAACATTATTTTCATAATAGTTAATGACTAATAGGATCATAAACGATGTAGCAACACTAGTTTATTTGTTTGTAATTTAGTAGTACAAGAATAAGAGAACAATTATTTTGTACCTTCATCATTTGTAAAGTCACGGTGTCTTTTAGTTTAATTCTTACAACCAATCAGTTGGTTACATGTGATATTATTATATTAATATAAATATATATTTATTATTAATAAAAAATTAATTTATATTTAATATTTATATAATAATAAATTAATAAATTTAATATTTAATTTATGAATTTAGAGTATATATAAAGTTCATTAGACAAAGATTCTTTACGGAAATTATAATATTGTTATAAAATGTTCATGGTCGATACTCTCTTAAATATTAGATATTTATTAGAGCCGTTGAGACTGATTCATATTATGTTTTTTTTTTATTTTATGATAGTAAGCATCTATTTTCATAAGTTGAGGTGTAAGGAATACCTATAACTAATATGTAGGTGCTTGTCGTAAGCCCCTAATTTGATCAATTTCAATCCTTATATTCACGCGTCTTTTCCAGTTTGGTCTTTAGTTTTGGATTGGAAGAAAATAATATATATTGTTGTATTGGATTGGTCAATTTCAACCCTTATATATATTGGAAGAAAATAATATATAAATATATATTATTTTCTTCCAGTATTTTTAATTCTTTTTATATTTTCTCTTTTTTTTTTGTTTGTTTATATGAGTCCCAAAAAAATAAGTAATAACAAGAGCCTAACGATTACTAATGGTTGTTATTATATAGAAATTCTATGGTGGAATTCATGATGGTACAGCCCACAAACAAAAAGATCATTGGGTTTTTGACTTACAAGGTTCTACCCTAAGAATGTTGTATTAGACGTGTTCATGGTCACAAATGGTTTCTGATTGAGAAGGTTCTGCCTCGAGAACATTGTTATAATACTCCGTATGTATTTATATAAATATGCATGCACAAAAAAGATGAGTAGCCTTCTAATTCCCCCACAGTACTCTGTGTGTATCTTGATGAACATACATGCTGCACAAATTAATGGCTATCTAATACTTTGTTGTTCTCTTTTAACTTTTTTTCTATTTTCGTCTACACGTGAAGGGGGGAACTGGGGACTGATAAACTAAAGCGAGGAAGACTTCTTTTGGATAGTAACCAAAGTAATTGCTTCAGCATAGAGTAATGCCTTTTGTATTCTTTACTATTTTTTTATATATTGTTTTTTGTATTTTGTTACTTTCAATCGTCTCTGATTCTGATTTAAAAATATCACAGGAATAAAGAGAAAATACAAAGATAAGAAATTAAAGTGCACAATAACAATGATAAAAAGAAAAAGAAAAAGAAAAAGAATGATTAACAATAATAAATCTATTCGATGATTATATATATAAAAAAGAAATGGAATCAGGAATTACTAAAGTACTGTTTTTTATTTATTCCCATAAGATTGGGAACAATTAAAATTTGAAATTGTATTTAAATCAAGGATTGGAGGATGAATGGCTAAAAATCTCCACATGCCCTTCACCATGTTAATCTGGTCCAATAACTCCTTTACAATGAATTTGATACAATTAATCCCTCGGTCTATTTTTCGGTTTGGTAGACCGCATTCTCGCTGCTGATCTGAATATCATCATCATGGCATGTGTCATTGATCAGAAAAAGGAAATTAAAAACCTAGAGAATAAAAGAAAACAAGTTGACATAGTAAGACCGATTTGTCAAGTTAACTTGGCTATCTGATTTCAGCTTGAGCATCATTGATAAAAAGCAGTCAGGATTAACGAGACTGAACAAGTAAAATTTATGACGATCAGCTGATCACAGCCAAGATCGAGCAGCTTAAGAAGCTTATGCAGTATATCAAGACGTTATGGTAATCTTGTGCCAAGCTCCCCAAACATGAGGAAACTAACCAAGTGCAACGAAATCAAGATCTATGTGCAGTATTTGCAAACTCGTATCCTCATGAAGGGATCAACCTCCCCTCGAATGAGTTGATCTAATGACACCAAAACTAGGAGATGGGCATTCCGGCTTACACAACACATTCATCGGTCACAAAATCTCAGATATCGATTTAGATCAAAGGGAAGTATTTTCTTGTTTCTTGTTTTTATTTTTCTGAATTTTTTAAACCAATGAAAAACAAACATCCTAATGTATTATTACATCAATTAATAAAAACTCTTGAGATCATGGTTTCAAACATGCATGCTTGACGCTGATGAGCTGCCTTTTGTAGATGAGATATACATCGCTCAGGCTTCAAAGGTACCATTTTCAGGTGGCAACCTCGCAATTCTTGATAGCTGGCCCACAAAAAACAACACCATCACTTTTGAAAATCACTCTTGAATTGAGTGAATCACACCACAATTATTTTAAGAATTCTTCAGATAGAGAACTAATATTACCTTTGCTTAGTGCCCACTGCGCAATTTTCTGCCTCCTATCCAGCCCATTCTCAAAGAGAACGCCAACAACAACATCAGAAACAAAAGACAGCCTATTGTAATCAACGCGATTTCCCAACGATGTAGTTTTCTGGAAACTTAAGAAACATAAAAAGCTGCAGTTGTCAACCATGCAATAAATTATTCTCACTAAAATTCTAAAACCTGGTCTTGATCCCAAGGCTTGAACCAAGGCGGTCAGTTGAGAAAGTTGAATTTTTAAAAACAATGTTGTGCCATGCTCTTTTTTGAAAGAAAAATCTGGGTTAACTTTACTGATCTGCAACCGGGCCTTAGGCCAGGTCTACCCGTGTTTCTAAACTACGATTCTCACAGCATATAAAGAACTGACTAACAGAATTCTGCAAGGTTTTAACATAAAAAGGAAGAGTAGCTTCCTACCACGAGTGACGGAAATAGCTTCTATGAGAGGTCCATTGATACCAGGTGGATTGTACAGAGATCCTTTGCCTGCCCAGAAAAGCTTGATCTCCAACGAACCTTCATTTATTTTAGCTGGGAATTTTAGCTTTCTTACTTCATTTTGTAGTTCAGGGATTTCCTTTATGTTGAGATCTTTCTTCACCAACCGTCCCTACAATCAAGATTTCCTTAAGAATGTGATATGAGAACATTAACTGGCATTCTGAAAAGTGAAATTCTTACCTGAATATAAACATCAAATACCCGTTTCCCTGTTATGCTATGATCTTCACCCTTTGAATACAATGTTTCAGAAAAATGAAGGGTCACAATGTACTTGCCTTTATGTAAGCAGAGCCCATAATACATTAGAGAAACCGGAGCAAGGCGAAAATCATTATCTATCTTTGTCTCAGGAGTACAATCTTTACATGTTGAGTTCCTTACTAAAGTACTGGCATTGACTGTTGCCCAGAGGTAGTCCCCAGAAAAGCTATAAGCCCAATCGTCAGATGGACTGAGATTAAAACTTGATGTTGAGGTGTCGTTGTGATAATGATCCTTTCCCACGTTAAGCTCCTCACCACCACAATTTATAAACAAGGAATTATCTGCAAGTAACTTATTTTCAGTACAAACATAATCGTTACCCCTAACAAACTCAACCAGCATAATTAGAACGTAAAAATTCCCTATATATGTTAAATTATTAATGCACTTAAAGAAGATTCTAGAGATCAATTCTAGAAAATACTACAAACTACAAGTTAGTGCTAAGCTAAGTTATGAAAGTTCTAGAGAAATCAAACAAACACTAGGAATGTTCTAGGAAAGAATGAATGCTTGTCCATAATTCAAAGAACTATAGAACTTTCAAGTGTATTGGCTAAATTTCCAGCAAGTTCTATGGCTGGAAAGTTTATCTAAAATTTTCCTTTTAGGTTAGTTAAAAGACTATAAATAGCCATTCAACTATTTTTTGTAAAGCAAGCCATAAAACTACGCTAAGTTTAAAGCCTTTGTCCTAAAACTTTCCTCCTTGTATTGTAGCTTCTATCAACAAAGTTTTTGTTGCGTATCCCATATTTTCAACTATTTCTAAACTATAAATTAAATCCTTTTTTTACCAGACTACTATAACTAAAAACCTTAAGTACCTTCATTTTAATTTCTAATCACTAAAACCTCTAAACTACCTCTCAAACTACCATTATCTTCTAACAATATATCTATATGTTTCTCTATCTATTTATCTATATGTGTGAACTTGCGCATGTGCATGTGCATGTACATATTATGAGTATTTAAGTAGTAATTAATTACCATCTCGAGACATAAAAAATTAAAATTAAGATAATAGAAATAGAAATAGAAATGATATGTCTTCATATATATACTTTATACTTTTAAAATATAAAAATTCACTCTAAAACTATCTAAACACAACTCACGAAATTTGTTTTTATGTCTTCTATATCTATTCCTTCTATCTAATTCACTATAACCAAATGCAATTTTAACGTTCCTTCTTGACAGTCCTATTCAGACTCTTTTCAAGGACTAATTTAGATAAGGAATTGAACCACTGGCCTTTAGTGGTAGTGACCCCTTCCCACTTGCAAGGAGGCCACCGTTTCAAACCACTTTTTTTTTTACAGAGTTTGGGCATAAAACTGTCCTTTGAGGTCATAGTAGCCTATCAACTAGCCAATCCAATCTCTGTCATGGTAATACAAGTCTCTTTCTCCATAAACCACTAATTGCCATGGCTAACCTCTTAGACTATCTGGCTATATATGGACTGCTGGGTTCTTTAAAAAAATAAAAAAAAATATGGAATTCCAATTGGATACGCAGAATATGCCATTACTTAATTTAGCTTTCAAAGAATGAACATACGCTTTCGATAGCATTTTTCCGTCTTCATGTTATCAATAAATGACCTAAGAAACACGAAAGTTAATTTGTTAGAATACTTCAGAATCACTCTTCTTGAAAAAATGATGATACCACACATACCTAGTCGGGAGTCTGGAAAAGCACCAACATCATGAAATCAGATTAAAAAAAAATCAGTGAGAAACTTTCAGAAGTGATTTAGAAGTCAATAAAATTGTCACATATATACGAGTGTTGTCCAGTCCCTTACATGTTTACAGCTGCCAATCCAGAGCATTTTTCATTTGTACATTTCACATTGAAGTTATTATATGAGAGATCTCTGCCACATAACAAATAATAAAAATAATATTAAAGAGTAATATAAAATTCTTTTTGAATTGAGATAATTTTTTAGTATTATATTAAAATTTTAATAATCAAACGATCATGATTTAAAATCTCACATAACAACCTAAACTTTTCCATTTAAAGATAGCAAAATGTTTAGGCATGAAAATAATAATAGGGGAGTGAGTTTCTCTTCACCTACTACGTATTAGAGAAAAATATAAATCATTTCATGAAATCTCACCTACTAGTTTAAACTTTTGGGTTAAATTAATTTTTTAATATGGTATCAGAGTCTTGATGACCAAGCAGTCACGGGTAGTATGAGCATGTACAAGTTTCAAGTTCAAAGAGCTTTCACTTGAGGAGATATGTTAGAGAATAATATAAATCATATCCTGAGACCTCATCTAACAGTTTAAATTATTGAGTTGAGATGAATCTTTGACACTACGATGGGCAAGAAGAAGGACAAATTACATTGTACAAATAATACATTGCTAATGCACTCTAGCAAACTTTAAAAAGGATATTACATCAAAATTAATAAATGGTGAATTGTGGGTTTCACATGTTTTAATAAGGGGTTAAGCATGAATAAGTTTATTTTAATATCTGTGCATGAAAGTTCTGTATGAATATAGTTTTCCAATTATTGTTCAGTGTACATTGATTTTCTATGATTCCTAAGATCTTCTACATAAACAAACTATTGAAATTCAAGGAGGCTACGGGTGACTGATCAATCAAATGAAATGAAATTTTTTTGACGTTATTGAATCATATTTCCATAACTATAACTTAAGTAGACAATTGCAAATAAGCTTGCAGAATTGGATGCTAATCTACGATCTTACGCTTTAGGATAGGAAGATGGCTTCGGCTTCTTAGTGATCCAGGAAGGAAGCTTAGTAAGTTCGTTGCTTGTTAAAAATCTAAGCAGGAAACACCAACCCATCAGAAACACTGGTTGACCAGCTGGTTATGTTATATATAAGAAGAAATTAAAAACATACAACTTATTCAGTTTCTGAAATGATTCTGGAACTCCACCACTTAAGTTGTTGAAGCTCAAATCACTGCAAGACAAAGCAAAAACGCATCAAATCTTGGTTCGATACTAATCAACATTGATAACTTGAGATGGAATTTTATGTTGAAGTTTTGATGCCCACAGACTAAAACAACTCAACATTATTATGAAGAAAGAACACGTACAGGTATGATAATTCAGGCCACTTGCCAATGTATTCGGGTATTGAACCATTAATTTTGCAATTTCTCAGAACCCTGCAGAAATAATGGAAGAAGTAAGGGAATCTATATTTGTAGATTAACAACTTAAATTTGCTAGATAATTTTTTTTTTTTAAATATATTTTTCGGTTCATGGAAGGATCTAATGGTTCTTGAGTGATACAAAAAGAGGTAGCTCTCTCACTTTTTAAATCTCATCCCTCCTTTTTCAGGACTTGAACTTCTGGTCTACTGGTGGAAATCTCAAGCTTAACAGCTGAACTATACCTTCGTGGACAAATGTAATAAGAATCGCTAAGGTAAAACTTTTGGCTCCAATGAAGAAAAACGAATACTCACAAGTAAATCAAACTTTCAGGTATTACTTCACGTTTTGGGAAAGATATTCCAGGATTACTTACGTCACTGACCAACCTGGAATAATTGAACAATACTTTAGAAATCATTAGTAAGAAAACAGCATGTTTCATTTGTATCTGAACATGTAAATAAAATAAAAATGCATGGCATCACAGCACTGCACATACAATCTCTGTAATTTTGGCAGACTAAAAGTTTCTGCAGGCAGATTCCCTTCAAAATTATTTCCTATAAGAATCCTGAAAAGTACACAATGGACCGGTCAGCTAAATTCACCAAATTGTTTTGCTTTGTAAATTTAATAGACTATAACATTTAGCTTTGCTATTATTTGCAGAAATATATATTTATATATATACAAGTCAAAGAAGACTTACAGTTTAGTGAGGTTGACCCAATTTCCAATATAACTAGGCATCTGACCAGACAAATAGTTTCCACCTACTGCACTGCTTTGGCCCAAACCGTAAAATAAAATAATTAAAATAGCAATAGAAAAAAATTAAAGAAGGAAAACTCACAAGGTTTCCAGATGGATAAGTTTGTCAAAAGTCTCAGGGATCCTCCCAGTAAATTTGTTTGCTGTCAAGTAGCTGGAAAAAATTAAAGCTGTTAGGTCAAGGCCACAGATAAGACAAAGTATTATAAGTAATCTCTTGTCATTTGTTTTTGAAATTGGTTCAGCCCTACATTTTGTTGTCAAATGTCAAACAATTATGGAAGTGGAACTAGTGTTAGTAATTAGTATGAAATAAGGTAGAGGAGTCGTATGATCAGATAGAAGTTGAGGACTTGATGGGCTACTCTTTCTTCTCTTGGGATATTTTTAAACTCCAAATTTTCAAAGGAGAGTTTGAATATGTGATCTCCTTGAATGTGCAAGAGGCTCCCTGCTACAAGGCCAGAAACCTGTAGGTAATGCTTCCTCATCTAGTATTAATCAAGGGGTAATGAGTTCGACTTCCCCGTGATTATGAACAAAAACATAAAGAAAAAGAAATTTACAGGTGTTGAAGATCGACCAAATTCCCAAGCTCCTCCGGAAGTTCGCCATCAAGATTATTGTCATCCAGATTCCTTTTTCCTCCAAGTAAACAGACAAAATAGTGGATTATTCATAGTACACTTGAAAGTGAAACTAAAAAAGTGGTGAGTCTACTTTTCTTACAAAAACTGAAGAACAGTCAGTTCTCCTAATTCAACGGGAATATGTCCTGATAACGAGTTACTGTAAAGATCCCTGCAAATCGAATGATATATTGTGTAAGAGAAATCAATAGGAAATCATGTAGAATGAAAAAAGCAGTGAAGATCAGAATTATCCTTACAGAATATTTAGGGAAGATAGTGTGCCCAAAGCTTCAGGTATAGTACCATTGAGGAAGTTTAGGCGGAGAATGCTGTGACAGGAAGATGAACAGATATTAACACACATTATTTAGTCCCATCACTCTGATCTATTCTTTAATTGTTCTATCATAAGATTTACCTTTTGCTTTTCTGTCAGCTAAGAAACAAATATCAAACCAAATTTCCCTTTTTCTTTATTATCTGAACATACAAGCAGGAAAACTTCATACAACTTTTAAGAACCCAATCTTCATCCGACGGGTTGCACAATTGAAGGAGCATGGAATTTTGTTTCGAAAAATTCCTAGCAGTTTGGGCGCTCAATCAACTAGGATGTTAAAATCCTAGCCTCCTCTCACCACAATATCCTTCTCTTCCCCGTATGCAGGCGGAAGGTAAAGACCATAATTATCAAACCCGGCCTGACCCGGTAGGTCAACCAAGGACTAGAGTGACCCGAGGCCTTGACAGAGTCTGTTTCATTCAAAACTTGGGCTTGCAATTGGCCCGGGAAAAACTGTTTGACCCGTTGGGTCAACTCGAAACTTGGGTGTCCCGACAAAACCTGGTAGAGATTTAGTTTTTTTTTTTTCAAATGTATTTTTCCCCCTAGGACCTTCTTTTTTCATCATTTTCATTTGATTACTAATCCATATCAAAGTTCACTATATAAATACTAGAAGAATGTTTTATTTTTTCAATGTGAGATTTGAAGCCCATTAATATATATACTCTATATTCACAAGAAAAAAAAGTTGTGTTTTTTAATGTAGGATAAAAAAAAACCTTTTTAATTTAAATATTTCAACTTAAAAGGATAAGATAATATTTTTCCAATGTGGGATAAAAAGAACCTTTTGAAATAATATTTTAGCCTATATTCACATGGAATTTTTCTTAATTTTTTTCATATCAAATATTAAAACATCAAACATTTTTTTTTAAAATTTTCTCGGGTCCACCTGTGTGACCCGATACCGGACCCCATAGCCAGGTCAACCCCTGGGCCGAGTCTGATAACTATAGTAAATATAGTAAACAAACACAGAACATAGATATTTGATGAGCGAAAAAGGTTGCAGATGTGAACCTCTAAATTCACAGCTTTATTCTCTCTAAAAATAATATTGATAAAGTTTGTCTTCTAAAGAAGTTTACAAAACCTTAAATAGGTCTAAAACCCTACCTCAATTAGAAAACAAATAAAAATCTGAAAATACAAAGGAAATAACCATAAACCCCAAAATAAACTAGGGAATTCGAAAAAAACAAGGAAAATACCAAGTCGGGCCCCGGAGGGAGATTTTTTATATCTAAAAATTTGATGGTTCTCGTAGCAATATAAGGCTATAATTGAAAAAACAACCTTTAAAACTCCTATAAAAATTTGAACTCGATCCAATGATCGAATCAAAAGTTATGGCCTTTTTAAATCACCATTCTGGTCTAGAGCAATCAGATCTCCTCTTGAGCCTTAACCTGTTTCACTGATCCATAAACATATCTACTAGGCCATCCATATAATTTGTTTGGGGTAGATCATCATCTAGTTGTGGCATATCTACACCTGACTGCTCAGAATCACTAGTTTTCTTAACCCTGACTACATCATCCTTTAAAAATGCATATCTCTCCCAAAATATATATGTGTAAACATGGTTAACAAGAAAAAGGTATTAAGATCCAATAGCTAAATAAGATACAAGAAAATCCAACGATGGAAGAAAGAAGAGGAGAAATAGGTGGCATGAAATTCCAAGTAGAAAAAAGAAAAGAGAGGAAAAAATGGGACACAGTAGACACATCAAAACTTTGATTATAACAATCCCAACACCATTACAAAGATTTCAATGAGATTAATCTATAGTATTAACAAAGGTCATTGTATGAGGCGATAATGAGCCACACGTGTCATCCAAAGACGACTGGTAGCTCACTAACAATGCACTTTCCAAGAAAAAACTCTACCAAATGGCCAAAGTTTATACCCATTTAGGTTTGACCTAAAAGGCTAGACTTTTTACTCATTGGGGTCAAGCCCAAAAGCCTAGACTCTCTAAGCATTAGGGCTAGGCCCAAACATTTAGTAATCCTAGTTGTTTGGGCTTGACTTGAATGACTAGGTTTCTCTCTCTCTCTCTCTCTCTCTCTCTCTCTCTCTCTCTCTCTCTCACACACACACACACACACACACACACACACATTTATCATCACCAACTTCTTTACCAATGGTACAACAAGCACCACCACTAATGATAAGCACCAATTTCTTCACCAATGACACATTAGTTATTCTTCACTCTTCACAAGGTAAGCTGACATGTAAATTTTCAAGAGACCAACATTGGCCCAGACCATGTTGCATACACAAACGTAACTATATATAGACACAAAATCACGGTCACACCATCTCTCTTTACACACACACTCCTTTTACATGTCGTGATGTGCTTAGTTTTGAATGTCTTTATAGGTTTATGGTATCACAAATATGGTGATTTTTGGTATCTATTGTCATCATGTTCTGTATATTTTTGTTTGTATTCACCTTTAATAGATGTTGTTATGCTTTTTCTTACACACACACACACACACACACACATACACACTCCTTCTACATTCATTAACTTAAGCATCAAAGGGTTGCCTATACCAATAAAAGGACTTGTTTGGATGGAATGAATACCAATTACCAATCTAGGATGCATGATGTAGCCGAGCTTAACAAGTGATTCTGAGAAATCAAGTGTGAATTTGCCATAACTAGATGATGATCTATCCCAGATAGTTTACATGGATAGCCTAGTAGATATGTTTATGTACTGGGACTAGTCTAGACCCAAGAGGAGGTTTGGTCGTTCTAAACCAGAATGATGGCTTAAAAATGCCATAATTTTTTATATGATCGTTGGATCGGACTTAAATTTTTAATGAGTTTCTAGAGGTTGTTTTCCTTATAGTAGCCCTACGACGCTATGCAGGCCATCAGATCTTGAGATATAAAAAACCTCGCTTGAGGGCCCTAGCTTGGGCAATTTTGTTATTTTCCTTGTTTTTCTTGGATTTCCTGCTTTATTTTGTATTATATGGTTATTTCCTCTGTATTTTTATTTTGTTTTCTAGTTGAGATAGAATTTATAGCCTATTTAAAATTTTGTGAACCTCCTATAGAAACAAACTTTATTAGTCATTATTATTTTTAAAGAGAATAAAGCTGTAAATTTAGAGTTCATATTTAGACCATTTTCGCTCATCAAATTTATATGTTTTGTATTTGTTTGTACGTTGTATTTACATTCTATCTACATCAACACAACCATGTAAAATCCAGACTTGATCAATTCAAGATGAACTTTTGACAATAACAAAAACTCGTTTTTTTCAAATTGTCTTTCATTATTAAGAAAGGGTAATGAAGACTGTCTGTCCCAAAGTATTTGTGCATGGGACAAGGAGCAAGGACCTGATTGTAATGCTCGGAGACGCAGTTTCAACCCTCGTACCCTTGTCAGCAGAAAGAGGGTAACGAATTACAGAAGATAAACGGGTGAGAAAGAATATTCCAATCTAGTATGCAAAGAATATAGTTGTAGAAAGAGAGACGTTTACAGCTCTAGACCACTTTTTTGAGTTTTGAATTTTTTGACAATAGAAAGCATGAACAAGTACGCAAAGATTATAGTTGGACTTTTAATTTTAAACATTTTAATTTATGATAAATTTAATTATCATAAACTATCTTTGTTAAATAATAGATTTCTCTGATTCGTTTTTTAGCCATGACCGCACATGGCGGTCACGTGATAGTTTTAAAACGTATCCCACTCATCTAAGGGTGTTTAGCTTGGAGGTGTGGTGGCTTTTTTTCAAAGGTACAATACATTTTAAATACAAACCACACCTAACCACATCTCCAAAAGCTATAAAAACATGTTTTTTACTCAAAAAAAAAAAAATACAAGCTATCTCTTCTCCAAACACTCTCTGATAAAAGGTAAAACAGGATTATTGATTGATTGACATATGTTAATAACAGTCAAAAAAGGCTTCTGAAAAAAAAAATACCATAAACAAAAGAAAGAAAAGATAACACAAAAAAAGGAAAAAAAAATAGTAGAAGATGTTCTGCTATGGCCCAGAATTCTTAATCATCATGTTTTTAAGGAGAAAGACTTACATGATGTTCAAGTATTGACAATCACTTATGCTGTCTGGTATAGGTCCAGTCAATTTATTCCTTGAAAGATCCCTGATTTTTAACACATTTTCCGAATGAAGATACGTAAATTTATGTAACCAAGACCAGAGGTATTAAACAAGAGGTAGCATATATACAATTATAATTATAATTGACTTACAAATAGCGAAGCGATTGTAAACCTGACAGATTCAGAGGGATGGTACCATCAAGATTGTTGTCTGCAAGATTGCTGTTCAGGTGAAATTACCACACCAGAAGAAAACGACTCTCAGTTAATTCCAATGGATACAATCGTATGTCTATTGGCACAGCTTTTCTACATTAAATGAAAAATCCACCCATTATAATCACTAGATAAACTAGTATATTTGTACCAACAGTGTCATCTCCTCCTACTTCATAACTGCTAGCGATTTCTTATCCATCTTGACTGGCAAGACCAGTTAGCAAAGGCTCATATTGATGGAGCAAAATTTTACATTTTTTTTCAAGAAAGAATATTTGTTTTTTGGCAAGAGAATTCATGTTATCTAGAGAGGGCCAGAGACAAAAGAAAGAGAGTTAATCTTCCAAATCAAAGAATAGGATACAGCTCCTTTGAAACAAACTAGTGAATTACGTATGAACTAGCAAAAAACAACTAGCAGTAGAAAAGGACAAGGGAGAGGTTCAGTTTAGACAATTCTTCATTCGAACATATCATTGGCAATCCAGAAATTTGAGGAACATGAACTTAGAGTTGAAGCCGCAATCAAATCGCATCCTAGCAAGAAACTCATAAGTCTAAAACAAACATGATAAAAGAGACAAACTCGGCGAAAAAGGTTAATGCAGTTTAAAACGGAGAAAATTAATTAAACCCAAATTCAACTGGAAGCAAAACTATATAAGACTTACAGAATTCTCAGACTCTGCAACGTTGTCAGGCTAGGAGGTATAGACCCGGTTAAGAAATTGCTTGAAAGGTCCCTGATTACACAAAGTCATTGTACCATTAGAAATAAGCAAAGCTATGCCATCATTTATACATATAGAACCGCTAATCATAGCCTTAACATGCAATTTTATGAGACTCCGTGAATTCCCTAGCGAGGAAGCAATTCCACCAGAAAGCTTATTACAGGTGTTTAGCTTAACAGGCACAGCATATAATACAGTAGTCCAATATGGGAATACTGAAAAGTGAGATGGAGTGATGGCACTTACAGTAATCTCAAGTTCTTAAAGAGACTTATTGAAGAGTGAATTAACCCATCCAACATTTTGCTTGCCAGGTTTCTGTAAAAGAAATTGAAGTGATTCAGATAGAAAGGATTAATTTTAAGCAGGTTTCATGCAATCTTCATCGTTTCCGTTTCCATAGCTCTGTACATACATTGCAGTGACCCAACAAGCTGATCGGTTTTTGGTGTTGTCACAAGAACATCGAATCTCGGCATCCATGTTGGTAGAACAAATCGGATACGATAGGGGGAACTGCGTTGTGTTCCTGGACTGCAAACTCTTGAAAAGGAGTCGAAGAGTACGTGCTGCCAAGGTTTGAACACAAAAAAACTCTTTTTATCAAATCCGACTAAGATCTTCTCATGTTCAAGATAAAAAGACTCAATCGACCTAACTATAAACATACATTTATGGGTTAGAATGACCAAGATCTGTAATTTACACAAGAAATGTTAACTAATAAAGTTAAAAGTGATGGATTGAATCATTAGACCTCAGCAATATTGCGTATGCATAACCTTTTTTTTATAAATACTATATAAAAAGAAATCAAAGTAATAATATTTATTAGCATTCCCATTTCCTAGCTGGTCTCGGTTAATAGGGTTTCTTGGCGTGTGTGTGTGTAAACACTATATTCTATTTATTATGATAGGTTTCGTTTCTTAATCAATTTATTCGTTAGAAATTCTTTGATCTTCTATCTCCATGCTTTAACCACATCCTGCATCATTAAGGTTTTGTTGGAGCTAAATTGTGGAAAACAGTTAAATACATATTCAATCAAATATCTTAGAAAGAAAAAGAGATCGTTTAATTTGTACCTTCAGCATCTGTAAGGGCACCAATTGTAGTGTTATCACCATTAGCTTTAATGTTTGTAGTGCCATTATTGACTTTAGCCCCGTTGCCAAGTTGCCAGAGAAGAAGAAAGTTGAAGAAGAGAAGTCTAATAACTAGTACTACTGACAATTCAGAATCCATTTGTTTTGATTCAACTCCACCTCACTAATGTGCTTTGCCCCGATTTCATATCCTTAGTGTGCCTCTATATAAACACAAATAAAAAAACATATCTGAACAGGAAAGAAAGCCACCTCACTCCATGTGTAAAATGCCCCCTTTTCCCCATCATTGGAAGCCATCAGTTGGACTCGTGGATACTGTTTCAGCTAAAAGTCGCGTTGAGCAAAACATACGTCTATGCAGCAAAAAAAAGAAAAGAAAAGAAAGAAAACAGAAGCTAGCTTGTGACAGAAAACAATGATAAACTAATCAAAAGTGAGATGCTAAACCAATATATAGCAATATAATGCTTTGTTCTCTTCAAATACTTTGTTATTTTTGTCTTCCAGAAGTAATCATCAAATGAAAGAAATGATTCCACAACGTCAAGGTGGGGAACTCAGGACTGATAAGCTACTGGATAGCAAGAAAAGAGGAAGACTTTCTTTTGGAAAGTAACTAAAGTAATTGCTTCTACGTAGAGTAATGCCTTTACTTTCTTTACTATATGTATTTTGTTCCTTTAAATTGCCCCTGACTCCGACAGAAATAAATCACAAAGAAGAAAGAGAAAAGGGAAATGAGAAAACAAAGAAAGAAAGAATAAAAATGATTGAAAGAAAATAAATGGAATCAGCTAATTATATTAAATACTATCTTCTATTTATTCCAATAAGATTGAGAACAATTAAAGTCTTAAATTGAACTTGATTTATTAATCAATTAAAGTCTAATATAACATCAGCTCTGCTTATGATAGCTGCATGCGACAACTTTTCTGTGAGTGTTTGAATCATGGCGTCTACCACTGCTCGTACTGTACCTGAAATATTTATATTATAGGATAAGCCATCTGAGTTCATAATCATAAATCAAAAAAGCAGAAAATAATTACGTACGATGACCACCTGAAGACAGAGTTCTTCAGATTGCATAGCTCACTGTATTTAGTTTTTAATAATTCATTGATTTATTAATAAAACAACTATTTAGATAATGATAGAGAGAAATATAATAAAATTTAAAGAAAACTAGAAAAAAATTGAAAAATAAAATCAATTATAACATTAGAATATATATAAGCTTCTCTTTCCTGCCTGTATTTACCCAAAAATAAATGCCTTAAAGCACTGCTTATTATTGATGACACCAAAGATGAATGATTATTTGTTGGGCTTATATTTAAGAGCCTAATCAATTTTAAAACGTTTTAGAGATGAAAGAAGGAAGAAGTGTTTAAGGACGAAATATGGTAATGGGCTATCAAAAAAAGAAAAGATAAAAAAAAAGAACGAGGGAACCGCAACGTCATGCAAGGCGCAGTATACTTGTAAAAGTTGTCGTAAGAGCAGCAATGCGAGTGATTCGATGTCTTGATGACCAAAGACTCAATAAAACTTGGAAAGCATCACACCTTTCTTAAAAGAAAAATAAAATTGTAGAGCCAATTAATTAAAGTTTCTAATTCTTACGTAGAAATGATTGATGTGAAGAAAAGAACATATAGTAGTCCAAAACACAAGGAAAGGATAATTGAAGCTTAAGCCTCACTTCAAATTCCAGATTTTTCAACGTTTTTAAGAAAATGAAATCCTCTGCTATGAGTAAAACTAGGCCTAGGGACTAGGTAGAAATATGACAATGAAAACCCAATAAAAGAGAGGATATGGGCTAGATAAGCTTTTCCATTTGGAGAAAAGTTGGCCTGATGGACCTAATTTATGAACCCATTGATACATCGAAGAGTATATTATACTTTTATTTAAATCCTCATAAAATTTAGGATTTAAATGTTTCCGCTATTTATTCATGAAGAAAACATAATATATAGTTTACATCGAAATGAATGGTTCGTATTATCTTTTTCTTTTTAATCTTTCGTCAATTCTTCATGGGTTTTTCTTTTATATAATTTCAAGATGCTTGAATACTCCAACCATTTATGATACAGCAGAGGAAGAAAATATGAAAAAAATAAGAAATAATCTTACATTTGGAAGCAATCACTAGATACAAGATATTTTAGCTATCAAAGGAAGGAGCTGAAAAAAAAACTGTGGGTGGAGGATAAGAGGGCTGCTTTTGTCGTGGCAGCAGTACTCTTCTCTCTATCTCGCAAACTGTACAATAATCTTCCTGTATTTCCAAGAGCTAAAGGGAAATTTCTACATCTCAGCTAAGTCCTACTGCTTAATTATCATCCACATTGCGTCTCTTTGCTTGCCATGAGACTTGACTTGAAAGAGCCATCCATAACTATATGTTACAGTTTGCAGCTATTAAACTTCTCCATTTGTCCCGAAAACATAAGCTCCTGCAATGACATGGATTTAGCATCCCAGATTGTTTTTTCCCTGTGAAAAAGAAAAATCAACCTCAAAGAAATGATCAAGCTTACCTAGTGTAGGCATGAGAAGAGATAGTGCAGCAATGCCAAAAATCTTAAGTGGCACTCCTGTCTTGATCATGTCTTTGATCTCAATATGCCCTGTACTGAACCCCACAATATTTGAAGGTGTTCCAGTTGGAAGCAAGAACGAAAACTGTGCTCCGATTGCCCCAGGAACCATGAGGAGAAGTGGATGCACATGCATCGTCTTCGCAATTTGGATCAGTAGAGGAACCACAAGGGTGGTGGTTGAGTTGTTTGAAGTGAATTCAGTGATTGTGGCACTTATCAGACACACCATAGGTGCAATGGCTAAGTATGGTACCTCTTCCAAGAAGTCTAATGCCTTGGATAACACATCAGCCAGGCCGCTAGTCTTCACTCCATCGGCGATGGCGAAACCTGCTCCTAGCAACAACACAATGTTCCATGGTAGTTTCTTGCATTTGTTCCAGTCCATCAATTTCTCACCCCTCTGCTTCTTGTTTGGAATTATGAACAATAAGGTTGCCATCATAACCTTTTTTCATCATGTAAAAACCTTATTTCAATTCATTTATTAATTTTGGTTATAAGTGACTGTAACTTAATTAACAGTTAAACATATATAAACTACAAAAAAAAAAATCGAATTAATTTTTTCCAGTACTAAATTATACTCACACTAACGGTTCCATCGCCGGCAAGTCCATTGAAGAGAGCTCCCCAACCAGGAATGTCATCCGTTATACTTCTTGTCATCCATAGGACTATTAGCATCTGCAATAACCATCTTTACAATATAAGTACATTAAAGCATAATTATAAAACCCGATGTAGTTTAATAAGTCAATCTAGTAATTTATCAATTCAAAGCAATATATTTTACATCAAATTAAATTTTTTATTTTTTCAGAAACATTATTTTTATTTTTATTTTTTAAAAAATCAAAGTTTAAAATTTATATGCTGACTTGTGAGTCAAGCTACCCAACCGACAACTTAGGCTTTAAAATAGGTAGACACTTGAGTGTTACAGCTATGATTAATTAAAGATTGATTGTAGTCCACAATAAATATAAAATTATGGATTATATAGTAGTTTAAGGCATTGTTTGGAAATGTAATTAGACTATATTTTTAAAAAAACTTCAAATTAATATTTTTTAATCAGATTTTAAAAAATATAAAAAATTATTTTAATATTTTCAAATAAAAAATATTTTGAAAATCAAATTTCTATTATATATTCGATGTACTCACCCCAAAAACAGCCAATACCATCTTTTCAGCAAAAGCCATCGGACCTACACACATCACATTTAAGATTAATCGTTGGCTTACAAAATTCATCAAAATAATTCTGCAATATTGAAATATTGAAAAGAACAAAAATAAATTTTTTTGGGATCTTTACCTAACAATTCAAGCTCACTCTTAAGGTGGGCTTTGTCCAAATAAGCAGAAAGGACCTGTCCTGAGCCCTTTGAGCAATACAGCAAACAAAGAATGGCCCACAAAGCAAAGAAAATCACCAAAGCTAAAGGAAACCCAAAGAAGAACCATGTGTTAAAGCTGATGGGATTTGCCTCAGGAAAATAGCTCTTCCACATACCCACTAATATCAGATTAACGCCTGTCCCTGTCAAGGTACTCATCCCTCCTATAGCTGCAGAATATATGACCCCAAGAACCACTGCTTTGCAGAATTTGCCCACAACGTTGGATTGAGTGGGACCCCTTGGCAGACGCTGTAAGATACCAGTGGCCACTGGCATCATTATAACAGCCGCTGCCACGTTGTGCATCCACATGCTGACAAAAGCTGTGGTGGCACAAATTCCAAGGAGGAGCAGTGGTGGATTCAATGGATCTCCACAGAACAGCATCGTTATCTGCATGGCCCACAATTGTGCAAGAAAGAAATAAACGATTTCGAACAAGTCAGAAATTTCCTGGTGTACAGGAAGAATTTGTTTGCTTTTGTAAAGGAGCAGCAGTGGTTGATTCAATGGATCTCTACGAAAACAATAATAGAAGATTTGCTAGGTGGATGTATATATATGTAATCAGTAGTCCAACTCAAATTCAAGGCCCAGAAGTTGAGTTTCACGTAAAGGAAAATTTCGAAAAGAATCATGATTTCCAATTTTAACTTACATTTAAAGCCAATCTCTTATGAATGTTATAATGCTCAACAGCAAGAGCAAGAATGAAGCTCCCAAGAACAAGAGCAATCACATCATCCATGTAAGATCGAGCAACACTATCAGCAGAAGCAATTCCAAATAGAGGAAACAGAAAGAGAGGTGCCATGGAGGTGATGGGCATAGGCACAGCCTCAGTGAACCACCAAGAAAATATCCAAGCAAGAATAGCTAACATGTATATGCTAGTCACCGGAGCATCCAGCTTGACCAAAAGACATATAAGGGTGCACAGAAGGGGTCCTAGCAAGATGTAGAAATTGTTTGGTGTGAAGATCAGGGAAGTTAGAGATGAATTGGAACTTGGTGACCTTTGAATTGGATCATGGACTGGGAGAAGTGGTGTCTTGGGATCATCAGAGTTGAGATTAGGGGTGTGATCACCGTTCATTTTGTTGAAATGAACAAGGTGGGGATGATGATGATGATGATGATGATTTTGTGAGAGACTTGAGGATGGAGAAGAATGGGAAATAAAAATGTTTCACCCTTGCGGCTATTTTTATACCATCTCATGAATTTGAGATGGAGGGAAGCAGTAGACAACTTCTCTTTTCTCTTTCGACTCTTTTTATTTTTATTTTTTTGTGATTGGATGTTGCTTCATTAATTTTTAAATAATTTGTCACAGCTCATATGATGATCATTTATGCACAACCAACGTGACTATAATAAAGACATTGCCAGATAAGAATAAGAGTAAAATATTTTATTTTATCCCAAGTATATGGTGGCTATGCTGCCAACTAATGCTGCTTAATTTTGATGTGTATTTACATTAACTAATTAAATCCAATTTTATCCAATTACTAATCCTTATTTAGTAAGGAAAATCTAAACCTCATATTCAATAAAGTTTAGGACATTATTTTAAAATCTGGTCAGATTTGATTGGTTGATTTAGGATTAATTTGACTAACCTGAAGTATAGACCAGTCCAAATTAAAAAAAAATCTATGTTATCATGATAAAAAAACCAGGTTAACTTGATGATATGATGGACTCAAGCCTGACATGTTCATACCTGTTATTAACATGTTAATTTTTTTGTTGATTTTTTTTTTGTTAAAAAAAAATTATTTTATTTTTTCACACTTTTGACCCGTAACTAACTTGTGCCTTCCTTGATATTATTCTAAGAAAATACGCCACTCAAATGAAATTAAATAATCAATAATGTGATTGAGAATGTAAGTAGAGGGGCTATAATTGGCCTCTACAAGTCTTGTAAGTAACTCAATCCAGGGGGAAGTTTCTTGGTGAAAATGATGCGTACACAATTATTGATATATCCTATTGAATGATGGTGTGCTTGTAATTGAATTTCAACTTTTTTTTATTAAAATTGAATTTTTTTTAATCTTTTTTTTAGTAATTTTAGATTATTTTGATTTTCTAATATAAAAATAATTTTTTAAAAAATATTATTTTAATACATTATAAAAAATACTTTAAAAAATATCTAATAAAATAACAATCATCGTTCACAAACCAATTGAATCCCAGGAAGAAGTTTGGTTATTTTGTATATAAAATAGCTAGCTTTCATTTTGAGAAGCCACATGGATATCAGACAATCCACAAGTTACTTGATTACTCCATGTGGCCCTTGCCAATTTTAATAATGATGTAAAGACATAAATATGTCCAGGATGGCTTCTGAAAAAGGTAGAAGGATATGGTTGTCTGATTTGGAGTGGATAAAGATAGCTGAGTCAGATGTTATATGTGTATATTATTTCATTCTTACTATTTCGGAATATGACGTTTCAATACAGGTGGCAGCGTGGCACCAATAAAATCGTCCAGATAAGGATTAGATTGCCCATGTAAGCCTGATTAGTCTAATGATTAAGTTATGAGATTAGTTTATATGCCTAATTGAGGCAGGTCTAATATTATTATCTCTGTAATTAACTGCTTAGATAATTGAAATCTTCAATCATGATTTTTGTTTTTCATATTGTAATCTTGAAATCATTTTTAAAAAAATTATGAGAAAAGAATATTTTTTTAAAAAAATATATGCGGAGTGGATTAATGTTTAATCTGAAATCTAATAAAAAATTTATAATTTTTAATGTGACAAAATTGATCTGAAAATATTTCTGGAATAAATTAAAGATGTGTGATTGCTCGGTTAATATTAATCTAATGTAGCTTAGATTCTCATGCTTCTAAGTTTAATTTGTTCAATGAATGTTGATAAAAAAATAAAATAAAACTGATTTTTTCCTGTCCTTTATAATTAATTAATTAATTATATTGACGTGACGAAAAAGGAAAAAAAAAAAGACATTAGCAAACATTAAGCAACTCAATTTGTATTCAAATATCAGGAAAAAAAGAGGATTATATAATTTGAAGCTTTCAATTTGGAAACCATCCTCGTACGTAATCGTTGAGGTTCATATGTAGTTGTTACTACCTCCCCTGCTAATAGACAAACGAGGAACCAAAAGGTCTGTGTATCACATCGCTTGCAACTCATAAATGACAAAGAAGCTTAATTATAATTCGCCATTTGTAAGAACAACATGCATGACTCTCAACCAAGTGACCATCCGGTAATAAAAATCTAATTAATTTCTTAATTTATTTTTTAAATATTATCAGTTTGAGTTTTATAAATCTTAGAATCATTGAAAATTTACATAGTTATTAATTTTAAAAAATATAAAATTAATTAAGATACGCGTAAACTAATCTAAATAACAAGTTAATAAAGAAAAAAAAACAAGGCATAAATTATTGCCATTATTCAGGAACTGTAGCTCTCAGCCTGGCACTGGCACACATGGCAAGAACGAGAAAGAAAATGATAAAAGAGAAAGAGCAAGATACGTGTGTGGACTAGGTTATGCTGATCGAGACCGAGGATGGCCCCTTTGGATTAAATAATGTAAGATCGGGAGGCCAAACATGCCCCCTGTTGAATAATTTGAAAGTGACACTCACCTCTTGCAGGGGCCATCTGTCATTTTCTTGCATGAATTATTTCCAATCTTCTCACATGGGATGCTTAATTTGCTTACCAAGGTAGCGTAACTCTATTTTTTATTCTTTATAATGTGTTTCATCTCTCCTAATTTTATGAGTCGACTAGCAATATCTCTTCACATTAATGGTGTGGACATTAAGATTAATCTAGTTCTAACAACGATATAAATGTGAGATATCAACTAGCATATATCTATCCATGTCTTGGATGAAGACTTACTTGGTTTTATGTTAATTTTTAACATATTCTTTTAATTTAATCATCAAATCTTTAATACTATATTAAAAAAACTATCTTAATAATAAAATTTAGAGAGTTGGACAAAAAGTCATTAATAATTTTATATTAACTCTCTAACAACAAATTAAGATATTATTTATTGGTTATTATCCAAAAAAAGATATTATTCATTGGAATTTTAAATATTTTCAATCTTCTTATGTTTGAAAATGGATGAGATTAATTTTCTATCATTTGGTACAGGAATATAAACAGAAAATATTATGGGCAGGGAAAATATAAGGCATTTAACTACTTTCAAAGTTGATTTCCCCCTTATGGATCATGTTTAATTCAAACAAAATAAATAAAGAAAAAAAATTCAAAAAGTACAAACACTAAATCTATATATGGCTATCTTTGTTTTTTTTTTTTTTAATGAATGATGAGAATCTTTATTAAGCTGGGCTGGATCCAGCCAGCCCGGCCCGGTTACTGATTTAGATCAATAACCCGGTTTTGGCAGCGGGCACGCGTGAATTAATTCACGCGTGCTCGCACAGTGCTTGGTTAATTAAATTTGCAAAACAGAGAGGGAGAAGATGGCTTACCTGCTGCTGCGCTTGGAGAAGAGGTTGGTGACGCTCGTTTCTGGCGAACTGGGGTTCCTCCTTCTGCTTTCTCCTCCCCTCTGTTTCTTCTTCTCTTGTCTTTGTTTCTCTCTCTCTCTCTCTCTCTCTCTCTCTCTCTCTCTCTCTCTCGTTTGTTCTCTCTGTTCTTCCGTTTCTCTTTTTTTCTCTCCTCTCCTCCTCTCCTTTTTCTTTTTTTCGTCCCCCTCAGCGATGGCTGCTTTGTTGGGTATTTATAGGGGACCGTGCGTGGTAGTCTTTTAGCCCGCCTCTTCCTTCCTGGGAGGAGGATAAGGCTTCGCTGGGCGTTGGTGTTTGACAAGGACTCGAACTCCTGGAGTCCTGCCATTGCAGGGGTCTGGGTGGTGGTGCCTCCCCGTCTCTATGACCTGCCAATGGTGGGAATGGTCTGGGAAGGTGGTGATGGCGGTCGTGGAGACCAATCATTGCACGCATGGGTGGTCTGATTGGCGTGTTTCCTTTTTTTCTTTTTTTTTTTACTGGGAGTTTCCTCTGTTTTCAGAGGAAGAAGACGATGGTCAGAAATGAAACACGGCGCCGTTTCTGGACTGGGCGGCCGTTTTCAATCTGGTCCTCCAAGTTTCAAACATTCTTAATCGGGCCCCTGGGAAGAATTGCTGTGCCTTTTACAAGATGGTCCCTGAACCTTAATCACTTGTAATGTTGACCTTAATTAGCTCAGAAATTTAACATTTCTTCAATTATACCCTTGATTTCATTAATTAAACAAATTCTAAGCTTAATTAAGTCCCCATACTTATCAAGTCTTTAATTAAACTCCCGATATCATTATTTAAACCGAATCAATTCTTTCAATTTCTTTCAAAATTAACTTTCAAGGTCATAAATTAAATATGATTAAACCCTTAAAACTTTTAATTTATGTTGTTTAGATTCAAATCTTATTTTTTCTTTATTTGTTTTATTTTTTTTGGTGGATTTATTTTTATTAAAAATTGAGTTATAACAATGTTTATGATCAAGTATATATGTGATGGAAAAATTGTCAAGAACAGTTTTTTTAACACAACTAGTAAGGTGAATTTTTTTTTGAACAATTGTATTGTTCACATATAGATACTGGTTACATATACAAAAATTTAGTATGATAAATAAATATAGTCAAGCTTTATTTAAAGAGATTGAATTTTAAATGGTACTATTATTGTGAACTCTCCAATCTTTTCTATTCACTATTATTCATATGATATATTATATTGTATATGTTAAAGCCCATTTCAAATGGTGATAGTCTAGAAAGTTGATCTGGGAAGGGCCGATTGGGTTTTGCATGTTAAGGATATGATGAAAATATGATTTTTTTGAAGATGCTAGATTCAGGTTTAACTCGGTGAAATGTGATAAATTGAGCTACTATCAAGCATATGTGAGCAATATGGGAAAACCTGGAGAACATATATTGCACTAATGCACAAGAGAAATGTGTAGGAGCACCCAACGAGGTGCTGAAAAATGAGACAGAAGGTGTGTTTGAAAGATGGGTGGCATGATAAGTGCAATCCAAAGAATTGTTCCTAGTGAAGCTCAGAGAAGATATAGGGGTAAAAATCTGTACAGCAGGAAGATAGCAGAAAGTCTCTAAAAGAAGACAATAGCGGTACCTTTCAATGCATGCAGGGGTGGAAATAAAAGTTATTACACAAGCACCTGGGTTGAGGAGGTGCATTGCCTAGCAATAAAAGACGAAGACACCTTGGTTAAAAGGTGTGGATAGAGTTCATGAGCACCCTCGATTAAGAGGTGCTGGCGATACTTTGAAAGGTGCGAAAACTCTATGAAATTATGGCAATGTTTTCTCCATTGGTGCATATGATGGAAAAGATGTGAAAAATGCTGAAGCCACTACAGCACATTCCCAAAGAAGGAGGATGTGATTGTCCTATAACAAATGGCGTAGTCACATTGGTTAAAAGGTGAAAGGCAAAAGGAGTTAGCCCAACAGATCTCTCCAAAGCAGATGACACGACTAAAGATGAGTGGATACGACATGTGTTTAGTTAATGGTGGAATATTGACTAGGAGGAGTATGAAGACAAGTGCAGTTTGACTTTAATGGGTTATCCTCATGATAAAAGTGAAGAGCCAATTAGACTCTTAGACTAAGAGCAGATGACTCATGAGATGTCAGATGTGGTTCTCATAGTGGAACAGAGAGCATACACGACTTCCGGATGAGTAGATTCTTGGAAGAGTGGTGAACTATAGAAGCACTGTGATACTTGAAAGATCGTTGCACTCAGAATAAGTTGGAGGGGATGTTGTAATCCTTAGAGAAAGGCTTAGTTGATCATTCATGGCTTCAAAGCTCAAAAGAAGAATGAAGTTAATTCTGGAGACAAGCGTGAATGCTCTTCATAAGTGGCATGGAAGGTCATCTTGTTGAAATGATCCTCTAGTGTATGAAGAGGGGTGCCTTGTTGACTCTGGTGGGAGAACCAGTTCATGACCTGGACATGGTTAGATAGTTTTCTTAGGAAAACTAAAAAGGTTTGGCGATTACCTATAAACTTGACCAGGAGCTCTTAGATAATGGCAAACACAAACATTGGTGATGACTTGATGTGCATCCAGAAAACAGATAAAGTAGTGGATGAACACTTTTGTGAAGAAGTGTTGAACCCTGGTTATGGTAACTGTTACTACTTGGTTTTCTCTGGTGGAGAAGTAAATGTAGACAACTTCATCGATGAGGTATAATCTATGTTGGGTTAAGCTTGGAAATGTTGCAGGTTGTAAGCATTTGGTTTTAGCTAGCACGAGCATGTGATTGGAAGACAGACTATACAGATCAAGTGGGAGTTATGGCCAGGTATGACTACTCAAATCATGTAGGAGTAAGCCTAGTGGCGACTACTCAGATCGAGTGGGAGTTAGCCTTGAAGGGTGAAGAGTAAAAGCGTCAGCAGGTCTCCAAGGGTAAAGAATCACAAGGATGTGGATTGAAGTCAAAGCTTTAGGAAGGCATCGAATGTAGAAGACAATTACAGTGCTATTCGTATCAAGTGGGAGATTGTTGGAAATGTGAAACAAACACTACCAGAAAATTGATAAATACAAACAGAAATACCGAGAGAATATTTCCGTCGGTAAATTTCTGAGGGATTTTACCGACGGAAATATTCCCTCAGTATATACGGAGGGAATTACAGTGGGAAAAAAAATAAAAAATGATGACGTGTCATTTTTACCAACGGAATTACTGACGGAATTTATTTCGTCGGTAAAATCCGTCGGTAAATTCATTTGTAAACTGTGAACACTGTTCATCATGTCAATTACAAAGGAAATCCTCGACAGAATTTTCCGTCGGTATTTTCCAGAGAGCTCCAAAACTGTTCACTTTCCAATTGCACTGTTAATTGTTGTTCTTTACGGACAAAATCACCGACGGATTGAAAAGTCGTCGGTGTTTTTGGCGGTTTTATGAAAAAAATCAATTAATTTAAAATTTTATTTTAAATATTATAGACGGAATCACCGACGGATTGAAAAATCATTGGTAATTGTTGGCGGTTTCTGAAAACTTTTTACGAAATTAAAAATTTAAATTAAATATTACCGATAAAATTACCGACGGAATAATAAAAAATATTAATATTCAATTATCCGTCGATAAATCCGTCACTAACGTGCCCCAATAAAAGGCCTGAATCCCCTTATTTCACAAGAGACAGACTCATTTCTTATTCTTCTTCTTCTTCTTCTTCTTCTTCACTACATGTAAAAAACATAAATATCTATTTCTTTCTCTTTTTTTCTTTCCTCATCTCCTTCTCTTTTCCTCCATGCTCGGGTATGTCTTCTTCTTCTTTCTTCTTTTATCCTCTTAGTTTTTTTTTAATTAAAATGCTTTACGAAATTTTTTCTCTCTCCTTATCTTCACTTGCAACTACATTAAGGTAAGATTTTTCTTTTTTCTTCTTTTTTCATGATTTTTTTCACTATATTTGTTTTTTATTTTATTTTTAATTGTTTTTGTTCTTAATAATTGTATAAATGTTGTTGTGAGAATTTTTTTTTTCATATGAGATCAATTTTTAGTTGATTTATTTATAGGATTTTTAAATTTTTAGCAATTGCAACTTTATTTTTTCATATGAATTTTTTTAATTGAATTTATTTTTTCATTTTATTTATTTGTTGCAAATTTGTTTGAGTTGATTTTCTTATTCTTTTTTCCAAGCATTTTGAGTATATATTTGAGTATAAATTATAATTTTATAATATTAAAGTTTGATGGCCAATTAAGGACTTAATTGAAAAATCCGAAACCAAGGACCAAACTGGAAAAGGTGTTTATATAGAGGGGTTGTAATTAACCAAATCAGGGGGCCAAATTGAAGAAATTAGAAGTTTATTGATCAATTGAGGGTCAAATTGCGTAAATTAGAGACCAAGAACTAAAATGAAAAGGGCGGCCATCTTCAGGGCCGACGATTGAATTTGGCAGGGATGCAATTGAATTGATTTTCAAATCAAAATTGCGATTTAGGACTTGATTGAACAAATTATAAATTGAAGATTGATTTGGACTTTGAGATGTTTTTGCCGCCTTTTCCTTTGAAATAAACGGCGGGTTTTGTCCGAAACGGCGTCATTTCATACGCTGCTCACGAAAAAAAAGGAAAAAAAAAGAAAACTCAAAATGGTGCCGTTTTGAACTACATTATAGGTCTTTTTCTTCCCCTGGACGCGCAGAAAACAGGGAAGAAGAGGTGTTTTCTCCCCTGTTTTTCACCGCCCTCTCTTTCACCAAAAACCCCAAAAAGGCGCCGACCAACCCCCCACTTGCCTAAGCTCTGACCCGTGGCCTACCATGTGTTAGAAAAATGAAGGAGACGTGCCGCCTTGGGCAGTCATGGGGCAGCTGCACAGTGGCCGCCCCAGCCTCTCTCCCCTGTTCTTTGCCTATAAATACAGGGGGAGGATGACAGACGAAAGGGGGAAGGATAGGAGGAGAAAAAGAAAGAGTAGAGAAAAAAAAAGGAGGAGGAATGAACAAAAAAAAGAAAAACAGAGAAGAGGGGAAGAAAAAAAAAGAAAAAAAAAAGTGGGAAAGAAAAGAGGGAGAAGTGAGGCAGAGGCAGAAGGGAAAAGAGAAAAGCAGAGGAGAGGAGGCCACCTTCAACCCGGCAGCACCACCGTTGCTCTTCCTCTCCACCGCCACCAGTAGCGCCGAACAGAGAAATAGAGGAAGAGAGCAGAAACAGAAAAAAGCAGAGCAAAAAAAGAAAAAAAATGCAGAGAAAGAAAAAGAAAGGGGCGAACACCACCCCTGCCGCCTCCGTTGCCACCTCTGGCCACCACGAGCCACCAGCGCTGCCAGGTAATCTTCTCCCCTTTTCAACCCCCCCTTTCTTGTTCCCCTCATTTGCATGCAGAACGTGAGCAATTCACGTTCTACAGCAAATGAAATAATTAGCTGGTTATTGTGCTCAGCACAGTAACCAACCATTTGTTCCTTTGGGCTGAATCATCAGCCCAGCCCACAGAGTTTGGGCCGGGTCCGGCCCAGTTCAGTTTTTTTAAAAAAATAAAAAAAAATATTTTTAAAATTTACGATTTCCCCGCGTATTGTTTTTATGTAATTTTTGTTTAATATCAGTCTGTATTTTTTATGTTGTAAAAATACAAATCTGGTATTAAAATACCCGGTTTTCATCAACTTTGAAAACACAAAAAAATTTTAAAAAAAGAAAAATATTTTTGTGCATACTGCCAAGTCTCTCAAAGCTAAAATGTCTAGAAAAAATCATATTGCGTTTTCATACAACAAAGAAAACTTCAAAAATATGTTTTAGCATGCATTTTGGCTTTAATAACTAGTTTGTTAAAGTCACAAGAATTTAGCTAAAATTTCAAAAACAACAAAAATTTTATTTGTCTTTTAGTATTCGGGGTACGACCTTACATGTAAGACGTCTTCTGAATATTAGATTTTTTTTGTAGACGCTAGAACGGTTAGGTTTTACCCCATAAGATAAAACCCTTCTTATTAAGGAGGGCTTTTCTTGCATCTTAGACGGACCAACAATTATAAAACACGACTAGATCATAGATTTTGATCAGACAATAAAACAATGCAGCTTACCATAGGTAAGGCGTATTTGGGGTGCTAATACCTTCCCTTTACGCAACCAGTCTCTGTACCCGATCTTTGAGACTAGTTAGGGTTCTTAGTGACCAAAATACTAGGTGGCGACTCCCATTCTATTTTTTTACTGATAAGAGACAAGAATTCCTTGTCTCTCCACATTGGCCAAATAGACTTACATTTTTCCTTGAGCTAGTACATGAAGCTAGATAATATGAGGATTAAGACATGGTAGACGCCTTTTTAAAGCAGTATATATTCAATTTGGAAACTACTCATGACAGAACCAGCTTGATGGCCATGAAGAAGGAAAACCAAGAGTCTGTGAGGGCATATGCCCAAAGATGGCAAGATAAGGCAACACATGTTCAACCTCCACTGATGGATAAATAAATGGTGATGTTGTTCGCCAACACCTTCCAATCCCCTTATTAGAAGCATTTGATGGGAAGCTCAGGTCAACATTTCCATGAAGTTGTGAGGATTGCTGAAAGAATTGAATAAGCTATTAAGATGGGAAAAAATTAGAGGTCCTACCATAGATTCCAAAACAATAATGAGATGAATCTGAAGATACCTCTCAATTGGGAAACTTTAGTTGCTTGTCAGGTCTTACTATAACATCAACTACTCAAATGTCTTTATCAAAGATCGGCATTCCTCTTCCACTCGAGTTTGTCTACCAGCATTTGTTAGACTTCAGACTTATTGTCTCGACTCTATCAAATCCCATGCAACCACTGTTTCTTAGGTGGTATAATCCAGAGACTTGTGCCTCTACACGAGGAAGAAGAAAAACAGCAGGAACCATCGTCTGTCGCCACACAGCGCTACCATGAGCCACTTTCAATGTCAATAATGACGTGGCCATCACCACCAGGTCAATTCAAAAAAATATGTATTAGCATGCTTTTTTAACGCGTTTGAATTTTAATGCATCATTTTTAAAATCATTGATTTTTCTCGTTGAGTCGACATTGATATTGCTCGTTTTCAAAAAATTTCAAAATAAAAAAAAAAGAAAAATCAAAATTTACAAAAAAGAAGAAGTTGAATGACCATGTTTAGGGATCAAACAACATTTTACTTGTAAATAGGAGTCTCTAACACAAACAAAAAGGGGGGGGGGAATTTGAAAAATAGAAGAAACACAAGAAAATCATAAACCTATCTCTACCAACACAAGCCGCCGCCCCCCGTAGGTTTTGGTTTTCTTTCTCCCAGTCGTTCTTCCCTCTACACACAAACCTCCCTTCTCCATCTCACAAGCTTTGAGCCATCACTTCTCCTTCCCCCTCTGCCATTTTGGCATCTCCCACAGACCAGCCACACACCCGACCTCCCCCTCTTAGCCGGTCTTCACCAAAGCCGCAACAACCCCGCTAACCCAAAATTCCCATCTCTATAGTCCTCACCAGAGATCCAGCAGCTGTAAACACCCCCCCAAAAAAGAAGAGAGAACTAAAGCTGAAATGACTCCACCATCGCGGCTGATTTCTGAATCAACAGCGACACAATTTTGGCTGCCGATTTCTGAATCGCCGCGACACAGTTGGCTTCCGATTTCTGAATCGGTAGTGATGCAGTTTTGCTGTCGATTTCTGAATCGGCAGCAGAACAGTTTTTGGCTGCCAATTTCTAAATTAGCAGTGGCACAGTTGGCTGCTGATTTCTGAATTGACAGCGTCCCAATTTTGCTGTCGATTTTTGAATTGGCAGCAAAGCATTTTTTTGGCTACCAATTTCTGAATCGGCAAGGGCACAGTTGGCTGCCAATTTCTGAATTAGCAGCGCCGTAGTTTTGCTACCGATTTTTGAATCGGCAGCGAAAAATTTTTTGGTTGCCGATTTCTGAATCAGCAGCGACACAGTTTTTTGCTGTCGATTTTTTAATCGGCAGCGGCACAGTTGGCTGCTGATTTCTAAATCGACAGCGGCACAGTTTTTATTGCTGATTTCTAAATTGGCAGCGACAGTGTAAAACCTAACAAAAATTAGAATTGGACCAGCCTATCCTAGGAAAGAATGAGAATAGAAACCAACCCAAGATAACCTAAAGGGGGGGGTAAGGACAACCTTGGTCCCAAACACCCTAGCACACTTTGGGGCTATAAATACAAAGAGAGAGAAAGGGTAACTCCCCACTCTTTCTAAAATGAGCTACATGCTCTTGCCCCCTTCCCTCTTCCCAAAATGAGCTGCATGCTCTTGTTCTTTCCTCCTTCCCAAAGAGAGCTCAACAACTCTACTGCATGTGCTCAGGCGTGAGGGAGAGAAGGGAGAGCTTGACAGGAGGTTGGACAGCTGCAAACATGAAGGGAGTAGAGGCCTAAAATTGATGGGAAACTAATAGGAGGAGGAGAAAATCAAAAAAGAGGAAGAGGAAGAAGCAAATCAGGAGCAGAAGAGGAGAAATGCTGTCAAACCCGTCCCAAAAATACTAAATCCATGAGGTATGAACAATGTCCTTCTCCACCTGTTCTTAAGGCCTTGAAACAGAAAGGAAGAAGAAAACTATGGATGCATGGCCTTGGAATTTTACTCCAACTGTTATGGAAATAACTAAGCTAAAAGGAGGGACAAAAAACAGGGCTGAATGGGGGATCTAATTCCAGGATATTTACCAAAAAAAATATTACAAATTTGAATGCACAACCTTGGAAAGTTGGCCGACCTTGGTGAGGTTGGACATAATAGGGATTAAAGGAATAAAATGCATAGATGACAACCTTGTTAGAGATGTTAGATTATGTGAAGCCAAAACAGAATTATACTTGTGTTAATGGTGTGATTCAGCATGTTTGGTTGATGTAGTTATATGAAAATATGTTGATAATAAATCTTGAAAAAACATGCTGCAGCTGAAACCAAAATTGCCCATTGATAATGCATTGATTTTGTGGTACGATGAATGGATTTGTATAACTTGAGCTAGTAGTTAAAAGAACCTAAATCAAATATGCATATTGAGATTTGATGGTGCACTGTTCATGCTTTTGTGATACGAATTGGAGTATGACTGTTGTCTTTATGTGTACAAGTTGATTAATACTTAAAAGTGCATTTTTATCAAGGTTTTATATCATCATATTGCACTTAAAGTATCATTAAATTCCCTAACTTAAGCATGTTTTATAATAACAAGTTTGATAATATGAGATACCTTTAATTTATGGTAAAAGCTCATTTTGAATGCAGGCATATCTCACAATTTAAAGGATTGATTGATGTGTTTAACTATTGAAAGTGAAAATACACAGAGAGGGCTAAGCTTAAAGAAGAGATGTTAGTTCAATTCAAACTGGAACACCTTTCGGTTATTGGATCATAACTGGAGCTATACAACTTTGATTTAGGTCTGGTTTATATGGATGGAAAGTTAAGACATAGACCTAAAACGTTCATGAGAGTTCAAGATTCAAGACTGCCGTTTTGGAGTTCAAATCTTAGCAGCAAACGAGAAGTCGGAATCTGTCCTCTAGCCTAGACACTGTTCAGTGTTCAACCCATATCTCGAGTTCTAGAAGTTCAAATTAGCTCATTCTTATTTTGTTGGAAAGCTGAGGCAAATTCTCAGAACTTTCATGAAGACAATCTGTTCAAATTCTGATGTTAGAAATGACGTTTTGTTCAGACAAGAAGATAATGGTTGTTGTCGCGCGTGAGCGACGTCGCAGCGATCGTCCACCCTCAAAAATAAATGTAATGGGGGGATAAATCTGGTCAATGTGGGGAGACAAGGAATTCGTTGTCTCTTAGCAGTGAAAAATTGTGTGGGAG
>Ga0307518_10000110_pt1 | contig 58268 bp, 70 predicted proteins | sample 25_EM_MG_FD_203889 | JGI IMG/M metagenome (GOLD analysis project Ga0307518, IMG submission 203889) | Populus trichocarpa ectomycorrhiza microbial communities from riparian zone in the Pacific Northwest, United States - 25_EM | ecosystem: Host-associated > Plants > Roots > Unclassified | place...
TGACAAAAAATGAGAAAAGTAGGTGCCATACATAGATGTACCCACCACAAGAGAGATCACGCCAATGATGACAATGCCCAATGTATCATCCAAGTGTGAGCTGACACTTGCAATTGTCTGCCCCCCGATGATGCAATTCAAGATAAGAAAACCTTGCATCGAGAATACGTTCAGGATGCTGGGAATAGCTGCTCCATAATAACTTGAATATGGGTAAGGAGTCTGGTCTTCTATTCATGCGAGGTACGTAGTATTACTGACCCCCACGAATACCGACACTGGACCATAGCGCGCGTGCCAAGCTTTGGTCCAAATACGGCGCTATTTCATAATACCTTCAAATGGGATTGTGCGTCAGACATTTAGAACGTACGAAAATGCTGGAACCAGACAGCATCTGGCAAAAACATAAAGTAAGCGATCAGCAAGGGAGACACTGCAGACACCCTACATGAGGTCGACCACGATAATAACGAAAATGGAATCGCGTACTCCAAGGTTGAAAAACGCCGGTCCGACAGTCCCAGTGCTGAAACTGTGCGAAGATAACTCACTCGTCCCCTACCAATTCAACGCGTCCGTATATTAGCACGTACGTGAGGATGTTCATGCTGGCAGAGAACCAGACGAAGAACATCTGATAAAATCGCGTCTCCAGTCTTTCTTCCTCGGGGATTGGTGCAATACTGTGTTACATTGTAATGAACTTATGTAACAGTGAGATGTGTATGACCTTACCCATGAGTCTCGATCCCCCAGCGGGCTAGGACAACTGAAACGCGTCGTAGTATCCTTAAAGGTGCGAAACCGGGTGGTTTCCTGGTGGGCTCTTCAGTATGAGAGGCTTTTTCAGGTACTTGAGGATCAGTGTTGGTGGCCATATCCACACTTGAAGTCGTCAATGGCACGAGACCGTTGACAAAAACTAAGTAGTGGGCAGTTGTGTCCAAGCTCAACCACTGCCAGAGGGAGGTAAAGGTGATTGAGGTTCCGGCCCTGGGACATATATATGGCCGGTAACACGCTGGAGTGAGGGTGCTGACGCTGCCGGAGATGACCGGAGTGAAAGAGTAACCCAGTTCTTGACAACCGTCACCAGGTGCCACGACTTGCAAAGAATTCCATCGTTTAGAAGCCGAACAGCAGCGTCAGAACGACAAACACATGGGGGATGCTTTTGGTAGTGACGCCCCAAGATTATTATGTAATGAATCGTCCGAACATAAAGCTCTTAGTCACTGATCGGTAATTGCTGGTATGAATACTAAGATCATCTGGACACTCGAATATCTGCCCAACATAGGGCTACCTATTAGTATGATATGATACATTCAGGCGTTCGTAGTAGAGGTCGTCCCATGTCATATAAGCGTAAAATGACATAGAGTTCTTAAGAGGTCATCAAGATCGTGTCCCTATAATATACACTGGACGTTACCGCGACGTTCTCGAATGACATCTCCGATAAGCTTAGCAGCGTAAAATACCGGCCATGCCAGACGTCGAAACACTCCACTACCTGGTGGCCAGAACGAACTGTGTAACTGCAGTGCGATTACCAGCCACGCGGTAAAAATGGTGAGCATGACCGTAGCCACCGCAAAGTGGCCCAGATTTTCCTTTGTACCTGGATTAATTTCTGCAACATTCATGCCGAATATGCTCTAAGAGAAGATAATGAGTGAAATGATTGAATGGCAAACAAAGCCTTACAGCCATTAAGCTCGCTGGCAAGAAGACCATAGTTAAGTAGGAAATCTGGGGCACTCATCAAGCATAAGAATTCAGGGTCGGGATCGAACATACCTGCTTCATAGCAGCAGAATCTTTCAGGGAGGCCTCTGTCAACCTTTTCATAGCCCTACTGTCCTCAATGTTGACACTGGCGAACGCCTTGAAAAGTGTGAGCGACATCCGGGAAACCAGGATGGAAACGAACCAGGCGCATGACGTTCTGTAAACGGTCCGAATACATCGATCTTTGACCCTCCAACCGCTCAATCTCAGAAATCAAGTTGTGGGTCTCCTTGTCCATAAGATTTTTAGAGTCTTCGTGCTCCTGTGCAGCCATTTTGCGTTCCTGTTCGGTCATCCTTTCCCATTCCTCGTGCTCCGGACCGGTCATTTTTTCCGACTCCGTCGCCGGATTGGGAGTATCTTTTACAAAAACGACGGATTTCCGGAAGTCCTGGAGGAGCTGCTTGTAATGCAGGAGATGGGCCTCCACTTTGTGGAGCTCACGTGTTAATTCTATCTCGTTAGTCCTCAAAACCTGTGCCTCCTGGATATTCGTTGAGAACAGTATGAGACAGTCAATCACCGTACGTACAAGGGTGGTGATGTGTTTATATAGCGCCTCAAAGGCTTCGTCCCATGCGTAGAGCGCATACCAAAGTATAGCAAGGAAGAGGAATGTTGGGTCTTTCGACTTATCAAATATCTTGGACCAATATACGCTATCACCAGTCCTCTGTACAAGTGATCTGAGGTGCTGTGCCGATGTTGTTTTGAAGTTGGAGATAGGGTGGTAAGAAATGATTGTACTAGTATTCCGTTCGCGGACCATATGAATAGCCAACAAATCCTGGAGGAGATAACCAGCTATACAGGACATCAGTCAATTAATGTCTGAAGGGTTTGAAATGCTCACTCGAAGGAAGGATCAAAGGAACCTGGGTGTCAATCATTTGTAATTTGCCTATAAGAATGGGTTACAGCTTGAAACTGATTATGCGAAAATAGCGTACTCAGCGGAGACGGTGACACGTCCTTGGACAATGAGTGGTGAGAAGCTGCGGAAGAGACACTTTCTGGCTTATTTCGCATTGTCCGGATGAATGGAAGTGTAACAGTTATGTCTAGTTAAATGTGTGCACAGGCGTGAGTCGCTACTTGCAATCGATGGGCTACTCACGGTCTCCCTGCCCAGGCTTTGGATCTTCTTGGTATCGCGACGGTATCCAGTTTGCGGAAGAAGAGAAAAAGAAAGGTTCGATATTGTACCTGAAAACAGCATATAGGACGCATGATGAAGTAATTTTATGATAAAAGCTCACGTGGTGCCCAGCATCCTTAGGACATCTAAGGACAAGTTGTCAACGAAGAGAGCCCGGACACGGATGTCATCTGGTCGCTGTCCGCATTAATTAAGCCAATCAACCACTGTTCGTGTAAGAGTAATCCTCACAGGTTCCTGGAGCTTGGCCCAGAATGCCTCGACACTCGCAGGATCTGCCGTGACGGTCACGATGCGGTCCGCGGCGGTTTTATCGAAATGGCCATTGTCGTTCACCTCCACGGTATAAATCGAACAAGGAGTCGTAGTATCGGAGCTGCATGTGATCAACATCTTGCTCCTTTCGACTTGGTCTGGTGTCCAGTTTCCAAACAAATTTTGAGGGTATTTCGTCCAATCCGTTGGTAATGGCAGCCCCCCAGGAACGAGCGGTATGACTACGCTGTCATCCATGTCGAAATCCATCCATGGCCACGGTGCCGATGGAGCGGCATGGCGATACCTGTGGAACTGAATGCTCAAGGTAGGGCCTGTGAATGCAACGGGGTTCGACTTACGTAGGCACAGGTGTCCTGAACTTCGAGATATCAACCTGCGTCTCCCTACTCAAAGGCCTTTTTCTGCTGTTGAACATTCCGAGGGGGAAGTGTAAACGATTCTCTGCCATTAAGTTGGGCCAGATGAGGTGGAGGGAGAAAGAGACTCAACATTGCCGCCCAGCAAGAACGTGGATATAAAACGATTCCGTCAACAGACGCCCAACAAACTCAATCTAACGCAACAGAGTTGGCAGGTTGGGCCCGGGCAGCCGGCTTTGGGTCAGTGCCTTTACCGCATGTTCTCTTCTCGATAAGCTGCGTGATCCCCTCGCCCTTGAATTACTGTGACCTCAACGTCGGCGTAGTAGTGGTCGACGGTGATGATGAACCGGGTTGAGTATTAGACCCCGGCTCCCGGACCCCGATGGGGCCGGTATTATCCAAGAACGCTGCTCTACTCACCGCTACTTGAGTAACGCTTGACGAGAGTTTCAATGTCGACACTCAGAATCCAAACCAGCACTGTGAGGCAACTGGCGCCCGAGCCTCCACCAGGCCTCACGAACTCCACGTTCTAGGAACAATACATTTGCTAGTATAGTAGTACAATGTGACCATAGCGCTTGGACGTGATAGATGCAGTCGTTTATTATGTCCTTGCGCGCACACCGGCATCATATCGCTCAACTTTTCCGGATCACCTTGACGTGTATGATTGGCACGGCGGACTACTGCGAATGAAACTTCTCGACTGGCCCAGTCCCTGTACATAGGTCAACTGAGCTTTGATTCGGCGCCTCTGCGCACAGTACAGCTGAAGAATATGTTCTTCCGTCACCCACATAGGCAACGCCAAGCGAGAAGTGACCGCAAAGTACACTCCCAATCAACTACGCAGCAGGTCGGCGCTCAGCCACAGTTCGGCTTTCGGCTCCCTTTGTTCGTGATTTCCCAATAATAGGTTTTGAGCTGCTCTTGCTCTTGGACTGCCTGAAACACATGAATTCGATACCCGTTGCCCGTCGGCTCTCTGCTAAGGTCTTTTTGACGTTATCGAGGTGACCTTGCAGGTTATCATCGCTGGGACGTCGTGCATAAGCTTGTGATATCTTGTTGTATAATTCGGAAAGTGTCCTGGCTGCGGACGGCGTAACGTATCGGGTAAGGGTCTGATGCATGAATTCAATCTCCAGTGTGGCCTAAGTGACGTGCTTCTTTCAGCGCCGGAGATGAATAAGACCAAACGGATGACTGACACGCAACATTCCGCCCATCCCAAATCGTTTCACTTGGCGGAAAGACCGAAAGGCCTCTTCCGCAGCATCTTCGACAAGCGCATGAAGGACACGCTCTAATAAGCCTTCTGCAACGTGGCTGACCTGGGCATGGATTCCGACAATGGTCATTAATACTCTGTACATGTATGGCCGGATCTCTGATTTGTGTATGAGCGTCTCATTTATAACGTAAATCAACATGCGTTTGCTTGCCATACCAGTTGGGTGGGGTGTATCGTACCAATCCATTGCGGGATCTAAGATGCCCTCTTTGAGGATAGATGTCACGACGGCAGACTTGGGTTTGACATATCCGTCGAACAACGTCTTATCCAGCTCTTGTACAACCTTCATAAGTGTCTGCAAAACCCTAAGCCTATGAACTTCTTGAAATAATCAGATAGTCACCTTGCGACCATCTTCGGCAGATGTACCAAACATACTTTCCAGCTGAGACATCATGTTGGGGATGAGAGTAGTTGAAAGGTATGCAAAGTTAGAGAGCACAAGAAGTAATCGAGTATTCTACGAATCACGCATCAGTAGCAGGCATCTACTCTAGAACAGCACTCACTGCGTCACGAAGATCAAACAACTTCGAAGGTGTTGGTCGGTTTGTGGGAGTGGCAAGCTTCTCGGCACCGATTAGCAATTCATTGGAAGTAAGATGAACCAAGCCATCCAAAAATGCGTAGATGGAATCCAAGAATGCCCGTGTTATCTTTTGCGTGAATTGAGGGGAGACATGGCTTTGCTGGATGGTTCGTAATGACGACGTAGTAGAGGTCAGCTCGACACCTCCAGCGATCTTCAGTGCAGATAATGTCATATGCCTTTGGAATACCTCGAGCAATGACATGTACTCCGTCACAGACGGATCTGTTGTAGAAGGATCCCATGATTCAAGGTGATACAACAAATTAGCATCTAGACTGCCAGTTAGCCCCGATCATCCAGGAGTGGAAGGATACTACCTCGGAGCCAGGTTCTAACAAGCACCTCGTCAAGTTTCCATCGTACATTCTCCATGAGGCTTTTGAGGCTGGTGCCAGCCTCCCTTACGATCTCCATAGCAGACACCTCATTGACACAATCTTGCACCTCAATGAGAATTTTGATGATAAAGTGAGCTGACGTCAGTGAATTCGAATGAATGGGTAGAAGCGGTGGTATTTTCTCCGACGTTGATGATGATATGACAGCGATATCAGAAAGGACGAAGAACTCGGAAAATAATGAAATATAGAGCTTCACAATGTCCAGTGCCATTTGTCTGCACTGCTGTGCACTCCGTCGAGAGCTTGTAGGCTATTCTTCAAGTTAAAACATGGTAAGAGAAGATTGGGATATAAACGTACTTTCTTGAACTTCCCCTCCAGAAAGCTCTTAGCGATCTTCCAAAAGTTCGGAAGTGAAGATAACAAGACCTCGGAAACACTCTTAACCATCTCCAAGATGGCCTCCCAGATTTCGTGACCTCCTCCCTGGGCTGTACACGGAGACCTCAGGTACGGGCTTAATCTATAAGTATCGCGGTACTTACAGATCGCCGAGTCCGATTGCTTAATTTCCAGTGCCACGAGACATAGTCGTAGTTGAGATGCCAATGCCATGTTAAGTTCGTCAGGTCCAGTTGTATCGGTAAAATTCTGGTCCACAGTAGCTACATAACAATCAGCGTCACATGTCCATCACATTTAAGATATACTTTACTGTGGACGTTGGCTAGGCCAGAACGATATGCAGCACTTATTTGATCCATAATATAAGTGTGCTGGCTATCGAAGTAGGTCCAGATGGGATCCTGAGCAGTGTTCAGATCGAGTAGAATTCTGTCCTTAGGTCAGTCGGGTATGAGTTTCATCTCCGGGAATATTCTTACTCGATAATTTTTTCCTGCTCTTCGACACTTCGATTTGGTTCCTGCAGTTTGGATAACAGGAGTGACTTCATTTCCCCCACGACATTCTCTACATTCGACCAAACTCTTTTCAAGATTCGTTGTTGCTGCGACTCCGCCGAGGTGAGAGATTTCCCTTCTCCAGATTCGACAGATATTATCTGGCCCGGCTTCGATTCTAGCAAAAACTTGCCCTTGTTGTAGTTTCGGAGGGCAGCCTCGTATCTTCCCTGTGTAGCAAACTCTTAGCACACGGGCCACTTGGTGAGATCCGAATAGAAAACGGACAGCTCCAATACACTCGACAATGGTCCCAGGGAGGCTGAAGAAGAATTTCGATCGCTCAAACACTGAGAGCGTCGTGCGTAATCTCTGGGCTTTCGAAGCATTCTCCAAGACCGGCAAGAAGACTTGATTCGCTTTCACAGCGGAGCCTATCACGAATCAAGTGAGATGTTAGAAAAAAGGTATCAACGCCAAGCAAATAGTACGTTTCAGGCAGTCGGTCAACGGCTTCGAAGCGAAATCGCTCGCATCAGACAGCAAACCTTCCCGCATCTCAGAGTAGAGAGCTACCAAATACATAAGCAGCTTGACAGGTTCGTCTTCTGGTACATACCATCTGTAGAAGCTTTCACCGCCACGAAGCGATCAAAATTGTCCTCTACGAGAACACGAATCTGTTCTGAACGTGCATCTATAGATTTCTGAAGGTGGGATACGCCAGCCGCCAGGTCTTGAAAGGTTGCATTGGGATGAACAACAGACAGGAAGACTTTCGGATCGAACGCTTTGGAACTGATGGAAGCCGCAGCTCCTGCGGCGTTGCATGAGAAGAAGGCGAGTGGAACCTCGACGCGAAACCGTACGTGTCTCCGTATCAAGGCCTGTCAGACTGTGTATGATGAGCGACAGGTTGCGAGGAAAGAACTTGTTGCACACTCAATGACACCACCAATTCCCAGGGGATCGTCATTGCCATCCCCACTCGATGACGACGTCAAGAAATCGGAAGGTGCGTCTTCGACATCATAATCTATTTCTTCCCATTTTCTGAAAAGCATCCGTTAGCAACAGGGTTTAACCACATTTCTGAAACACACCCAGGGTTAAGAGCAGATAACTTGTATGCTTTCAGTAGCGATGCATCGTCCACCCCAAAGTTAACCTTCCCCGTGGAGGGAGGCATCGCAGTGTCTTAACGGTATGTACTAATAAATGCCAAGTCGTCGTCGGCGGTTGGTAATTGTGGCAGTGTAACTCTGTGGGAAATTTCTATTTCTAGGCGTCTACTAGGGAACTTCATAGATCGTCGTGGTAGGAGTCTTATTGCGGACCGTAAACGTTTGAACTACTACACTGATCATCCTCGCAAGAGATATATAAAATTCAGATCCCAGTGCTGTCAAGTCATCATGAGCATAATCAGACAGAAAAGATAAAGCAAGAATTATCGCCCATCCCATTAGTAATATATGGTGGGGTATAAAATACGTCACAGAACCGTCAATGGAGGGGATATGTCCAGATCAGACTGGCAGAACAGTATTAAAAACATAATCCCACACTTTGCCTGACAACCACCGTTAGCCACCATACAGGGCCTAGAATACCATGAAAGACGTACTGGTGACTCCAAAGCCAAGCTCAAAGTTTTTGTAATGGTGCGCAAGATGATACTTCTTCATCTCACGCATGTAAGACGGAAGCATGGTATGATGCAATCTATGGAAGAGTTAACAGACAAGGAACAGGAGACAAGGTGCGCACTCACGCATAGTGCATACAGTCGTAAAGAACGTCTACAAGCGGTTGGTCAAACAGAGAGGTCAAAGTTGCGGAGTCACTTACAAAATGTGAAAGAGCCCGAGATGATGCCATTCGCGATGGGGGTCGGAAATATTTTATATGCAAGCTGGGTGAATGGAGCTTGCAGGGTGGCAAACAAGATCGGTGGCATCACAAGTCTCAAACTGTTGCGTATTTCAACGGCAATTATAAGCAAGATTGAAACCAATTTACCGGTCCATCGGCATATAGTGGTGTATGCCGTGTAATAAGAAGTGCAGAGTCAGGAAAACAGGTTTGTCAGGGAGGAGGTCATCGATATGGAAGAGAAAACGGTGCATTCCATATTCCAGTAAGGTCCAGATCAGGTTTCCGAGGAAAAAGCACGGTAAAGTTTTCAAGAACGCGTCCAGTGTCAATGAAGACACGTGATCAAGGGGGTAGAGTGGATTTGCCCAAAAGGAGGGAATGGAACAGGTGAACTCCAGCATCGAGCGTAGGAAAAGGTTGATGCCTATGGGTAGCCATACAATGGGCACGACATACCACACCGTGCGAGTACATATCTAGCACAAAAAGCAAAAAGTCAGTACTAATGAGACTACCGCCAAGGCTAATGCATACCTCCAGAATGTCAGAACCAAATAAGCGAGCTGACTCCCTCAAGTGACGAGGTTGATGGACCTGTTTTAGATAATACGATTTACTGTCGAACGTGTCAGATTCAGTGAAGCGAGGTGACTAGGGCACGGACCTGAAGTTTGCCTGCCACACTTGCATGAGCAGCGGTTGACGCAAATCGAGGAACTGTGTCTTGGCGAAGTCTTCAGCGGAGTCCGTATCTTCCGGTTTAAATTCGTCGGTAGCTTCCCAGTCTGCTTGCTCTCAGCTGGGCCGCTTGCAAGAGAAATTCATGCGCACCATCACTCACGGTCGTTGATTCATTACCCAAACGACCGATCACGTATTCTTCCAACATGTTATATGCTGAGTCGGAGTGGTCGTGTGACTCTTTGTCCTTCATGATATTTTCCACATCCGTTCCGGCGTGCTTCAAAATAAGGTCTTCTCCTCCAGGATGGTCAGGGATGAACCTGGCGACATCATAAACCTTGCCGCAAAAAGAGACCCAACAGCTGCTTGCACACTTGTGGTTTGCAACGTCTTCGGCCGTCAAGATGCGGACCCGTTTCAAAGGTGCCATGAGTACTTGGTGTTGACCGAACTCTGCAGGCTCCGGAGAATAATATTGGGCCACTTCGCGAAATTCGCACGGTGACGATGTTTGTATGACAAAGCATAGTTGACAAAGAGACTTTGGGCACGTCGAAATGCAACGAACCAAGCTTGAAGTCAGCAATATTGTTGGTAGATTGGTGTGTAGATATTCCACCAATCGCGCTGCTGCATGATGACAAGGATAGATCGTGACGGTCAAGCGCATCAACTAATGATGAAATTCCTGGGCCGGCTTGGATTCCAAACCTATTCATACCTAACCTAACCTGTCTGTCGGTGGAATGACTTACAATCCATGGAAGTTTTACTCAGGTGAACGGCATGACAAGCTGTTTGCTAAAGTCATTACAGTATCCAGAGAAGCCTGTCGAGCCGGAGTCGTATGTGTGGACAACTACACTTGCTGCATGCTGGACACACGTTATCGAATGATGCTTGGAAACGAAACGCGTGATGCAAGGCGCCGAGGTGACAACATGGTTGTAGAATGATTCGTGCCCACAGCGTCACAAGACCATCGTGCTTGATGCCTCGGAGCGAAAATCGAAGACCGCTGGTGGTGGGGAAGAGAGATAGCAGTTACATTAACAAATATATAGTTCGAGAGAAGTTGTCTCCAATTGTCTCTGGTTCATGGCACAATCAAGTTGTGAAGAAGAATGAATGTAGCCGCCCACCAGACGACCGCTTTTTTACCACCTCGACTGATTCATGAACGCGGTCGCGACTCGCTATGACCCTTTTCCGCAGAGCCAAGCCACCCGCATTTTTCGGCACCACACACAGACTACGTATACTAGGGACGAGGTTGTTGACCCTGTCATCTGTCAAGGGCTCAAAGCATCCGCCACTGGAATACAGAACTCTCCCGAATTACTTCAGAGAGAAAATAGTGGGCAAGCATGCAGAAAAGCCAGCACTGATTTGCAGGCAAGAGCCTCCAAGAACCCATGGAGGACCACCTTCCGGAAACATGAATGTTCGCAGTCATCTTGCATGGGACTTCCATGCATTCGATAGGCACATCCTTGCTACTGCAAGGGGCCTCATTGCACTTGGAGTGAAGAAAGGCGACCGTGTAGGAGTAATCATGGGTAATAACAGGTGCGAAAGTTTTTCACCAATCGCAGTTGCTCCGAGCTCGTCTCATCAATTTGGTCTATAAGCGCGTACGCATTATTGCAATGGGCGTGTGCCAGCATAGGAGCCATTTTGGTCACCCTTAATCCCGCCTACCGGCTGCACGAACTTGTGAGTCTCACCTAATCCTTTGGCTGTGGACAAAGATCCATTGCCTTCGGACGCCAGGTAGAAGCCTTGAACGTTGTTGGCGCAGCCCACTTATTTGTTGTTCCACGCCTTCGAGGGTCGCGATATGTGCGTGGGCTGGCCGCGGCCTTCCCGGATTTGCGATATTCAACTCCAGGAAATATCCAAGCAGCTTCCTTGCCATCGCTGCGGAGTCTTGTCGTCGTAAATGATATTTCTGACCCCAAGGAGTATATCGAGGAAGTTGAGGGCACCCAAAGTGTCATTGACTTCCGTGAAATGTTGGTTTGGCGTGAAGATGGTTCTGAGCAGCGACACTTCGAAGAACTTGTGGATTCTCATCACCCTGACGAGGTCATCAATTTGCAATTCACCAGGTAGGTTTTAGTGTCCTAGTGCAAGCATTTATGTGATACGGAAACAGTGGGACGACTGGAAAACCGAAGGCTGTGTCGGTAAGAGTTGCCTACAGTACTCTTTCAGTGGCAGCTTTGGAAGTACCCGTGCTGTATAGTTGACCCATCTCAATCTTATCAACAATGCACTCTCCATTGGTCGATGCATGCGCCTTACGTCGGATGACATTCTGTGTAAGCTCATTTGCGCTCAACTTATGAAGTATTGATGGATTATCTCAGGCAACGTTCCACCCTTGTTTCATTGTTTTGATAAGTCTATTGTTTATTAACTCCTCGTAAGACTATACTCATTCCACTCAATCTATACGCTTGGTGCTAGGAAACTTGGCCGCATGGTTGAATGGCGCCTCCATTGTATACCCATCACCCACTTTTAATCCGGAGGCTATTGTAAATGCAGTAGCACAAGAACGTTGCACGGCTTTACATGGAGTACCTACACACTTCCTCCAGGTACTATCAGAAGTGCAAAAGCGACATGAAGCTGGAGAGAAGGTAGACTTGGGTTGTCTGAGGTGGGTCTTTTGGGCCAGTGTGGGTAATTTTCCAAATTGTGCTGTAGAACGGGGATTGCTGCAGGATCACCTGTACCTATCGACCTGATGCATCGACTTATCAACAAACTTAATCTTGTTGATCTCACGGTTGCATACGGGATGAGTGAGTTGACAACAGTCTTCTCACAACGCATTATCACTGAGACTTTGACACATGTATTTAGCAGAAACGAGGTAAGTCGCAAGCCTTGTTCGCTGTCGTTTTAGAAATGATTCAACCAATGGTAGTCCTGTTTCCTTCCAAACCACTCCTGCGGATCCTATTTCCAAGCGCGTGGAGACGGTAGGTAAAGTACTGCCACATGTGAAAGCCAAGGTAGTCGATGCGGAGGGGAAAGTCGTTCCTATTGGGATGCCAGGGGAAGTTTGTGTCACTGGCTACTTACTCTTTAAGGGGTACGTAGGCCTTTGTCTTACACTGAACAGTGTTCAAATGTTCACACCATGCTTGGTAGGTATTGGGAGGACGAAGCACACACAAAGCAGGTAGTGCGTGCGGATTCTGAAGATTGTTCCACGAGATGGATGCACACTGGGGATAAAGGGATCATGGACAAAAACGGTTACCTGAGAAGTGAGTCTCCCTGCGCTCCCGTACACGAGCATTAATGCACACATCTTTACAGTCGTTGGGAGATTGAAGGTGATACTGTCGCTTTTTATGTTATGTCATTGGCATTAACGTAGTCCATACCAGGATGTCATCATTCGCGGCGGAGAGGTCAGTTCATTTGAAACTTGAAGTTGAGTTTGTTAATATTTCAACCTCTTGTCAAGAACCTATTTCCAGTTCAAATTGAAAATGCGTTGACGAACCACCCATCGATACGAGAGGCTGCTGCTGTCTCCGTTCCAGACGCCCAGTATGGGGAGGTCGTCGGGGCGTGGATTGTCCTTGAATCTGGTACAACAATGACCAGAGAGGATGTGCGTAAGGTTGTCTCAGACACAATCAATCCCCAGGTGTGAACTCTCTTTCTTGACTTTCTTTCTGTCTTGAATATAAAACATAGAATGCCCCTGCGTGGGTGTGGTTCATTGGTGAACCTGGAGTTGCTGGGGAACTTCCAAGGACCGCTAGCGGGAAAGTCATGAAGCACGTCCTTCGAGAATGGAGTAGGGAGCTTGCTCAGAACAATGCTGAAGTTGGAAGGGTGGCGTAATTCATACACATTTGCTGAGAAGTGCTTGCTACCTCATCTTGTTGTCTACATACCGATATTTAATTGGCCACGGATGCAAATGGTTGTTCCCACGTCTGCAGGACAGTGAACCGTCACGCCGTGGCGCCGTTCGCCAGCTGGCGAGGTGAGACAAACTAGTGGCGATTGCGGTTTATATCTATTTTATCCTCAACGACAGAAAGCTTTCCCAGTTGCCACCAGACGCCAAAGTCTTTTCACCAAATCGGTTCACAACTCAGGGTGTGCTAGCTGCGTTTAGACAACAGCAAGACAAACCAGTTGACATTGGAAGGCTTCTGCCTCCAAAGACTGGTCGACGGTACATTATTGTCGGTGGGGTGGGTCTCCCTTGCGCGTCCGATTCACCAGTGTCATGTTGAAATTCACCAATAGGCAGGCCATTTGGGGGGATGGATCGTTCTCCAGCTCTTGCAGAGGGGGGAACATCCCAAACGGATTCGAGTCCTTGACATCCGATTACCCACACGACCGGATTTGCGTACAGGAAAGGCGCAGGGCGTCACATTTCTCAATGTTGACATTTCCAACGCGACAGCCGTCTCAGAAGCTTTCCGGAAACCATGGCCCGAGACGGTCAGCGTTGACGATTCCAACGAAGGAGAAATAACTGTCTTCCACTCAGCAGCCAGCATCCGGTTCTACGAGCGAATCTTCGCACTCTTCTTCCGCTCGACGGATGTGAACTATGAGGGCACGAAGAACGTTATATCTTCTTCGAAGAATATTGGTGTAAACATCTTGATCTACACTTCCTCGGGAGCCGTTGCTGTACGGCGCACACGGTTTTGGCTCTGGCCATGGGAGACTCGTCCCCGATTCTTCGTTCAGCTGCTCCGTGATGACAATAACCTTTGACCTAAACGTCACGAGCACTTTTTTTCCAACTACGCTGCTTCCAAATGGCTCGGTGAACGAGCAGTCCGCGAGGCAGATAAATTGCCGTCCGCTCACTCTCGCATTCTATGAACTGGATGTATTAGACCCGGAAACGGAATTTTTGGACCTGGAGGTGATATCCTTTGTGGCACATACCTCGTTCGCAAGCATAACCCTACGTGGGTGCAAAATATTCTCCAGTCATATATCTATGTGGAGAACTGCGCTTTGGCGCATTTGTGTTACGAACAACGACTCGTCGAGCTAGAAAGAGGACAAACTGGTCCTGATATCGGCGGTCAATCCTTCAATATTACCGACTCCGGACCTCCGTGTACCTTTAGTGACATACATCTTGCCCTCTCGACCTTAGACAGCGAGTGCGATTTCCCTGGTTACTCCTTTACGTTTATGCTCTCTATCGCACACATCATCGAGGCCATCTATGTTACAAAAGGCTTACTTTCCATGTCGACCTCTGTCGTGTGTCGTGCTCTCACTCGCATGATACCCTCTATTTGCGGGGATCTCGTCAACCTCCAATCATCCATGTTTGCCCTCGCTTCTGTTCACTTAATCTTTGACGACTCTAGAGCCCGACTTCCGCCCTCCAAAGGTGGCCTTGGCTACACTGGGCCATACACAACTTTGCAAGGTATATGCAAAACAGTGGATGCTCACTTCAAGGCCGATAGGGCTGGTGAGGAGAGATCGCACGCGGGTGGCGTAGGTCTAGACTTCAAATTCTGGATGAAATCCAGTGGTACAGACAAGATACACAAAAATATCAGTGAGCAAATGCATGTAGAAGCTGCGACAGTACTAAATTGATTGGTAATATCAACCTGTCATTCATTGTTCACCATGAAGATCTCCTTCAGACCACGAGGCACCAACCATTCAACTTCCAGTAAGGCTTATGATGGGACAGTGTGTAGATGGCAATGTGATGGTTACATCACTTTGTGGGTGATATCACAAGACTCTTGCAAGATCGACACCATTGCAAGAAAGATAAGTAGGAAATTTTTGAGCATGATTGATGTCGTCCATGACTCCACGAGCTTTGTAATAACTTCAGTCTTGGAGTATGAGCACACCGGATTCAAGACCCTTCAACTCTCGAATGAAAATATCAAGGCGGACAACGACATCACCGCATTTTCTGTGAGGACTGAAGTTCGGTGCGAACCTCACTGACCAGTGATTGGTGTTCAGACTCCATTTCGTCTATCTGGAAATTTGACTGCGAATATGCAAGGTGAGTGGCATTTGATTCCTCTTATCATTACATAATAACCCCCTAACTGCTGCAGGATTACTATTTTTGGCAAATATGGACGGACCTTGAGATCCGGATTCCGGAGTCTTTGCGATCGCCCCATGTCGGAACAATCTTCGTTGACCAGTTTATCTGCTGCGCCTTTGTTCCTTTCCTCCACGGCCACACCATGAACGCGCCGACGAACCGCTTCAAGAAGCAGGTGATTCTTGACTTCTCGGTTGTGCAGAGAAGCCCCCACACCCTGCAAGTGTGCGACCATGTCTACGATAATTGTCCTCCGAGCTTTCTGGACACTTCAGAGCTCTTTTATGAGTCGCGTGCCATGTATGTATTTTTATCTCTCGACACTGACACCTGCATGATCGGTCTTCAGCTACGAGAACCCTGTCATGACTGCCACATCTCGTGCACTTATCGCCGATATCCATCGCTTTATGCGTCGCCTATGCATCATCGACGTTCCACGGCCTGCCGATACCTTCAGAGCTATTGTTGGAAAGCATCCAATGAGTCATGATAGCGAACCTTGGTTCCGCTTCCTACGCATGTGGTCGGAAATAGACGACATTAGCGAGACAGAAAGCTTTGGTATATGCCCCTTTCTATGCCCTACATCATCGCATGTACTCATCTATAGCTTTCAAGATGGTCAAAAAAAAAGTCTTGTCGAGCATACTCTAAATATTCTACTATTTCCCGACATTCATTCCACCTACAACATACCCAGAAACCTCTCCCTAAACAGGCCGCCTTCACCTTCAGAGGAGAGTCCCTCTGTTTTATGGGCTTTCTCGGCCACGCCTTCCCTTTTCGTCCCAGGAACCAGCCTTACTCTCCCATCTCCGTTGTACTTCCAATTGCCCACCATGACACGATTGAGTTTCAACGAACAAGGACTGATCACATATCACCGTGACGTATGGGACATCGGAGATGTCTTACGACTAGTACCTGGTGTACGTATGGTTCTTTGGGTTTCAGCAAGGGCCACAGCATGGGGGTTAGCTTGGGTGAGTCGACGATGGCCCAGAGAGCTGCACAACCTCCCTGCATACTCAGGCCATGGTGTACCCAACGTAGAGTTTGTAGCGGAAGAAGAAAATCGGCAGGAAGATCGCACCCTTACGTCTGCAGTCTGAAGAGATGGATCGTATTACCTATCAGTGGTCACGAGCCTCGATGCTTGCAATCAACGATGGATTTTTGTTAACAAAGGATTTCCCAAATTGTATGTGCTCGTTGTACCAACTTAAAGGCCATTCCCACAAGGTCTTGACTTGCCCGAAAGTTGCCAAATGGAAGCTCTGCGTGAACGGACATAGATGGAGTAATCGAGAAGGGACTCCCAGGAGTCCGATAAAGGAAGACAATCATTCTCTTCCGAAGATGATGACCCTGTTGCAGAGGTTGTCAATTGTAGTATCCGTACACATTGGTATAATAATAGACAAGGTGGATGTCAAGTGGAAACCTTATACACCCCACTCTTCGACGATACACCTTCATTCTCAAAGGCAGGGCTTTCCCCTTCCTCTGCTTCCCCCACTGGATAGTCAACAGTGACAGTGCAACCAATATGTATTTGTACGTCGAGTTCCACGTCATTCGCCCGAGTTAGTGCTCGAGGTCGTGAACGATCATGGAGACCTTTGGAAGACTCGAAAGGTGACCGCAAAGCCGACTCCACATTCTGTTCTCGAATCATCTGCCGTGTTTCCGTGATGGCATTGTTGACACGCAAATCGACTGACATTTCTGCAAAGCAATGTTTACAGTGAAGCGATTTGAAGTTCTTGGACTGTACTCACCCTGTAGGTGAATTAATAAACGTTGACTCATTATCCAGATGATAGCATATGCCAACGAAGATCTATGGATAGTTAAGATAAGTACCAGTGCTATACAGTTGTGTCTTATGGCTTACCCAGTCGACTAATGTTGTGTCGATTATGGGGTGAGTATTCGTGACACCAAATGAAAATAAACACAGTGTAAAGCATACCTGAGCAACTATACTCTCGGACTGGTACAATATGAGATTGAGGATATTAACAGCTTGGTACAAATTGAGCCAAGCTCCTCGTGAGGAAGAAAATACTCACCCGTTAGCGCCACAAAAAATATTAATCCATCATATAGCATACTATGATAATCAAGTCATCGTAAATGTCGGGAAGGAGTACCTGAAAAAACCATACATCCGGATGAATCGTTTAAAACTGTCAAAGTTGTCTCAGTTTTCAGATATACAGAGTCGTGGGGAGCTGGCTTACCGGCTACTGTGTGTTTCATAACGCAACAAATAGACGGTCGAAATGGCCAACGTAATAAAGTCGTAAGTCATGACAACCATATAAAAAATCCAGGAGGTGGGATGCGGTGAATTAACGCCCGAAATGCAACTGCGATCGGTTAAGTACTACCATTTATTAGAAATAGGTCGTTAGCCTACCCTCCCTATAAAACGAGATTATCAGAACAATTCTCAGGAGATGACGGAAAGACTTACATTAATGGACTGGGCTACAGTTTATAAGATGAATACTGTGGGGTAAAAGAAATAGTTTACAAAACCCACGAGTACGACGATACAGGTTGAAGAACCATTCAAGCTAAAAAATGTAGCTTTTTCAGCCACCAAAGTATCATGGTATATGGACATGCTTACGGAAACTGTGATGGTATAATATGCGAGGAGAAAAGTACCGATGTACCTGTTGCGGTGAGAGATACCGAAAGTCCTAAATGGCGATAAGCACATCAAAGGAGAGTTCTGGCAACGCATCCTCCATACCTGACCCCCAGGATTGCCTGCGACACCATAGACTGCACAACTGGACCAAGGCTAAATACAACCATAACAGAAGAGTTTTGCGAGATCTCACCTTTGAAAACCGGTGAAACATAATAGTATCTCCGACAAGATTCTGGGGTGAATGCGGTTGAAAAAACTCCATAATTACTGACGATCATTACCAGAAAGCTGGTATATCTGCACAAGACATTACTTTGCTGGAAAACAAATTTCGGAAACTTACCTTATGAGTATAAACAAAATGCAAGCCAGGCTATATGTATGTCATGGCACACATGGAAAAAGAGTTGGTCCTAGCTTCAGACAGCGCTATGTCAAGGATCTTACCTCATCCGAAAGAAATGAGGCTGGTTACGATAGAACCGGTATTCCATTGGTAGTGTTAGGACATAACTGGACTGCAGGTCAAAAAATTTACGGTGAGAAATCCAATGATCACACTACTCACTCATAGAAGGCGATTGACAAGGAGACAATTCTAAAATACTTTTCTATCGGGCTGCTCCCTGCCTCCCGTTTGTAAATCATGAAGTCCATGCTTCTCTGGGCGCGACGAGTGAGCCCAGCCCAAGGACGCGTTGCTAAGTCCTGCAATCGCTTTTGATGCTCAGCTTTCGGTGTGGGGATGGAGCAATTGTAATGATGAGCAGAACTCAGAAACGTGGTAAGCTTTTTGTGGGGGAACACGATGGCCGTTCCGTTTATGAAGCAAGGCGAGGGAAAGACTTGACGTGGCCATGTCAATGTACACAGCGTCCGAGTGACAGGGCCACTGAGCGTGTCATTGCAAGCCCCCTGAAATTACTTACCACTTACTTTATGTGAAAAGCGTCATAGCAACTTGACCCTACAATCTGCCGCGTGGCAGTTGGAACTTGGCAGTGGAACTTCGGCTTCCGAGTATTCCCTCTAAGAGATGATACTTTTTTTTCCTCCTTGTTCAATCAATGGGAAGCTTACAATAAGTCGCCAGCATCCACATCTAATAACTGTAAATGGAACGTAGAGCAAACATACACCTCCCAATCAACGTCTTGACACTTGCAAATGACACATTCTATTACTTACTAATGATCAGTCACCGGGGCCGAAGCGTACAGGTTTGTATATTGGAAATTACATCGGCGCGATCAAGTTGCGATTCTGCTTATATAATATACAACATACTGTTGTGCTAATTTCTAGATTCCACTTCGCCCTGCTGCTTTTTGGATGGAATTACTTGACAGGCGTGGAAGATCCTTCTTCTTTTGTTGCAGTGAAGGAGGCGGCAGGAAGCCTGCGCCGACCAGCCACGCCAGGTAAAGTCCCATTAGATCATCGGATACCGTAGATGGCGTGTCACTTGGGTGAGGGTCCAGCAGCGCAGAGGTATTCGAATCATCGAGCTCAGGAGCTTTCGTGCTCGTTGGCAGGTCGTCGAGGACGAAGTGGAGAAGAGGGAACAATGCGTTATCCTGGACGTCCATCACATGTTTCTCAAGCTCACGCCGCCAAACTAGATATTCGCACTGTCGCGTGGGGAAACCGTATTCGGCCAACGATGATAGGATGTCATTGAACGCCGGCAATGGCTTGGCGACGACATGAAGAACGGTGAAAGGCGCGTCAGGGAGTGGTGCGACTGCCGCCAAAGAAGTGCAACGTGCGACGTGATCGACCGGCACCATATTAACAGTGTTGTTAATGTCTGGAACGAGGCCAAGTTGAACGCATCCCTTGACCAGACGCCATAGGAAATCGTCCGTGTTAGTTACTGGATGACATCGCAATAGAGTATTAGTTTAAGACCTCATAGTCACAAGGGAAAGCCTACCTGCAGTCTTAGAATCACCAACAACATATCCCGGGCGTACAATGTGTCCTCGTAGACCCTTCTTCCCGGCTTCAAACAGTAGTTTCTCGGATACCCATTTGCTCTGACCGTATCCGGATTTGAGACCGGTTCTCGCACCCTCTAAGTCATCATCTTCTGGAATACCCCTGCGGCCGTCCTGTGCGTTTGACGATGCATCTGAGAGCCGAACGTAGTGTTCAGTATCAATCGCTGATGTCGATGAAACGAAGACCAAGAACTTCTGTTTCGTCATGGACGCGAGTTCCATCGCTGTCAACGTGCTGATGACATTCGCAGCTCGCAATTTCTCATAAGGATAAACCCAGTGTACCTGTGAGCCGAAACAATCAGAAATACAAAACAGTCATTCTGTCGCAGAAGCCGCATACCAAAGCTCCGTTGTGTAGTATGACGTCAGCTTCCGCAGCTACACGGTACCATGAACCTTCGTCCATACCAAATTTGTCTTGCCCAAGGTCACCCACGACAACCTCCACCCTTCCGGAGCTCACCCACGTTTCATCCCACACACCACGGTCGCCGCAGCTTGTCCTCAAACGATCGAGCGCTACCTCTACCGTGGCTCCACGGATGAGACATATAAGCTTGTGGACTCGCTCTTGTCGCTGGAGAAGATCACGAAGAACAAAAGCGCCCAGATATCCGGTAGCACCCGTGAGGAATACTGTCAAGGGACGCGTATTGAAGTCCGGAGGAAGTGGGGAATACGATGGCGGCAGACGGGATACAAGGTCATCAAGGTCTTTTCCATACTCGATTGCAGCAGTCGGAAGTTTCTTCGGCAGATTGAGTCCATTACCAACCGGGGTTTCAGGAGGCGTGGTAAAATCTTGGTGCGCAAGACCAAAGTCAGGTTCGCGCAGGATGTCAATAGCGACAGCCAGGCCGCTGATGGTGGGCTGAGCAAATACGAGGCCAAGTGGCGCTTCGACAATGAACTGCTTCCGGATTTCGAATATGAGGCGTGTGGCCAGAATAGAGTGACCGCCGAGATCGAAGAAGCTTTCGTCCAATAGAATGGTCTCCGGTGGGTTCGGAAGGATATCTGTCCAGACCATACGAAGTCTTTCCTCCGTGGGACTCGCGTTACGAGACCTTTTGTCCTTGGCAGCCTTCCTATCGGAGACTGATACGTGCGCATGAGCGGTATCTGGGAACGGGAGTGCGGGCTTGTCTATTTTGCCGTTTGGATTAAGGGGCATGCGATGCAGCGGTACAAACACTGCAGGCGAGTCGGTGGTCATCCATGATCATGGTTTATTGACTTACGCGATGGAATGCTATAAGTTGGAAGTTTCTTCTTGAGATGCTCTCTAATGGACTTGATAAGTCGTCTATATTTTGGTGTACTCTTCATGCCTCCCAATTCTTCATCGTCGCTGATCTCACTCGTGAAACCATTCAGCGTAGGTCCATCCACAGGCACGAAGTAGCTGACAAGTATCTTCTCCTCGTCTTTGTCCCTGCGCACAAGAGTCACGTTCTCACGGACCAATGGGTGTTGGCTCATCAAGGTATCAATTTCGCCAAGCTCGATCCGGAATCCCCGGATCTTGACCTGGTCATCCGCACGTCCGGTGCACTCCACCCGACCGTCAGGGAGGTAACGACCCAGATCTCCTGAGCGGTACATTCGGTCTCGGATGCCCTTCCAGTGGTGAGATTCCGGTCCCGCAGAGCCATTCTCCGGATAAAGAATTGTATCTCTCCACGGTGTAGAGGATGCGAACCAATTGGTGACGAATTTTTCAGCCGAAGCCACAGGGTCGAGATAACCCTCTGCCAATCCGCCGGAGCGCACATATATCTCACCGACTTCACCAATAGCACACGGTACGTTCTTGTCTGTGCGATTGACCACAAGGAGCTGAACATCAATCATGCCTTCGCCAGCTGGCATGATATCTTTTTGGGTAGCTAAGAACGTGGGGTCCGCGCATACGGCAGGTATCTCGAAATATGAAACCGCACGCTGCGTTTCCGTTGTTCCGTACATGTTGATTATGCGGACATTAGGGGCCAAGGACTGCAGGCGATGGCAATCACGCTTGGTGAGGACATCGCCGACAAAGAAGGCGTTGCGGAGGGAAGGGATTTGCCGGGTGGCTTGAGCAGAGAGGAGTTGACCCATAGCGGGTGTGAGGTGAGTGACGGTCACCTTGCTATCATCCATCCACTCTGCGAGGCGGCCTGGGGTACCAATGTCCTCAGCAGTGGGAACGTAAAGTTCAGCGCCAAAGAACAGGGGAGTGAAAACTACCGAAAAACATGTCAATTGGAAAGTCCGAGAGCTCAAAGGCACACTCACTATCTCTTTGAATTGGGTCATGTGCAATACCGCTGAGCATAGTGAACTTGGACTGATCACTGAGGTTAAATCTTTCTCCCATCCAAGGAAAGAAGTGAGTAAGGCTGTAATGCCGCCCCTTGACGCCCTTCGGAATGCCAGTGCTGCCGCTGGTGAATGACAATGTTCCAACACTATCTGGCCCAATGACGACGTCTGGATCTGTTTCCCAGAGGTGATGACACGATTTGAGCACATCGCCATCGCTGCCAAGTCCGCCAAGGATGTCTCCTGTATGTGACAACTCGAGCGCAGGGACTTCAACTCGGATTTTGAGCTCATTCGAGAGGAACTCTCTGACCGTAGGTCCGATCTTTCCCGCTCCAGCCAAAACGACGAGGCCGCGTGGTTGGGCCACCTGAAGGTAAATAGTCTGTCGCGAAGCGGGGTATGCTGGATCTGCAGATATGACACCATCAGTCGATGTTGCACAACGGACCAGTAGCAACGCCCACCAATGACAGAGAAGGTTGCTCCAATTTTGAGGACTGCCATGATAGCTACTACGAGTTCGACACTCCGGTATGCATATATCATGACGACTTCTTCTCGTTGCACGCCGCCTTGCAGCAGATGGTGTGCGAGGATATTGGACGCCCGTCTGATATCCCCATAAGAATACACACGAACGTCCTGCGGAGCATCGAGGGTGGCACCCGGGATACTCTGGATAACGCATCTTCGCTCTGGCCAATGCTGTGCATTCCGGGAGAAAATGTCTGTGATTGCGCCCTTCCAATCACACCAGTGTAGATCTGCGATCGGATTGGGAAGCCATTCACGTTGAGTGGGAGTCAACAAAGGTACAGAACCGATGGGTGCATCTGGATGAACAGAGACCCTCCTTAGCAGGACAGAAAGCTGGTCAACGACGAAAGATATGCGAATGGGTGAAAACAGTAGTGAGTTGTACAAAATGCGGAGGGATATCTGCGGAGCAAGCGAGGAACGTGTCGTTGCCGGGGGTCGTGTGACAAAGACTGTGAGATCTGAGGTTAGGCTGGTCGACCGAATAAAATTTTCACGTGGCCTATCTGTCTCGTCGAAGAAGCGAACACGGAAGATTGGGTGGACCTGGTCTTCCTGGTCCTTGTGTAGCGCTTGGACGATGGTTTCATAAGGTAATACATCTGCCTCCGCCTCCTTCTCGACTTGTTGGACGCGACGGACGATGGACCAGAAGGTATCTGTCGGGTCGAGCGCCAAACGTAATATCAAAGGTGCACTTGCGCTGGCGGACGACGACCCAACGACAACGTCCGTGTCACCAGTGTAACGGTGCAATAGTGCAGTAAAAGCAGCGAGAAGAAGGTGGAACGCGGAGGGTGTGTTGCGCAGCTCTTCGGCTTCCACGTCGCTATCTTCTATGTGAACTGCGAGCTTGAGTAGCGCCAGAGATGTTTGTTCGGAAAGGTCTGCGATATGTGCTGCTTCAATAAGTTTATTGGTTCCGACTGCTCTGGGATAATCCGTTGGCAGTGACATGGACGGCAGGTTTTGCAGCCTCGCCAGCACTCTTGAGAGTGAGTCGACGGTCATTTTTGAGAGGGTGAAGTGCCTGTAGGCCTGGAATGAAAAGTCAGTTAGACTGAGGAAAATGAAGTTATGACTCGACTACCACGAGGAATAAGATCTAGCCGAAAATGTTGTCTCCGAATCTAATCGCCGAAACCCCGAAGAATAGCTCTGGCGTTGTCCAATGCATCGCTGGCACCAGTCATGACGGCAAAATGCTTCTAAGAATGCATGAGACGATTCCACGTATCGTCTCATGCATTCTTAGAAGCATTTTGCTGGACCATGGAAGGCGTGTCGGGCCAAGCCGGAGACTAGTAGCAACTATCATCATGTCCACTATCACCCCACTGGTTGTTGGGGGAATCCCAGTCGATGTTTATAGGTATCCCTCTGACATCGACTCATCTTCTCCCATCTATGCATTGTTCGTGCTTCATGGACGCTCGCAGTCGACAAAGGATGTAGAATTCATCATCAATGCCATCTTGGACTATAATCACGGACAAATGGCGTTCCACAAAAATCGAGATCTCATCGTCCTTGCATTCGTGCGTAGGACAGTACGAGTAACTTTTCTTGCTCAAGTAAATTGGCATCGCAGGACCATCGCAATCACGGAAGACGACTAATCGATCCACGTCGAAATGAGGCCTGGCATCGAAATCCGGCTCGGAACAATCCCCAGCATGCGTAAGTGTCATTCGATTTTGGCGCGATTTACTTCATGTGTACCTACACGTAGCGTGGATATGTATTCGATCCAAAGTCAGGGATTACTGGTCTATAGTGACGACCCATAACTAACTAGCACAATTAGCCGGAACTGCTTTGGATGTTTCTTTCATCATGGATCATATCGCATCGCATCTCTATCCCATGGGCGAGAGAACCATCGTAGAATGGGGAATCGTTGGTTTCAGCCTTGGTGGGCACTCAACTTGGATTGCCCTAGCCCGTGGTACGCAACAGAAAACGGTACGAAAGCACTTTCATCCTTCTTTAACCGGTTTGCAGAACCCCGCCTCCGGATTGGTATTCCTGTCGTGGGGTGTCCAGACTATGCCAAATTGATTGCACAACGCGCTCAGACCGCTGGTGTTCCTTTCGCACCTCCCTATTATCCTGAGCATCTCAGATCGTATGTCGATAAACATGATCCAGCCAGTTGCCCCTTCCGTGCAAAAGATTGGTCTAATCCCTTCCTTGGGAAGAGGATACTTATCTTATCAGGAGGAAAGGATACACTTGTTCCCTGGTCGGTGAGCAAAGACTTCGCAGAAGGGCTATACATTGGCGATGGTGTGAAACGCGTAGTAGTCGAAGAGGATGCGGGCCATGAGTGTACGCCTGTGATGATCAAGGAAATAGTGCTGTTTATTCAGGATTGGCTCAATGGCGAATAGGTATTCAGACTACGCTATATCATGAGACGAGTAGTAGTAATGTATTACCATGACTAGGAGATACATACACAGTTCATGCACCGAATGCGTAAGGTAATGATGCCGTCTAAGGATATAGTCTGCTGAGATTCTCCAAATTACCTTGTTTCATAAAAACCGCTGATTCAACCCATCGTATACCACAAATACAATTGCACTGGATGGGATAGCTCTGGCGATCGTCATACCGCCACCAGCGTATAGACCCCGCACCCCGCGTGCCTTATACATTGCCTTCGCTGTCTCCCAGAACGACCCAGGTCCAGGTGACACATTCGCAGAAGGGGTGAATGTGTTTGATGGTCGCAATTCTGCGGCTGTTTGAATTGCAGACTTGACAGTATCCGCAGGATAGAGTGATAGCCGGTAAATGGCTCCTGCCAGTGCTCCCGACAAGGCGGACTCCCAAGGAAGAAGGTCGGTGCTGTTCCGGGGCGTCCCAGTGAAGTTGTGATGTGCGTTGAAAAGGGGAGGTGATAGTTGTGTGCGGTGAGCAAGCAAGAGCGACGCAAAAAATTCTTTTGAGGCAAACCATGCAGCGGTGCCGCCGGTCTCTCGAATTATGGTTCCGAAATGTCCCAGCCAAAGACCTTTAACACCTGATATGCGAATGATGTTTGAAACGATACTAAAGGGGCCGGGGAGTTGTCGTAGACGCTGGGAGGCCGAGTAATGGTGTACCAAGTGTGCTGGAAGGGAGCTAAGCGCCGTGGCATGAATGAAGGTGGGAGGGGTCGTTTTGAAGTCAGGGACTTTGAGTGGGGGTGCGAGCATCTGTACTTGCATCTTACATTTGACAAGTTCGATGGGCGTTCTGTGGAGCCTTTATCAGTCACCCGATACGCCACTTGATAACAAAATTTCTGAAACAAATGAAACAAACGGACATAATAAAACTGGTCAGAAATCCAGAACCAGCAGCTGCGAGACCGAGTTCGGGGAGAGTAAGCTGACGGAAACGTGCTCCAGAGACGTCGGATGTGCACCACATGATGAACGACTGGAGTTGGCTGTAGGCGACAAAAAGGCCAGCCGTCTCTGCCATGGCACCGAATATGGGGACGGGAAGACCCTGAGCACATCAAACCAAGAAGTTAGAGCTATCATTACAGCAATGAGTAACTTACGCGATAAAGGCCCCTAACGCCTTCATCTCGCCATGTTTGCACCAAACAATCGAGGGGGCCGCCGAAGCGAGCTGCACTGTCCAAGACCTGGGATTGCAGGCGCACTTTTGCTAAATCCAGTGGATATTCGAACACTTCTGCGACCATTCCTGCGGTCTGTAAAGATAAATACGCCCCGTGAAGCCAAGGAGATGACCACTCACACTTCCAAATGCAATGTCCTTCACTGCGCGAATGATAGTTGAGTTGCGACTGCCTTCGCTGCCATCCGGTGGCCGAACGTCGGCAATGTTTGCACCTGGAAATGATCCATGGCTAGGATCCATAGCCAACAATTGTCTTTCAGAGAAAACACATTAGAGTCCATTTGGCGAACGTTTTAGAGGCATGGAGTATGCGAGTATGAGCACGTGATGTCCTAGAAAGGCAAGGGGCTGTATATCTATTTTAGGAATTTCGGGGTGCTTTTTGTCGTTGACACCATACTTCTAAATTCGCCACCAATATCTGTCTACCCAATTTCTTGTATAAAAATGGTTGGGCTGTCCCCAAACAACTCCTTAACATTTACCCCTCGAGACTGTCTTCACCCCCTCTGTCTTCATCATGTCCCAAGAGACCATGCGAGCGCTGTGGTACAACAAGGTCAGCACATAGTAAACTGTAGTGCCCCTCACATTTGCTGGAACTCGTCGTTACCATCCTAACAGCCACGCGACTTCGAAATCAGACAGGTTTCCATCCCTCAGGTCGGCGACGACGACGTTCTCTTGAAAGGTGAGCCGGGAGGCAGTCGCCTTCACATTTCGCTAACAACCTCCTCCCCGTCTGTAGTCACGTACTGTGGTGCGCACCGGCTATCGTGAGCGCTTTTCGAATAAGCTGATTAATACCTTTTGCAGGAGTCTGTGGAACCGACGCACATATTCATGAAGGGGAATTCATTTCCAAGTTTCCGGTAAGATGTTCTTATCTGGTTGATCGCGGCGTATCTTATCTCGCCATGTTGGCATCATAGCTTATTCCCGGCCATGAGGCTGTTGGAAGCATCGTGAAAATGGGAAAGAACGTTAAAGGCTTCGAAATAGGTGATCGGTGTGTTGCGGATGTGGGAATCACTGTAAGCATCGCACGTCATGATGTGGAGTCGGAGCTCTCTGACACTCCGAACCACAGTGCGAAAACTGCTTCTATTGTCGACGTGGGCAATCGCTGTTGTGTGAAAACTTCAATGCTCGCGGTGTCACGCAGGATGGAGGTTTCGCCGAATACATCTCCTAGTAAATGGCCCCGTTATCCATTGAAGATTTATGGACTGAGATGCTTCCATAGCGACAAGAAGAAGTTGTACAAAATCAAGAACTTGACTGATGAGGAGGCAACGCTATTGGAACCCGCCGCTTGTGCTATCCATGGGCTCGACAAGCTAAACCCACCAGTCGGCATCGAGGTCCTGTTGCTCGGCGCAGGTCCCACTGGCCTCATCCTTGCTCAGCTGCTGAAACAGAATGGTGCTTCCAGAGTGGTAATCGCCGCCAACAAAGGTATCAAGATGAACATAGCAAAGGACTTGGATGCTGCTGATGAATATATCGAACTCGACCGTCAGAACCCTGGTCCACAATGGGAGAAGCTCAAGGCCGACAACCCCTATGGCTTTGACGTTGTCGTGGAAGCCACTGGAGTGGAGAAACTTGCCAACGATTCCATCAATTACGTTCGACGTGGAGGAACGTTGATGATTTACGGCGTTTATGAGAACAAAGCACTTGTTCACTGGCCACCCTCCAAGATCTTTGGTGATGAAATCAAGGTGACTCCGTTGCTATGAGGTGTTTCATCAGTCTGTTGACATCCCCTATACAGATCATCGGATCATTCTCGCAGACCTTCTGCTTCCCGCGGGCTGTTGCATACCTTGATAGTGGAAAGGTGAAATTGAAGGGAATGGTAACCGATATCTACAAGCTCGAAGACTTCCAGCAGGCACTGGACAAGATGAGCAGTCGGGGTGCCCTCAAGATCGCCATTAAGCCCTAAGTTGTAGAATTCTGACAGACATACAATTGTATTTGTATACCCCTACAAGTCACCTGTAGTATAACCGAGGAGTACTACCGTTGTATTCAAAACGTCGGAGTTGATCACCAGGTTCTCTGACGTGCCCAGTACGACATTGACACATTTACTTCTCAGGGGATGGAACAGCGCCTTTGGCCATTGGTCCAAGACTCCAAGGACCTCCCCCAGAAATTTCAATGGGGTGAATGACATTCAGCGCCCCCGAGAACGACCGAAATGTGATTGACAGGCTTCCCCTGGTCGCTTCTTACTCTCACCTTCCGTGTCATCATATCCATTGATTCTAATCTTGTTCCAGGAAAATGGCTCGACCGCCTGGTCAAATCATCCCATCTTCTCGGAAGTCCACTGTCGCGAGTACGGCTAGAAAGACTGGATCCCTGTGCACTCAACCGATGATGCCCTTGGCGTGAGCCGTCTCCTCGTCCTCCTTCTCTGCACAAAGGGGCCTGACATAGTTTTCCCTGTATCAAAGAAACACCAGGAGTTCTTGCCTCTTCACAGGGATCTTCAGGACTACGATTAACAATCCTCCGTCTTGCCTTATTTTTACCCTGCTTGGCACGGTGGTGAGTAGTTCTAGGTGAGTGTCGGCTGACATTCTCCAGCGCGCAACTCGATCATTCCGTTTCTCCTCGGTGACGACCACTGTCCTCGAAGTGACACATTTTATTGAAGAGGGTCTCGTGAGTGTGTAAGCTCTCAGCACTGTACCCTGTTCACGTTCCGAGCAGACACTGTACTGCCAAATACGATCATCAGTTCGGCGCATTCATTTACGCACCAGCAAGAAAGTGCTTGGATTATCTTACATCGACCTGGCACCTACTTTCCCCAGCCCCTGTCTTTTCAAATGAAGGCTTCGTCACATGGCTCTTCGACCGTGCTATCGCTATCTTACCAGTGCACACAGTGGAGCCCCTACGTCCCGGGTCTGTGACATATTAGTGTCAACTGACCCTGCATTCGTCTCAGGCCTTCATTTCCGAGGTATTTCCTTGCCTTCGTCTCCTGACTTTATCTTTCAGAATCGGAAGACGATCCACATTATGAGGCTACTGCTCCATGGCTATTCACTGGATACTCACACCACGGAGAGAGCGTACCGCACAATCGCGGTGGCCCATTGACATGCCACTTCAGTTGGTTTGAATCCCACAAAAAAGGTAACTTTAGCGTCCAGTCTTGAGGCTAGAAAACGCGTCAATTTGAGGCCGCCTGTTCTTGCGTCAGATCCACCATACCATTCCTTCTGATCTGAGCCTATGATACGATCGTGGGGTTGCATCCGAGTTCATTTTGACATACAAACACTCCAGGTACGTTGATAAGCTCCATATAGCAATAGGACATAGTGCCCAGAAGGAATTGGTCGCCACATTGGGAGGCCATTGAGTTTCAGGTCCTGAATTGGCGGTCTCTTATCAGTTCCTGGAGAGTAGGGGACAGATTTGATATCATACTGCACTGCATGTTCTTCTCCACGAACTTATCGGGTCCAGGTCCTCAACCCAGCAGCACAGCAGGGACTATAAAGTTATATCCTTCCCGGGCATTCACAGCAGTAGGATGGCGTAAACCCCACCTCTACATCAAAAATTTCACGCGAACGAGCGTTAACCAAGCAAGGTATTCCAATGTCATAGAAAGTTATGTTACATGATGCCCCCAGAGGAGCTGGGAAGAACAAAGATCAATCTGCCCTTTTGAATATGCCGAAGAAACTTCCTTTCTCCGCCTTGGCTGCCAATCGGCGTCTTGCTTCCTCCTCGATTTCCTCCTCACTGTCAATCACGCCAATCGAGTACCAGACAACGGTTACCATTCCAATGAATGCCGTCAAGACGCATCTAGATGTGTCCCTAGTGATCAATATGTTTTTGATGACAGAGTCTTTGCCGACTTACCCCGTCATGGCCAAGATACCGTTCGGGAGCCATCCCATCTTCTGCAAGTAGGGTCCGAGAGGGAGACCCACCAGGTCAGTCGTGGAAGCGTGACCAGCTGCATTTCCACTAGTCGGAATACCGAGCGCCGCACAATGCTCGTATATGAAAGATGGAACATTCCCCGCTGCGCGTTCCTGGGCTACCAGCGGTGCTTCGATGAACTGAACGGCAAGCCCAGCTTCCAAGTGCCATTCAATATGACCTGTGCAACCATGACATCAGCCGTTACTGTAGATACGTTTCATGATGCAATCCTAACAGTGGAACATCCAGGCTCCTGGATTGTCTGCAACGACTCGTAGAGTGACCGAACCTCCGCCTGGGATGACTATCGTGTCCCGGCGCATCGGGTTAGCCTGGCCTTCAACTAGAGGTGGGTTCAGAGTTGGATCATCGGAGTCAAACTGCTCTACGCGGTTGACAATCTGGAACTTATGACCGTGGAGATGGCTGGGGACCAGGATAGTCAGATTTGGTGTGTGGAATGATAGAATAACATGGAGCGTACAAAGGGTGGTGGTTCGAATCCGTATTCTTAACGAGGAGATCGACAACATCGAGGTGATCAAGGATATAACTGTAGGGGCCATACGCCTCCTGCACGGTTGCGTTCTGACCAAGACTCAGCTCAGATAATATAGCAGGGACGATGGGTTGGTTGTAGACGACGTCGTTGAACATCGCTCGATTGGTACCATCATTCATGGTATCAAACAAGAATTCCAGGGTGATCGTCTTGGTCACCGAAGGCTGTGGGACAACCTCAGTTGGAACCAAGTTGCTGTCATTAAACTGAACATAATCAGAGATGGTGCCTAGATCTGTGGTATTTTGACCAGTCGCATAGGTAATGGAAGATGTGACATCTAAAAAACGGTTCTGAGAATAAGGGGGTCACATGAGGGAAAGCGCACACATACTCAGTTGTAAAGTGCTTGGTACACTATCGAACATGCCTGGATCCATGTTGGCATGGATGATCCAATTGGAGGATGTGTCATTACGGGCATTGACGAGCACTGAGTATCGTTGTGCGACTGCCAAGTCCAATACATCAACAGGATATTCTTGCACATCGGTCTACATCGGCCAAACAATAAGTGTTGTTGCGATAAAAAGGCGCCTGGTGAGCACCTACTCCGTCAGCTTCTATAATCTGCATAGAGTGACCATCGATCCAGAAAAAGAATGTTGCCAATGCTGAGGTATTGATGACCCGCAACCGATACCTACGCCCTGCAACAAATGGGAGAGTAGAATTTTCGTTGAATCCCACCGCAGCTGTTACTGGGGAGGGCGAGGTGCCGGAAATAGGTGGGAGATAAGTCGAATTTTGAGCAAAATATATTAAAGCCGAGTCTGGAAGACAAAGTGTGAATAGATTGGAAATGGTTGACCGTGAAACGAACCTGGGATGGGCTCTGCACCCCCGGGGTTGGAAATGCTGATGAACTGCTTCATTAATTCTGAATGCTCTTGATGGTACCAATCGCCAAGAATCACAGTGAACTCTTCATCATACTGGTGTGTCTCCTGAGAAGGATGAAGGACGAGTGGACTGCGGAAGCCATCGACGTATTGACCCTACACGGGCAGGAAATAAGCAAGAATTGTTCAAGGGGACTACTTCCCGTGACGTACCAGGGAGTGAGCATGTGACCAATATGTTCCCCATTGTCCTGAAGCATTGACAGGAATGAAGTAATCAAATGTTTGGCCAGGAGGAATTCCACTAGAAGCAGGAATACGAGAAATCGGTCAAAAATAGAGGTCTGCATGAAAAGGGCGTACCACTGGGTGACAGCAACCGCGCCATCCATCCAACTTGTAGAATTAAAGAACATGCCATGGTTATGCAAGGAAGTTGGTTCATCCAATCCATTGGTGACATGGATGAGGAGTGAATCAGAAGTGTTCACAGAGATGGGTGGTGGTCTGTTGGGTTTGAACGAAAGACTGTTAGGGGCGCCTATTGCAGTGGTAAAACAAACACTTACGGCCAGGTGCCATTGATGCCAATGACTCGTCGATCGTAGAGTCCATCTGGATTAGCGTTCTCGACGTAAGTAACATTCCACCACAGCTCCTGGACGCCAGCTAGGGCAGAAGCAGAGGTGGACAAGAGCTGCACGACGCGACGAAGTAACATGGATATCCGTGGGTCTCCCGTCCTGGTCGTACGAAGGAGAGGGTTCCGGTGTGTGTCGGTGGGATGTCGGGGAATCCCTCGACCCACCACCCCGATTTTATGTCTGATGAATGAATGTCCGAACTAACAGAGGGTTGCCGTATGAGGTCCATCAGGGCAGGAAAAAATTATCAGATAACGACCAGATCAAATCTACTGACATTTGTCATCGACATGCTCCCATGTCACAGCCCAGCTGATCGGTCTTTGCAGGTTGGTAGACCTTTGGCTGAGGGGAAGATACACTACACAAGTGTATCAACAACTACCCGCACAATCATCTCCTTGAAAAACTCTGCGTTCGTTTTGGCTCTCATGTTCCGCCGTGCCTTGGAATGGGAATAACTTGGTGGGAACAGTTTTACGTATATCGGAGATCGGATTTCGGATTCGGGCATATAATTTTATCAGATAAGGCCTGTCACCAGGGTATTAGAACCTCCAGGTTCTCTCCCAGTGGGCCGTCTCCCCGCTCGAGTTTTATCACTTCTGCAGTGTAGTCACCATGACCCAGAATCTCTTCTCTGTTACTATTTTCTTCGTTGTTTTCCGTGAAACGCTGGAGGCAGCCATTATTGTCTCCGTCTTACTCGGTTTAGTCAACCAGATTGTTTATGGGGACTCCAGCAAAACATCTGAGGAGCCGTCTCTGGCATCCACTCCTGCAGCCATACAATATGAAGAATCTGGTCTTCAGGACCCCGCTTCACGTGCTAGGATTGCGCGTCGAATGAAAATCCAAGTGAGGAGCGTGTCTGTTATTGCACTCATAAGCTGACACGGGAACACCAGATATTACTCGGCTCTCTTGCGGGCCTTGTTATTGCCCTAGCCATTGGTGGCGCATTCGTTGCCGTGTGGTTCACCCAAGCCACGAACCTGTGGACCAAAGCCGAAGCAATATGGGAAGGTATGGCAGTTTCAAACAATAAAAATATGATGCTAACGACCCGTAACAGGAGTATTTCAACTCATTGCTTCGCTCATGATTTTTGTTATGGGCGTAACCATGCTCAAAATGGATCGTGCTAAAGCAACTTGGCGCGTAAAGCTGACCCAAGCCTTTTCTGACAATAGTAAGCATGCCACTACTCGCCCATTGGGAACGGGGCTGATCCCATTCGGCTCGTTGCAGAGATCAATCGGGGAAAGTCAGGGAGATGGATTCTTTTTGTCCTTCCCTTGATTACAGTCCTTCGCGAAGGTTAGTGTTTCATTTTGCCCACATGCGTTCAACGGAGATAATATATTTCTTGGATAGGCATGGAAGGTGTCATTTTCGTCGGTGGGGTTGCGATTGGGCAACCTGCTTCCTCCGTACCTATCGCCGCCATCGTTGGCATTTTATGCGGCCTCGTCTGTGGCTTCCTTATCTACCACTTTGCGAGCCGTTCAAGTAAGCGCGCCAACCATTTCCTGTCAGGACAGGCTAAATTTGTAACAGCCCTCAGAATCTTCCTTGTCGTCATGACAAACCTCCTCTTACTCGTAGGGGCTGGTCTCTTCTCGAAGGCGGTTTGGGCTTTCGAGCTGAATGCTTTCCAAAAAATAGTTGGTGCATCCCTTGACGATACCGGCGGAACTGGGCCTGGATCATATGATGTGCGGGGAAACGTATGGCATCTCGATTGCTGCTCTCCGGCTACAGGCGGGTGGCAGATCTTCAATGGTGTTTTGGGTTGGCAAAACAGTGCGACCTGTAAGTTGAATGGTTTTCTGTTTCCTATTACCCGACAGTTTGACGAACGCGAATATCAGTGGGTAGCGTACTGTCATACGTATTTTACTGGTTGGCGGTCATTGTAACGCTCATATACCTCAAGTTCAAAGAGGTATGTCTCACTTAGTTGATTCCAGTGGTGATGGCAAGCAAACCTTCTCAATACAGGGACGTACCGCGTTATTTGGATTTGAATCATCAACCGGGAAGCGTCGACAGGAGGCCCGTGCAAGGTCCTCACATGCCGTAGAAGCTGGGTCGGAGAAAGAAAATATCTGAAGCACAACGGCAGAATGATTAACTCTGCCATTGTGAGGTAGCGTATCCCAATCAGACCACTTCTGAACGTATGGCAGCTTTCGACGACCTTTTAATAAGTAATGTTTCATTGTACGTACAACTGTAGCGCTCCATGTGCTTGAATACCAAATATGAGCTTTTCATTGATAGGAGCTACAGCATTAGAATCGCTGATAGTTGAACATGCACGGTGGTACATCTTCTTGACATCGATTGATGAAAAGATCTGTTTGGGGTCATTGTCTGGGCGCTCAACTCGAGAAAACTGTGCCTCATCTGTGGGCAAAAAATGATGCACATGCAGGTTAGTAGGTAAGTAATATCCATACTCAGACCATGCCGACGAGGGCATGGGGTTGTGTTCTGTCAATCAACCGATGAGAAGTGTGAAGTTGTCACGGCGGGTGCGTTCAGATCAGCGGGATCCAGAATTCGGCTGAAAAAGGGTATACCCAACTGTCATCGCAGTCCACGAGAGTGGCGAGAATTACCCATGCGCCATTATTGCTGGCAAGTGGTAAGATACAGCCCTTGGAAGAAACGTATCACGCGTGCGCTCTCATGCTTCACAAACGTATTTGGCAAGGCTAAAATACAGTATACGGATGTGCCAGTATATCTAAGTGGACGGGTGCAAAAGGGCTGTGGATCATAGTACACGTTCATGCATGTCGTGAGAGTCCGTGGATAGCGAATCAAGGTTAATATCAGACATTCAAGCAGAGAGATCGAGCCGGAACAGGCAGTAGAGCAACGTGGCGCTCTTGCATACTGGGCACTCAGAATTCGAGACCACTGCCTGCGTTATACAACTACAGAGGGGCGTGATCAGGTGTCACATTCTCTTGGTCAAACTTTAGACAAACCTCTTGCAGAATATGTGGCCGCAAATCGTTGCGGTCATGTTTGCACACGGATCTCGGTTGCAGATCCGACAATGGAGGCGAAGTTGATTTCTCACGGAATTCCTGCCAACAGTGGAAGGTGTAGAGGAATCAAGAACCTCCGGAACGAGTTCCAAAGAGTCCAGGGATGAGATAACGGATGGAAGTCGTACTGGACTAGTGGATCCAGAGGAGGGCTGGGAAGGCGCACTGGTGGCTACCAAGTATGCACGATTTTTCCTGATATGTTCAGGCACTAGGTCTGCCGTTACATACACAATCGATTGACTGGAGGACGAAGGAGACAATCCATCACTACGCTTATGTCAGGACGACGATGTAAGAACTTCGGACAGACCGCACCTCATGCCATCGTAGGACTCAGTGATAACCAATGATGAACTAGGTGACTCAAGTTGTCGAGAGTGACGTAGGGTCCCCTGTGCCACTGGGTCAGCTTCAGATTTTGTAATATCACTGCCGTTAACAGACGGCGTTGGTGACGGCGGAGCCGTTTGGTACAATTCGTCACGGCTTTCCTCGCTGAGGTGAGCTACCAGGGTGACAGTTGCATTAGCATCCTCGTCCAAGACACCATGACTCGACGGTGGTGTCAAGGAAGGGTGTGACTCTGAGGAAACAGAAGACCCTGCACATTCAGGTGGCCCCGACCCATTAGGATATAAGGACTAAAAGGAAAATGCTGAGTTTCAATGAAATATAGGATATCGAAACAGGTCCAACCCTCGCAAGGCTGTCGCTTTGACCATCGCCTGAACACTGTTTGTCGCTCCCTTCGGGGTTTTGTCGTTCGGGAATGGGATTTTCATCGTGCTCATGGTTGATATGCTAAACGTAACATGAGCAGCATTTCTAGCACGTATATTACTACGAACCTCGTCCAGCATATTAGGACTTTTCATTCTAAGATTGCAAATCGGGCAGGAAGGATGCTCAGAAGTATAATGCAAGGGTAGGCTTTGTTGCGAGATGATAGCGCCATTGCAGTCCCAGCACACTACAACGGGATGAGTTGATTCCATGTGCTACATCGTAAAAGAGATTTCAAAGTTATGAGCAGCCTGTCGCGTGGTAAGCTGATAAAACATACACGGTATAACTCCGCTTCGTTCCTGAACAGCTTCCCACATTCCCGACAAGTGGGATGGGACTCCAGGTGGTCCTGGAGCATAGGTTCGGAGCATAGCTGTAAGCTGCACATCCTGCAAGAGAACCGTTCCCTCTCGCCCAAATGTTTCTCGAGAGCATCTTCATCTTCAAATCGACTATAACAATAGGAACAGTGAATGGGAATCTCACTTCCATGAGGCTTGCGGGCGTGATCGTGATATTCTTCGCCGGTATCTGTAGAGAGGTAGTCGTAAAGCCGGATTCTTATGCCAGTGAAGATTCCTACCTGGGGATTCCCGCACGGACTCTGCATTTGAGCTAGAGTGAGTAATGAGTAAACTGGTTTCAAGATCTGGCGTCTTGGCTAGGGCCTCCAATTGCTCCGTGCAACAATGATCCAGGCTGTCTACGACAGTTGACCCAAATTGGTCATCACTCTGGGTAGAGAGGCACGGATGGGCGGCTTCTTCTTGCTGGTCCCGTGCATCAGTGGAGCCGAAGTTGGAGTCACAGAAATTACACTGGTACAAAGGATGTTCCTCTTGTTTGTGTTCCTTCAGCACGTCCAAAGAGCTGAACCCCTTGTCACATTTGTCGCACAGGTGCATTGGGTGTGCAGCATCTGCATGCTGATCACGAGCTTCAGTAGAAACGAAAACATGAAAACAGTAGTTGCATTTGAAGGAAGGATGTCTGATACGCTTATGTTCTTCTAGCGCACCAGCGGAGAAGAATGTGCTGCCACATTTCTCGCATCCATGCGTAGCATGAGCGGTTGTTTCGTGTGTGGAACGCTCCACGACAGACCTGAAAGCATGGCAACAGTAGCGACATTGAAAGGAAGGATGCTTGTCCCGCTTGTGCTGCCCCAGTGCGTCTGAGGATGAAAACGTTTTGCTACATTCATAGCATTTGTATGACGGATGAACAGCACTTTTGTGTTGTTCGCATGCTTCAGCAGACCTAAAGGCGCTATTGCAGTGATCGCATTCAAAAAAAGGATGCTTGTCCCGCTTGTGCTGACCCAGTGCGTCTGAGGACGAAAACGTTTTGCTACATTCATCGCAGTTGTACGACGGATGAACAGCACTTTCATGCTGTTCGCATGCTTCAGCAGACCTAAAGACGCGATCGCAGTAATCGCATTCGAAAGAAGGATGCTTGTCCCGCTTGTGTTGCTCCAATGCAGACGCAGAGTTGAATGACCTGTCACAATCATCGCAGTCATGGGAATGGACAGCCGCCTCATGCTGATAGCACGCTTCGGCAGACCTGAAAACACGGTCACAGTAATCACATTCAACACCGTGGTCCTTGTCGCGCTTATGTTGCTCCAATGCTTCTTGGGAAGTGAATGTCTTGTTACAATCATGACACTGCTGCATACGGTCCCAGTTAGGATATTCAGTTCGATAGATGTCAAGTGGCCATGGTAAAGCACTAACAGGCATCCTGTATCGTCACTTGCTAGTTCAGCTAGAAGGACAGGTGGTGTGTTCGTTGAAGAGGTGGAAACGGTGTATCTAGTATAATCTAGCCTGCAGGTCTGTTTCCATTCACACGGTTGGAGCGGGGACAATGGGGGACAGCAGCCATTGGTTCAACATTGGTTAGGAAGAAATCGCGACGAACAACGAACACAATAACGTGACACGATCGATATACATACATATGTACCAAACTATGTAGCTAGCACCTGCACTGACTCGCCGACTATAACAATACTTTTATCTGGACAGATCGATACAAAACAGACAGTACAGGAGAGTGGGGACATTACAAACCGGACAATGTGGATCATCCATGATGGCACTCGAGATGCACCTGCACAAATATTAGTATGCGGCCCCGAATATATGCATTGCATCATCGCTTACTCGTAGCAGAATAAGTGTCCACACATAGTCGTCGTCAAATCCTCACACGGGTCTTTCAAACAGATTCTGCAATGGTAAGGTGACGTAGATGGCTGATTCAAAGCCCTCCCATAGGACACGTGTGCCAGGTGATTGGGTCTGCCATTCGCGAACCTTCTCCGTTTGAGGGATGTAAACCTAGGCAATCTGCTGGCACCTGTGTGCTCCAGGGTTAGATGTGGAAGAAATCTATGTGTAAATAAATCACCATATTCCTTCGTGTGTATCCCATTCGGCTTCCTGCAGGGGGCTGAATCGTCCAGCGAAGCGTCACTTGAAGTAGATTCTCGATTCCACACTGGCTCCGACATAATATTGTCATCGAAACGGACTTCGCGACGTCGGCCTCTTTCTCCTACTGCAAGCCCAGTCGAAGAAAGGATCGGGGATGAATTAGTGGGGCTGTGTGGGACAGGCGGTGATGATGACCGGACGGTTTGGTGAGTGAGAGGCAGATAGGCTCTCGCGTCGCGAAGATACTCTGGTGTCTGAGTGACAGCGGAGACGCTAATGCCCGCAGACTCAGGGGAAATAGGACTTGCAGTTACAGCCCCGCTGCACATCATCCCCTCAAGAAGTCATATTATAAATAGCAAACTAAAAGCACTTACACTCCGATGTTTCCAGCATCAGAAACCCGCAACGTGAAATCTGGAGTGAAGCGATCCAATGACCCAGACTCTTCAGAACCAGAAACGACCTTAACTATCGGAGAGGACGAAACACAGGAGTCGAGTGATAACTTCGTCACAGAACCATTGTTACTCGTCCAATCCGAGCCTGTCGGGGATCTAGCAACCGGACTAGGTAACTTCACAGCTGGGGAAATCAATTGGGGGGAACGTGTGAATGAACTGGTGTCACTGTCCTCCTCGCCTATGAAGTGGACAGATCGGTCAATTCCGTCATTCACCCCCCGAGGTGTAAAGCAGCGTGCTCCATCCCGACGGGGACTAAACAGGGCTCGGAATTCGAAAGATTGCCCTGATTGTGTGCGGGCCACATGGGGTGTTCCGACAGCGGGTACTGTCGACAAGGGTGAATGGTCGAAGTCTGGATAGCCGTTGGTGTGATTGGTTGTATCCACATTCAGCGACTGATGAATAAGTCGCCGTGGATCGCTTGTACGAAGACGATCAAGAGAAAGCATAGGGCTACACGACTGAGTTTGTGATTCCCGTTGAAATGAAGCATCCGGGGAGACTCTCTGAGAAGCCGGACTAGAGAAACCACTTATGCTAAGGGGCAAAGGGACGGAAGAAGGCTGAAAAGGACTGGTCTCGTTACCTTCGAGAGCAAACTTGCCATCGAAAACCTGGTTGCGCTGCGTGGGGGAGGAAAAGGGTGAAACCCTACTTCCTTCAGGTTGAAGGTGGACCTGTGTCGCGGGGGCCAGAGCTGTCTTGTGATCGGCGTTCGGGCAATGGACAGCGAATAGGTGCTGTGTCTGTATGAGAAAGGAGACAAAGTTACAATCATCAAGCTTACATGTTGGTACGTGCCTGCATCAGGGAAACGAAGGCCGCAATCCGCGCACTTTGGATGGTTCACGAAATGTCTAATATGGTTGTTCAACACTTCAGGCGAATCAAACTGCCAACGACACAGATAGCAATGAGATTCTGGATGCTCCAAAGCGCCATGCTGCGATGCAGACAGCGTTGAGAAGTAGGCGGTTTGCCCAAGCGTCACCGCACTCACATCTGCAAATTCGAAGCTATCCTTGAATCCGATGTCACATTTTGTGCATACTGGGTGGTTCCTGGATGACACATAGTGTGCAGGAAGATCTCGCTCGTCGAGAACCAGATCACCACACGGTTCACAAGGAGTTGGTCGATGAACATCGCTTATATGCTGCGGGAAATATTGGTACGATCAGCCACCTACTGGACAACAAGGTGAAGAACATACGATTTTGTATGTATCATCATTTTCGAATCCCATGTCACATCTCACACAACCAGGATGGATATCATCTGAGGCGTTTTTGTAATGCTGAAGAAGCAATCCTTCCTCGGAATAGCGCGTACCACAGGGCTCGCAGCGATATGGAGCACGGTGGTCCTCCAGATGTTCTTCCAGAGACTTAGCGTCTAGGTAAACGCCGTCGTGACAAATGTGACATGAATGATCCGTAGCTATATGGCTGGATAGTGCTGACTGAGCTGAATATGATCCACCACATATATGGCATCGAAAGATAGGTGAGTGCTTTTCAGAAAAATGGGCCTCCAAGGCAATTTGGGAGGCAAAGAGTTCGGGACAATTGGAGCACACGAACTGCTTGCGCGGGCTTGGCCTGCGCGAGGGAGGATGGGCGGAACACACATGCTGGAAATTTGTTAGATACTGTATTCCAAAAATATGAATTACTTACTGAACGCAACCTAGTTTCATCCTCGAAACCTACGTGGCATTCCGTACAGACTGGATGGTAGTTATCCGCGGAAGCAAAGTGAGTGGAGAGGTCAGCCTCTGATCGGTACTTGGTCCCACATTTCTTGCACAGGTAAGGATGAGTGTGCTCGTACATATGGTCCTCGAACGTCTTGGCATCTCTGAGGATATTGTCCTGACAAATCGCGCAGCAGTGGACCTTGTTTATATGGTCCTCCAACGCTGCAGCAGAAGTCCCTTTGAATTGACATATGCCACAGTTCACACTCGGATGCTTCGTCGCCACATGCGACTGCAAGCCATCATCACTTTTGAAGGTCTTTCCGCAATAGTTACACGCAAATTTTCTCTGTTTCCCCGACAATGGGGCTTCGAAATGAACGGACTGCAAACTTGTGGGACGAACGGAGACGACAGCCGGACAGAGGTTACCATGGGACGCAAGTGCAACATTGCTAGAGAATGGTGCTTTGCATGCGCCACACTGAAACTTGTGCTGCGTCATAAAGTGATTGTTCCAATCGAGCAAAGAAGGGAAGCGCTGGTCGCACTTGGAGCATGGAAACTTGTGGGAGGACCCGATATGATTTTCCAAGTCGGCGTAGGAATTAAAGGACCCGCCACACTGGTTGCAACGGAGTCCAATGGATCTCCGGTCAGCAGATGGTCCTGCTGGAGGGGGAGAAGGCCTGGCCTCGGTGCGTGGAAGAGATGTGGGCGGGGAATGAGCATCGGATGTGTGTCCCTCGAGTAGTTCTGGAGTCTTAAACATTCGGTTACACACTGAACATGCGAAATAATGCTGCTTGGCTTGCCGATGAGCAGCCAAACCAACGAGTGTCGAGAATGATTTCTGGCAGGTATGGCATTGGTGGGGGGGCGAAGCAGGCGGTCTTGCAGGGGTTTGTGCTGCCAACGATACTGCATGCTCCCGTGAAATGTGCTGCAGCCTGCTCAGTACCCCAATAAGCTCAACTCGAAGAAGGTCCACTTACATTAGTCAAGTCATGCATGTCGGTTGGTTGCCTGGTGGGAACATAAAGCGTACAGGTATCAGAAAGCAGTAACGACCTTCTGTCCAGTTCGGCCTTTTAAGAGAATGTTGCCCAAGTCCACGACTTCACCGCGTGTTTGGACCGTGATAGAAGATAGGACCGTCTTGCTTCCCCATGCGCGCTTCAGGACTCATGCAGGCATGCTTCTTCAATGCATTCCATTGCCGCAATGAAACTACAATGCACATTTCGGCTGTCGATATTCGATATTCGATATTCGACAAGGCTGTAGACATGGGAAAGGAAGGTCAAAGGAAATGCATAATCGATCTTTTCGACAACGAAACAAAGCACATACGAAGGATGACACGTACGAGCTGCTTGCTGCTCATCGGAAAGGACACAAGATAACTTGCAAAAGAATAGAGTACATAAATCCGTAATTTCGTACTGTCGACATGCGATGATTCAAAATCACCACGAACACCACAGAATATAAATGCTAATGCCACTGTACATCATGTTCGTAGTTGTGTACAGAAAGTGACTGATGGAGATATTCCTTGCCTGAAGGAGGAAACACACGAGTATGAATAATCTAGTCGATGAAAAACTTGTATGCCTCCCTCCATGCTTTATTCCCATCACGTTCAATAACGTCCTGGATGGGCCATGAAGACATGAGGAACGAAGCTGTTCAGGCACTAAAATACTCACACCGTGACAAGGAATAATTCTCTCGAAGTCCCAAGATGCAACCTTCCTTGCATCTCGCTTCATGGCCCTAAGATGAGATGGCATAGGCGTGTCAGATTACAGGCGAAGAAATATTGGTTTCTCACTCCATATCAATAGCAAGGCCTTGCAGGACTTTCAGGTGTGCCCACGAATTCGGTTTCAGTGTTGCCTGGGGAATCCAACTCGAACATTTTGAGTACTGTGCCATGTCAGATTGATACAAAGGAAGTAATTGCTGGTGCACTCACTTGTTCCTTGGCTGGGAGATTGAGGAGGAGGTCTGCTTCGATCAACGATTTCGACGCTACATGGAGGAAAGCGACATCCTTGTTCCTGAAACCGGAGAAGTAACTGCAGGTGGCGTCAATTAGTATGAGAGTTGAGTAATAGCCAGGGTTCGATGCTCACCAATGTTTGATCTGGACCATGTACACGTGTCTTGGTTAGGGAAGGTATTGCGATTTCATATGACGTACATCGTTTTCGAAGCCGTATTCTGTACTTGGCGGATCACGGCCCCATACTGGATAAATGATCGCATAGAAAGACTTCAGCGTGTGTCCGCAACATGCAGCAAAGACGAAAACTCACAGCCGTCGAATCTAATTGTCCTATCATTCAATCGCTTCAAAGTATCAGCGACCCCAATTAGTTTCGCATCGGGATATGCTCTTTGGAATTCGGCTGTCGCAAGGGCGTTAGTTCACTGATTGTTGACACATGCTGCCCACAGACCTAGATAGAGATAGTGGACAGCGTCGGCGTTGATGATATACCTCAGAGTATCTTAAGAGGCTAAAGCACGGAATAGTTCGAAAGGAATTACTTGACTCTTCCAAGCTCGTCGATCCTACTCTTCGTCTCTGCGGTCAGTGGAGTTGACGCAAGAACCCACACGCCGCCATCCGACAGTTTAACGGCGGTAGACCTCCCTCCCATAGGCAATATACCATATCTTGCGAAAGGCCTGAAGCAAAACAAAAGGCTGAGTTGTCGCCAGCATTACAAAAGCCTGGGAGCAACCTTGAAAATGTCCATACGTCCTTCGCAACCTGCCCGCCGCTGTTCAGCTTCATCGTTTCGCTCATCAAACAAGCCTTCACACCTCGCGGATAACAGTGTCATTCATGGCTCCTACAACTGCTGTTATGGCGGAATAAGGATGAATTAAAGGTCTTCAGGGTAAATGTTGAGTTGCAAGTCTCTGGCACCGTAGCCACATTGAACGTGGCTGAAATGAGCTGACAGTGACGTCACCATTTTGGATATCCGTTGGCCACCACGCGGTCACTGTTCAAAGAGGTTTTACCATTATAACGTTCCTGAGGTATAGTGACTGCTATGAACCAAAATACGGGGCAATTACTGAATACTATTGGTCTATAATAATATGTATACGATTCCGTGAAAACAGTCAACTGCACAACAAATCATCGAGACCATAACACATAATCGGGGGATGAGCCTAAGCTGGCTCTTCACTGGATGCTTTCTTGAGTGTATCCTGCCAATCCAAGGCTAGCTTCGTCAGAGTCTTGCTCTTGGCTGCGACTACATGAATTCGTGTCTGGAAGCATGCACGATATAGAACATACCAAACACAGACAGAACGTCGCGAAGTAGGTCACGTTTGGCCAATCCAACAACTGTCGATGACCAGCTTTCGTCTGTTTTCAGTGGGTTCCTGAGATGACAGCGAAGATGAGGAAAAGCGTCACAAATGGTGTATTGAAACATACCAGTATACTGGACCAAATAAGTCTTTAATCAACTCTTCTGCCTTGGACCGGAAACCTTCCTCTGCAAGCTTCCTCGCGTACAGCAATAGAGCCTGTTTGTATTCTGTGGGACTGTCTAGCGCTCTGGCCGCATGCATTTTTGACTCCAGATGGCCGAAGGTTAACGCTGTGTTCCACCATTTTGGTTGCCCTTTGTGTGCAGATGGTTCGTCTGTGTTGGAAGTGATTGCATTTTCGATCGACGCTACCACGTCTTTGGTAACACGCTGCCGTCCTTGCCATACGTCTGAGCCCTCTGACCACCATCGATCGCTTAGTTTCACCCATTGCAAGAGTTGCGCATCGTATGTGTATGCCACGCCAGAGGAAAGTTGTAGTATAGGCGCACCATTAGGTCGCACAGCAGCCGTAAGGACCTTGCTATTCGTAGATTCGAGCAGGGAGCGGATAGATGTGGGTGGAAAACATGCAGTTTGTGACTTGACATTTCTACTTCGAAATCAATAAAAGTCCCGTGCCAGTGCACTGTTTGCTCACATAGACGAAAGCTGGCCAGAGATCGTGATTAGCAGGAGTGACGATTTGCAACCATGGATCATGGCACAAGGTGCACCAAGCATTATAGTGGGCATAATCCTACAGCACAACCACAGGTGAGTAAATGCAGTGGATCATTCACATACCTAGACCTACCTCCGACCCGTAAGCGAATATACATTGACTGAAGCATCTTGGGTCGCCACTGCACAAAATACCGAGGTTGCTGTCGATGCAATTATGGGAGACGCTAGGTAGTCGAGCCACTGCGTTTGTCTGCGACTGACAAATTGTACTTCCGAGGGACCTGTAAAAATGGTTGGAAATATCCAACGAGTTTATAAACATGCATGGCCCACCTTCCTCTGATACATTTCTCCCTTCCAAAATGTCTTCACTGTCATCGACAGAGGTGCTCAAAAGAGTAAGGATAGGGGGTATCGGTAACAGATCCCCTGGCATATCGTGTTTGTTTCTATCGATGACATGAATATCAATGGTGGTCCGTGGTTGATCGCCCCCGAGCGTTCGAGCTCGTGTGGGACGATCACCCTCATCTATAGCTGACGCTTTCCGCTTGGCCCTGTTGGTGTCAGCGAACGAAGTATCGATTGCATCAATGGGGACGTCCATGTCCAGTGGTCCACCCATCTCAACATCCGCGTCAAACCCACGAATACTCGGAGCAGGTGAGGCAGAATAGGAAGGATGTCGAGATTCGGGTGCGGAGAAACGGGAGCTGGGAAAAACAGGGGTTGCACCATCGGTGTGTCGTTGTAATTGTCCGGTAACAGAGGGGTGAGCTCGGTTAGAAGCACCGTTGGTAATTTTATTGGATGTAGAGGCTGAAGGAACGTCGGAAATGAGGATAGGTTGGACACGCTTTTTGTTACTTCTTTTAGCAACGAGTTTGTTAATCTGCTCGCCACCGTCGATGGAACTTGACCCGAAACCGGTCTGGGGCTGGGGCTGGGCCACAGGTTGGGACTGCTGTCCTGTGGGTCGAAGCTGAGGGGAAGGTGGTGGCGTGATGCGCGACGGTGGAATACTGTCGTCTCCGTAAAACGAGCCATGAGAGTAGCCTTCCGGTATTGGAGGTGGTACAAAACCAAACTTTTGAAGGTATTGTTGTTGCGCAGAAAAGGATGCTATGCCATTTAACTCATCGGGATCAAAATTGAAGACAGCGATAGTTCCATCGGAAGAAGCAGCGTATAGGGTAAGTCCGTCTCGGGACCTGAGAAGAGAAATTGAGACACGATTACCTAGTAGAGAGAATTAACTTGCCAACTTAGATCCATGATCTGTCTCTCAAATACTTCTTTTGCGACTATGAGGGGGCGGGCAAATTTTGTTTGCCATATAGAGACAGACCGATCATCTGCCCCGAGAGCAACCACAGAAGAAATGTTTGAGGTAACGAGCGGTCCATTAAGATTCCGCAAGAATATGTGGGGATTATATGCCTGGGTGGGGGGTTAATAGGGGTTGGACCTTCTACGAACGAGAAAGAAACTCACCGCAACTTCTACCGTATTCTCATGGCCAACAAGACTAATTTCCGAAGTCCACAAACATCGCGTGATGACAGCTGCGATGAAAACGAACCCTCTGTTATTGGTGGCGTTGGACGCAGTAATATGTGCACCGTCTGGGGACCAACTGTATTGTATGATGAGTCTAGAAATAGTGTAGGACCCAGTAAAAACTCACCTAAGACGGCGGAAAAATGTGCAAGTAGGCGAGTCCTCGAAAGGTTCTCTGATTTCCGCTTCCAACCCCCAGTCAGTGGTTCGCCAGATTTTTACGGACTTGTCATCCGACTGAGTAGCCATGAACTCCCCAACAGGATCAAAGCACACCCCCTTGACAAAACCATTGTGCTGGTCCAACTTTCTGATGCGCTCTGGAATTACACATTGAGCCTCATTAAGCAAGCCAGCGTATTGCACCTTGCAAGGGAACGGGAGAAACATACCTAGCGTATAGCCGCACCAAACGATTACTTTTGAGTCGAGCCCAACGGATGCTAAATATCGGTCTTCGGGAGCCCATGCAATATCTGTTACATCTGTGCAAACGAAGTAAGTAGATGAAGAAACAGACAACAAAAAGAACTATCACCGCTCTCGTGACCGGGAAGACGCTTCAAGGGCTTCCATGCTTCGACATTCACTTCGTTAGAACCGAATACCTTGCTTCTGCCAGACCTGGACTACGGTCAATTCCATGTCAATCGTCCAGGACAGACATACGGATCAAGGTCCCAGATCATGATAATCTCGTCATCACTACCGCTTGCAAGCCACCTTCCCGAATTTGCCCACCGGACGGTAAGGACAGGACCAGTATGCATGCTTAAGGTGCATAGCGACTTTGGCGGGCGTCCTGACTCCTCCGAAGCAGCACTGAGGATCGGTTTTGTGCTCCATATCCGAACTTTGGCATCTAAGCCTCCCGTGGCGATTCGTGAGCCATCTGGGTGAACGTGGATGGAAAATATGGATAGCCGTTTATTGTCCTGGTCACTTTTCGAGTTATCTGGAAGAATTTGGTTAGCAGATGTTATTACAACTCGTGAAGTTGGTGAAACCTTGATGAATAACCCATGCTGGCTTTGTGTATCTCATTGTCCTAAGGCGAGATGCGGTCGGTGCAAGCCTTCCCTCGTGAATATGTCTGACCGGCTAGAGACCTCTAGAAACACTTGACTTGTCGCACCGCCACCGCCAACGCGACCATGTCACGTGCAGACCCTCCAGTCTCAACTTTGACTTGAAACTTTAGTCAATGACACTGACTTGCGAATAATGTAGGTCAACGTTACAACCACGAACTGGACTTGCCTATCCTTTGCGCAGCAGTGAGAATTTTACTTTGTCTGTGTAACACATGTGCTCGCGAGTTATTTTTTTTCCAAGCGCATCAACTGATAAAAGTCCTTGAGGCCCATATGATCTTGCTACGCAACGCTATGCTTTACGATCTACTAGTTGATACTTGCACAGCAACTCAAGTTAGGGTTCACTCGACGGTGCATGTGGCGTGTTTCGATCGGGCTTCCCTCGTACCCGAAAGCATTCGACCCTTGGCTCGCAAAAGGATGCAATAGCATCATCATATCACGCAGCAATCTTGGAACATTTTTTCCTAGCTCAACACTATTGAGAGGTCTCGTCTTCCATATCTTGTGCCAGAACGGACTTCTATCGGAATGGATCTGGTGTAGTTGTGCTCCATCGATCTTCTTGGTATGCTATAAACAAAGTTATGTCCCTGCATCCTTCCCGCTCGTCCACTCCAGCTATTTCTCGGTACTCAGGGACTCCTACCGCTTATCCCCTTCAATGTTCAGTCTGTGGTGATATCTACGGCTGCCCCTTCAAGGGTCTTCACATATATAAGGGTGATGGCTTCACCTTCCCTACGTTCCTCGATTCGTAAGGTTGAAGTGTCTTGTCAAGATATTCCCTCGGATCTGATTGATGAAGATTACTTTGCGAGTAGGGTTTTCCGCAGGGGTTCATATCACATTGATCCAGATGCTATCACTCTTCACTCGTTAATACATACCAACATAGAGCTGACATGGATGAACATGACAATTGGATTCTCATCGTCATCTATTTGCTTTAACTCTGTATTCTCTATCCAGGCACAAAAGCATACTAGTGGTGTAACCGTCAACGTGCTTGAAGGCTTGGGATGCGATGATACCACCGTGGCTTTAGGCATTATGATTCGTGCACGGTTGAGCTGAATAGCATTGAACAAGAACTTGGCCACGAAGACGGACGTCGGGTATAGAAGGTTGGAGTTCCGCTTTGCATAGTCTGGCATTAGGACTAGATGGACTTAGTAAAGATGAAAGCGTTGCGATAATTTCCGTGTGGTTCCTTTCTCTCTGGACATGATTTGAATTCGTACAGCATTTGAACGTCTGCGATGTTTGATGCTTGGCTTCAGCACTGTTATGTCACTAGGGTTACAACTTAGGGGCATTTTTTGATTGTGTAATTTAAGCGCTCTGTAATGTTGCTGCTTCATTCCACCTCAGGTACAACAGTACACTCGAGCCCCGCTCAACTATCGCGTTACTGGACTGCATCAAGATTTTAGATCGAGTGACTACTAGCAGACGGACTGTACCCGTTCTCCGCAAGCTCTCATGTCCGTGCACATCAGGCGCTTGGTCTCTGGCAGCAAGGCTCGCCTCAAAGATGACGAACTTGGAATGGAATTGGGTTAGTAGTTCATGGCAAGAATGGCTGACTATGGTTTCACTAAAACATCCCTGTCGAAAACTCAGATCTAGTCTACGTGACACCCCAAATCATCGTCATGGGCTTCCCCGCGACCGGGTTGGAAAGCATCTACCGCAATAGCCGAACTGACGTACAGCGATTTCTGACTGCACGACATGGTCAGGATTTTTGGGTTTTCAATTTCTGCCCAATCGTAGAAAACACCTATGATGAAAGTGTATTCCAAGGTCGAGTGAGCCGGTATCCCTTCCCCGATCACCAGTTAGTCACTTCCACCTGAGCTCTTCTCACATTTTCCTGATCGCAAATATCCCCAGCGTCCCACCATTTCGGTACTTGTCGTTAGTAACAAATGAGATTCATACCTGGCTCTCTGGCTCAGATTGCAGAGTAGCAGTGCTGCATTGTAAAGGTATTTCATCTGTTCAATTTTGGGCAGGGAAAATATAGACTGAAGAAAAAAAAAAGCTGGAAAAGGCCGATCTGGCATGCTCGCGTGCGCATACATCCTGGCATCCTCCGTATCACCAATAGCACAACTCACCCATCCTCCGCAAACACTCCACATGGAAGACCTCGTGCCAGACTGTGACGATGTCATTGAGCCTGAATCAGTGATACTCAAAGATGAAGAAGTGAAAGCAATCACTGCAGTGGCCAACGATTGGCCAAACGAAGATGACTCTACTAGAGAATGGACAGTTGTTCGCCCCACGGCTGTGCCACCAAGGGATACATTCGAGCATGTTCTCGAGCTTTACACCACGCGTCGTATGAAACTCATTGTGCCGTGTGTTCCGGCCTACAAGCAGAAACTGGGAGTGAGCATACCTAGCCAACGGCGGTGGCTACGTTATTGGTCACAATTTCTCGCCTCGGGAGGACACCCCCTGTCGAGATCGCCATGTTCGTTCTCTGACACACTGGAAAGTGGCCCAGCATTGCATAGCGGCAGAAGAGTCCGGCTGACACAGGTAGTAGTCCGTATGCGAGAATTGTCTGGGGTTCAACCCAGTCTCATCCAAGCAGTGAACCTGATAAAACAGACGGCTAACTGGAATGGTACTGAGGCTACCTCGGGTGACCGTGTCTGGGCATCCGTCGCACGTTACGATGACGATTTGGTTGATATGCTCGGGAATTGTGAGGAGTTTCAGGCGTCTGAATTTCCGTGTGCTTTCAAAGATGATAAATGGGACAGAAAGAAAATGGTACGAAAGTTTGCTTCCATAACCACCGTGGACGTGCGGGTGTGTGAAGAGGTATGTACGACAGTTCGTCTGGCAGGGCAAACAAACATCTTCTCTTAGGACATGCGAACGTCGGCCTTTACTATGGCATCATCACAAGAAGGATGGACGGATATCTGCGCCGAAGGTGGTAGTTTACAGCCAGAGAGTGCACCTCTTGCATCACCCTTGGATGGTCCAGCGTACTCTATCGTTCTTTCGCCATCCGAGATGGATTCTGGTGAAATAATCGTCCATGCAGATCGTGAATTGTGCCTGAAACTTTTCTGGGTACAAGTGAGTTCTATGATGAACTATAGGTATATCACTGTTAGCAACTGAGTCATCAGGCGACACTCGGGTGGATTTGGTTTATCCCTGCATTCCATATCTCCCCCGATAGCATATCTTCAACCGCGGTGTTTACACGCTCGGAAATCGATTTTGCGGCGGGCATGGGAAAGGCATTGGTTGATGTAAAGGTACATTTGGTTTGGTGCCCGGATTGACGCCGGTAAATGCTATGACTATCATATGTCCGCCACATACTTTGCCCTGGCGATACAATCGTTAAAAAGTCTATATCAATCCATTCTTTTTTGGAACCGAAGATATCATTGTCGAGGGACTTTGTGACAACAGCTCCGTAACATATATGCCCTTCGGGAAATCTTCTCCAGGCTTCAGATTGTAAAGTTATAACGACAATACGAAAGTGGAGCCTTCAGCATCATGGCTGCGAAATACCTGCCTGGACTAGGAAATGTGTCGCGGACATGCAATGGCCAGTCCTACACTGGCGAATAAATGTATAGTTCAAAGAGGCAAAGGCTGCACGAGACAAAGCAACTCGCGATTATCTCCGCAAAAGCAAAGGTCAGTAATCGGGTAGGATGTAGTGGGACTCTCCGTAGTCCGTTTACTACTGCAAGATGTCATTCTAACAATGATCCATATATGCGGGCCATATTTCAAGACACGAAGCACCTACTGGCCTATCCGTCCATTGCTCTCCGCATTCGTGCATGCACTTCTGACGCTCGACGATGATGGGCCTAAGGTGTTTGGCCCCATGCCTTGTCCTGGAGGAAGCCTTGGTGATGAATATCCCAGCTAGATTGAAGGCGGCCACACTTCAAAACCTCAGCCCCATCGGTTGCAGGGCAAAGAACTCACAGAGCCAAGAAGCCCGGAAGGTTCCCTGTCATGAATCCTTCGGTCCTGACAGCCACAGGGATATTCAGAGTTAAACCGGGCCAATCAGGGTCATGATCTAGATGCCGGTCAGAGTACCAGAGTCAACGTCTTCAACAGCATCCGTAAGGGAAGTCCAATGGTGGTTCGGTTGAATATTCTGCCGATTAGTATTTGAGCAGAATCAACCGCTGCAAGGTTTTTCCAATCTGTAAAATGGATCATCAACCGGTATCATTTCACTTGCAACATTTAATAATAATCCCGAACTTCACGTCTTAACAATTCACCCAACATTATAACCCCATACCAGGAACCAAGACAGAGAGAGGTTGCGGTTGAGTCGTGTTATTCCAATTGGATGATCTAGCATGGATGCAGATCAACGTGTTGTGGCAGCCATGTCAATATAAACGTACTGACATTGCTTTACTGCTTCTCGAAAAGACAGCACGTCACAACGTTGTCAAGGTGCTTGCGATTCATGATGACTATCCATCCGGTCAAGGTAGGCATCTCGAAAACTCCCGTATGCATCACCCGGGCCCGTTCGGCTTGATATCTGCACATATTAATAAAGGAACCCATATTCAATATTCATTCTGAATCTTACCTTTGGGGCTCTAGCAGGGCGCCGGGTTCCACACCCCCCTATCCATTGATTGCGATCTCGTTTTGGTGTCGTCCACGCTCAAATTACTGTGATTCATCCTTTAGTAGTTTCCGATAGATGCCAACCAGGAAATTCAGCAGAATGGTCCAGCAACAAAGGTGGGTCAACAGAGCCCCGCAAAGGCGAGAATGATTTAGGGGCGCCGCAGTTCTGGATTGTGATCTTTGGGGTGTGGTGACTGAGTTCCGTGGCAAAAGAAAATGCGGCAGGAAGCATTTTTCTTCCCCCAACAGAAGTGCAAATGAAATGCTTCCGTCCCAAAGTTTGAAATTAAAGTAGTACTGAAGAATCGTTAAAGACAGCGTAGGTCGGCCACCAGGACACCAAGGCACACGATAACAATTCGACCCTCAGGTTGACGAGTACAAATGCCGGCATGGGGTTGCTTTCTTGGCAAATTTATGTCGGGGTTCCGCCACCCCAAAGACTTTGCAGGCCTTAAAAATTGGCGGGTCTCTCCCTCCTCCATTGCTTCATGCCCCCACCATCTGCATCAGCCATGGTCGAGACTCCCTCGTCAACGCCTCCCGACCGTACGACACTCGACTACATAGAGGATCCAGACCAGGTTCCCGCCGACGCCAACATCCCCGACAACTATGTGTCCTACACGTTGAAGCACCAAAAGTCCCTTCCACCCGTCAAATGGGAAAACATTCTCAACGAGCTCAACTGGCTGCACGTCAGCATTCTTGGTCTTACACCGCTCCTTGGGTTCGCTGGTGCGTTCTTCACGCCCCTGAAGTGGCAGACTGCCTTGTGGTCGGTCGTGTACTACTATATGACTGGACTCGGTGAGTGATGAACTTTTTTCTTTGCCATGGACTAACTCGGGATTATTAGGTATTACTGCGGGGTACCACCGTCTCTGGGCACACCGCTCGTACAATGCATCGCGGTTCTTGCAGTACATCCTCGCTCTATGGGGCGCAGGTGCTGTTCAAGGATCCATTCGATGGTGGGCGCGTGGTCATCGTGCGCACCACCGGTACACCGACACCGATCTTGACCCTTACAATGCCCATAAGGGCTTGCTTTGGTCTCACATCGGCTGGATGATCGTCAAGCCTCGTCGTAAACCCGGTGTAGCAGACGTGAGCGATCTCTCCAAGAACGATATTGTCAGGTGGCAGCATCGACACTACCTCAAGCTGGTGTTTTTCATGGGAGTGATGTTCCCTACGCTTGTCGCTGGGTACGGGTGGGGAGACTGGATGGGCGGGTACGTATATGCGGGTCTGCTTCGACTTGTCTTTGTCCATCACGTCAGTGCTAGAACGCCCCTGCTGTGGAATGGTGGCTGACCGGATTCGTGCTTGCAGTCGACCTTTTGCGTTAATTCGCTCGCCCACTGGTTCGGAGAAACACCTTTCGATGACAAGCATACGCCTCGTGACCATATGCTCACTGCGCTTGTCACTATCGGTGAGGGCTACCACAACTTCCACCACCAGTTCCCGATGGACTACCGGAATGCGATCAAGTGGTACCAGTATGATCCTACCAAGTGGTTTATCTGGGTCTGTCAGCAAAGTGGTATTGCTTCGCATCTCAAGGTAGGGATTATTCCTTCGTGACCTCGCTTTTGTCTCAATGTTTCGCAGTCATTTCCTGATAACGAGGTTCGCAAGGGCCAGCTGACGATGCAGCTGAAACGTCTTCGTGAGACCCAGGAATTACTGTCGTGGCCGTCGGACAACAGCCACCTGCATGTTATCAGCTGGGACAGTTGTACGTCTGAATCATGATGATCTGTGACCATGATTGAGTGAACACATGGGATGTAGATCAAGAGCAGGCAAAGACGCGGCCATTGATCTGCGTTGGAGGTTTCATCCACGATGTTGCGGACTTCTTGGACGAGCACCCTGGTGGACGGCATCTTCTCACGAAGAACATTGGTAGGGACGCCACAACGGCGTTCTTTGGTGGCGTTTACGACCATAGCAATGCTGCGCACAATGTAGGTATTTTGACTAGTGTGCACGTGCTCGCCCGCTGATGCATGTATAGCTTCTTGCGATGAAACGGGTTGGTGTCTTGCACGGCGGTTCACCACATGGTTCGGAGGAAAAGATGGTCCCACCCAGTCAACGGCTTCGGGTGGCGCGGTACAGCGAACTCGGTACCAGTGGCTATAGCTCTGCGGCACTGTCGGATGGCGAGGGTCTTTTGGGATGATTTGCCGCGCATTAAAGAGGGTAGTACGAAAGCGGGCGGTGTTGTGTGCTTGCGCCTGTTTCTTTTGCTCATCGGTTATTGCATGATTCTTTTCGTTTAGAGTAGTAGCATGAACATGTATACGCTTGGTCACGGTTGATAACGAAGAATTTATGTTGGACCCGTATTACCCCCTGAAAGGTGAGACTGATGCAACCATGACGTCTTCAATTCCGCCTATGGGTCTTGTCAATTTAGACTGTCTGTTCGCTGGACTAGAATATTCCACCAATCTCCACCGATAAATTGGCCATCCGTGGCGCCTGTATGTACACAAATGTGGTTCAGGTACTCCACACTACTGGCCAGCTAGTCGCTCAACTAGTAGTAGCTGACGTCTGTCATCGCAACAATGTAAGCAAGCTGCGGCGGCATAGCCAAAAGAGGCCCATTGTCGGTTCGATGAGTGGACGGTTTCCATGAGAAGATACCCCCGAGGAAATATGTACTTTTCGGAAAATCCATGGGGGTCTGCGCTGCCGTGCACGGGCATCGGAGTGCCAAATGGAAACTCATCCACACCTCTTTCGGAAGTTGCTATCATGGCGATCACCAAATTGGGTGGCTTCACTCACCTGCCCGGTTACGGGGCCAGCCCAGCCCGCGACTTACTACAGTCCACATATAAATAAAGCGTTCCTCCCCTTTCGTCGTCGTATCGTCTCCGCCATGAAATCAAGACGCCAGAGAACGAACGACGACGACCCTCTCGCCCAGGCCATCGCCCCCCCTGCGAACGAATCCCAGCACCAGCGCGAGCTCCGCATGCGGGCAGAACAGGAAGCACAGCGCATCTCAGACGCCATCGACGAGGAGCTCAACCGACAGCGCACCGCAGACAAGAAGAGCCCGAAAGCCATCAAGATCCTGCTCCTAGGTCCGTCCGTCCACACCATACTCGCTGTCGTCCTGCTCATCCACCCCCCTCGGCGTACACAGGCCAAAGTGAATCCGGTGAGTGTGCCCCCTCTTTCGCCTCCTGCGATGCGCTCACCGCCTTGCGCGCTCAGGCAAGTCGACGACGCTGAAAAGTAAGCAGCCGTGACAACATATCTATTTTGGGTGCATTTAATTTACCTCCTTTCGGGCTATGTCAGATTTCCAGATAATGCACTCTCCAAAAGTAAGTCCCGCTCCTAGTTTCTGCCGTCGGCTCGCCACCCTCATTTCCTTGATCAGGCCTTTCGTGCCGAGAAGGCGTACTGGCGGGGCGTCATCCAAATCAACATCGTCCAGTCCATCCATGCCATCCTCGACCTCATATCCAGAGCCCATGCTGCCTCGCATTCGATCATCGCTGCCAGCCAGTCGGGATCCTCACACCCATTCACCCCTTCCGCACCCTCCCCACCGCTATCAGCCATCAAAGACTATCCCACCATCACCGCCGAACACCTCAAACTCAAGATGCGTCTAGCACCCCTCTTCCAGGTCGAGGCTGCCCTCATTCGAAAGATCCTCCCGCCTAGCCAGCTGGGTCTCTCCGACACCGCAGCCCTGCACGAGGTATGCATCAACCCAAATGCAGGCTGGAAAGACGCCTTCAACCGCCTGCTCACCAGTGCCGGCAATCGCGAGAGCTGTGATAGCGTGGATATGATAGACTGGGCAGACCCCGATGATCCCGGCGTTATTTTGCACGCATGTGCAGAAGACATGAAGCGCCTCTGGATGGACCCAATCATCAAAAGGCTGATGGAAGTGGAGAAGATGAGACCGGAGGAAATGGCAGGGTTGTGAGTATTTCCTCCGCACGTAGGAGATACGGTGATGCTAACCATCGCCTGTACAGCTACCTTGATGATCTAGATAGGGTCACTTCACCGCGATATGTCCCCACCGATGGTGTGTTACGCATCATCCCAACGCGCCGTGTGTCTGATTGATCGTTTGAAACAATAGACGACGTCCTACGTGCACGAATAAAGACTCTTGGCGTGTCAGAACACCGCTTTGTGGTGCGAAGTGGTCAGTCGTTCGTGCGCAGCATCTCCCCGTCTATCCTCACTGATCCCGAGGGCCCCTAGGCACTGCAATGAGTCACGACTGGCGTGTATTCGATGTCGGCGGTCATAGGTCCCTGGTGTGTATATCCTCATTACGTGACAACACCATCTTCTGATATCTAATCGTCTCCCCTCACAGAGAGGTATGCTGCTTTGGGCAAAGTTTTGATGTGCATGTGACTGAATTCTTTGGTAGCCGCTTGGGCACCATATTTTGACGATATGAATGCCATCATATTCCTTGCACCGATAAGCTGCTTTGACCAAGTTCTCCAAGAAGACCCTTCCGTAAATAGACTGGTACACTGCATCCTTTCATTTTGCCACATCCTCAGTATCTGATCCGTCCGATAGGCCGATTCATTCCTGCTATGGAAAACAATCGTATCCCATCCGCTGTTGAAAAAGACAGATCTGGTCTTGTTCCTCAACAAATGTGATATTCTACGCTCCAAGTTGGAGTCGGGAATACGATTGGGGGATTACATCACTAGCTATGGCAACCGACCCAATGACTTCGAAAGCGCCAGTTTATGTCAGTCTGCCCTGTGATGCGTTGCTTTCCTTCAATGCTGACGGCAGTGCCCGGGTCTGGCCCCTTCTGATGATAGATCTCAAGAAGAAGTTCGCAGCGCTTATGAAAGAGCACTCTGGCGACCGGCCGTTCTATTGCCACTTTACTTCGGTCACGGTACGCCCTTGTTGTCAGTGGCGATAGCCTGCAATGACATTGACATTTCTTGCAGGATATGAAGTCAACATCGTTGATATTGCAAAACGGTGCGTGTTTCGACATATTCGCTCGCGTCTTCTAATACCGCGACAGTCCAAGATGTCGTCGTACGGGATAATCTCAAGCGCAGCGCCCTAATGGGATAGGGCCTCACTCCTCTTTTTTTTTCCCTCTTGTTATTGGGTCACATGGCAAGTACGAACAACTTTCTCTCATCATGCGAGATCACGGACCGGAATATACACCAACACATATTTACCCCGTTCTTGGTCCGCATACCTATCCGCACTCTCCCGCAGATCATTTCCCGTCTTTCTCACTCTCATATTTCAACTCAACCGAGTTTCTCGCACTCTAGTCTCCCGCTGTCTGTTTTCTGTTGCACCACACGGCATCATATATTGTATGTTATCATACACTCACATAGTTGACAACTCTACCCTGCTCTGGCGGCATGGCATATGTACCTTGTGATTTACTTAGATTTTGGCAGTTGTCGATGACCAAGGGTACTACTCAATTACAATATAATCTAGTGGCTACACATAAAAAAATTGGTCCCGGACATGCTTCCCCGCACAGGAACGTCCTCGGCCCTGACCGAATGCCAATATCCGAGCTCGATCTCTTTTCGAGGGTGTCATGACAACATAGAGGCCTCGATAGATTGAATTCATTATGTACTTCGTCGGTGGACTCAATCGTGGCTGACAACCGACATCACTCAGGGTCGACTTGCTACATATGCTTCTGAAACCAACATTTGTTTGGATATGTAACTGTGTAACTGTAGCCATCGCGAATGCCGTTGATCGTGACGCGACGAGGAGGAGGTTGCCTTCGATACGTAGGACGATACCGCTGTATGTATTGTAGTGCGTGGATCGCATCG
>Ga0307518_10000111_pt1 | contig 57241 bp, 71 predicted proteins | sample 25_EM_MG_FD_203889 | JGI IMG/M metagenome (GOLD analysis project Ga0307518, IMG submission 203889) | Populus trichocarpa ectomycorrhiza microbial communities from riparian zone in the Pacific Northwest, United States - 25_EM | ecosystem: Host-associated > Plants > Roots > Unclassified | place...
TATCAGGTTCCATGAGGGGTACTAGCTGGTATTCAAACTCATCTAACTCCGACCCTTGTATGCCAAATTGCACAAAATATTACAAGCAGGAAGCGACAGTAAGCGAAGACTACCGTACGGGCTCTTAGACTTACTGTCCTGACTTCAGGGGAAATGTTTGGTATCATTATCCAGCTCGCGCTTTCGTTTGTACGGACATGGTCCCTCAAATCGTGTTTAAATAATGCGCTGGTAATAATGGATTTACAGCTCTAGCCACGAGATGCTTAATTACTTCATTGCTGTACATCTTGTCAGATGCTGGCTTCGAGCATTCCACTCTGATCAGAGGAACATCCTGAGGAATACTTTTGCATCCATTTGCCATTCCTCTTTGCACGCACGCAGGCCGGTCGGCGGTAGTAGGACGATATATGTATCTGGCTATGACTTCTCAAGATATATCCATCAAGGCGATGCATGAAATGTAAGGTTTGCAAACAAGATATACACATCAGCTCCACTGGTGGCAAAAGTCTCGGCGATTGGTGTCATTGGGAGGAACTATTCCCTGATGAATAGAAGGTGCCCATTGCACGCTGCGTAGGTTCGAGCAAGACGAATCTCTCGATGGAGAGCTCCAGACATGTTCCCAGAATGAACCTACAGTAGTATGGTCCTGGCTGTTCGATAGATAGCTTATATGTGACAAGTGCTTTCGAGATCATCCAAATTGCTCGCGCCGTGTGCTGCCTGGAGGGCCTGTGTATACGTAGATCCTACAACGCCGTAGAAAGGGAAAGGGGAGCCCAAGAGAATGATATTATTCCCATAAAGCCTTCACCGATTTCCACACCTTTAGCACTCCGGTTCCAATGCTATGGTGAGTGCGATGAGTAAGCGGGAAAAATTGCTGGTCAACGACTGCTTACTTGGCACTCTCAACTTCTTCCAAGGGTACCCAGCGTGCGGCAACAGCGCCGTTGGATGACCCAGATAATTTTTCGCCTTTGGAAGCAGAGGATATCTTTCTCCGTTTGTCGCGTCCACATGTGGACACCGTCGACATACATGCTTCTGCGTAAAGCTCGGGTGGCTCGTCTTTTCCACCTTCTAAAATTACCCACTGAATGCGATACGTTTTCTTGATATGAGAGAAGACGTGGACCACATCTCCAACAGGCTTGATCGTTGCGACCTGAAGCGTACCATTCATCATCTCGCCCCTGCTTTCTTGGGATTTGGAGCCCTTCCGAAAAGGAGAAGGAGGGTGGATCAGTAAGCTTGTGAGTATCTCGTCCACTATCTTTGGAGCACTTTCGAACATGACTGCTGCTCCCGAGACATTGGATACCGTAGGAAACTCGTGTAGTCCCGCCAAGAGACCTGAGAACAAGTCAATTTCTCTCATGGGACGGAAAACAACGCGTACCTCCTTCTGGTCGGCGAACAAGAATGAACCATCGTTTCAGCTTGTCTCTTGTACGCCATTCGATAACACTGACGGAGTCCAATTCCTCTCTTGCCTTCTTACGTTCGACTTTCATTGGATAGATAGTGACAAGACCGACTTCCTTGTCGTCTGCTGGTAGTGGCTTGCAGAGCGTACACAGCTCCTCGATATCAGGACCATCATCACTTTCTTGCTTTTTCTACCAACGGGAAAGTAAGAACTTGATGGAGCAGGTGATTGGACGTTGTTTACAGAAAGACGTTGTGCTTGCTCATAAGCTTGACACCAAGACCGTAGGACGCAATCAGAACATGTGGGGTCTCGAACTTTGCAAACTGTGCTCCCAAGTTCAATTAATGCTTGGTTGATATCACCTGCCCTCGAGGAATTTCGCACAAAAGCTTCTGCACCAGCCCACAATACATCTTGTGCCTGCTTCCCTTTCGGCGGGGCGTAGAGCGCCAAGAACCGACTAAGTAACCTGAGGACATTCCCATCTAGCTAGAGGAGCGGTGGTACATAAGATATTCGTACATGAAATTCGAATGAGAAAAAGACTGACCACGGGGACACATTCATTATAAGCAATGGAACAAATGGCGCCGGCACTGTATCTGCCTACACCAGAAATCTTTGCTTGCATATCCTTGGCATTGTCAGGAAGACGGCCATCGAGTTCTTTGACCACTCTTTGCGCAGCACTTAGAAGTCGTGCTCCTCGTGAGTAATAACCAAGCCCCTTCCACAGGCTATTCACAATTTCGATGTCAGACGCAGCAAGCTCTCTAATTGAGGGAAAACTTTGTAGGGATTCAGTGGCACATAAGATGTGTACCAAAACAATTGACATACGTTTCCATCCATCTGTTATAGTAAGGTATCACTGTCATGACTTGGGTCTGCTGTAGCATAATTTCGGATATCCAAACCTGTGTCCGCAAGTATGTTTAACTTCTGAAGTTTGAGAAAACGAAGATATACGTGCCTCATACGCCCGCTGTGCTCGACCTTCTCGCCCAAGCAAGGGATCATACCTCTTTCGCCACGGCATTCCTCGAACATCATGCACCTTGTTGTACCATTCTAACAATGATTCTCGGATTTCGTCTATCCTGGAAGTTGTGACAACATGTATAGATGCAGAATGTGAAGGTGTCGTTGCAGACCCCGACGGAGTCGCTTCGTTTATGGATCCCTTGAGCGCGATTTGTCGTGTTGTACGCGTGTTTTTTCGTGTCCTCGAGGCTTTTTTCAATTTTGGAACCTTGAAAATGGAGAAGTCAGAGTCCTGGGAGAGAGATTCACTGAATGCATCTGAGTCGGAGTCTACACCAGCGCGTTGTCGCTTGGGCATGGTGAATGCACGGAATTAAAAGTGGCAGGATTGGATAATTAGCTCCTGAGGTCTGACCGGTCACGTGCCGATTCAGAGGCGAAAGGGTTACTCATGACCCACGTCCTGAGAATCGTCGATCATAATGCCCATTGCCTACCAGCGACCACCGTCTTATTTGATACCATAGAATTTGAAGGGTGAGATTCTGGAGGCCATCGCATCCGCAATGGATACTGACCAGACTCCCAGGAGGCTGAAAACATGGCCAACTTCATCGGACACCGGCCCCCCGGGGCATCTGTTCAACTTGATTACGGATCTCTTTACATTTGTACCGTCCCTCTACTCAACGGAAAGTTTCATTGGTCTCTGATCCACATCACTGATACTGGGATGGCGACTCGTCACCATTGGGCAGCGGCTGGAACCGATCCCACTGGCAGGGAAACCTATGTTCACCAAGCTCTTTCCAGAGGTCCCCTCACAGCATCCACGACTCAGATTCTCGGTTACTTCAAAGTGTCTGCATGCCAGACTCGTGCCGCTATCAAGAATGATCTAGAAGGGTTCAGGGCAATTTGCAACACCGTGTTTCCGCATAGCTACCCGACTGCGGAAGAGAACAGGCAGCATGGCATGTCCTGCAGGACATGGGTGACGAGTGTCCTCCTGGAACTTGGCCTGGCGAGGGAACAAGCATATGAAATCGAACGATTAGTGACGTCTCGCAGCCAGTCCTGTGAGACACGGTACTTGAGCTCTTTCCTCAGTAACGAACCATACCAGTTGGTTATAGAGGAGATTTAGCTACCGCCATTCTTACTACCATACCTTGTCACATTCCACATCTTACTGTAGTAGTGCTACCTCTTCGGGTACATACAATCGTTCGCGACTATCTCATCTTTGCCTTGCCTATACTACTAGGTTCCCGTGCTGTTGACTCTTTGCAGTTATGTATTCATTGCGAGACTCCTCCGGATTCAAGTGGTATGCCGCCGTCAGGGGATACCAAGAGGTTCGGGCCAGCATGCATCAATTGTGATGTCGGATGTAATGAACAGATCTATAAGAAGCACGGAGATTTCAAACGGCTTTATCTACAGTCGAAGGCAAGCAAACTCTTGACCGATTTTTGCTGACCCACAGAAATCAAATGGACCAATAGGAATTCCATTCGGATTCAAAACACTGTCGACCTTCAATGTTACCCCATTCTCCTGGTCCCCTGGAGTATATACGTGGTATGTCACATAGTATATATTCCACTCAACCTGCACTCACTGTGGGGACTGTGCCCCAAATGTCTACAACTGTGTACGTGCCTTGGACCATACCAGTTGACTGATACTGATGGCGTGCACGTCTCTTAGTGTCCTGATCATCACTACTCCTGTTACTGGGTGGGGGGGAGTCCTTGCGAAAGAACTTCGATAGTAGTTCGGGCTGGAAAATGCTCTGTCCAACCGCATGACGGCTTCATGAAGGCAAACTGTCGAACGGATAATATAAATCTCAACCCTCTTGGGTGTTCAATGTCTGAACTTGGTCCCTCATTGTCCCTGATTCATTTGTCGCAGACTCGTGAATGGGCGAGATGATGAATTTACAATAAGTAATATATTCTCAATCTTAACTATAAGGGGTATACCAGGACACCATCCAGCGAAGCTTTGTACGCGCACTCAGTGTCGTCATCGCAACGAAACCCTGACTGCCAATGTATCACCCAAGCGCCCATACATCCCAGTTGTGGTCGACGTAAAATATGTAGCTGCCAATGTCTCGGCAGCCACCCAGAATCCTCCCAGTCCACGATCCCAGTTACATGGCCATCGTCATCGACCAGTACGTTCTGCATCCTCAGGTCTGTGTGAACCCAAACAATCGGATCCTGCGCAAGAGCGGCGGAGATGTGTGGAGGAATATTAGACATCTTGGTGTCGCACATGCTGTCATAACATTCGATGGTGGACGAGTATGGACCACCTAAAGACTCGTGTAGGGTCCGTGGATGGGGTAAACCATGCCCGCTCGCACTCATCATCACTTCCCCTCGAATTTCTGAAGGCTGACGAACGTCCCAAAGCTGATACAAGATCTCCTCGACCTCTTTCACGACCACATCGGTGGACTTATTTGCAGTTATGTTTTGCCATTTATCCAGTAAGCGGTGACCCGAGAGCTTGGTCATGATCGTGTATACTTTGTCATCCAATTCGAACGAACCAATTAGTCTTGGAATTGGCAGATGCGGAACGACGCGATTGAGATAGCGTAGGGCGTCGGCTTCTGTGCTGACGGTTCTGTTGGTAACCTTTAGAACGAGGGGTATACCGAACCGGAATGCGAATGTGCGAGGTTCATACTCGTCGTTGGGAAGTGTGAGGAATAAGGATAGACATAGCCCAGCGCGACGGAGAAGTCGTGTCACTTTAGCTACGATGCCGCCATTTCCTCGAGTCTGTGGACCAATATTATACGACCCGGACGACCTTAGCAAAACCACGTACCATGTCTCAGATCCACCCAAAATACGGGGCTCTGCTGAGGGATATCCTGTCGGAAATCAAAGGGTGTACTTGAAACATGGGCAGTGGGAAGAGGTCGTGGGTAATGCGGCACTTACGCCCTTGAGAGGTGCTGTCGACTGGAATCGACAAACAGTGAACTCCCCAGGCGGGACCAACAAGTGGAAGGAAGACAAGTTCTTTCTCGACAAGGACCAACTTTTTAAATTCAGTTGATGTCACTTGCAATATCGCCATATATTACTCCACCTTGGTTCCCACGGGCTGACAACACTGGCTATCAGTGCCGTAACAGGTGATATGCCCTATAAGGAACACTCGAGGAAACCACGGAGGTCACCGCAGGGCATCTCTCCTCGCAGGCCAAAACAGAGCAAACGGCCATCACGGCAGTAGGCCACTTACCCACTCAATTTCCGTTGGTGACAACAGTCACTCATATGCGCACACATGCCATAATACTCCACCTATTTCTTCCTCACCCGAGAGTGGAAGCGAGGAAACGTGTACATACTGCGACATGGGGCTACACAGCGTATGATGTTAGTGAACCGGATCTTGGTGAGTGGCAGAGTGGCAACTATCAGAAAGGAAGGGCCCCGAGTCAGTGCTTCACACGGGTTATGGTCAAACTGGATAGCACAGAGCAGTGTTGAATAGGGTAAGTTGTCGTCGAGGACAACGACTTGTCAGAGCCCTTCATACATAAAGGGTTGTAGCCTCCGGACAATTCCGCGGGAATCTTCATAATTCACCGGCACCCTCATCGATTTTCTATGTTTGGGCCCCCCATTGCGAATTCCCTACAGCTGGCAGTGCCAGAACAGGTCCCCCGCAGCGTAGTCACCACGTCAGCACGCAGGACAAATGCGACACGAACCGTCGAGCCTGGTGAGATGAGCATAATTCACGCTACTGTGCAGGGCCACTAAGTGGAGTGGTAACGTTCTATGTATGCGGATTCAAACGGGACCTGCCGTGGTGACCAACATTGCAACGGACTAATGATCGTTACCTCACCCAACACCAACTCCATTGCCTCCTCCGCTCTCCCCAACTTGCCAAGCCCATTTATACCAGTCAAATACATCTCCATGCTGTGCCCAATACCAGCCCGGGTTTTCGAGGTACCATATGTATGCGATCTTGTGTGACGAAATGGTAATTCGTGTTTCCTTGGTACCCAGGTATTCCCAACAGCCGAACTGTTCCCTGACGACCACACATTTACCTTGCTCGCTGCAATCCTACGAAGTTCTCATCTATGCTGCATATATAGTTGTGTAGGATTTTTTTTTTTTCCTTTTAACTCCATTTATGTGCAGGACGGTAATGCCGCATTAGCCAAGCTTATGGGTCCCTTTATCTTACATGGAGCACCCTTTAAAGCGCGACGGTTTCCATGATCTGAGACCGATTCTTTTATGCTCAGAAATATCTCCTCGGTTCCAACGAAACGGGAGTTCCTCCTGCTCGCCATCATCTTCACCTTTTTTATCTGGGTTTCTTCAGGTGTCCAAATACCACTGTCTATAGGTTTAATCACTGGGTTGTTTCTCAAGCAAGAACAATTCAACGAGGAAATAGTCGTGGAACACTGGAGAACTCAGCTGTCTTGGTCATCTGAATCGGATGGACTGCCTCAAACGAATATTGACCTTCACGCCCCAGGTATGGATCCACAACCAGAAGTGTGGTCTAACTTATCATGAGGATGCTCTAGGATGGACCATATTTAACAACCTCTACGTCGCGAATGGGACTGTTTTTGTTGTGACGAACAAACCGGAGACCATTCCGCCACGGGAAATGCTTATATCCACTGGCATAGAACTAAAGAATGACCCTGAGTCCGTAGCAGCTCGGCTTCCAACAAACCACGAAATGCGTATCATTTCCGTAGAGGATGCTAGAGAGCTATTCGACGATGGCGCCACTCTCGTCGATGGTGTTACAGTAAGCAAAATTCCTCTCCCAGTTGTTCACATAGAGTCATTCCTTCCCGTCCTCTAGTGGATGATGAATGACCCTCCACAACTGTGCGTTCCCGAAGGCTGCTATGTTTCCACAGTTGTTTAGCTGATTGCAGCGATCTGTGCCTAGTATCAGACACTACTACCACTGGGTCGCAGAGGTGTTCTTTGGCTTCTGGCGGACATACTCCTCTCTGGATCCATCCATCTCTGCATCTGGAATTTCTTCCCTCCCAGCGCCTCGGCGAATTTGGTTCGTACACTTAGACGCTAGCCAATGGCGCGACAAAGCACGTTTCAACGAATGGGTACTCCGCAGCTCGTTCCCCTCCCTTACGGCTGAGTATTCCAATGACTGGATTGACCGCGCCGAGCTGGGAAGGCCTTTCCTACTCGATCGCGTCCTTCTTTCGGACCGTGCAGCTGCAATGCGGGGAAACAACTACCGTGAGACAAGCCGCCCTTCGTCTGAGGCATTTTCCCTTCCGGAGAGTTCTCACTGGTGGCTCCCGATCACCACCAGCGTGATGGAGTTTGCGGGATTGGACGAAGCATCCATCCTGGCTGCGTCGGCGCCTCCCGTGATTACCTACGTCTCAAGACAGACATCGCGCGGGCGGATGCTTATAACCGAACATCATGACCGGCTTATCAAGGAGCTCTATGGGCTGAGAGACAAATACGCGTACGAGGTGAATGTCGTGAACATGGAAAACCTATCACGAGAGGCACAGATCAGGCTCGCAGCGCGGACAACGGTCAGTGAGAACCCATGAAGATGATTGAGACCGTATTCATGTCCTTGGTTTCTTTCAGATCATGATGGGCGTGCACGGAAATGGGTTGACGTCGCTCCTCTGGATGAAGCGGTCCCCACGAACAACTGTAATGGAATTTTTCTACCCGGGAGGATTTACGCGCGATTACCAGAACACGGCGTACTCTCTGGGGATAAGCTATTATGGATGGTGGGGAAACATGTACGTTTTCACTGAGAAGGGGATTTCCTTCCCGTGTATTAGTTTGACGGTTCGGGCGCCGCTAATACCGTCGTCCTTCTTCGCTCAGGTCGTTTACCAGCGAGAATTTACCTCACAGGGCGTACCCCGATGGATTCCAGGGAAACGAAATACCGATTGACGGGAAGGCTGTGGCTAAGGCCTGTCTTGAAATACTCCAGGCACAGGACCAATAATTTGGCCAAGTAAGTGACCGCTAGTCATGATTTAATCCTGGTGCTTACATTGTAGACGGGTCAGCATGATCATAACCTGCGAGATGTAACCTTATTGATATTTGGTGTGGCTAGACATGGTCGAATTGTTGTAATTGGAACCTTTTGTTCGGGAAGTGGGGAGAGCAACGTCTGGCGACAAATGAGGGAGGAGGCGAAAGAGTGAATGACAAGAACCTTGTTCTTATTTGAAGAGCAAGATCCTCTTGGGCAGTTCCGGACGGGTGCATATGGTCCGTCGGATGAAGCTCTTTTGGTCCGGCCCCGCATGATGCATAGGAATGAATCCGATCGGATTGTCTTTGCTGTGCTTGGCAACAAGACCTTGGTGCTCACTAATAATGAAGCAGAGCTCATTCACGGGATCTGGGGAGGATGACAGCAGATGAAAGGGTAACGAAGGTGGGAACAAAAGCCTCAGACCATGACAACTGCAACATAAACGCGTTCTATGTTCGGCAGATTTGAGGTTTACTTTGTGCACCCTAACTTAGGGTATAATGATTCCCACACGCGCTGCTGAAATGCTTTGTCGATGCCAGTTATTACAATCCCCGACATTGGACAAAATGCATGGACCTAAGTATGTAGTCATTTTTGTTGTGCACTGCCACTTCCATCACTCGCTGGAGGTTTAAAGCTACTGACCCGCGCCTGAAATGAGACCCCAACATATCAGCTTTCTGTCATGCAAGACACTATCAAGCCTTGTTTTCCCTTCCCCGCCGAAATACTTCTGATCATCACATACATTGCTGCTGTTCCCGACTTCTCACCTGATTCCCGGAATGATATCTACGCGGTCGCACTTTCCATATGTCAAGTATCCAAGGCTGTCCGCCGTGCTGCCTTACCAGCTGTCTTGCATACCATCGTACTCCCACACACAAAACACCTCTCCAGATTCATAGCAGCCTTGCATTTACAGCGGCACCACCTCAGCACCAACAGTCCTCTTTTCATCGACTACACCAAGCATATTCGTAAGATATGCATTGGAGAGTACATAGAGTTGCCCCCGCCCGCACCAAATTGGGAGGCCAAGACTTTCGACCTCGTCAATCCCGACTCGACGGAAGATGATATTTCGGTTCTCACCCCTGTTCTGCTCAGTGCGGGTTCCCTGGGCATTGATGGTCAGAGTTTAGCACTGCTGTGCCATTGCCTCCAATTAGCTTGGCGGTCGATGACGGAGGATCGTGACATGGACGTAGATGGAACAAAGAACTTACCTTGGAGGACGTCCGCATTGACCGTCTTTGGTGACGTTCCTTCGTGGAAACCGCTGAAAAGCACGCCCGAGGGCTTACAATTCCTCGCCTCGCTGTCGTCCGTCGTCAATGTCACGGGGACTCCAGATGCAATTGATTCGCCGCTGACAATTGCGGCTGACAACGTCTTTCTTTTCAATGTATATACAAAGTTGTTTCTTGACTTCTCAAAATCAAACATTCGGTGACGTAGAGAATCTGTATTCTATGTAGCCACTCTGGGTTGTAGATTCTTTTCCTCGAACCGCTAATAATACTATGCCCTTAGATTTACTCGAAATGCCGCCTGCGTCGGCACAACCCTTGCTCGCGAATGGAAATCCAAATTGTAACTACTGAAGTACTACTGAAGAGTAAGGAAAGGTTCATAGGTAAAGTAAGTCAACCGAATCGCACGGTTCCGAAGAAGGCAAAAAGTTCTGTCGTGATATGTTCCCACGATATAACGAAATCCCAGAACCCTTTGCTCTGCGAGCAAGGGAACTGTCACCTTATCACCATGTCACGTGAAATGGTCAGTTTTAAATTAGGGGCTTATCTTCCTCCTGCTCACCACATATGCACACGAGTGTCTACGCATGGCTTGCCACAGGGTGCGCGCTACAGAGGCGTTCGGAGCTTGAAAGTGGGGGTACATCGTGTTGCGGTCGTGTTGCTCACCTTCCATCGCCACCTTGCTACTCGAATCTCGCGCTTTTCGTCAGTCGAAGAGCTCAAGATGTCGCATTTATTATACTGGCCTGGTCGATCGTTTTTCTATCCACTGGGTAATACGTCCGCTGTCTGTCTGACCGAAAGTTTACCGCCAGAGCATAACGCGGATGTGTTACTCCTTGGTTGTGGCGACCCCAGGCATATCTTACATACTCTTTACGCCGATGCCACACGGTCAAGACCTGGTAGGCAGCTTGCAATACATGCACTTTGTATGCGCCTAACCAAACACAACAGGGCATCGTAAGCTCGATGTTACTTGCTGTGACATGGAAGCCGCAGTTCTTGGTATGTGTCACACAGGCGAGGCCACTTTTCATTGACATTATTCCTTCACTAGCACGCAACGCGCTGCTTTTTACGCTCTTGGCGGATGACGGTGCTGAGAACAGGCTTTCTCGCATCTGGAACATTTTTTATCATATGATGCTTGACAAGGATTCACTCTCGTTGCTCATCGAACAGTGTCGTAAACTCGTGCCACTTGCGCAAGACATGGAAACCTGGAAACAGGGGCCATATGCTCATATCGTCGCTATGTGCGATGATGCCACCCTTTTTGACATCCAGCGATTCTGGAAGCTGTGGCTTGGGACTGCCGAATTCAACGTACAGCAGACTAAACGCTTCACAAAGAACTTCCAAGACGGACTCAAGAATGTTCGTGCGGGAAAGCAAGAGTATTTCGTTATTACGTCAATGCGTTCAGCTGGGCCTCTCGCTCCAGTTGCAATGAAAGCCGCTACAGACCAGTTCCAGCGCTTTTGGACATCTGGAGTCACGGATGATGGCATTCAAGCTGCAAAGCCTGCCAAGAATGTGAACCCCACCTTTGCATTCTCTGCGTCAGGAGACAAGGTTGCTGTCCACTATGGCACAGATCCTATCTTGGGTTTTCATCTTGAGGAAACTCTCGCCTCCTCGGGTTGTGCTCTCTCCGATGAGAGTGCCGCTATAGTCTCCAAAATGGTGCAGGCTGCGCGTCATCAATTCAATGCTTGGTGCATAGCAGTTATAGGACGCATCCAGCACACGAGTGCCTCGTCAGCATCCCTTGTTGTACGGATGTATGCTGGAGAAGCACTTGCGTTCTGTCAGGCGCTCCATTCCGTAGGCATTAGCCCTCAGCCGCACACTCCGTCGTTTGTTGCGCCATGGAAGCGATCGGTTGTGCGACTTGATAACACAGCATATGGGTTACATGCTTTATCCCCAGCCCCGACCTCGTTCAATGTAATCGAGACGTCCAATCTGCTTGATCATCTTGGATTGCAAAACCTACTCATTGTCACTGTTCCTCTTCTTCGTAACTCGCCCTCGTCGACGCTGTATACCGAAGCTTTGCTCACTATAGGAGGGTCAGCTACGAAGGGTCTCTTGACGCACATGTGTGGCGACCCGGCTACCATCTCACTCCTCCTAGGAGTAGTTCCCTCCACCTATATCTCCCGTTTTACGACACGTTCCAACATGTCTGACACTCTTATGGGTGATATGCCTGGTGGTCTTAAAACCCAGTATCATGAACGCCTTGCTTGGAAATCTGTCGATCACGGAAACGCAGCGGAACCTTTATGGAAAGAGTCCATTCGATTCGCACCAGAACAACTAGCCAAAACACTGTTCGAAATTTACCTGCAGATGTTTTCGGATGAGAACCTTTCAAAGCGGCTGGATATGACGCATCTTCGTGAGGATGAGATGATTCATAAGATCCAATCCTCGGGGTTACTTCATCACACACGTCGCAGCTTTGCGCTATTGCTCGCACACGTCCAAAAGAGAGCCAAGTGTGACTGGAACAAAGTCATCCGCATTTTAGAAGGATTAGTAATGGAGGATCGAACGCTCATCACTGGGTCGAATTTTTATCAAGAGCTGGTTTGCCAGTTGCATCTTGCTGGCTTCATTCTCCCCTGGCTGTCTCCTGCGAACGTGCGGGACTACCGTGCACAAGAAGATCCTCCCATTTTCCGAGATTGGAACATGGTTCCTCAAGTTGTCACCGTGACCCTTGTAGTCCCACGCCACGCCATTGCCAATGTGCAGTCTGAACTCTCAGCAGTTGGCACGCCCATTTTGCAATGTGAATTATTATCTGGAGTCATGCACAATGCCTTTGCATGTATTTCAGCATCTTTCGGTGAACTAGCAATATCCGGTCGAGGCGAGAACAAGAGTGCAGTAATTACGGAGGATAGCGCAGGGACACATGGTACATCCCCGATGGTTGTTTCTTTCCCCGTTCTAGCGCCTATTCTTATCCTCACCTCCGGTGGGACCGTTGGGCTCGCCGTCCGCTCGACGCTGTCGACTACGTCACTGGTCACAAAATTGGGGCTGGGAATGGGCATATTCAAGGCCCTGCTGACCGATGAACGATATGTTCACGTCCTTGCCAAAGCTCCAACAACCAATAATAGTACAGCCGACGTTGCGGCCTCACCCATTACCCATGGGAGGTCTGATGGTGCGGCTGAGCACTATCCAATCCATGTGGAGATGGATGACTCTAATACGCGAGTCCAGTCACTCACCTCGCATATCGACATCACAGATGCTGCAGAGCAAGCTTCGCTTGTTGGAGGATGCACCATTCGCACTACGCAGTTGTCGGCAAACCAGGTCATCCTGCACATCGAGAAACATCAGCGGATTGTTGCTTTTCCCCTTCCAGTGGATGCAGTGAATGCCAAACTCCGTGTTGCACGGAAATCAAAGTACGTCGAGGTCAGTGTCAGTGCTTCGTTGCTGGTGTCAGATTTTTGACATCACAACAGATAGTAGCACCAATGACGTTGACATTAGATGTCAAAGGAGAGCGCGATATCACCAGGTATTTCAGAATGACAATTGATAGGGGCATTCCGACACTCTGGAATGTCCACTATTTGAATTTGGATCGATGTCCCTCGTTCAAGCTCTCCAAGGATCCCAAGGCGTTCAATTGGCTTGTTCCGTATGTGTCGCACATGTTTTCGTATCGGGAGCGCGTGGCACGTGAAAGTCAAGAAGTCGTTCCAGGAGTCGCACATGACACCTTTTTGAACGTAAAAGACTCTCTTCATACCTTCTTCTATTCCGCTACTGGAATAGGGACAGGTCGAACCTACGCGGAAATTGCTTTAATGAATCCTGCCACGAATGACGTACACGCCATCATCCTCGTCACTGATTTGCGGCTCGATCTTGCGTCTCATAATATTGTAGCTGATTCGTGGGTCATACCAGGGTCGGACGACATTCAAGCCAGGCTAAGGGGCAAGCTGAACATCATGCTCTCTATCAAGACGGATGCAGACGAGTCCGAGGCATGGAGATATCTGCTCCCACTATTCATTGAACGATGTCGCACGTGGGAGCACAAGTCGAACTGCGAGTATCTCGCCCAGAACTCTGCTCCACTCTATCCAGGTGCAGGGTCCGATCCGAACAAGGTGCCATACTGTTCATGTGGCATAGGCGTAGGGACAGAGATGCTGCGGAGACGCTATGGTGATGCTGTGGCTACGTATGCAACAAGGGCGGCGATCAGTCCACTATTCTCCGTGCCGTATTTGGAGAATGTCGGGATAAAGGATGATTCGGGGCCCTCAGCAGGGGCATCTACCCAGGCTGGGTGTAGGGCATGCGGTAAGAAGGGTAAACCGTTGTCTGTGTGCAGCAAGTGCATGAAGGTGAAGTATTGTTCCAGGGAGTGTCAAGTGCAGGACTGGAAGAGGCACAAGAAAGATTGTACTTTGCGCTGCCAATCTGGGGATACGTCGGTCAGCTCGCGAAATGTATAGTATTCAACCTGTCAAGCACCCACATTCAAGGTCGATGAAAGAGTAACTTGACTTTCGTGTTTTCAGAATCCAGTGATCAGCGCACTGAAAAGGTATATATCTAGTTCGTTAGTAAACATCATCACAATCTACGACACAAGTAAATCAGAATGATGTGATACTGACTGTCTGACGTTGGGTCGCAAGCTGATCGTGATGGGCCTGCCAGATCTCAGTGAAAAAAAACGAAACTTCAAACCACAAACCATAAAGCTCAAGCGCCCAACGCACGCGTACTAGTAGGCTACGGCCCGTAATTGCACACCATACGACGACCAGCAATAGGATGCTAAAAGAACGCTTCCTGTCCAGACTCCAGAATCCCCAACCGGTATTTTCTAGGCGCATCTTCAACAATCCTAACCGAACACGCGCGAGGCTCGCGTGTTATTACAACGCATTGTGTGGCTCAATTTCTGCCGGGGTGGTTCCATTGTTCAAACGTTCACCATCCATCACCAGCTTGCTACGAGTCGGATCTCGCGCATTTCGTCAATCAAAAAGCTCAAGATGTCGCATGTATTGTACTGGCCAGGTCGAACATTTTTCTATCCACTGGGCAATACATCCGCTGTCCGTCTGACTGAAAATTTACCCCCCGAGCACAACGCCGATGTGTTACTCCTTGGTTGTGGTGATGCCAGGCATATCTTACACACTGTGTATGCTGATACCACGCGTTCTGCAACTGGTAAGCAAATTTGATTGCGTGCGTCCTTCAGGTGCTAAACTCAGTAGGGCCTCGTAAGCTCGATGTTACTTGCTGTGACATGGAAGCCGCAGTTCTTGGTATGTGTCACACAGGCGAGGCCACTTTTCATTGACATTATTCCTTCACTAGCACGCAACGCGCTGCTTTTTACGCTCTTGGCGGATGACGGTGCTGAGAACAGGCTGTCTAGCATCTGGAACATTTTCTATCACATGATGCTCGACAAGGATTCGCTCTCATTGCTCATCGAACAGTGTCGTAAACTCGTGCCACTCGCGCAAGACATGGAAACCTGGAAACAGGGGCCATATGCTCATATCGTTGCTATGTGCGATGACGCCACCCTTTTTGACGTCCAGCGCTTCTGGAAGCTGTGGCTTGGGACTGCCGACTTCAATGCACAGCAGACTAAACGCTTTACAAAGAACTTCCAAGATGGACTCAAGAATGTTCGTGCACACATTGAAGACCATTTCATCATGACGTCGATGCGTTCAGCTGGGCCTCTTGCTGCAGTTACGCTGAAAGCCGCTACAGACCAGTTCAAGTGCTTTTGGACATCTGGAGTCACGGATGATGGCATTCAAGCTGCAAAGCCTGCCACTAATGTGAACCCCACCTTTGCATTTTCTGCGTCGGGAGACAAGGTTGCTGTCCACTATGGCACAGATCCTATCTTGGGTTTTCATCTTGCAGAAACTCTTGCCTCCTCGGGTTGTGTTCCCTCCGATGAGAGTGCCGCTATAGTCTTCAAGATGGTGCAGGCTGCGCGGCAGCAATTCAATGCTTGGTGCAAAGCTGTCATAGGACGCATCCAGCACACGAGTGCCTCGTCAGCATCCCTTGTTGTACGGATGTATGCTGGAGAAGCACTTGCGTTCTGTCAGGCGCTCCATTCCATAGGCATTAGCCCTCAGCCGCATACTCCGACCTTCGTTGCGCCATGGAAGCGATCGGTTGTGCGACTTGATAACACAGCATATGGGTTACATGCTTTGTCCCCAGCCCCGACCTCGTTCAATGTAATCGAGACGTCCAATCTGCTTGATCATCTTGGATTGCAAAACCTACTCATTGTCACTGTTCCCCTTCTTCGTAACTTACCCTCGTCGACGCTGTATACCGAAGCTTTGCTCTCGCTAGGAGAGTCAGCTACGAAGGGCATCCTGACGCACATGTGTGGCGATCCGTCGACAATCTCACTCCTACTAGGAGTCATTCCTTCCGGCTATGTCTCTCGTTTTACGACACGCTCCAACATGGCTGATACCCTCATGCTTGAGATTTTGGATGTCACCAAAGCGCAATATCATGAACGCCTCGCTTGGAAACTTATCGACCCTGAATACACAGCAGAACATTCATGGAAAAGGCCCATTCGATTTGCACCGGAACAACTCGCGAAAACATTGTTCGAAATATACCTGCAGATGTTCTCCGATGAGAACATTTCACAATTGTTGGCTATGTCTCATCTCTCTACGGCAGAGAAACATCGCAGGGTCCAATCCTCCGGGCTTCTTCATCATACGCGTCGTAGCTTTGCGCTATTTCTCGCACACATCCAAAGGAGAGCCCGGTGTGACTGGGAAAAAGTCATATACATCCTAGAAGGGTTGGTGCTTGGTGATCAAACGCTCATCACGGGGTCGAACTTTTATCAAGAGCTGGTTTGCCAACTGCACCTTGCTGGCTTCACTCTTCCATGGCTGTCACCCACGAAAGTGCGAGAACTTCGTGCACAAGAGAACCCTCCCATTTTCCGAGATTGGAACACGGTTCCTCAAGTTGTCACCGTGACCCTTGTAGTTCCTCGCCATGTTATCGCCAAGGTGCGGTCTGAACTTGCAGACGCCGTAACACCCATTTTGCAATGTGAAATACGAACTGCGTTTGGCCACAATGCCTTTGCATGTACCTCAGCGTCTTTCGGGAAGCTCGAAATATCTGGTCGAGGCGAGAACAAGACCGCAGTATTTATGGAGGATAATGCAGGAGCACATGGTACATCCCCTGTGGTGCTTTCCTTCCCTGTTCTGGCAACTACCCTCATCCACACCTCTGGTGGGACTGTTGGACTAGCCGTCCGCTCCTCTATGTCTTCTATGCCATTGGTCAAAAAATTGGGGCTGGAAATGGGTATATTCAAGGCTCTACTGACGGATGAAAGATATGTCCACGTCCTCGCCAAAGCTCCCACTACCAGCGACGCTGCAGCCGATGCCACGATGCCTCCCGCTCCACTTGCCAACGACGCGATTGAGCATCATCCGATCCATGTGGAGATGGATGCATCTAATACGCGAGTCCTGTCGCTCACCGCGCATGTCAGTATCACCGATGCCGAGGAACAGGTCTCGTTTGTTGGAGGGTGTGCCGTCCGAACCACGCAGTTGTCCGCCAACCAGCTCACCCTGAATGTCGAAAAATATCAGCATACTGTCGCCTTCCCCCTTCCTGTAGATGCATTGACTGCCAAGATCCGTCTTGCACGAAAATCGAAGTATGTCGAGGTCAGTGTCAGAACTTCGTTGATAGAATGCCGGGTTTCAAACATCACAACAGATAGTAGCACCGATGACATTTACATTGGATGTCAAAGGAGAGCGCGATATCACCAAGAATTTCAGGATGACAATCGATAACGGCATTCCGATGCTCTGGGACATCCACTACTTGAATTTGGATCGATGTCCCCCGTTCAAGCTCTCCAAGGATCCAAAGGCATTTAATTGGTTCATTCCGCATGTATCGTACATGTTTTCACACCGGGAGCGCGTGACACGTCACAATCGGAAAGTCGTTCCAGGAGTCACACATGACACCTTTTTGAACGTAAAAGACTCTCTTCATACCCTCTTCTATTCTGCTACTGGACTAGGGACCGGCCAGACCCACGCGGAATTTGCCTTATGGAATACTACCACGGAAGACATATACGCCATCATTCTTGTCACTGATTTGCGACTCGATCTTGCGTCTCATACTATCGTAGCTGATTCATGGGTCATACCAGGGTCGGACGACATTCATGACAGGCTAGTGGATGAGCTGAGCACCATGCTTTCTATCAAGACGGATGCAGACGAGTCCGAGGCATGGAGGTATCTGCTCCCGCTATTCATTGAACGATGTCGCATGTGGGAGCACAAGTCGAACTGCGAGTACCTCGCCCAGAACTCTGCTCCACTCTATCCAGGTGCAGCGGGTGACCCGAACAAGGTGCCATACTGTTCGTGTGGCATGGGCGTAGGGACAGAGGTGCTGCGGAGACGCTATGGTGATGGTGCGGCTAAGTATGCAACAAGGGCGGCGATCAGTCCACTGTTCTTCGTGCCGTATTTGGAAAAGGTTGGGACGACGGATGGTTCGGAATCGGAGCCTTCAATGAAGGCACCTACCCAAGTTGGATGTCGGGCGTGTGGAAAGGAGGGCAAAGCGTTGTCTGTGTGTAGTAGGTGCAAGAACGCGAAGTATTGTTCCAAGGAGTGTCAAGTGCAGGACTGGAAGAGACACAAGAAAGACTGTACATAGGCAGCTCGACATCTCTAGTCCCGTCACTTACCCACACTTACATGCACAAATCTCTTTGTAATGTTGTCCTTGACAATCTTCGATCCTTGCATTGGATGATCAATAACTTGACTTCAACGTGCTTCTACATTCCACAATGATTGATGCAGTGAAGGAGGGTTACTATCACATAACTGCTTGAAAATTTATATCTAGTTTGTTACAACAGACAGATGCTACGACACTGACTATCCGACCACACGACGATCCTGACTTGCCGAAAGTCAGTCGAAAAATAACGAATCTACAAATCATACACGACTCGCGCTCCAACCCACGCGTACGGGTAATTGCGCTGGTAAAAGTTGCGCACCGTACGACGACCAGCAAGCCTAGGGATGGTGGCGTATGAAGCACCAAGCTAAAAAAACAAAGACGTTCCAATCCTCTCACAGCAACATAATAAGCATCGTCACTCACAACAACATAATGTTTTTCATCGAAGAAGTCCGTCGAATACCTGAGAACACAACAATTCATTAACCATTTTTGCAGCTTCTCGTGGAGTGTAACCTACCCTGGGAAGTGCTTTGTCGGGAAAAGACCTTCGTGATTGTGGAATGGGGTAGAAGTCCACTCCCAAACGCCGCCGTTCGAACCACGACAACCGAGCTCCTCAAGACCAGCGGTAGCACTGTGGTAACCTTGAAAAGAAATACACTTAGATTTGCTGAGACAACTTACGGCACAGGATGCCAGTTGCGAAAGCCAACGTTGGCACCACCACTATGACCCACTTCATACATGTTGAAGAAGAGGCGCAGTTCTGTTTCGGTAGGGAGACGGCCACCCCGAGATATTGCATACGCTGACAGTGCATCGTAGGAAGTGAGCACAGGCCAGTGTTGTGCTATCGCCATTGGCACTGGTCCATACACAGTCCGTACCTGAAAATAAGATCAGTCATTGCTCAAGGTGATTGTGAGCCGATGACTGATGACTGACTTGGATTCCTTCGTCAGTTTCCACCCAGCTAGCGGGCAGTCCCACATGTTTGTTGCTCTTATAAAAGGAAATGAAATCTGCGTTGGTAACTGGTCGCCACTCCATCTTGACCGGTTTCACTTCGACCACACGCGCTGGGCTCTCGTTGTCCCATCCAAACGCATGACCGCCAACGGCTCCTGCGATGCCTGGGGTGAAATCATCCCCTTCACAATCATTATGTCCCATGGTCACCGTTGCGGGACCAAGGGTAACGGTTGGGGTAGTAGGGGAGAGGCCAGCGTTCCATTGCTCCGCAAGTGCCTGCCAAGGAGGAATAGTAAACCCAGGGGGAGGGAGCGTGCCGGTTCCAGCCCTTTGAATGAGCATATACAGCAGCGTCTGATCGGGACATCAGCCTCTGAAAGGTTGTCGCATAGGCAGTGTTACTGACCTCGACATGCCAACTTTCGTGTTCATGGGTCAGGACCAACATACGTGCAATGTGGCGGTTGAGTGTTCGTTTGCCCGACTGCAAGTCGCCATAGAGCTTCAAAAGTCGAGCTCGAACTCGATCGCGAAAGACGAGGATCGAGCTAAGTATTGGCCAGTCTTCGTCTTTCTCTGGTACCTCAGAGTGCCTCTGCAGTGTCAAGTCAGAGGCGTCCACAAGGACGGAAAGGAAAACGTACATGGCAATGATCAGGGTCATCAACATGGGGATCGATACCCCGCTGAGAAAAGTTAATATGACATCAATGAAAGGGCGAAGCTATTTACCTCAAAGATAAGCGTGAAGTTCTTTGGCTCAGTATTGGGTTCTTTCAAAGCCGCTGACATCAGCATATCCAAGAATCTAGGAGTGTGGAAATCAGCGTAATGTTTTGGCAAGAAGGACCTGGACGTACGTGGGGATATGCCCAATATAAAAGAGACACTTATGCCTCAGGTCGATAGGTTTCTCGTGTAACATCTCCTTCGGAATCATGTCAAGAGTGACAAGATCCCAGGCAGCCCATAGGTTGTGCCACTCGTCGATAGTGGGCACGCCGAAAGGTGAGTAGGAAGAAGTGGGCGGGAGGAGAGGAGGAAAAGAAACTTGTGGATATTCGAGACAATGCAGTGTGAGGTCACCATTCGCTGAGCGGACAGAGTAAATGGAGCGAAGACCATTGTCCGAAAAAGTGTCTAATGCTTGTTCAGCCGTCAACTGTGAAACAAGTTCAAGAATGGTGTCGGATCATGTAACGAGAACCGAACTACTGCTTACTGGCTTAGATTTGCCATCGTGCAAAGAGACAAAGTCATCCAGTGACAACGCGTCGACTTCACAAATTCCTTGGGAGTCGGGTAATCAACAACGCATAGCAAGGGATTTGGAACAAGTTACCTGTAGGAACTGTGACGAAGCGTGTACACCCAGTTTGAACCGCGAGTATCGCATCCCGAAGTGAAATGAGTAATGGTTGCAACAGTGCTCTAGCATCTGGAATATTGGGTTTATGCTGAATAGATAGGAGAATCTTGCTGTCAGAGCCCTTGGCGAGGGTCGACACAAAGGACTTCAGATGGGGACCGTCAATGAGACTCGGCGCAAGGAGGAAGAAAGTAGGTTGGAATTCAGACAGCGGGGTACTAGGAGTAGTTGAATTCGATCGAACACAGCTGGAAGAGCGAGAACTCGCACTTGAGTGGGAAGACATTGGAGTAGCGGATCTCATAAAGCCTGAGGATGACAGGGAGAATGCACGAAATTTTATATGGGGACTGGTACAACAAACAAAAGACAGGAACAAACAAAACCGAGTTACCGTCATGACCACACAGGCGTCCCACTGTTCGACAACCAAGAACGGAGATAAGTGTCATTGATGTTCCAACTGATTCACATCCGCCCACCACACAAACAGCAGCGCAAGTTCACGAGCCTGTGCACATGATACACAGGCTCGTGAAGTCACAATTGCGGTTCGTGTACTGGCGCACCGATGAGGGTGGTGTCGTAGATACTCGGAACCGGTCCGAAATAGAACGAAACGAAGTAGGGCTCCAAATGCCATTTGAACGGGGAACGACTTTCTTGGCGATTGAATTCTGCTCGAATGGAGCTAGGGCGTCAAGGTCCGATAGCATCCACGTAAATGCATAGCATGGGCAGCATCAATAACGAGGTGTTGCCAGTAAGGGTATGAATGCTTTGCCCCATCTAAGTACCTTTTCCCATGCCAAGGTCATAAGCGTGCGACGCGTCGAATACTGGGAATTTCTAGTCGGGAAGACAAGCCGATGGGTATGAGCCGAAGAGGTTGAGACGTGATAGGCGTAAGAGGGAAGTGATGCATTGCTTGTATCTTGGCCTCTTGGTGGCTGCCTGCACAAATCAGCACAAAAAAGTAGACCTACCGCCATAACTGTAGTGCCTATTAGGGGGTCAACAGAAAAGAAGACTTGCGTGCGAAGACGATCACGGGTGCCGCCAACAATGTAAGTCCAATTGATGTCAAGCATTTGCGTGGTCGACGATGACATCCCGTGGATGGAGTAGAAAGAGGAATACAACTTGTTCACTCCGATTCTTATATTGCGTCTCAAGTGGCGTGCTACGGCCAAGGATGGCGTGCGATGGCGTGCTTGATTCGCACCACGTGACCTAATATCAGACGCGTTTACACCACGTGATGGTCCGTCGCGAAAAAACATTACTGTAAATTAAATAATAATTCTGGAGGCCAAAAATTAAATTGAGTGTACTGTGCCACATCATTCCAACCGTGGAGTCCTTTGTCTGCAGGGTATAAAGAACACTGATGATGGTGAGGGACCATACCTCTTGACTACTTACTACTCCTCAACTATGTCCAGTACAGCTATTGACGCTGAGTGCTCGTACCCCCTTCCATTGCTACCTACCCTTGCATTCGACATCAATGCAGCAGAGTGTGTCCAATTGCTCCCCCAAAACTGTACATATAAATACTAAAGCACGAAAAGTTCCAGGGAGGCGTTGCCCTGCTTGATGGCTTTTATGAAAGTAAGTGCACTGTCATTTGGTGATGATCCAGTCTGATCTTTCCTGATCGTAGAATGCTTTCATACGAGCACTCAATCATCTATATGCAACATCGCTTCAACTTCCACCACACGATTCCAGAATACAGCATTTCGTACACTACACAAGATCTGCAATAGAGCTTTTGCGGGTCCACATGGAAGGTATGGGGTAGTGTCTGTGCATTCTGGGTCACCTATCTGACAATTTCAGGCGACCGTTTATTCTTTACCACCTGTAGTGAAGGACAATCACTGGTGGAGGTCCTAGGGCCTAATTGTTACCCCGATGCCGATCGTGTTATTGAAGCACTCACTACTCTTGGAGATACTCTCGCCAAATGGATGAAGGTATACTAATAGATGGATGGACATTTGCCACTGTCGTACCTAACACCATCACATACAGTATCCAAACTCGTACTCAGCTGACGTGTTGCGAGAGCATCTGTCTTTCACTCACATTATGGTAGCCTGCATGCATGCTCAGGTGGGTCATTGCTACCTAGTAACTGACCTTTATCATGACATCAATAACGCACCCCAGATCAATTACCTCTCATTTGACCGCCTATCTGCGGCAATTTCGGATGCAGATCTTCGCCAAAGGATACATAGTGCGGTGTTCAAAGCACCGTTATGCTTACATCTTAATTTGCTCTGTAGCTAATGTCGAATGGTTTGCTTCAAACAGTGACATTTCTTTCCTACTGCCGTGCGCTCTTTTGGTATATCCTGATATTAAGGCACTTACGATCATTTCCAATAGATTCGTGATATCACACCACGACCCCAGTACGTCGTCTTACTGGCCACCAATCCGCAACGAAGGGATCGAGGCCCTTCCAGCCCTTTTGAAGGCACACGAAGAGTACGTATTTCGTGTTTCAGGGGCTGCCCATCATTATCTGACACCTTTCTTTCAGCTGTTGGCAGTTTGCGCCATTTGATCCACTGACTAAGCTCCCCATGATTGTTCATTGATACTGCGCGATAGACCAGGATAATAATCATTTGCATTCCTACACTTGTGAAGTCGAATGGTGGATTCGGTCCAATTGCAAACTCCCGGCGCTGCTGCTCGTTCAATTTCTGCATTGATTGATGTGGCACGAAAGATCCACGCTCATCAAAATCTCGAACTAGTCTGATTTTGAATGCCTTACATCTGAGTAATACTGTGCTGCCCCACCACCTTACTCTATCGAATTTTTTGCTAAATGGAACGCAAGATTTCTGCCAATAGGCGGCATTTGGAGTAATATGCCTTTCTTGCATGCCAGCACGTAGCCCTATAGGTGTATCCATACTTTGATAACACTCACGTACTTACTGGGGCTGATCCAATCATCAGATGATAAGATCTTGCTAAGCCAGCAATTGATGACACCCGCCCACCTCACTCATTGAGTATTTCCCCACCTATCATCTGATTGGTATGGACATCGAACGGTGAGTCAAAGGGCAGATCGTCTGAGGTCCTTACCTGACTTCTACAGGTTTCGGCGCGCAGGTTACCAGGCCATAGATCAAATATGTGAATACTATTCCACTCTCCACGAGAGACCAGTAGCTTCTCAAGTTGAGCCGGGGTATCTCAGGAGGGCTCTTCCAAGTGGGTCGGGATGCTTCTTTTGGTGCATTCTAATTCATACCCTCCTTATAGCGGAAGCACCTGACGTGGGCCAAGATATTGGTTTGATTGTACAGGACTATCACAAATATATTATGCCTGGTACGCATGATCGTGGTTTCCCTACTATGTCGAGATAGTCAATGACTTTACGCGAGAGGCCTCGTGCATTGGCAGCATCCATCATTCTTTGCGTATTTTCCTGCTGGAAGTAATTTCGGGGCCATCCTTGGTGATCTGTACGCCAGCAGTGTCCCTAATCCCGGCTTCAATGTAATGTCTTCCCAATCGATTCTGTTTCTCGTGCTTGATGTCTCTGTTTTCTTTCAGTGGTCTGCTAGCCCAGCATGTACGGAGCTAGAGGCAGTTGTTATGGACTGGGCGGCGAAGATGTTTGGTTTGGACCAAATCTTTTATAACACCTCAAAAATCGGAGGAGGAGTCATCCAGGTGAATCCATTTCTTTTTTTTTGCCTGATGTGAGCTGAGGTATGTTGTACAAGACCACTGCGTCAGACTCTGCTCTTGTTGCTACTGTTGCGGCGAGGTCTCGTTACATGCAACAAAACCCAGACATTCCCACAGAGAAACTCTTGATATACACCACGACGCAGACTCACTCTTTGGGGAAAAAAACTGGTGTAGTGCTTGGTTTGAAAGTTCGGGTTTTGGGTGCAGCTTCTGAAGATAATTTTGCTCTTCGAGGATGTACACTCCACCAGGCACTCGAGGAGGACAAAGGTGCTGGCCTACATCCATTTATTTTGAGTACGATATGTCAGCAAGGCAACTTCAATGTACCCTTAACCTTGGTTTTGCAGTTGGAACTGTCGGGACGACCTCCTCCGGTGCCATTGATCGCCTCGATGAACTAGGGCCGATCCGTACGTCCATCAGTCTGTGACATGCAGAATGCTTACACAAACCACTCCAGTTGCAACTCACCCCTCGATATGGCTACACGTCGACGCTGCATGGGCAGGAATGGCAATGGCGTGCCCTGAATATCGTGGATTATGTCTCCTCGAAAGCATCAACAAATATGGCGATTCGTTCTGCACGAATTTCCACAAAGTGCGATCATATTTTCGGCTATGTACCAATCAAAATTATGGAAACTGGGCCACAGTGGGGACTCGTTAATTTTGACTGTTCTGGATTCTGGGTTAGAGACCGAAGGAATTTGACGAATGCCCTGGATATTACACCGGAGTATTTACGCACAGAACATGGGGACGCTGGTACGTTGCTTTCCATCTCCTGTGGCCCTTGATTTGATAAATGCCCGGAGGTACCGTGCAGGACTACCGAAACTGGCAGCTTGGACTTGGACGGAAATTCAGATCACTGAAATTGTGGTTCATGATGCGATCATACGGGGTCGAAGGCTTTCAGCGACATATTCGGCAGGTGAGGAGATACTCATTACAATGAGATGTTCTTCCCCATTAGCGATTCCACACAGACCATCAAGCACAGCAACTTGTTCGTTTCGCTTATTCATGGATCCACTGACTTTGCGCTAGTCACACCACCTAGCCTTGCACTGAGTGTCTTCCGACTGGAACCCCCATTTGCGAAATCCCTTCCTCTTGCGAGGTTGAATGAACTCAACAAGATATTTTATGGACGGATATCAGCGAGGAGCGATATCGCGCTCACTCAGACAGATTTGAATGGGATATTTTGCATCCGGATGGCAGTTGGTGCGGAGCGAACATCAGAGGACCACATTCGGTGTGCGTACGATATTTTGTGCCAAGAAGCCAAGATCGCTTTGGAAGAGTGGGAAGAAAGGAGCAGGGCCCGGACAAAAGTTCTGAGTGAGCTGTGAATCGCGCTCCGATGTCGTACAGTCGTAGCTTTAGAAAGTCGGTTGCTCCCCAATATAAAGTCGATCCAACATGGGCGATCATAGTTGGAGTACTGATGACCTGTAACCAAATGACGTGTGACACCGTGTCACGTGTATGTGACGTAACGCGTGAGTCACGCCCACACATACCACACATCATGCATCATGGTCATCAACACCGACGATGACAACAACGGGACCAACGCAAAAGCTTCTCCGTGAGCAACGGTTCTTTCAGCCAAATCACACTAAAATTCTGTTCTAGTTCGCGTATTGTACACTATCAATGGCTCATTGCAATACATCCTCGCCAAGACCCAAGAACCAGTGCCAGTAATACAGTGTCCCCAGGACCAAAACGAGGGAGAGCAGCCCCAAACACGTTATGCCCGGGTACTCCTCAAGAGCTGTCTTACAACAGTATGCAACTCGAGGTACGTTGCCCTTTTTGTGATACTCGGATAAATACCTAAGATACTTTGGCTTTGCCAGTCCTGAGCTTTTGCAGGATTCTTCACGAGATTTCTCGCTCTACGTCCTGGATCCACTGGAAACCCAGCCCGTACCCTCTACTGTTGCTGCAAATGGATCCTCATTACGTGGAGTAGCTGTGGCTCTTGGACTCATGTCATGGGCTCTTGAATCGACAGAATCTGCAGCTGTCTACGTTACAGGAACTGTTCTCCCTAGTTTCACAGCACTCGAAGTAGTATTTTCTTTACGAGAGGTGCGTTGTAAGCCAATTATAGGCTAGAAAATCGGTGATGACATGTTATACTGACCGTTTGTACTATTTCAATGTCAACAGACTAAGCGCGTGCAGCGAGTCGTACCAGTCGATTCCTTACAATCATGGGGGCAGATTCCGACAGCAATGTCCTCCTTTGTGAACTACGTCCCTGCGCCATTCGTCACCCCATCTACATCTGTTCCTCAGGTAGTGCAACAACAACCGCAGACTCTCACAAAGTCCGCCGATTTCCCAGAATTGTATATTGGTCCACCTCGACGTGGACGTGGACGCCCTGAGGGCTCTACATCTTCTAAATCGCGGACCAAGTCGAAACGAGAAGCTAGTTCATGTTCTGGGCGACCCGACGTACCAACACCAGTTAGCCATGAGACAACAGCAGAGGCGTATGTGAAAGGTAAAGAACAGACGAAACCACGATATTCGCGGCCACAACCTCAGCCAACAAGGCCCCCTTTCATCTGCGCGCCGTTAACGCGTCACCAACCTGCACCATATACCCATCATGATGCGTACACTATCGCTCATCAAACTCAGCCTCAAACTCAGCCCTCAGTTCAACCAGAACCCCTTCCGCAACCACAATATCAGAACTCTGGACAGAACCCCCTCTTAACACTTCTTTCAGCAATCACCTCCGCCAATGCGGCAGCAGCCTCAACTGCTGTCTCACCAGCCCATAATACAGCACTGCTAACGGCGCTAGCACAACTTCTCACTGCCAACCCACAGCTCTTGCAATCTATACCATCTGCATGCGAACCCCGTAGCAGTGACGCTCCTAAGCAGCAAGACTGCATCGACGTAATGGACGACGGAGACTCTGACATCATCATACTTGATTCTTCTACCGTAGACACCGCGGCCTTTCACAAACAAGGTACCAGTTCTACGACTGCATCATGTTCTAGTGCTCAAGGGTTAGAGACGTCGACTCCTTCAAACACGCAGCACACTAGCCCGTCACCAATGCCTGCCAGCACGCCTTCATCATCTCAAGAGATACCTCCACCCTCCCCGTCGCGTCCTTCTGAAATTACTCCGACTCATTCTCCCACACATGAACCTCAGACACCAACACCCAAGCGGGTTCCCTCCAAACGGTACGAAGAAAAATGTTTGCCTTACAACACAGGATATGTACCAACGTCACCCTCTCCGACCAAGCGCTCGCGTAGCGACTATAATCGTGTCCAAATCCCGTCTGTCTCAGCTGGGCGGGAATTCTCTGGTTCCACGCCGGGGACTGGCCCTGTGAGCCACAAACGCACTGATTCATGTCCGTCTGAGCGACTTCCTTCGATGATGAGCACAATACGCAAACCGTTTACTTCATCTCCATCTTCGGTAACACCGCGGGAAACAGTCGAAACGACAGTCCTGCGTAAACGTACCCTTGGAGAATTCATGGCTGAGTATGAGGCTCGCTGGCAAGATGGGTCAAAAAGACGAGCGAGCTCGAGGAGGAATACAGGTAGGCAACACAGAGCAGTTCTTAACATCTGTGATCTACCATGTTACTTCCTCACTTTCCTACTATGAATTCTTGTGCCCTTTCTTAGCTTAGTGGGTTGTGGATGAATTGTCACTGACTTATGTTCCAATTTGCTTGCTCCTTCTGTAGAATCCGATGGCTCGCAGAACTCACAAACTCACACATCACCTTCCATCGGTCAAAATGCCATGACCGCAAAGGGGAACCTGACATCCCCAATCCGCGGCCCGTTGCTCCAGAACGCGCACGAGGTGCCTTCTGCGATTCGCAGGCCATATTCCGCTTCTTCACCATCAGCACTGTCGACCGTTTCCCTGCCCCCCCTTCCTGCAAGCAATCTCGAAGTGACAACAAAAGCTGGGAAACCACCGATTCAAAGGCCAAAAACTGTTACGGCCACTGAAAACCCACTGAAGAAATTTGTCCTTCCCGCGTGGGCGCGTACAAATACTGCGACAATTCCCCGTCTATCAGAGGAAGCACTAGTGCGACAACAGGCAGTAGAGGCAAGGAAAACAAAAGAAGTTGAGCAGCGCAAGCGGGAGGCTCGACAAAGGAGGCGAAAACCAAGGGTGCCAACTGTTACAACTTTTAATAGAGAAGAGGCACAGTCTGGGGAGTCATCTGATGACAGCGATGGTTCGCATCATTCTGTAGGACAAGTGCATGGCTACCCCAATCGGCTCAGTGTGACTGCAAGAGAAGCAGATGTACCTTCCCTTCCGGTCTTTGCTTCTGATGTGATTGTACCCATTGCATCATCTCCACCTACAGCTCACGTCTCACTCGTACATACGCATCCTCCTGCCACACCTCCACGGAAAAGACATGCAAATGCTCACCGTACCCCAGAGAAGGTTGGGTCTAGCAAAAGGAGAAAAACCATCACCCCTCCAAGTGGTACGAATCCGCCCCAAACGCCGTCAGGCGCAGGAAACTTGTTCACCCCTGGCACTGGTGGTAGTTCGTTATTTACTCCAAGCACTCCTGCAGTGGCCACCCATTATATGCATACTCCTAGGTCACCTATCCACCACCGCAACGTCATGCGTACTCCCCGGAGGAGTATTGTGCAGGTGCCGCGGACCCCAACCCACCGGACACCACGTTCGACTTTGCGCACCCCTGGAACGGGAAGGGGTCCGTGTGGATCACTGGGGGGGTCTACTTCACGCAAACCTGTGGCTGAGTCAGGCTCCAGTTCTCCAACGTCTCACGTTCACTCTGCAAGTGCTCGGCTCACTACCAGAACATTTATTGGGCCTCCCCAAATTCCCCAAACTCCAATCAGACGGGGCGAAGCCACGACCGCAAGGACTCCAGCGCGTCCTGCACCAATTTCTATTTCGCGATCAAGAGCAATGAAACTGGGAATTATCAACTCTAAGGAGTCGAACAGGGTAAAACACCGGGTAGAATTCGCCGAAGGTATGGTGAGTCGCGAGCTGGATGAAGCGCTGGATGGACTAGACGTGACTTCGCACTCTATGGATGACGTTGGCAACGTACACGGTCCTGATGAACGTGAACGGTGTCACAATGGAGGGGGAGGAAATCATAGGCACGGAAGTATCTCGCAGGGAAGCAAGGATCCAACGAAAGATATCAACAACGAGGAAAGCGACGAAAGATGCATGCCCTCGAGTCCCTTACCACCATCTTCGCCCCTTCCTCCTACGAGTCCGTTTTCGAGCCCCATAAAGGTCATCGGCATGCAAGGGTTGGATGACCTGCTATCCGACTCGGACCCCTTTCCTGTCAAAGGCCCAGAGGATGGAGGAACGGCCGTGCCGACGACCGGTGTTGGGGAAATGACCGGACGATCCAATTCGGACAGCGCTTGGTTCACAGAGACGGATTGCGCTTGGTTCACAGACAGCGAGAGTGGGCCATGGTTCTCGGACTCTGACGCGACGTGGTTCTCAGATTCTGATGCTATCTTAGGCAGCATGTCATCCTCATTTCTGCCTTCCAATGCGTTGTCCGAACCTGAAACAGATGTAGAAATGACAGGACCACTTGACAGTGGCAATGTCCTGATCGATTCGGCTCCACTTGATGATGCTTTACGAGCCATTGGGGAGGATCCTGCTAATGCAAGTGCAGTGGGCAGTCTTCCCGATCTCGCCGAGTTCTGGGACTCCCTTGGAACCCTCTTGCGGGCCAGTGGAGAGGATTCGAATCTTATCTATCAAGAAAACGTAGATCCAGAAAAGCTCGCTCAGAAAGTACAGTCAATGCTCAATAATACTAATGGGCTGTAGAGATGTATTATGATATCTTTATTGGCATCCGATCCTGTTGTAGCAATCATGTGTAGGAGTATATCATAGACAGCAACGCAAACTATGGGTAACACGAATATTCGTGGGGTATAGTACGACACGCGGCCAGCGCGCCTGCTAGTGTTCGAACATCAGCCAGAAGCGTACACGCCCAACCCAGTAGTATAATACCATATCAATCCGACAAAAAAAAAAATCACAGTTTCATAAGTCCCTTCATCGCATTCGCAATCGCAAAACTCGATTTCGCCATGACCTGCCTGGACTCTTTCGTCACCTCTGGTAGCTGCTGCACGTCTTGTAGCGTCTTCGCGTGGTCCCTCAGATCCTTCAAGATGTCAGCACCTTGCTGTACCGAAACTGGCGGAAAGTTGTCGCTGCAAACAGCAACAATGCTTGATACGATGTTAATAATCTCAGTTAAGTTCTTGTTCAAGGTCGGTGCAGGATTGGGGCTGCGGACGCCTGAGAGAACGTTTTGTATGGCGCATACGATTAATCCTGTTTGAGCTTCAAGGTATGGCTACGCGAACATCCGCGGTCAACGAATAGTGCAGACGTAGAAGGGGCAGGCCACATACCCTTAATTCAGACCACGCGTCTTCTCCACCCTCAGTTGGCGCTGGCTGGTCGCTGGATCCATGATCACCTAGAGGTCGTTCAAACATAGGAGGGGGCGAGCTCGTATTTGAACTCGAAGGGTCGCTGAAAGTTGCATCCCTACGATCTGCCAAAAACCCCATCATCCTACCACTCAGCTCCCCATTCTTCGAACTCCCATTTGACGTCTGGCGATCGTGATTAGAGGACAACCGCAACTCATCGATCGAGCGCAGAGCGTGGGATTGTGGATATGATGGTGGTGGTGACGAGGACAAAAACTCTTGCTCAGCACGGGTCGCTTTGCGAACGAAAATCATCTTAGCGATCTCCGTCACAGTGCTGGACACGTGGCTCGCAGCAGCGTCCAGAAGGCTGACAGGCGACATGCCTGAGCTTGTCGCATGTGTCTTGGAGACAGCCACAAGGTTCGACAATGTGGCTTCTGCTCGCTCACGGAGAGTGTGTAATGCATCGATGTCTACGTCTACCCTAGTCGGTCGTGACTCATACGTTCGCACATCCTCGATGATTGTAGAGGTGGATGTGATGACAGCCTTCATTGGTATGAGAATGCGAGTGGGTGCATTTGATCTCCCTGCCGCAAGAAGGCTATCGATGGATGATATGAAAGCCGTGACATGAACATCGACCAATCCCCCATCTTGAGCCATTGGGAGCTGGTCGTCCATCCTCGGTATTTGGGTAAACAATTGAGATGTTGCTACAAAGGATCAGACACAGCACGCCCGTTAATAGGAAAACCCTCAGCCTGACCTTTGACGCTTCTTAGTTCTGTCTTAGCTTGCTCGTACCGACGCTTGTACTCCTTCAGTTGGCTATCGAGATCCCTGATAACTGCAAGGTCGGCCTCCTTCGCGGTCATGAGCTCGTCGTTACGGCGTCCGAGGTCTGTCAATTCTGTCACGAGACTGTCCATGTCGGACTGTAGTTGTTCTATCATTTCGTTGTCAACCTTTCGGGTGGTCAGTTACGGATAACCCGATCAGTAAACGATATACCTGTGCTGAACCACCCCGATTCTCCTCTTCGAGATGCTCACAACGTTCCCGGAGGATTTGCAACTCTTCTGTATCGCCCTGGATACGCATGGTCTCTCGGTCTCTCTCTCTCAATCGAAGTTCACGGACTTCATCCAGCTCTTTCTGTAGAACTCTCATCGCGGTTGCCTGTTCTTCTGCGCGCTATACCAAGATCAGAATCATTACTTGCAAGCTAAACTGATTGCTTACCCTGCGGAATCCGTCAACTTCTTCCTCGAGCAGTCGGATACGTTGTTGACTTTGGTGGAGTTCCCCTTCCCGTTGTTCTGCGTTCGCTAAATCTCGTTCAAGTGTCGTGATACGGTTCTGCATTGTTGCGATTTTGAATTCGTAATCGCGCCTCAATCGCTCGTATTCGTCACCCCCTACGCTCGTCCTCCCGCCTAACATCCGGGAGCCAAGGCCAGGGAGACCGCTAGCAGAACGGTCTGAGGTAACCGAGGCTCGTCCAAAGGACACTTTGTCAAAGTAATCCTCGCCACTCCGAACACCGTCATCATCAAGATCACCTTGCGATCTCAAACGTGCGCTCAAGCCGCTCAGCCCGACCATTGGACTATCGTTCTCCCCATCTGTGCCAGGGTCCCCATCAGCCTCCTTACCTCCCTCTTGACTACGATCACGATCGTCAATAGCCGTAATAAAGCTGTCTCTGATTTCCCTGCCAAACGGCACTTCGATATCTTCTTCTGCGATCGTGCTCTTGTTTGGGATAACCATCCCACTTGTGGCTGTGGCACTCTGTGCGTTGGTCGTCCCTGATGAGTCGCTGCGTATGCTCGCAGACGCACTCGGGCGGCGGCCGAAATCGACACTGGCGCCTACTCTAGCGCTTGCTGCGTTAGCCGCAGCGGCCATGCGCATGTCCTGAGAAGGCTTCCTGCGCGCGCTGAACACGTTGGCGGTGTCGTCACCGAGCCCAGACCTGCTGTATGCGTCGTCGCTCCGACGTCCAGCAGGGAATTCATCGTCGCTCGGTCTGTGCCTGCTGAAGTCCTCGGAGGGTTTCCTACCGAGGGATCCACTACCATATCCGCTGTCCATTGCCCGGTCTTCTGACGCACGCCCTGAGCGCAAGCTTGGGGGGAGGTTGATGGCATCGGAGCGTGGTGAGGTGTGAAAATCAGTTGACGGCACTTCGCCGTTGGTGGAAAGGGGCGAATTGCCCGATACTGGGACACCTTCTCCCTAACAATGAGGAAAGCGATGTTCCGGTCATCGAAGACTGGGCGATGTCAGTATCACCCACCTCGTCTTTGAATTCAGGGTACCTCCTGGACAGTTCGAAGAATACGTCGGACGAGAGGTCCTCAAACCGTGCAGTAGGAAGAGTAGCGAGTTTCTGCCTGGCTTGATTGCGCTTTGGATGGAAGTCGTCTCGAGCGGGTAAACATGGCACTGTGTGTAAATGCGGGGAAAGAATAAGGGAACTGACTGGTCAACGATGGACGAACTCGGAACATACCTTCGTTCTTATCCGAGTTAGTCTTGCGCCGAATGAGTTCATCGTATACATCCGTGGACAGCTCCTGAAACTGTTGCTTTGTGAGCCTCGTTAATTTCTGGCGCGCTGTGGAGCGCGAATTTGGGGGTGCTGAAACGGAGGTCAGAGCGCATGCCAAGGGTGCACCATGCTTCAAAGACTGACCTTTAGCGAGATATGCTGCGAGATATTGCGATAGCTCATTGAAGTGGGTCCTTGCGATAGATTTCGGCTCAGACGAGGTCATTACTGGGACATTTCCCTGGTCCTTGATGGGGCGATATGAGTCTGTGCGATAGTTGGAGATGCCAGAGAACGACGTTGGTGTTGGCGAGGGTACCCTTGCAGACAGATTCCGCTTCATGACACACAATGCAATTACCTGGAATACGGCGAAGGATTTGCGGGAAGTGGATCGTCAGGTTGCGCAGAGTTTGGTCAGCGTCAGACTGAACCCTCGACAGGGAGGGAGGGAAAGGTGTGGTACTTGGGCTCAGATCTAACAATGCTGCATCCTCATGGTTCTCACGCTAGTTCTACCCAACTTGGCACAAGACCCTCACCCACTCTCCGGATCTCTATCATATACACGGACTTCCTGCCAGAGTTTACCTCTGGGCAGCTCGCTAGAGCGCCGTCAGTGACCATTCTCCATCAGTGATCACTACAACAGCAGCATGATACGAACGTATTGTCATCTGGAACCTCGACTTCACCCGTCTCGCTGATATTTGAAATGGTTGTTACTTCGACTGCTGGGCGGCCAGGACACCTGCGATAATAATGTTTTAGCCCACGCAGACCATGGGATGACCGAAAGTACTTATGCTGACAGTTTAAAGAGGCGGGGGATCGGAAAACAATGTGGGACAATTTCTCCACGTTGATTTGTCTCGGTATCGCATGAATATTGCACTAGAAACCTATGAGCTGGTGTATTGTCATCGTCTGCAATGCCCAAACCTATCTCAAGTATGCGGCATTTCTTGGATTCATCAGGCTTCTCCCGCAATCCGTTTGCCATCGCGGTGGTCTTGTGCAAAGGGATCCACGTGATGACTCATACGTCAATTCATCATTAACGGCGAATACATTGCAGGACTGTACGTGTACATATGCAAAGAGATGCTACATACTGGCATCAAATGAATGAAGTCGAGGAAGGAGTGCAAATATTAACAGTAAAGATCGAAATGCAACTATTGGCAATGCTACAATACTATGTTATTATGGTCGTCAGTTCATCAAGTTATGAAAGTTCGTGTTATGTTCCGTGTCCATTGTCTGTCCAGGAGAGAGAAGACAAGTCGAAAAGCAGAAAAACTAAATGCGCACATCACAACCTTGCTACGAGGTCGTTCCCGTCGAGTTCTGGCAGACACCACACCCGGCAACGGACACGTTTGTCCCCGAAACACTGCACGTCTGCAACGTTCCAGCCTGACAAGCAAAGCTGCCAGTGAGGGCAGAGTTCCCGCTGAGCTGGAGTGACTTGAGTGTGCTCGGCATCACCGGCACAGCTCCCGTGAGGTTGTTGGAGCCGAGCAGAAGTTGCGTCAAGCTCTTGAACGACGATATTGAGGTTGGTATCGTCCCGGTTAATGACGTCGACGTGAGATCAAGCGTCTGTAGCGATGAGGCAAGTGAAGAAGAGCTGGCTATGGTAGATAGCGGCGACGGAGACAAGGACTGTGAGTTAACAAGCCTAGTAAAGGGAATCAGTCATGAATAGTACAAGATATGATAAAGGAGCCAAGCTTACAAGCTCTGCAATTTCGTGAGTTTGGTTACACTGCTCGGGAGGGACATGCCCATCTGCGAGTTGCGCACTAAAACCAAATTGGAAACGTTCACCAACCCAGGGTATAAGAACAGTGCATCTGGAAGGGCAGTGATTGCGGTTGACTCGAGGTGGAGGGACGTTATTGCAGTGAGATTGGTGAAGGATGTCGGAAGGGATCCAGCTGTACCAAGTGGACGTTAGTCGCAGCAAATACGATAAAGTGGCTGTCAACATACCGGGTACCGTGTTCCCTCCAACGACTTGAAGAGTCTGGAGGCCAGTAAGAGCACCAATCTCGTTGGGAAGTGTGGCAGGCACGCCCGGATAAGTCAACTGCCTGTCGAACATAACACAATACACTGTATTAGTATCGATTGGGTTCAAGTCACTAAAAATCACTCACAATGAGGATACGCGTCCAGAAGTATCGCAGGTGACGCCTGTCCATGTGCAGAAATTGACGTTTTGCGACCAGCTACCATTTCCCAGAGTAGCTTGACCCTGTGCATCTGCAGTCTCGAATACTGCACGAAGGCCACAAAACTGCACTGCATTGTTTATTGTCTGAATGTCCTTGGAATTGGCATCATCCGACATAAAGGACGAAGGAACTGCCTCCAGAACTGACAAGCACGTTGAACAAGGGTAGGCAGAAGGTGAAGTGGGGGCGTTGAGAGTGAACTGGGAAATACATTGCAGGGTGTTCGCAGGGAGAGCAGAGTTATTGGTGCTCGTGGACGAGGAAGAGGGCGTGTTCGTGAGAGAGAGGACTCGGACGTTGAGGAAAATGGTGTTTCCGATTAACAAGAGGAGAATGATGATGAGCAAGATGAGAAGACACCGCGACCTGCGCTTCTGTTTCTTCACCTTGGCTTCGTGTCGCGGGTCGTGAACGTAACAGGTGCACCGCCTCTTCTCGATGTTGAGCGGTGGCCATTGAGACATGCGTTGGCCCTGGGGATGAGGCGAACCACCCGTTCGCAAGTCGAAGAAGAGCCTTGTGAACTTGTCACGCAAGGTGGTTGAAGACGACGGCGTGCCAGCCTCAATGTCCTTGGGTGATAGCTGGGTCTGCTTGAACGGGCTATGGCTTGATTCCGAGTATCGCGGGGATGGGTCGATTGTCGACGCCGGAGAGAACTTGGACCGTTCGATGGGGATGTCGAGGTGACCGGGCTGCAGGTGGAGAGAGAGATGTTCGCGAAACCTGCTCATCGTTTCAGTGAGGGGAAGGTAAAAGCTTAAAGTAAAAGGACAAGAGTACTTATACCAGCCGTCGTCGCCATCATCGCCAGTCAGAACAATGCCTCTGAGAGTGACAATAGAGTTTAGGAGCATATCCACATTAGGAAATTATTTGTACACCTGTTATTTGGCTACCGGGACTAATTGGTAGTGTTAGGTCTACGGCAATACTACCTTACTAGTAGTGTTGCTAATCAGCGCTGTCCAGGCCAACATATCAAGTTGCGGTTTCGAGTGTGGGTAACCTTCTTCTGTCTGCGATACACCACGAAAAATGTTGTCGGACTCTGATGGCGAACCTGGTGACCTGCACACCCTCACAATAAACGACCATTACACCAAAGCTTCCCAGTACAGAAAAGAGAGGGAGGAACTCGCAAAATGTGAGTGTATAGTAGCACTGCCGTGGCCAGAGTACCGACTATGTCGTCCGTGCACAGTAGAAGAAAAATATGGCCCTGATGCCTCAGACATGTCCAATGAGGAAGATTCCGAAGACTCAGAGGATACCTCAGAAGATTCAGACGGCGCGGAACTCACTCCCGCAGTTGATGCTGCTATTCTTCGTACGTTGGCGCGTATCAGAAAGAAGGATCCGGAGATATATGATGGTGATAGACAGGTCTTCGAAGGTATGTATTTGCCATTCGTCGTAATACTGACAATCCAACGCATATGACAGAGGAACAAACCCGGACTAAAGACCGAGCACCACTTGTCAAGACAAAAACAAAGGATAAGGTCTCTGCGCTATATGTGGTCTTTGGAAGCAACTGATCTTGTCGTTCCTTCAGTCCAAGCCGCTAACAATACGTCAAGCCGCTCTTTCCGCTGCTCTTAACGAACACACTTCATCCCGTTCTCCTTCACCCCAACCTCTTACACACTTAGAAGAACAAGGCCTTCTGCAATCTGAGACGCGTGCCGCGTTTCACGGAGCTATTGACTCGTTAAATAATGGTATTTTTGTGAGTTTTGACTGCGTCTACTCATATTGACTGTCACACAAGGCAATGAAGATGATGAGGACGATCTCCTTGTACCACGTTCTCGCACGCGTGATGAGGTTGAACTGGAAGAGGAAGAATACAAAACCTTCTTGGAGAGAGAAGTCGGGGAGGAACTTCGTCAGCTTGTCATCGTTGACATCGACGGCGGAGTAGACAGTGCTCCCGCTTATAGTACTGGCAAAGATGAGCGAAAAAAGAAGAAAGCCGCCAAGGTTGCCGAGACCTCCGAAAGGAAAGGTCAGACAAGACCCAAAGAGGATGAGGACCATGAATTTTTGATCAAGTAAGTTCAGGACAGCCCGTCCGATGCATATTTTGACATTGCATTGTATGTTCAGCTATATATTCAATCGCGGCTGGATAGACCGTACGAAACAGAGGATTCCCACTTACGACGAGATTGTTGATTCCTCAAAAACGTCCAGGCGAAAAAAGTCCAAACTGCGTGACCATGATGGATCTGACTCGGAAGAAAGGAATAATAGAATGGAGGAGAGGGAACATGGTCCCACCTTGTCTGATGAAGAAGAGTTCGACGACCTTGTGGATGCGTTCGAAACATCGTACAACTTTCGATTTGAGGAACCGTAAGTATATCTGATCTCCTCTATACTTCATGAAACTGATGATATTTGACAATTTTGCACTACTTTCAATGCTGGGACATCACCTAATGGATCTTGCTATAACCAGTGAGGGTGCTCTCATCGCTTCCCATCCCCGTAATATCGCCTCCGTTCGGCGTGAGTCCACGACACGTAAGGAAGCCCGAGAACGAAAGAAAGAACGGAAGGAGGCCGAGAAGAGAGACCTGTTGGTCGTGAGGAAGGAAGAAATCAGACGAGAGCGTAAAGCAATTCAGCAGCGGGTTTCGCGGTTGAGAGAAGGCGATGAGCTGACTGGGGACGACCACGAAGAAAGCTCAAGGAAAGAAGAGGAGAATGCGGAAGTTGCCCGTCTAAGGGACCTAAAGGCCAAGGAGCTCGGAAGAAAATTGGAACGGGTGACTGCAGAGGGCGGACTAAGTGCTATTTCACAAGAAGGTACGTTCCCACCCAATCATGGGGATATATTCTTTGAGTCTCTCATGCACACGTTTCACAGCACTTGCCAATCTTGACTTCGATTCCCCTTGGGATCCAGATAAACATGACGCCCAGATGGCTGCCCTTTATGATGTGAACATTGACCTTGGCGATTTGGAAAAACCAGGTTGGGACGATGATATCAACGTCGATGACATCGTGCCATCTCAAAGCAAACCACCGAAAGAGGAGCTGAAGAAGCTGAAGAAAAAAGACAAGAAGAAGAGGAAGAAAGAGGAAGACCGCTGGGAAGAAGACGGCGTTGCTGTTGATGCGATGGATGTAGATGCTGAGGATGGAGGATGGGAGGAGGACGAGGACGAGGACGAGGAGTGGGACGGTACTGAAGAAATGCGGAAGCGCAAGGTAGAAAAATATATGGATGAAGTTGCGAATCGCCTTGGGTTCAACGATATCGTGCGTCTCGGCCCTCTTCTTTTCCATCGTATGTCTTCATCTTCACATTATGGAACACAGACGGCCCACATGCCGACACGTTTCCATTACATACAAACGGCTCCGGAAGACTGCGGCCTGACGCCGGCTGAAATCCTTCTAGCGACCGATGCAGAACTAAATGCGTATGCTGGCCTCAAAAAGATAGCGCCCTATCGCAATAGTGGCAAGTCAGGGAAAGGGAAATCCTGGGATCCGAAACGCAACGAGCGCCTCCAGGAATTCCGGGAGAAACTGCGACTGCGGCTCGGTGACGGTGAAGGAGATTGGACTATTGGCGGAGTATCGAACAGGAGACGAGCTGGTGGAAGTGAAGGTAGTGGTGAGAAGAAGAAACGATTGGGGAAGAAGGAGAGGGCGAAGATGAAAGCCTCAGCGGGCGAGGATGTAGGTGAAGCCGCACAGATGGACCAGATCTTATCCAAGAAGCGAAAACTAGAGTCTCCTCCTACAAAGGACCAGGATGTGGAGGTGCCTACTACGGTGGAGGGGACCAGCCGAGAAAACGGTGCACCAAGGAAGAAGCGGCGGCGACAGCACAAGGAAGGCGGAAAAAGGGGACTTATCTGAGTGTATATTATATTTGTTTTCTGCAACCATGCACTGCACTCATCGCATTTATGCAACTACTAAGTCACATTGTAGCATATAGGTGAGGAATATTGGTCGTAGTAAAAGCAGTTCAAGCACAGCATTGAAGGACGTTGACCTGGATGGGGATGGGGATGGTGCAGTTGGTGAGTCCTTGCATGGCCACAGAACCCGTCTGGTACCATTCATTGCAAGATCAGGTTTGTCATCCGGCGAAAGTAAATATTCCAACTTATGCTTACAAGGCTGAAGGCTCAGTGTCATAAATTGCCATCTGACTGCAGGAGACACCCATCCGATAGAGCAAAGAATATTCCCAGGTTGACAAATGAACGATTGTCTTCCATCGAATCTTTGGTCTGCCTTGGGGAGACTAGCAGATCTAGCATGCAAGCACAGAGAATCAATGGGTGTGGTAAGTACTACAACAAGTATTTCCAGATGGAGGACATGCATGCCACAGCATCCCGTTTCAAGTATGAGAATAAACGGTCCAGTGGAGAAGTATGACCTTGTACATCTCCTACGACTTGATGATATTGCCGGCGAAAGGAGTTCCTGTGAATCCCATTGTAACATCAACGTGAAGGAAAGAGGAAATTAGAGTGCAGTTCGCTATTAAAAAGTAGACGCCACCGGTACTCGAAACGATGTAAGTGTGCATGCATCGAGTCATCCACACGGTGCATTGCAAGCCACTGACCGGCTACTACAGACATGATTCTTGTTGACCCTACGTCACAACGACTGATGACATCACTCACAGACGAAGTGACCGCACTGAGAATCACGGTCGTGACGAGTCACTGCCTTTTGCCATCTCAACGGAAACTGCGCACGACGTGAATCAACTTCGTGTAAAGTTTCCTCTATGGTGAAATATGGCTGGACGAAAAAGTTATTGTCAGAGGAGTAGTGGCAGTTTTGAAACTGGCCAACAAGTGGTCTCCTTGGTAGTAAACGTTAGATGGTCGCTACCAAAGATAAGATGAGCCACGTGATGGTATAATTGTGTCCAAGAGTCTTGGCTGCCCTGATCCGAATAATGTCGCCCAGTCCCAAGGGGTTCACTGAAGCGGAGGTGATTGGATTGTTGCCGCGCCTGACATAAAGCTCACCTCGTCATCCAGGCAGTCTACACCCGTGCTGCGAGAGCAGAACACTCCTCGGACTTTTCGACTGCTTTCCGTCTGTATCTCTCCGCAGCTGACGCCTTCCTACACCTGTCCAGGTCAGAGTCATTGAACCTCGCATTCCAGACTAGATGCAAGGCAAGCGCGGCAAAAGCTCTCGAAAGGGCGGAGAAAATCAAGAAAGCCAGTGAAAGGCCAGGCGCAGGCTTCGAAGTCGACGCCATCCCAATCAACTGGTTTACCCGAGGTGACTAGTTCCTCACTGCATATCGTCAGTACTAACGCACAGATACTTTCAGAACAACAGCTTTACGTCCTTCGAAAGTCGTCGATGATCAACGGTATCCGCTATCCGATCTGGACAGATGCCGTCTCTACATGTGATCCTAACGCCCTCTATTCGTTCGTATCTATTGTCTCTTTCTGTGCCCTGCTTAGTAACTCCATTTCCTAGTGACCCGGACGGGCAGCCATCCATTCCACAGTATGCTATATCTCCCAATAACGACGGGCCACATCTTCCCATTTGGGATCGTCCCACGCAACCACCGCTGACATCCGCTTTATCCGACCGAGTGGAGTTGGATCCTGCAGATATCGAACAGCATTTTATCAGCGATTGCTCCGTCTGCGCACTCATATCAATATGTGTACAACATGCAATATTATTCAAATCAAAGGCGAGTATACTCTCGGGCTCGTGTTAAACAACGCTGCATTAAGGCTTTATGAGAAGTTGGCTTGCCATTTGGTTCCCCGCCACCTGTACCTTTGGTGCCGAATGAAGGCTTACATTATCCTCTCTTAGCTCCTTATTTCTTCCATCTGCCCTGGCCAACAACCTGGACGATACGACCTCAAGATCCTGATCAATGGCATGCATAGACGCGTAAGTCGCATTTTACGAGCCGATTGTGGTAACGTTTCATTTGAGTGTTCCCTTCCACGCAGATTTGTAAGTTTTGTTCGCCAGCGTCGCTGCCCCCCTGATCTTTTCACTGACCTTCCTGGAAAGCCGTCGACGATAGTCTTCCATTTGATCCTGTTGGTGAACCAATCGGAATTTCCACCGGAACAAAAAAGGCTTTGTGGCCCGCTCTGATCGAGAAAGGCGTACGTCTTTTCTTTCCCTGCAGAACGGACAGTTCTGACGGCCCTCATCCTGTAGTACATGAAGTTAATGGGAGGGTATGACTTCCCAGGATCGTAGGTTTTCTTGGCCTCTCTTCCTCTTCATGTGTTTTTTGACAATATATTAGAAACTCTGCCATCGACTTACAGTGCGTACTCAGCTGCTTGGGGTGAACTTCTTTTTTACGTATGCGTCTTCATTCTTTGGAACACCTGTGGCCTTTATGGTTCAGCGCCTTGATGGGATGGATACCTGAATTTATTGACCTGCAGAGGTACGTAGCAACGCTGCTCTCACCTCCTTGCACGTTTGACACCAGTGTGTTAAGGTTAATGATTGAATTTGGAATATGCCTGGATACTGACTAAATCACATCAGTACCTCTTTTGAGAGGGAAAGAACGTGGTCGAGAGTTATAAATGGCTTCCGGAGTGGTGTGTTGATACGTCATCCATTCCATCCCCTCTTACCGGAAGGGCTACTTGCTTCACAGGCCATTGTGTCCTTACTGTGGGCACCGATTCTAAGACGAACCGGAAAATCAAAGGACTGAGACTACTGCCCTCACACAACTACGCTGTTACAGGTGGACGGCCTTTTCTACTTTTCTCAGCTACTGACCTCTTTCACAGATGTCAGAGAAGGTGCTGGCGAGCGTTGGATGACTTTACTCGATTCGCGTATTCCGAGGGCAACTTCTGCAGCACCTGGTGGGAATAGTTCGCGTGAGTAGACATCCTTTCCGAAACGTTGGCCATTCGTTTCATACATCGATTGGCTGGAAACTAAGGTTCACCTCAGGTACTCTGGATATGCGATGGGATGACTTGTGTGCAACCTTCGAAGGGATTTATGTGAGCTGGGACCCACAGCTTTTCCACCAGGAGATGAGCTTCCATGGGTAAGTTTTCCCCACCATCCTGCAGTCAGTGAACAACCTAGTGCTTTGTCAATGGCAGCATGTGGAAGCCAAGAAGTGCAGAAGATAAAGAACAGTGTAGGCCATCCCCTTACTCGTGTTATCGTTGTGTATTGACGACTTATCCCATCCAGCGTCCATCCGCCATTTGCGGTTACTATATACCTACACCCCAAACACGATGTCTTTGTCGACGTCACAGTCCTCTATTTCCGATAATGAGGTTTGGGTACTCCTCGTACGGCACTTGCCGGACACACGACGAACGGGGGAGTATATTACAGTAACCGTAGATCCTGAGGACGAATGGATGAACGCGAGGACATTTCCATCTGGGCGCGCCCCTTTACCAGGTGGAGCAGTACTCAGAGCAGGGGCGGAAGTGAAGGTCGTTTGGATGAAACCATATTTCTTACACCTACTAACCTGCAAATATCCAGGGAATATATACTACATCTACGCACGTCCTAGTTCGGTCCAAGGTCCTTGTTGACGTGGCACCTCGCAACCTCAGCCGGAGTCCCACCCCAAGTCTGCTATCGCCGTCCCCATTGTTACGTCCTACCACTCCAACACCGAGTGGGTCGTCGCTGAGTCCGTCCACGATTAGCTCTGCACCGTTGTCTGGAGCTCTCACCATCCTGGTATGCTACGATGGACCTTTTGACGATGTCTGCTTCAGCGTCAGCGTGTTTTGCGGATCCGGGCTTACGATGAACTGGGATGAGAAGGCTGGAGTTGGGGGGATTGGGGTGAAGGGACATACTATGAAGGTATCTCATTGTTCTTGGTCGCAGGAACCATGAGTAATACTCTCCCTTGCAGGTCGATGGAAACTTCACTATCATGAATGCCGGAGGTAACCACACGTACCCGACGTACATGCTCAACCCACAATGGCATCTGCGTATACTCGAGCAAGAGCTCATTAGGAGGTCCGTGTCACCAGCGATAGGACCAAGTTCTTCCAGAGAGCTCGGAACGTGGCAGGGTCCGGGTGCCTCTGCAAAAGACAAGGCCGCAGTAATTCTTAGTGCCCTGGGACCGAGGGAGATGTCGCTTAACTTGACGGCAGTGTGGTCGTCTGGGGAGCGAGTCGTCGAGTGTGTATCAAATTCTTTCCGTCGTTCGGATAATCTGATGCACAACTTAGGCTTGCCCAGAGAGAGGTCGTCGCAAGCTCTGGAGCATATACTTATGGACATGCTAGAGCGTTTGCTAATTTATCATGTGGGTGTTTCTCTGGATGCATCGCCACTCTCGGCTGACAGGGCACTCAAAGCTGGTGATTATTCTGTGATATTGTCCGCGTTCGAACCACAAATCCATCTTGGAGCATTTACTGTCAAGGTCGAAAGCTCACGCAAATTCGAGCTTACGCCAATTCCTCAAGAAGGGGCTGGCATGTATACGAGGGTCACAAAGGGGGAGTGGTGGGTGTTCCTCATGCTTCTGCTCTGCACAAAATCTTAATCCTACCCAGGGATGCACATACGGCTGTTGGACGGCCAAGTCATGGGCGTTACCATTTGAATCCGGTATATGAACTAGACATCCCATCTACAACACAGTTTGGGTAGGTGAAATGGCTCATCTCATATATCGCTCGCTCAGTCCTGCCTCAGTGCCCGCCTGCACTTGACCTCGGGGTCCCAAACAGCCTCTCTCAATCTTTCCCTCTTTCTTGCCACCGATCCAGCGTCTTTCGACCACCCCATAGCCTCTTCTGGTCCATACAGCGATGCACCTGCTGGGGTAGACATCCCAAACCGAACCCTAGCGGCCGGAAAGTACTGCCTGGTACCATCCACATGGGCAGCTGGGTTTCAAGCTGGATTCAAACTTGTGGTATATTGTTCGGAGTCTGGATGTGTCGTAAATCGGAAAGGTACCTAGCAGTGTGGCCATCTCACCATTCTGCGAGATCTTGGTTCTTGCCTGATCCCATACAAGAAGGCGACAACAAGAAGTCGTTCACCCTCTTCAGAGTTGTACGGGATGGGTTCGCCGTCGGATCGCTGGATATTATCCACTGGAGACGAGTTCTGAGGACGCTTTTCGCTGAATCGCCGAGTGTATCATTAGACAATCATCGTTAATTATTTGCTGTATTTGACAACCCAATTCGCAATACTCACACAATGCGGTTCGTTTATCCTTGTGAGGGATGAATGATCCGTCGTCGTAGAAGAGCTTCGTTAAAACGGCGAGGCAGAGCCCCACACCGATATCTAGCCCACTCTCACATGCAATGCAGACCTTGTTCCCTCTCAGAAGATGTGTCTCGATGAAAGGCATAGATCGTGGCAGGACGGTTTGTAGGAAATGGTGCTGCCCTTTCTTTCCCATTGGGCTTTGTATGCATAGTAGACTGGAAGGGTCGATGGCGTTAGTGCTCAGAAGGTGGGAAGGATCACTCGACGTTAACCACACGGCGGCCAGCCTAGGGCTCGACAAGAATGGAGTAGCAGACTGCAGCATACTTGTGGACAATATGGAAAGTAGACCTGAAGCATGAGCTATAGGTATTAGATGAGTGCCACTAGCAGCGCCGTGAGGCACATCGGGGCCTGAAGGAAGGGATTGCACAAGCGCAGGGAGTGCGGAACGAGTCGCGTTGAGCAGGATACTCCGATTCTTCCAGAAGATGGTTGGCGTGAGGCCCTGCAGCTCCTGTAAACATGATTTATCCCGCATGAGAGAGGTGATACGGACCATGCTCCATAGTTCGTGATCGTCTCCGGATCCTTGTATGTAGGCGAACCCATTCGCACGTCGTTCCACGCCATCGGTGACCAGTTTTGAAGCTGACAAGCATACGATGGGATAGAACGGTAATGTGGACACTGATAGGCTGGGAAATGTGGTTGTTGCAGGTGTGATCCAGATTGGTCTTAATGGATGTTGCAGCATTGGTAGTTCGTAAAAGGATGCCTACTGGGAGGGTTAAAGGAATGCGTAGTGATCATGACTGTGTTACAGTACAGCAAGTTCGGCAGCCCATGTGTCCAATTTCTGTTTAATGTGATGGTGCTCTTGTGCACTCACAACTCCAGGGGGAGTATACAGAGCAGTGTCCCAGGTGTCGACGTCGGATGGCTGTGGTCGGCGAAGTTGAAATGCGCGGTTGATGACAGCGCACCATATTGGCACCGTCTTTGAGAGCGCGTCGGGTATGCGCTTGCCAGCTCGGGTTGAATCAACAAGGATGAGGCTATAGTCCGCTGTCACAGAGGGTCTTTTGCTAGTCAGTAGCGGCCGCTGCCTACCCATGATGCTGCACGATCAACGGCAATATGTGGAGATTGGGCCGGCGTAGGTTGAAGCTCCAATTATTGGTATGGCCGTCGGTCGACTTGAAATATGCACGTTCGGATGAAGCCTGGTATATGAAGCGATGTAAGTTACAGATACCCATCACGGGAAAGACACGCCTTCGTACAATGTCTGGATCAGTATACCAAGCCCCACATCGCATGTTGGCTGGGTTCATCTTGTTAGTGGGTGAAATGGACAACAACCTGCATCGGTGCCAAACTCACGAAGCAGTGGGAGATCGCGATAATATTGGTGCACCTGTTTGACGAACTCTGCATCTTCAGCGATGGAGTGGATTCGGTTATAGAGGTCCTGAGACTCTTTACGAAGTTCTGCGAGTGCTATGGCTGCCAAGTCTCTTGGGCTCATTCTGATGATGGAGGTGACTTGAAGCGCCCAGCAGATCATGATTCAAATATTCACATGCCAATCTTGGATAACAATCTGCTTCCACTGTGTAGGGATTGTCCCCTGACCACCAGCAACATTCGAGGGTCATGTCGCAAACCAAAACCACCCCCGTCGCCGTGTCGCACGATGTCGCCAGGTGCCGTTGTCCGTTGCTGGGGACTCGATTTAGTTCACTAGTGGTCCAAGTTTATTACGAAAACAAGTATGTAAATTCTCGCTTCACGTCTCTGTACTCACGGCGTCCACACACATGCTAACCGGCTCTACTGGCACTGGCGTGGATTCTCGACTTGTTCTTAACGTCTAGCTTTTGGGAGATTTACTCCCAGCGTTTCTCTTGGCATTGGTCTGGTCAGCACCATTGACCTCACGCTCGTTACATATAGTTTCGTTGTCAGTCCTTCGTTCTCTTAAACTTAAGTACCAGTGTGGTCGCGGAAGAGACCCATGGTAGCTAACTTACACCTTGAACGTCTCTCGGGCCAGTTCTTATTCTACTTGATTTGCTTATTTCTTGTCGCTCTCGCTATCCCTGCTGTCGCCGCCGAGGATAATACCATCGTCGCAACCAATGGTGAAGTCCTACAGGCTCTTCAAGACCCCAACGTCGCCTTCCTCGACAACAATGGCACAATAACTGTCTACAGTACCGTTACTGGCCAGGAGATTCCACAAGGTCTTGCATCGGATGGAGGCGGCAGTGGTTTCTCCTCTTGTGCTATTGCATGGATAGCGTTCTCATTCACAGTCGGTGCACCACTTCTATTCCTCGGAATCCGGGGCCGGCGTTTCACTATTGGTGCTACCATTGGATTAGCCGCATCACTAGCCTGTGAGTCGAGCCAGCCATCTTTCCAGTACCTTCATTTTGATGCCAAAGGATATCCCAGCTTGGGCAGTCTTCGTCAACACTTTGGACGATGTCGGCGTTTCTGACCTTGCCCTGACCACCGTTATTCTTGTCCTTTTTGGTTTGGGCTTCCTGCTGGGAGTGTTGGAACTTTCTCGCATTGTAGGAATTCTAATACTGAGCACCATCGGCGGGTTCGCACTTGGCATTCGAATAATCCTCCTGCGGAGCGGGTTACTTATATCAAATCCATCCATTTTCTTTGTCAACTGGCTCATAGTTGGTTTGTGTGGTTTTGCGTGCAGTATATTAGTGATATGGAAACAGAGGGTCGGGGTTGTGAGTCCAGAACATTGAGGATATTGTTTTTGTTCACTGACGTTGTCTCCTGACTTAGCTCAACGGATGTGCTTCCACGGGATCATTTCTCTGTGGTCTCGGGTTTGATCTTGTGATCAACCAACAGTCCGGGATGAGTCGCGGACTCCGGTATCTTATGGACAGAAACCGATATCACGTTGTGGTATGCTCAACCCGTTGAGATATTTGTGTGTTGATAACGTATTTTGTGTACATAGGACAACGTCCTTAACGGCTATTCACCACCTATGACGACCGTGGTCATCCTTGCAGTCTCCATTGCTGTAACGTATGTCACTCAGCTGCGATCACGAACCGTAAACTGAAAAAGTCGACCACAGTCCTGCTTTTGCGTTTGCACAGCACAAGGCATTCAAGCAGCCGTTCTGGTGTACTACGACACAGTGTGACCTGGAGTCATTACACACCCCCGAAGCACCACAGCAGGATGAAGGGTCTTGTCCACCAAGTTCACGAGTCTCAACCGCCATGCCCGAAACCCCGGTTTCCGAAAAGCCGCCTAAGTTGCCTTTACCTCGCAGATCCAACGGTGAAAAATAGTTGATCTACCTTCGCTTTGCACTTCAGAGCCGTCACTAGTTGATGAGCTAGGGTTACAATTAGAGGTTTGCGGATATCCGCAGGAGTCACATGTGAGGATCTAGCTGCACTACGTAATACGCCGTGCATACATGATTGCTTTCGTACTTACATTCTTGGTTAACAACATCGCATTTGCCTTGGACTCGATATGCTGCTTTCGTGCTGTCGTCCGTATGACTTCAAGTGAAATCATTTGCCAATGAAAGGATGTAATATATTGGTACTAAGGCTCTGCACCTCTCCTTGACAATGAACTGGCTATAGTACACTTGGGCTACGGCATCGGCATCGGCAACATGGGAGCCTCATCTGCATCTTGTCCAGCATGGCTTCCACGCTTCGTCAGCGATGGGATGGGCAGAACAAGCTTGCTTGCGTACCTCTGTGGCCTCGTCGCCCTGCATGGCTCGATCCGCAGCGCACATCGAAGGTCGTCAATCAATGCCAGTCCATATTATGTCGTCTTGGTACGTCAAAAGTGGCCCGGTATTGATCCATACAAGAGACAAAAGTCTTAGTGGCATCAAACACGGGAGTGAGAAATTCGAAAGCATTTGATTCTTTTAGACAGGGGCTTTCCAATTTCAGGAGGTTGTGGTCAGCAGCGTGCCGTCAGCTGTGAAAAGGTGGATAGCCAGCTCAATGTGCAAGTTAGCGGTCAAAGAGCGGAATTGCGAGTCGGAAATACAGGATCAGCTGCTCTCGAAGCTGCAAGTTTGTCGGTTCTAACGCGGATGAGACTGCTGGGCCGGACGTTGGCCTCTGGCAGCCAAATTCACATGCTAAGCCCGCTCCTGAGGTATTCACGGAGTCAGGTTTGGTCTCTTCGGTTTTTACTCTCTGGCATTTCATCCTAGACTCGACGTTCTGGCGAGCACGCTACGATCTAACGAAACATCATGTCGAGAAATGGAGGCAAGAAGCCAGTCGGCTTTGCGATACACATCACTGCCGGAGGGATAGCTGGGGCAATGGAGGCTGTTGGTCAATCGTCCGGCCATTGTCGATGATACTGACGATCATCCCTTACAGTTATGTTGCCAGCCGCTCGATACAATCAAAGTCCGGATGCAGCTCTCCAGGTCTGGACGGGCCACTGGGGTATGTATTCATCACCACCTTATAGTAAAAGTCTAACGATGAGCAAATAGACAAAGCCGAGAGGGTTCTTAGCCACAGGTGCCATGATCATTCGGCGAGAGACACCACTCGCATTATACAAGGGACTCGGTGCTGTGTTATCGGGTATTGTCCCAAAGATGGCAATTCGATTTGCCAGTTTTGAGACGTACAAGTCGTGGTTGGCCGACAAAGCAACGGGCGAGACGAACATTGGTAACATTTTTATCGGTAAGTTGCCAAGAACTCACCGACGAGGAGGAAATGCAACTGTTTACAGCTGGTCTCGCTGCGGGGACGACGGAAGCGGTTGCCGTCGTATGTCCTATGGAAGTGGTGAAGATCCGACTACAGGCACAGCAGCACTCGCTTGCAGACCCGCTAGAGACACCACGATATCGCAATGCGGGCCATGCTGTCTACGCTATTATTCGAGAGGAGGGAATCACAACGTTATATAGAGGTGTTTCACTTACTGCTTTACGGCAGGCTACCAATCAGGGTGAGGTTCCTAAGGGCGAGGGATCCGCGTGTTTGCTGAGATGATTGCATCTTCATTTTAAGGTGCCAACTTCACGGCATACCAAGAACTCAAGAAATTAGCACATGAATACCAACCAGAACTGAAAGAGCTACCATCGTATCAACACATGGTGATCGGGCTCATATCTGGTGCCATGGGGCCTTTCTCCAATGCACCGATAGACACGATCAAAACGCGTAAGCGCCAAGTGCCTATTTAGCGTGCCATGTTTAAACCGAGAGTATGAAAATAGGATTGCAGAAGGCCACGTATGAACCAGGGACATCGGCGTTCCAGAAGATAGCTGCTATCGCAAAGGACATGTGGAAGCAAGAAGGCGTCCGATCGTTCTATAAGGGAATTACCCCCCGTGTGCTTCGCGTGGCCCCAGGCCAAGCCATCGTTTTCGCTGTGTATGAGAGAGTGAGAAGGATTATTGAGCGTCTCAACGTGTCGCCGTCACAGGAACATTATACGGAGTAGTAGCATGAGGGCAGCGGCCCCCGTGTATATAATACCTTCGAACCATTGCATCTAGATTTATGAGAAGCAACTGAGAGGCTTCCAGGCTTCCAGTTGATGGGATTAATTGTGTTACGCACCACAACTTGCACGAGCACGGTCCGTGATCTCAGTGTCAGATCGAGTCACGAGTGGACCCAGTTGGCCATGATGGTCGAGGTTGTTTGAGTGCGGGGGCTAACTTGAAACTGTCCTGGGTTAGTGAAATGGGACAGTGTTGGGGAAAGATGTTTGGGGGTTCCACAATGCACATAACAGTCATGATGTCGTGACACAGCATTGATCACTGGTAAGATCGACCACTACGATGTCACGACCTCGGAAGATACTTATGCTGCACGGGCAAGTTCTACGACTTGGCTCGCTATGGGTTGATATCGAACTGACAGATGCCTTTCCAGATACTCACAGAATGCGAGCATATTCTGCAAGCGGGTAAGTAGAAGCTTGTCATTACCTTCTGTCAGTGCTCATTAATAGGACCATGACGCTCCAGCTTGGAGCATTGCGAAAAGCCTTGGGAAAGGATATTGAATTGGGTATAGTAGTTGTACTCCTAGTAACTCTCTGGACTCAGCCTCGGCGCGTGTCTAGTGTTCTTAGATGGACCGATTGTCCTGCAACCTATCGATCTAGACGGGGATTCGTCGAACGCGTCATTGAGTGCCTTGGGTCCTTCAGAGGTAGCCGTGGCGTCGTCCAACCCAACACTAGCTCCGAGAGCGTGGTGGAAAGCAAATCCAGATCGTACGGTTGCAAGTGGACTGGAAGAATCACTGATGATGTTGAGGGACGTACTGCAGCGAGAACGCTATGATGTGGGTGGTATTATTACGACTGCTTAAACAGTGGATATGTGCTGAAGCAACTGAATCAGGGCGTTTTCGGTTTCAGGCGAGTAATATGGTGTGCTGTTAAGGTTCTGCCCTCATCTTCGACAAGTTCAGTCAAGGAGCGGCCATGGCAGCCCTTCTCGCTGCACTGGTAGGTGGCCTTCTGTTTTTCCACAAGGTCGAAAAAAGTCTTACGCGATGCCAGCTCGAGAAGCCTGATACATATCAACCGTTCCTCATTGACGGGCACCCCCCTCATCCACGACTGTAAGTGGTTTTATCTGACTTGATCAGATATCGAACCATCAGGTTCCAGCCAGTTCTGCGTTTCTGTCTCGGGATTCAAGGTGTCAGACCCAATAAGCAATGAGATATTTCGCGACTCGTATGAGACACCGACTTTGCATGTTATTGGAAAGACGGATGTCATTGTAGTCGAGGAGCGTTCAAGAGCTCTTTTGAACGTGTCCGCCAGTGCCAGGTTGGAAGAGCATGCAGGAGGTTTGCATCTCCGTTCGGATCTGAGACGATCAACCTCATCGTGGCTAATATTATCAGGGCATTTTGTACCGTCGCAGACCAGATGGCGGAACTTCTGGCGAGAGTATCTACGTAATCCGAATGGAGACGTGCCCTCCCCGGGGCATGGAAGTGACTCTGGAACGAGTACGCCGGTGACCTTGGATGTTTAATACTGGTGCAAGGAAGCACACACTAGCACTGATGGGGAAGGGCTGGGGGCTTTAGTTACATTTTTGACATGTTCCATTTCGAAATCAGGTTTCAGTCCGAGTGTGACGCGTGACGGTCACACCGATGTGAGATCAATTCCCACGGTGGTAAACAGCCGCACACACTTGTAATGTGGTTTGGCCTTAGAAAGAGAGGGAACTTTTCTCTCTTGTAACGCGTTTACATCCATAGTTTTCTTTTACGCGTGTTCAGTTCGTGTACGATGGCGACTTGGACCCCCGAACCTGCAGGTTTGCAGGAAATCCTCCAGACAATCCGTGACTCAACCGATACTCAAAACAAGGTCCAGCGGACCATCACTCATGTATGAAGCAATATCATCTCCCCTCTATCGATCATGCTCACAGTCTACAATCTAGAAACTCAATAGTTTCACGCGTGTGCCGGACTACATCGCGTATCTGGCGTACATCTTGTCTGCTCTGCCGCAGGAGGACAGCCAGGTCCGCACTATTGCTGGGTATCTCCTCAAGAACAATGCGCGTTTGATACTCTCTGCATCACCGGAGGCAGCACAATATGCCAAATCAGCGGTGTTATTGGCATTCAGTGATTCCTCTACCCTGGTTCGCACTGCTGCTGGCCAGGACATCGTCGCACTCCTGGGTGTCCTTGAGCCAAGAAATTGGCCGGACTGTTTAGGAGAGCTTGTTAACATGTTAGATGATCCTGATCGTCAAGAGGTGAGTGATAAGTCAAAAGGTCAGCGTCGAAGCATGGGACCACGAGGCTCGGGCGCCACAATATTGGCTTACATCCATCATTTCTTTTTCGGTCATCCCGCACCGATTACTATTGCGTAATTACTAGAGCACAAGTGGGACAAGGGAATCATGTTATAGGTGCTTTCCCCCATGATCATTGCCGCTCAGCGAGCCAATCTTCAGAGACTGTTGGAAATCTGTCCAGTGTTTTATCCTCAATTCTTTCCCCTATAAAAATCGTCCACTGAACCTCTACTCCAGGCTGCGTTCGGTGTTTTTGAGAAAGCCTGCGAAGATTTTCCTCGCAAATTGGACATTGAGATCAACGGGACACGTCCGTTAGACTTCATGATCCCAAAGTTTCTCTCCCTATCCGAACACCCTTCCGCAAAAATGCGATCACATGCCGTAGCTTGTCTATCGTACTTTGTCCCCGTGAACTGCCACTCGCTCTTCGCCCACATCGACACGTTCATCGCCTGTCTCTTCAAACGGGCTTCTGACGAGGATCCGAATGTTCGCCGTCACGTATGTCAAGCTTTAGTATTACTTCTCGCAGCCCGTCCAGATAAACTCATGCCGGAAATGGCCAATGTCGCGGAGTACATGTTGTATTCCACCAAGGACAAGAATGAAAGCGTTGCACTGGAAGCCTGTGAGTTCTGGCTAACGTTCGCCGAGGACCCTGAACTTGCTCCATTCTTGCGCCCACTCCTCGGCCGCGTTGCCCCTGTACTACTCGATTGCATGGTCTACGGGGAAGACGATCTCCTCTGGTTGGAAGGTGATGCGGAGGACACATCTGTACCCGATAAGGAATCCGATATCAAACCGCGTCACTACGGTGCTAAAGCCCACGGATTGGAACGCGAGGGGTCTACCAACGGCGGGGAGATGGCAAAACAAGATGCCCCTGGAAGGGAAGGTGCGGAAGACGAAGATGACGACGATTATGACCTGGAGGATGATGACGATTTCGCGGATGAGATGTCCACCGAGTGGAACCTTCGAAAGTGTGCTGCCGCTGCTTTAGACGTCCTGGCAGTCCGATTTGGTGCCGAGCTTTTGAACGTCCTGCTTGCACCATTAAAGGATAAGTTGTGGAGTGGCGATTGGTTAGAGAGGGAGAGTGCTATTCTTGCGTTGGGAGCTATGGCAGAAGGTTGGATTGTTTTTCTATCGCATTGATCAAAGCTGAATTGGACAGGTTGCATCGATGCGATCGAGGAACATCTCAAAGTTCTAGTTCCATACCTTATTAACACGTTGAATGACCCAAAGGTAAATCCTCATCCTTTGGACGCTACTCTCATACTCATATTTTCAGCCCCTCGTGCGGTCAATCACCTGTTGGACGTTAGGTAGATATGCGAGCTGGTGCACACAGCCTATATCGGAAGATCACAAGAAGCAGTATTTTGTCCCAACTATGGAAGGGGTAAAACTTTATTTTTAGCAGCGTTTATAAACTCTGATTTATCTTCCCAGCTTCTTCGAATGGTCTTGGACGATAATAAACGTGTCCAAGAGGCTGGCTGTAGCGCATTCGCTACACTCGAAGAAGACGCCGGCATCGAACTCGTTCCGTATCTTGAACCTGTGTTGCGGAATTTAGTCTTTGCATTCCAAAAGTACCAGCACAAGAATATGCTCATTTTGTACGATGCCGTCGGAACTCTTGCAGATTCCGTAGGTCGCGCGTTATCGAACCCGACGTTTGTCGAGATCCTTCTGCCTCCCCTTACCGACCGTTGGGACAAGCTGCAAGATGATGATGATGATTTGATTCCTCTTCTTGAGGTAATACTATTGCATCACTAGTAATACATACTGATCCACACACCCCTGTTAGTGTCTCGCATCAGTCACAATCGCGATGGGTTCTGGATTTGCTCGGTATGCTGGCCCTGTCTTCCAACGATGTCTCAACATCGTGCATCAACAACTACTCTATTATCAAGCGTACCAACAGAATCCGGAGCTGGATGAGCCCGACAAGTCATTCCTCGTCGTTTCATTAGACCTGTTGTCGGGTTTGGCCCAGGGATTGGCTGCAGACCTAGAGCCCATGACCACACAGATACAATCAAACCCACGGACAAAACTACAGCCGCCATTAAACCTGCTTCAGCTACTCACTCTATGCCTTAAACACCCTCAAGCGCCAGTAAGACAATCGGGCTATGCCCTCGTGGGCGACCTTGCAATGGGTTGCTTCTCGTCGCTGCGCCCTTTCGTGCCAACAATCATGGTTGAACTCATCATGCAACTCGACCCGGAGCCGAAGATCGAGTTTATCAGCGCATGTAATAATGCCGCCTGGTCAGTTGGTGAAGTTGCCCTACGCTACGGGCGAGGTACGTGCATATAATATTCCATGCAAAGTTAGCTTATGAGCTTGTAGACGATCCTGAGTTCCAACAATGGGTGAACCAACTCATTGCACGTCTCATTCCTATCTTGTTACACCCCAAAGCGCCACGCAGCCTACATGAAAACGCTGCCGTCTCGATTGGTCGGATTGGCCTTATGCATCCGCTCCTTGTTGCACCTCATTTGCCAGAGTTCGCTCAGTCCTGGTGCCAAGCATTATATGAGATCCGGGATAACGAAGAGAAAGATTCGGCTTTCAGGGGCTTTTGCACACTTGTCCAGGTCAACCCAGCTGGGATTGCAAAGGTTTGATTGTGTCCTTCATTCTTACATATAGGTGCTAATTTGGTGATTCAGAGTCTGCTATGGTTCTGCAATGCGATTGTGCGATGGAATACCCCGTCGCCAGAACTCAACACGATGTTTATGCAGCTGCTGGTGGGGTTTAGGGACCACGATCCCGACGGCTGGAGAGCCCAGGTCCAAACATTTCCTCCTGGTATCCAAGAACGCCTCGCTAGCCGTTATGGTGTATAAATTCGATGTATTAAAACCTGCCAACCGCATCTCTATGAGGCGTTGATTCCATCCTACATATCGGCATTTGTCTCTTCTTCCCGTGGTTCTGTAAACCTGTCTCCGATCCTCATCTCTATGATCAAACGTTTCCTTACGTACCAGTAGCAGTAGCATCTTTCTTTCACTCGGATTGTAGTTACAACTCCCCCATGATTCCTTGGGTGGTGTCCGCCAGCACAGGAGGGCAGCATCATTCGATATCACTCATACGAGGAACATGTCTTGCTTCGCCGCCTCTTGTATTTTGATCCATTCTTACGTAGTAGTAGTAGTACCAGTAGTTAGTAGTTACCTATCCGCACTCATTGAACTTCAGTAGATACAGTAGATAGAACATTTCAACGTACAATTCACATGATATCTAGTACCAATACATAACAGATTGTTACGTTCGTACAAGTGGCGCACCTTGTGTAATATCAATACGAACAGGTGTTTAAGAGGTCGTAGCTCAAGCGCTCACCTATGAATTACATGGCTCGATGATTAGCATAGTAGTATGCGAGTACGACTGACCAAGTGCAGGAATTCGCTGTCGTAGCAGACGTCTTTGGAACGGCGTCGTAAGCGTATCTGTCAGGGTCGAAAATGTGAATTCTGTTCGTCCATACGACACAAAACCATGACTGACAATCCGAGACGCATACCTGATCAACCGTATTTGGGCTGTAGAACATGGATTTTGGCCGTGCTGGTTGAGCATGAACGAAGGATTACAGATCAAAAAGGTCATTGTAAGGTCGTCGTTAGACACGAAGCATGACTATAGTATGCACTACCAGTGATGGAAATGACCAAGGTGTTTCGACTGCAAATGAAGGAAAACAAAGACAGGCGAACCGCGGTAGAGCCTTGAGAAGAATAAAGTTAGGTCGAGGGCGCTGATTTATGTACAACTTCTGGAACCGTGCGGGATAGGAGACAGCGTCTATGAAGTTCGATTTGTACAAATATTATTTACCCTGAATACATATCTATTTACCCCGAAATGATTACAGATGATTTATGCCGAATACATTCTATTTACACCGAATGCAAATTACTTATGCCGAATGCAAATGATTTATGCCGAATACAATCTATTTACACCGAATGCAAACTACTTATGCCGAATGCAAATGATTTATGCCGAATACAAAGCATTTACACCGAATGCATAGAAAGTTCACTATAGTTTTATAAATCCCCATGGGGTAGT
>Ga0307518_10000112_pt1 | contig 56876 bp, 51 predicted proteins | sample 25_EM_MG_FD_203889 | JGI IMG/M metagenome (GOLD analysis project Ga0307518, IMG submission 203889) | Populus trichocarpa ectomycorrhiza microbial communities from riparian zone in the Pacific Northwest, United States - 25_EM | ecosystem: Host-associated > Plants > Roots > Unclassified | place...
TTACCACTCACGACTGCCGTCGCACCGCCTCGAAGACCTCGTCGTCCCACCGGTGCGTCCGGATCAGCCGGTACCGTTCGCAAGCCACCCACAGATACGCCTCGGCGTCCGTCCGCGCGCCGATCAGGTCCGCCTGCCGCAGCATCGCCACCACCGGCACGAATTCCTCGTCGAACCACCGCTGCGCCAGCGTCGCCCGATCCGAGTACGCCCCCTCGTCCTGCATCAGCCGGAAACCCCACGCCTCCACGTGTTCGCCGAGCCGCGCGTAGTCCCACGGATCGGTGAACACCACCGAAGCGCGCGCGTGCCCCGAAAGCGGGACGCGCTCCAGGAACAGCCGCCGGTAGTCCTTGACGATCAGGTCGCCGCGGTACCGGATCCCGCTCGGGTCCAGTTTGGTCCGCACCTCGGTGACCATCGCCTCTATTGTGGACAGTCGCATCGCGTGCGCGACCGAGACGCGATGGTGCCCGTCGATGATGAAATGCAGTTCGCCGACGCGGTACACCTCGATCGGCGGGATCGACTCGCCGCGCCGGGTGGCGAGCGCCAGCCGTTCCCAGCGTTCGCGCACCCGTCCCGACGTCGGACGGAAGCGGCGGTCGAAGTCGCGGCCGCGGTCGACGCTGCCGACGATCGAGTCGAGCCGGATCACCCGCGCCCCGATCTTCCGTTCGCCGAGATAGCCGAGCGCGTCGACCACCTCGTGGAACGGCAGCATGATGTTGACGTCGTCCGGCTCGCGGCGCAGCCAGTTCGCCAGCCGTGACAACACCTGACGTCGTCGCGCGCGGAGGAAGTCGTGTTCCGCGTCCGCGCGGGGAAAACCGGTGTCCTTCATACGAACTCCATGATCCGGTGTCCGACGACGTTGCGTACCGTGGTCCCGCCGATCATCCGGTCCGGCACGGGTTCACCGTGCGGGTGGATGTGCCCGTGCAGCAACCACTTCGGCCGCAACAACTCGATCGTGCGATGGAGACAGTCGAACCCGCGGTGCGGCGGATCCTCGCGGTCGCCGCAATGCCGCGGCGGCGCGTGCGTGAGCAGGATGTCGACGTCCCGCCCGTCTCGCCGTCGACGGAACCGGGCCCGGCGCACCAGCCTCCGGGCGCGCCGTGCCTGCTGGCGTTGCGTCCACTGGTTGGGGCCGTCGTTGTAGCGGACCGAGCCGCCGAGCCCGGCGAACCGGAGCCCGCCGACGTCGACGATCCGGCCGTCCGCGTTCACCCCGCCCGCCGGACCGGGCCACACCGTGGGGAAACCGTCCTTCATGGACAGTCCGCCATAACGCGTGTAGCCGGACAGGTCGGGGTCGTGGTTGCCGGGGACGAACACGCACGGCACGTCGAGCGCGCCCGCCAGGAACTCGAGATAGTCGTACGGCAGGTCGCCGGCGCCGATCACGAGGTCGGCCGGGTGGTTGCGGACGGCGGACGTCCACAGCCGCTCTTCGACCTCGTCCGCGACCACCAGCGCTTTCATGCGCTCCAGGGTAAGCCCGGAGGCGCTACTTGGTGCCGTGCGCGAAGGCGGGGTCCTTGGCGATGATCGCGATCACGATGCCCAGCCAGACGAGGCAGAAGGCCAGCGCCCAGAACTTGAGGTTGGTCAGGATCCTTGGCATGAGGGAACTCCAGAACTACCGAAAGGGGAAGAAAGGTCAGAGCCAGCGGTTCTTCCTGAATATTCGGTAGAGCAGGATGCAGACGCCGAAGATGACCGTCATCGCCACCGGGTAGCCGAAGCGCCAATGCAGTTCCGGCATGTAGTCGAAGTTCATCCCGTAGATGCCGGCGAGCGCCGTCGGGACCGCGATGATCGCCGCCCACGCGGTGATCTTGCGCATGTCGGTGTTCTGCTGGAGCGTGATCTTCGCCAGCGTGGCGTCGACCAACGTGGTCAGCAGCTCGTCGAAGTTCGAGACCCGTTCCGCGACGGTCGTCAAGTGGTCGGAGACGTCGCGGAAGTAGGAGCGGACCTCGTCCGGGATCAGCCGCGTGTAGCCCTCGGCGAGACGCTGCAGCGGAGTGCCGAGCGGCATGACCGCGCGGCGCAGTTCGAGCACCTCGCGCTTCATGAAGTAGATCTGCTCGGCGCTCACCTTGGAGCGCGGCGCGAAGACGTGCGTCTCCATCTCGTCGATGTCCGACTCGATGGCGGTGGTGACGTCGAGGTAGTGGTCGACGACGTGGTCCGCGATCGCGTGCAGCACCGCGGACGGCCCGAGGTCGAGCCGCTCCGGATCCTGGTCGAGTTCGCGGCGCAGCCGGGCGAGCCCCGAGTGGTTCCCGTGCCGCACCGTGATCACGAAGTCGCGGCCGAGGAAGGCCATCAGCTCGCCGGTCTCGACGATCTCGTTCGCCGTCGCGGGCGACTCGTGCTCGACGTACCGGACGGTCTTCAGCACCATGAACAGCGTGTCGTCGTAGCGCTCCAGCTTGGGCCGCTGGTGTGCTTCGAGCGCGTCCTCGACGGCCAGCTCGTGCAGGCCGAAGGTGTCCGCGATGCCCTGGATCTGGACCGCGTCGGGCTCGTGCAGGCCGATCCAGACGAACCCGGCGTGCCGCTTGCGCACCTCTTTGATGGCCTCGGCGTGCGTCCAGCGGCCGGGCAGGCGCTTGCCCTCCACGTACACCGCGCAGTCGACGACGTACGCCGAAAGGGGGACGGGCAGCGGGCGCTCGGGGACGCTCTTGGCGCGGCCGTTGCTCCGGCCGCGAAGGCCGCCGAGCGAGGGAATGGCAGGCATGGGATCTCCTGGGCAGACGTCGTGCGTTGATGCGCGAAGACGACGGGCCAAGCGGTCGGGGGGCCGCTCGGCTAGGCCAGCGTTCCCGGTTTCGTCAGCCCTGCCAGGTGGGGATCCGGCGAGATGTGAAGGCGGAAACGCTGCGACTACTAGGAAGCGGACTATCGCCACTGGACATCGGGTTCCTCACCTCCTTCGGCTCGGCGGACGGTTACGCAGTGGTGTGGGTCGCGTTGACGACCCGACACCAATGGTCGAGGGTACTCCTCAACACGAAGGCCTGTCGTTCCAGGCTCACGCCGCGTTACTCGTGCAGGAGGAATGGGTGCAGTTCGGTCGCTATTACGAAGAGTTCGAGGTCGGTGCGGTCTACAAGCACTGGCCGGGCAAAACGGTCACCGAGTACGACGACCACCTGTTCTGCCTCATCACCATGAACCACCATCCGCTGCACCTCGACGCGCATTACGCCGAGGAGACCACCGACTTCGGCAAGAACGTCGTGGTGGGCAACTACATCTACTCGCTGCTGCTGGGGATGTCGGTGCCGGACGTGTCCGGCAAGGCGATCGCCAACCTCGAGGTCGAATCGCTGAAACACGTGAAGCCGACCTTCCACGGCGACACCATCTACGGCGAGACCGAGGTGCTGGACAAGACGCCGTCGAAATCGAAGGACGACCGGGGCGTCGTCTACGTCGAGACCCGCGGCTACAAGCAGGACGGCACGATCGTCTGTGTGTTCCGTCGCAAGGTGATGGTGCCGAAGCGGTCTTACGGTGACACCAGGGGCGGTGAACAGCCCGGCCGTCCTGTCCCGCACGAATAATGGGTGTCACGAACGGGAAAAGGGAGCGCGTCGATGCCCATCGGGCTGGATGAGATCAAGAGCCGCCTGCGGAAGTTCGCGACGGTCGAAGCGGCCGGTGTTTCGCCGCTGTACGAGCACCTGGCGGCGAAGGCGGCCGAGGACGACGACGTCGCCGGGCTGCTGACCGACGCCCGTGGCGGTGAAGCACGCGGAACGCTGCTCATGGCGACCGCGCACCGCCTCATCCAGGCCGACCCCATCCACCCGCTCTCGCGGTACTACCCGTCCGTCGGCGGTTTCGACGGCGTGGACTCGGAGACGTGGCCCTTGTTCCGCTCGTTCCTGCTGGAGCGGGCGGACAAGGCGCGCGCGATCATCTCGTCGCGGTACACGCAGACCAACGAGGTCCGCCGGGCCGCGTTGCTCTACCCCGCGGTGACGGCGGCGGCGAAGGAGGCGGGCGGCAAGATCGCGCTGCTCGAGGTCGGCTGCAGCGCGGGCCTGCTCCTCGGCCTGGACAAGTACGCCTACCGCTACCAGTGCGACGGCGGCGAGCAGCTCACCGCCGGGCCCGCGAAGACCGCCGTCGGCCTGCACTGCGCGCTGGACCTCGCGCCCGGCGCCGTCACGCCGAAGGTGCCGAAGAAGCTGACGATCACCGCCCGCGCCGGCCTCGACCGCGCCCCGGTGGACCTGGCCGACGAAGACGAACTGGCCTGGCTCGAAGCCTGCGTCTGGGCCGACCAGCCGGACCGGATCCGGCTCCTGCGCACGGCCGCGGCGGCACAGGGCAAGCAGCGGCCGGAGCTGATCGCGGGCGACGCCGTCGACGATCTCGCCTCGGCGGCCGCCACCCTGCCCGCCGACGCCCCGCTCGTCGTGCTGACCAGCCACGTGCTGGCGTACCTGGGGGAGCGACGGGCCGATTTCCTCGAAGCGCTCCGGAAGCTCGCCGCGGACCGGCCGTTGTGGTGGGTCAGCGAGGAGTTCTACGCCGCCGCGCTGGAGCCGCTGGTGCCCGGCAGGACCGATCTGGCCGAACCGGCGGACCAGGCCGTGCTCGGGCTCGTCCGCTGGGATTCCGGCGTCCCGGACGTGCGGGCGCTGGCCAGAACGGCCCCGCACGGGCAGCGGATGACCTGGCTGCCGGTTTAGCTCCCGTGGGTCGCTGACGGCGGCCGGCGGGCCGAGAGGCGTTGTGACGCGGCCAGGTGGGTGCCGGTCCGGTCGTGAGTGGCGTTTCGTGTTCTAATCCGAATCGCCACTCACGAGCACGTTGCGCCGCACTCGCGTGATCGAGGCCGGATCTCGCGTGCTCAGGGGCGGAACACGTGATTGCGGTGTCCAAGCACGCGAGTTCCGTGCCTAATCACGCGAGTCACGCCCCTGATCACGCGAGTTCCGGCTTTGCTCACCGCGCCTTATGTGCCCAGTCCGTGAAGGCCTCCTTGAGGGACTCTGGGTCCCTCAAGGAGGCCTTCACGGACTTCGGGCCGGTAGGTACATGAGGTCAGGGTTGGCTCTGACCCGAATCGCCGCTCACGACCAACGTGAGGTCAGGCTGGGGTTTCGCGTGATTGAACGGACAGCACGTGTGATCCGATGGACGACACGCGTGACCAGATGGACGACACGACCGCGGCGAGCCCTTCGCCGCGAGTCGTCCATCCAGTCACGCAAGATCGTCAGTAGTGCCCAAGACGCCGTTGGCGGCCAGCCCGAATGGCCACTCGCGACCACCCTGGCCGAACGGGTACTTCCGCGTGCCTGAGTGGACGTCACGCGTGATCAGACGGACGGCATGCGTGAGTGGGCGGTCGGCGGAACCCGGCCGGAGTCCCGTCAGCGACTGATGGTCGTTAGCGTTTCCGCTCTTCGAAGGTGACGGGAAAGCATCGGCGAGGATAATTTTCACCTCTCGCGCCGCTTTATCCTCACGTCTTTCGCGAGCGCCCGGCCGGCAGCACTCCCCAGTCGCGGAGAGTGACGAACAGGAGTTCGGCCAGGCGGCCGCCTTTGTCGAGTTCGATCAAGGTTTCGGCGTCGATCCACCGGGCGTCGGCGGCGTCGTCACCGGCACGGAGAGTGCCGCCGGTGACCGTGCAGGCGTAGTCGTGGATGTCGTACGGGCCGCGGCGGACCGTGCCGACGTGTGTGCCCGGTATCACGTCGAGCCCGGTCTCTTCGCACATCTCGCGAATGACGGCCGCTTCGTCCGTTTCGCCTGGTTCGACGCGTCCGCCGGGCACCGACCAGAGTCCACGTCCGGGTTCATTCGCGCGCCGGATCAGCAGGATCCGGCCGAGTTCGTCGTGGACGATGCCGCCGACACAGCGGACGGTGCTGTCCGAAACGGTGTTCATTCCCGAATGGTAGACGCGGGCTTCCTGACAATGGCTGTCCTGTACACGGAGAGTAGCCGTACGGTACACTTCCCCCTGCCGGCTGACCCAAGCGCGGGACTTCTCTCCCGCGCCGGTGGAAGGTGCGGTACAAAATGAATGGTCAGTATCCGCAGTCAGTCACCGTAAGAGACAGGATTGATCGCTGTGAACGCGAAAAAGCTCCTCACTTTCGCAGGAATCGCGTTGGTGCTGTTCTTCGTGATCGCGCAGCCAGGTCAGGCCGCGGGCCTCGTGGGAAACATCATCGGCTTCCTGCGTGACTCGGCCGAATCGGTGATCACCTTCGTCAGCAACGTCTTCAGCTAGCGGGGGAGCGGATACTCTATCGGTATGTTCGCCCCACGCGATCCAGACGAGTATCTCCTCGACACCGAGCGGCGGGTCATCAGGATCCGCCGTCACTGGGCGGTGCTGCTGTGGGACACCTTCGAGGCGGTGGCCTTGCTGGCCATCTGCGTCCTGGTGTCCTACCTGCTGCCGCCCGCCGCGTGGGTCATCCAGAACATCCTCTGGTATGCCGCGTTGCTCGTCATCCTGCGCTTCGCGTACGTGGTGATGGAGTGGTGGGTCGAGCGACTGGTCGTCACGGACAAACGGTTCGTGATGACGACCGGCGTCTACACCACCAAGGTGCTGATGATGCCGATCACCAAGGTCACCGACCTCACCTACGAACGTTCGGCGTGGGGCCGGATGATGGGGTACGGGACGATGGTGGTCGAGTCCGCCGGTCAGATCCAGGCCCTGAACCGCATCGACTACCTGCCGAAGCCGGAAGAGTTCTACGACACGATCTCCGAGCTCGTCTTCGGTGACAAGCAGAAGCAGGCCGAGCGCTTTTCGATGATCAAGGCGCAGCGTGCGGCCCGCGGCAAGAAGAAGGTCGGTTAGCGCGGGTCCCGGCTGAGGTGACCGATCCCGCGGTGACCCAGGTCTTTTGATCCCTTGGAGTCGCGCGCCTTTCGGCCGCCAGGCCTCAGGGGCGCGATGGCAGGGCGTCCTTACCGCGATCGAGACGCAGGGCACCTAGTCGCGCCCTGGCAGCGCGGCCCTGATCAGCGCGATAGACAATACAGTCGATGCGCATCGACCTGCACGCCCACTCCACCGCCTCCGACGGCACCGACAGCCCGGCCGGGCTGGTCGCCGCCGCCGCGAAGGCGGGCCTCGACGTCGTCGCGATCACCGATCACGACACCACGGCCGGCTGGGCCCCGGCCGCCGAGGCACTTCCGCCGGGGCTCACCCTGGTGCCCGGCGCCGAGCTGTCCACGATCTCCGTCGACCCGGTGACCGGGCGGCACATCAGCGTCCACCTGCTCGCGTACCTCTTCGACCCGGAGTCGGCGGCGGTCGTCGCCGAACAGACCCGGCTGCGGTCGGAGCGGCGATGGCGGCTGCGGGTGATGGCCGAACGGATGGCCGCCGACGGTCTCCCGGTGGATCCCGACGAGGTCATGTCGCTGCTGCCCGAGGACGGTTCCGCCGGGCGGCCGCATCTCGCGCAGGCACTGGTGCGTGCCGGTGTCGTCTCGTCGGTGAACGAGGCGTTCGCGAGCTACCTCGGCAACGGCAGCGGATACTTCGTGGCGCGGCAGGACACGCTCGTGGAGGACGCGATCGACATGATCGCGGCGGCGGGCGGGGTCACCGTCATCGCGCATCCCTTCGCCTACACGCGCGGGGCGACCATCAGCGTCGACGTGCTCGCCGGGCTGGCCGGGCACGGGCTCACCGGGGTCGAGGTCGACCACCCGAACCACGACGAGGAGACCCGCGTCCGGCTGCACGGGCTGGCGGGGGAGCTCGGGCTCGTGCGCACCGGGTCGAGCGACTACCACGGCACGAACAAGACCATCGACCTCGGCGACGAGACCACCGATCCGCTCGCGCTCGAAGAACTCGTCGCGCGCTCCACCGGCCATCAGGTCGTGACCCGTTGACGATCACGGACTTCTTCGACGCGCGCCTGTTCATGAGCGCGACGATCACGCTGATCGTCATCATGGACCCGCCCGGCACGGTGCCGGTGTTCCTGAGCCTGACCGGCCGCAAGTCGGTGGCGTTCCGCGCCAAGGCCGCGCGGCAGGCGGTGCTGGTTTCGTTGCTGGTGATCTCGCTGTTCGCCGTGGCGGGACAGGCGATCCTGTCGTACCTCGGCATCGGGATCCCGGCGTTGCAGGGCGCGGGCGGGCTGTTGCTGCTGCTCATCGCGCTGCAGCTGCTGACCGGCAAGACCGGCGGCGAGGCCGAGGCGGCGGGCGACGACGTCAACGTCGCCCTCGTCCCGCTCGGGACGCCGCTGCTCGCCGGGCCTGGCGCGATCGCCGCGACCATCGTCTTCGTGCGGCAGGCCGATGGGCACGTCGGCGCGTACGTCGCTCTCGCGCTTTCGATCGTGACGGTGCACTTCGTGCTGTACCTGTGCATGCGGTACTCGGGCGTGGTCATCCGGCTGATCAAGGAAAGCGGGATCACGCTGCTGGCGAAGATCGCCGGTCTGCTGCTGGCCGCGATCGCGGTCGAGCTGGTGGCGAACTCGGTGAAGGGCTTCATCGCGGGCACGTGAGGGCCGGGGTCTGTTGCCACTGTCATGAGGTACAGAGGCGTTCGCAGGAGCAGGCTCAGCCAAGAGATCTGGATCTCGACTGTCCATAAGGGACACGAATCGAGACCAAAGTGCCCGATTCAGGTGTTTTGCGCGTATTGACGCGGGGGTCGTGAGTGTTTTTGGTCGTTCTAACCCTCTTTGCCACTCACGACCTCGTGAATAATCGTACATAAGTGCACAAATGGGACATCGATTTGCCCGAAAGTGTCCCGTGTGGACACTCGATGCCCGTGCTCGCCCTGTCAACGTTCGGAACCCAGGCCTGTGCTATCTCGACTTTGCCGGAGCCCTGACCTTGAGGGTAGGGAAGGAGGCCTTCACGGACTTTGGGTCCCTCAAGGAGGCCTTCACGGACCGGCACGCTCGCCCATCACCCGCCTCCGAAGTACATGAAGGCCCCCTTCCTTGCGCCTAGGTACAGGAAGGGGGCCTTCATGTACTCACGCCCGCCGCCCGAGGCGCGGGTGGTAGCAAAGGTCCCTTGCTCCCTTCGGCGGGGATCCCCTCGAAAAGTGTCGGTGGGGGTGCGTAGCGTTGCGCGCGGGGTGATCCGATGGAGCAGATTGGTTTCGACTTCGGCGTCGAAGCGCCGCGCAAGCTGACGAAGGTCTCGCCCGCGCGCCTCGCGACGTTCGAAGATTGCCCGCGCCGCTACCGCATGTCGTACCTGGACCGCCCGTCCCCGGTACGCACCGGCGCGTGGGCGCACAGCACGCTGGGCGCGGTGGTGCACAACGCTTTGCGGGCGTTGTTCGACCTGCCGGTGGTCAAGCGCGTGCCGCAGCGGGCGATGGCGCTCGTCGCCGAACACTGGAAGGACGCCGGGTTCGAAGACGCCGACCAGGCCGCCCGGTACCGCGCCAGGGCCAAGGGCTGGGTCGCGGAGTACGTCGAGCACAACGACGTCACCGTCGATCCGGTCGGGCTGGAGCGCTGGGTTTCGGCGCCGGTCACGCTCGAGCCGGGCAGCGGGCCCAGCCTCATCATCGAGGGCCGCGCCGACCGCATCGACCAGCGTGGCCGGGAATTGGTGATCATCGACTACAAGACCGGCCGCCGTGAGCCGGACGAGTACGAGGCACGCTCGTCGCAGGCCTTGGCGTTGTACGCGGTCGCGGCCGCCAGGACCCTGCGCACGCCGTGCTACCAGGTCGAGCTGCACCACGTGCCCAGCGGGACCATCGCGGCCGCCGAGCACACCGAGCAGAGCCTCGAGCGGCATCTCCAACGCGCCGACGAGACCGCCGGGGACCTGCGGCTGGCAACGGATACCCTGGACGCCGGCGGCGACGAGGACGTGTTGTTCCCGGCGCGCCCGGGCCGCCGTTGCTCATGGTGCGACTTCCGGCCCAGCTGCGCGGCGGGCCAGGAGGCCGGGCCCGCGGCTCAGCCGTGGGAGCTGCTGGCGCCCTAGATTCTCGAGATTCGACGATTGGACAGGCGAGAACGTGTCGTCACCGGACACCGAAGAGCTCGCGACCACCCCGCCGCCCGCGGACGAGCCCAAGGCATCCGAAAGCGGCCGGTTCTGGCGCGGGCTGACGGGATCGCTCGCGGCCGGGATGGTCGTGCTCGCGGTGTGCGTCCTCGCGATCGCCGGGATCTGCCTGCTCACCGGCGCGCCAGGACCGGGGCCGCTGATGCTGATCGGGCATCCGGTCGCGGCGGTCCTCGCCTTGCTGGCACAACGGGTCGCCGATACGCGTAATGGCCGCCTCGCGGGCTTCGCGGGTCTTGGTGTCGTGGTGAGCGTGACGGCCGCGCTGAGCCTGTTCTGGTGGAGCTGAGCACGGCAGGAAAGTGCCAGTTCGGGCGAAAAACCCTTCCGCGGCTGCGAAACTGTGGCTCACTGGGCAGGTCGTAGATGAACACGCCGCCCCGCAGCGAGGACGAAGGGCACCGTTGAAATGACCTACCCACCCCAGCCAGGACAGCCCGACCACGGCCAAGGCGGGCAGCAATACCCGGGACAGCAGCCAGGCCAGCAACCGTACCCAGGGCAACAGCAGTACCCGGGCCAGCCGCAGTACCAGCAGGGCGGTTACGACCAGAGCGGCGCGTACCCGCAGCAGCAGTACCCCGGCTACGGCCAGCAGCAGTACGGCCAGGGCTTCGGCGGGCCGCCCGCGCCCCCGAAGAACAACAAGACCGGCCTGATCGTGGGCATCGCCGCCGCTGCCGTCGTGGTGGTCACGTTGGGTATCACCGGGTTCGTCGCTCCCGGGTTCTTCCTCGGCGACGACAAGGCCACCGAAAAGGCGTCCGGCCCCGAGGGGACCGCGCAGGCGATCATCGACGGCATCAACGCCCACGATCAGAGCGCGCTGACGGCGCTCAAGTGCGGCACCGCGGAAAAGGACATCGACCAGGTCATCGAGCGAGTCAGTGAAGCGTCGGACGCCTCGCTCGGCGCGGTCACGAAGGTCTCCGAAACCAAGTACACGGTGGCCGTCTCGCTGAGCATCGCCGGCCGGCCCGGCACCGCCACCGGCACGCTCGCCAGCGAAGGCGGAAAGTGGTGCTGGAAGGAAGTCAGCCGGCTGCGGACCAGCAGGACTTCGACGACGCGATGACGGCGAGCCGGTAGCAAGGGACCTTTGCTACCACTCGCCGGTCACTTGAGGGCGACGACGGTGGGGCCGCGCTGCTCCAGCAGCACCGGCCCGACCGAGGACAGCAGCACCGGACCGGTGTAGCCGCGCCTGTCGACGCCGACGGTGCGGATGGTGGCGCCGGTCGTCTCGTCGAGCACGGCCAGCCCGCCCTGGATGGGCACGACCAGCTGCTCCCCGAAGGTCACGCCCGGACCGGTCGAGTTGTTCAGCGTCCAGCGCGGGGTGAGGTCGTCCCGCGAGAACGCCATGGTCTTCGAGCCGGTGAACCAGTAGACGCCCTGCGCGGTCCACGAGGTCGTCATGACCCCGCCCACCGGATCCTGCGTGATTTCCGCTTCGGGCAGATCGAGCGGGTACGCCGACTTCTGCAGGCCGTCGCCGCCGTAGATGACCAGCAGTTTCTGTTCCGGAAGCACGATCAGCGCGAGATCGCCGGACATCGCGACGACCTTCGCGTTCTTCCCGGCGAGCACGGTGCTGTAGTCGACCTTCGGGTCGTCGGCCTCGTCGTTGGTCGCGCGGTAGACGGTGAAGCGGTCGGCCGGGTCACCGGGGCAGCGCTCGATCACGCCGATCTTGCCTGCGGCGGCGGCCACCGTGCCGTAGGTGCAGCCCGTCCTCGGCTGTTTGTTCGGGTTCACGATGGCGGGGACCTGGCCGTACTCCATGCTCTTGACCAGGTCGTCGCGCCAGGTGTTCAGCAGTTTCTTGCCGGTCGTGGTGACGTGCGATCCGTCGACGACCAGCCTCGTGCCGAGCTCGGCGTCGCCGTTGCGTTGCGCCGTGCGGCGCCCGGTGCCCGCGTCGAGCTGGGTGACCTCGCTGCAGCCGGTGTCCTTGCGGTACACCGCGTCCACCTTGATCCCGGCGAGCGCGACGGTGCACAGTTCCAGATCGCGCGAGTAACGCCAGCGGACTTCGCCGGTGTACGGATCGCGGCCGAGCACCTCGCCCTTGTCGGCGGTGACGACGCTGTTGGCCTCGCCGATCGGGACGGGTGTCGACGCACTGGGCGCCTGCCACAGTTCGCTCAGCGAGCCGGGAACCTGCGCCGGCGCGGGCGGAAGCCCGGGTGGCAGAGTAGCGGCGACCTGTGCGACCGTGGCCGCGTTGTCGCTGGTCACGCCGATGACGACACCGGTGACCGCGACGACCACCACGATCGCCGCGGCGATCAGGCGATCCCGTTTGCGGTTCCACGGCGAGGGCCGGGCGCGTTTCCCGCCCAGCGGCGGCTCGGTGGCCACCGGCTGAGCGGGGTCGGCGTCCAGCACGTCCTCGGTGCCGATCGCGTTTTCAGCTGTCTCCGACTGCTCGGGATCGGCGGGCACGGGCCGCGCCGGTTCGTTGTCCGGCGCGGCGTCCCAGCGTTCGCTCACGTGCCCCTAGCTCCCCATGTCCGCAGTATGAAAGCTCAGTCTGCCGACGCAGGTGTATCAGAAGTCGCCGACGGACGGCGACGGCGGCGTCGGCGAGCCGGACGCTCGGCGCTGTCGCCTGCCTCCTTCTCGACCGCCGGGCCACTGACCTCGGGGCTCGGCTTCGCGGCACCCCGGCTGCGGCGACGGGTCCGCGTGCGGCCCTCCGCCTGTGCCTCGCCCTCGGTGCCTTCCGCCGAAGCCGCCGCGGCGTCCGCCGCCTCGATCTTGGCCGCCGCGTCGGCGCCGCCGCGGGTCCGCTTGCGGGGTGCGCGATTCCGCTTGCGAGGAGCCTCTTCGTCCTTCGAGGCCGGGCCGTGGCCGCGACCGCGGCGCTTGCCGCCCAGGTCCTCTTCGACCTCGGCCGAAAGACCGGCGCGGGTCTGCTTCGACAGCGGCAGGCGTCCGGTGGTGCCCTCCGGGATGCCGAGGTCGCTGAACAGGTGCTTCGACGACGAATACGTCTCGGCGGGCTCGGGCATGTCGAGCCCGAGGATGTCCGAGATCATCTTCCAGCGCGGCTCCTCGTCCCAGTCGACGAGGGTGATCGCGACACCGGTGCGCCCGGCGCGGCCGGTGCGGCCGATCCGGTGGACGTAGGTCTTCTCGTCCTCCGGCGTCTGGTAGTTGATCACGTGTGTGACGTCGTCGATGTCGATACCGCGGGCGGCGACGTCGGTGGCGACCAGCACGTCGACCTTGCCGGCGCGGAACGCACGGAGCGCCTGCTCGCGGGCGCCCTGGCCGAGGTCACCGTGCACGGCGGCGGCCGCGAAGCCGCGTTCGACGAGCTCGTCGGCGACCTTCTGCGCGGTGCGCTTGGTGCGGGTGAAGATCATCGTCAGGCCGCGGCCCTCGGCCTGCAGCGCGCGGGCGATCAGCTCGGGCTTGTCCATCGAGTGCGCCCGGTAGACGAACTGGGTGGTGCGCTCGTGGATGGCGCCGGCGTCGTTCTCCTCGGCGCGGATATGCGTCGGCTGGGTGAGGAACGTGCGGGCCAGCGTGATGATCGGGCCCGGCATGGTCGCCGAGAACAGCATCGTCTGCCGCTTGTCCGGGACCATCCGCAGGATGCGCTCGATGTCGGGCAGGAAGCCCAGGTCGAGCATCTCGTCGGCCTCGTCCAGCACCAGACCGCGGACCTTGCCCAGCACCAGGTGCTTCTGCTCGGCCAGGTCCAGCAGGCGGCCGGGGGTGCCGATGACGACGTCGACGCCGTTGCGGAGCGCCGCGATCTGCGGCTCGTACGGGCGGCCACCGTAGATGGCCAGCGTGCGGATGCCGAGGTGCTTGCCCGCGCCCTTGAGGTCGTTCGCGACCTGGATGCACAGCTCACGGGTCGGCACGACGACCAGCACCTGCGGGGTGCCGTCGCCGGGGACCTCGACGCGGTGCAGCAGCGGGACGCCGAAGCCCAGCGTCTTGCCCATACCGGTACGGGCCTGGCCGATCAGGTCGTCGCCTGCCATGGCCAGCGGCAGCGTCAGGGCCTGGATGGCGAAGGTGCGCTCGATCCCGGCCTCGCCGAGTGCCTTCACGATCTCCGGCTTGACGCCGAAGGAGGCGAAGGTGGGGGATTCGGGTTCCACCGGTGCGCCCGCCTGCAGCGGGTGCGACGTGTCCAACGCCGCCGGGCCGGTCTCGCTGTGCTCCAGCGCGACGGCCTCCGGGACGCCGGTGGTGGTGTTCTGTTCGGTTGTGATTTCGTTCGTGGTCAGGGTGCTCGCCTCTCTCGTGACCAGCGCGCACTGCCCTGGTCACCGATCGACACTCGACCACGAAATTTCGCTCGGGCTCCGCGCTACTGGCGCTGGAGCGGCCCTTCGTGGGAATGCCGCAGGATGGCGTGCACGCACATCATTCTTGTGCTGACCGGGGCCACACCGGCTGTCCTTCAGCCGCAGCGGCGTCCCGATCCGGGACGGAAGATCCGTCGTATCCGGCGGCCAGTCTACCTGATCTGCGGTTTTAGGATAGCCCCCGCCGCGCCGAGGAGGGTGGGATCGGTCTCTTCCCCTCCTGGCGGGTGTGTTCGGCGATACCCTTTCCGCCGTGACCGAGGCAAAGCAGATCAGTGAAGGCGTAGTCGATTTGCTCGGCGTACTCGCCTATGGGGAATTGTCCGCATTCGATCGCATGGCCGAGGACGCGCGCACCGCGCCGACGCTGTCCGGCCGGGCCGCGCTGGCGTCGATGGCGGCCGCCGAGATCGGGCACTACGACCTGCTCGCCAAGCACCTCGGGGGACACGGCGTCGCGATCGAGGACGCGATGCGGCCCTTCGTCGGGCACATCGACGCGTGGCACGCCTCCACGGCGCCTCGTTCCTGGCTCGAGTCCCTGGTGAAGGCCTACGTCGGCGACGGGCTCGCCGCGGATCTCTACCGCGAGATGGCCAGCTGGCTCGACCCGGAGACCAAGGACCTGGTGCTCACCGTGCTCGCCGACACGGGGCATTCCGCGTTCGCCGAGCGCGAAGTCGCGGCCGGTATCGAGGCCGATCCGAAGGCGCGCGACAAGCTCGCGCTGTGGGGCCGCCGCCTGCTGGGTGAGGCGTTGACGCAGGCCCAGTACGTCGTGGCCGAGCGGGACGGGCTCGCCGAGCTGATCGTCGAGGGGTCGGGTGACCTTTCGGGAATCGCCGCGCTGTTCCGCCGGTTGCAGCAGGGGCACACCAAGCGCATGCAGGTGCTGGGCCTCGGCTGAGGTCACTTCGGCTAGCCTTGGCGCACCAGTAAATTTCGAACTTTCAAGCGGAGGTCCCACGTGGAGGTCAAGATCGGCATCAAGGACACGCCGCGGGAGCTCGTGGTGTCCAGCAGCCAGTCGCCCGACGAGGTCGAGGAACTGGTCGCGAACGCCTTGAGGGCCGGCGACGGGATCTTCCGCCTCGACGACGAAAAGGGCCGTAAGTACATCGTGCCCACCGACCGGATCGCCTACGTCGAGATCGCGCCGTCGGATGTTCGCAAGGTCGGCTTCGCTGTTGGTGGCTAACCCGATCGGGTTGTAGTCGGATGTCACAGTGGCGTCACCGCCACGTCTCAGCCAGCTCTCAGATTTGATCGTCACGCTAAGGCGGGGACGGCAGGGGGCTAGCCGAGAAATGAGGTGGACGGCGTCACTGTGATGGACCGCGCGCTGGTCGACGGCGTGCGCACTGTTCCCGAACAAGGCAAACGGGTCGTCGGGCGGCTGACCGGTGTCGACGTCGCCCGCGGCCTGGCCGTACTCGGCATGTACGCGGTGCATGTCGGCCCCGATCCGGCCAAAGGCGGCGTCGGGGTGCTGTTCAAACCGTTCGAAGGCCATTCCGCCGCGTTGTTCGCGGTGCTGGCCGGGGTCTCGATCGCGCTGATGTCCGGCGGACGCCGTCCCAAAGAGGGCCGCGACCGGACCCGTGTCGCGCTGAAACTGGCGACCCGCGCCCCGCTCCTGGTGGTGCTGGGGCTGCGGCTGACCAGCCTCGAAACCGGCTACATGGTGATCCTGGCCTACTACGGGGCCTGTTTCCTCTTCGCGATCCCATGGCTGCGCGCGGGCGCGAAGACACTCGCGATCGCGGCGGTCACCGTCGCCGTGGCGGGCCCGCTGCTCTCACATCTGATCAGGGCGCAGCTTCTTCCCCGTGACCTGCTGTTCTTCGCGCCGGACCTGACCGCGGACGACGTCACCTCGACCGGGCTGCTGAAGGCCGCGACCGTCCTCGTCCTGACCGGCACGTTCCCCGCGTTGACGCTGATGGCGTACGTGTTCGCCGGGATGGCGATCGGGCGGATGGACCTGACCTCGCGCAGCGTGTGCCGTCGGCTGTTCTTCGGCGGTTCGGCGCTCGCGGTGGGCGGATACTTCGTTTCGTGGCTCGCGACCGGGCCGCTCGGCGGCATGCAGGCGATCTACCGTTCGCTGGAACCGGCCGCCGCGCAGATGGGGATGACGCCGCCGGAATTCCTGCGGCTGCACCAGACCTGGATCCACGGCACGCCGCCGACCACCAGCTGGGCCTGGGAGCTGCTGCCGACGGGGACCTCGTACACGCCTTTCGACCTGCTGATCTCGATCGGGATCGCGGCGGCGGTGATCGGCGGCTGCCAGCTGCTGATGCCGAAGTTCGAGCGCGTGCTGCGGCCGCTTTCGGACCTGGGCGGGCGGGTGCTGAGCGCGTACGTGCTGCATTTCGTGGCGATCGCGCTGCTGTGGGACGAGAGCGACGGCGATTCGATCTTCAGCGTGCTGCACTTCGCCGAGTTCTCGGTGGTGGCGCTGACCGCCGCGGTGCTGTGGCGGAAGTTCGTCGGGCGCGGGCCGCTGGAATGGGCGATGAACAAGCTGTCGAGCTGGCCGAAGTACGTGATGGCGGTGGCTCGGGTGCCCGCTCAACGGCGGGGCTGATCTTTGCGGCTCGTGAGTGGTAAGGACGGTTCTAACCGTCCTTACCACTCACGAGGTCAGGCGTTGAGTTCGTTCAGTTCTTCGAGGCTGGTCGGCACGTGGAAGGGCGGCGTGCTGGTGCCCATGATGCGGTAGCGGTCCCACGGGTCCGGGTCGGAGAGCTCGCCCTTCGCGGTGTACTCGCCCGCGCGGATCTCGACGGCGGTCTTCTTGCCGCCGGCGGCCGCGGACACCTGCTCGTTCGTGGCGACGCGGCCGTACCAGCGGTAGTACCCGTCGATGGGCTGGAAGTAGCCCCGCAGGTCCACCGTGGTCGCGATCTCGGTCCCGTCGATCACGAGGACCGCTTCGCCGGCGTAACCGTCTTCGTCGTGCTCGCTCACTGTGCCTCCGATTCCTTCCGCATTTGGACGACCTTGTTCTCTTCGAGCGGCAGGTTCGGGTCGATGACGATGCCCTGCTGCCGCGAGAGGCCGTCGATCGCGGCCCAGATGATCTGCGTCAGGTATTCGACGACGCTGTCGCGGCCCATCGAGCGCCGGTCCAGCCACCATTCGCCGGTGCTCTGCACCATCCCGACGATGCCGTGCGCCCACGGTTCGGCGGCGCCGGAGTCCATGTTGAACATCCGCATGTAGTCGCCGAGCAGCGCGGTCAGCGCGGTGGCGATCAGTTCCTTGTCCTCGGCGACGACGTCGGAGTTGACGACCACCTTCTCCTGCAGGCCGCCGCGCGCGAGCAAGCGGTACAGGTTGGGGTGCTCCTCGATGACGCTGAAGAAGGAGTCGAGCGCCATCCTGATCCGGGGGACCGGGGCGAGCTCGGAGTTGATGGCGGGGATCAGCCGCTGGAAGAGGATCTCCGTGCCGCGCTGCCCGAGCGCGACGTACAGATCCGCCTTGTCGTCGAAATGCCGGTACAGCACGGGTTTCGTGACGCCCGCTTCGGCGGCGACGTCCTCCATGCCGAGGTCCGGGCCGTGGGTGTCGAGCGCGCGCAAGGCGGCCTCGACGAATTCCGCGCGGCGGGCGATCCGGTGCTTGCGCCAGCGGTCGCGGCGGGCGTCACCCGTGTCGGCCTCACCCGCCGTGGGGTGCTTGCTCGACTGCTTGCTGTTGCGCTTGACACGTTCGATCACCCCAGTCATGCTACCAGAGGTAACTGTTACCACGAGTTACAGATAGGGGTGTGTCGGCAATGACGCGGGCGCTGAAGGAAACAGACCGGGAGAAGACGGCCGAGCGGCTGCTCAAGTCCTCCGCGAACAAGTTCTACGATCCCGACGTCGACATCGACTGGACCGCCCCGCTCGTCGACGGGAAGCGGTTCATCCCGGCACACCGTTCTTCGCTCTACGGCACGAAATTGTGGGACTCGCTGTCGGAAGAGCAGCGCATCGAACTCGGCAAGCACGAGGTCGCGAGCGTCGCCACGACCGGGCTGTGGTTCGAAATCCTCCTGATGCAGATGCTGCTCAAGGAGGTCTACGAAGAGGACCCGACCAGTTCGCACGCCCAGTACGCGTTGACCGAGATCGCGGACGAATGCCGTCACTCGACGATGTTCGCGCGGATGGCCTCGCGGATCGGCTGCCCGTCCTACGGGCCGGTGCCGTGGTTGCGGCGGCTCGCGAAACTGATGCCGACCATCAGCTACGGCCCCGCGCGCTACGGCGCGATCCTCGTCGCCGAAGAGGTCCTCGACCGGCTTCAGCGCGAGCAGATGAACGACCCGGACATCCAGCCGCTGGTGCGCATGGTCAACCGGATCCACGTGCTCGAAGAAGCCCGGCACGTCACCTTCGCCCGCGAAGAGGTGACTCGCGGGATGGCGAAACTGTCGAAGAAGGAAATCCTCTATCAGCAGTTCATCATCGCGCTCATCTCGTATTTCGTGACCCGTGCCTTCATCAACCCGAACGTCTACAAGGCCGTCGGCATCCGTCCGCGTGACGGCGTCGAAGCCGCGCTGAACAACCCCAACTGGCGCGAAAGCATCCAGTGGGCGGGCGAGAAGATCATGCCGTTCCTTCAGGAATCCGGTCTGGTCGGCAAGCCGGGCATGTACTTCTGGCGCAAGTCCTTCCTGCTGCCGGGGAAGCGATGAGGAGCGTCAAGCAGCGCGACGCCGTCTCGTGGGACCCGTCGCGGCGACATCGGTTCGTGACCGGTGACGGCACCGCCCTGCACGTCGAGACGAGCGGGCCCGCGGACTCCGAACTCACGCTGGTGCTCGTGCACGGCTGGACACAGGACCACCGGACCTGGGACGGCGTGGTGTCGCGGCTCGGCGACTCCGTCCGGATCCTGCGCTACGACCTGCGCGGTCACGGCGGTTCCGCGCCGGCGAAACCGGGGACGGCCACGATCGCGACCCTCGCCGACGATCTCGCCGAGCTGATCCAGGAGCGTGTCCCGAACGGGCCGATCGTGCTCGCCGGGCACTCCATGGGCGGTATGACGATCATGGAACTTTCCCGCAGGCACCCCGATCTCGTGGCCCGACGCGTCGCAGGGGTCGCGTTCGTCGCCACGTCGTCCGGTGAGATGGACCGGATCACCCTCGGCCTGCCGGGGATCGCGGGCAGCGGCGCGGCGAGGTTCGAACGGAGGCTCGCGAAGCTGCTCGCGAAGAACCGCCGGGACGCCTTGCCGCTGCCGCTGTCGGTGGTGCGGCCCGGTGCGCGGCTGCTCGTCTTCGGGCGGCGGCCTCAGCGGGCCGACGTGGACTCGGTCGCCGAACAGCTGCTGTGCGCGCATCCGGCGAGTGTCGCGGGATTCCAGGACGCGATTTCGCGGCACGACTGCCGGGTCACGCTGGCCGCGCTGCAGGGCAAACCGGTGATCGTGCTGGTGGGGGAGCGGGACCGGCTCTGTCCGCCGCCGCACGCCAAGGTCATCGCCGACGAGCTGCCGGAGGCCGAGTTCGTGCGCTATCCGGGGGCGGGGCACATGCTTCCGCAGGAACGGGCTCAGGAGGTTTCGGACCGCATCGCGGCACTCGTCCGCCGCGCCGCGAGGGTCTGAAAAGAGGAGCAAGGGACCTTTGCTACCACTTCTCTCGACATTGAGACAAGTGGTAGCAAAGGTCCCTTGCTCTCTTTCCGCAGGTCAGCACGTCGCGAAAGCCACTTTCGGGACATCGGACGTCGCGAAAGTGGCTTTCGCGACGTGCGGTCGTGTTCCAGGAGCCGGACGCCTGCAGCCCGGCAAGCGAACAAGGCGGCGATCCCGGGAAGGTTCTCGTCGAGCGCGATATGCGGCATGGTGACTCCTCGCGGATCGGCGACACGGTCGCTTGATCCGTAGCCGAAAACGGGCTCGATCCTAGAGCGAGGGGGCAGTGTGATCATCAGAATCCGGGGCCGTGCGCTTCCCGATGGCGAGTACGTCGATCTCTACGCCGACGGCGACCGGTGGACCACCGATCCGGTCCCGGGGGCGGACCTGGTCGCCGAAGGCTGGCTCTTGCCGGGCCTCGTCGACGCCCACACCCATCCCGGGGCCGAGGAGCCCGGCGACCCGATGGACGAAGAGATCCTGCGCGCCGATCTGCACCGGCACGTCGACGCCGGGGTCACGATGATCCGCTCGCCGGGGCTGCCCGGTGAGCCGCCCGAGTGGTTCGGCGCCGAACCCGGCCTGCCTCGCGCGGTGCACGCCGGGCCGTGGATCGCCCAGCACGGCGAGTTCTTCGACGGCTGGGGTCGCCGCGCCACGCACGCGGAGCTGCCCGGATTGGCCGCGGCACAGGCGAAACGCACCGGCTGGGCCAAGATCATCGCCGACTGGCAGAACGGGGACGACGCCGTCCCGTCCGACGTCCTGACCGCTGTCGTCGAAGCGGTGCACGCGGTGGGCGGGCGTCTCGCGGTGCATTCGCAGCACGCCGCCGGCGGTGAAGCGGCGGTGGCCGCGGGAGTCGACTCCGTCGAACACGGGATGTGGCTCGACCCCGGGTATCTGCCGGACATGGCGGCCCGCGGAACCGCGCTCACCCCGACGCTTTCGGTGTTTCAGGCGGCATTGGGGAGAGTGCGGAACCGAGAGGACACCCCGCGGAAACTGTGGTTCGTCGGCGGGGCGGAGGCACATCCGGGTTTGGTCGTGGCGGCGGCCGAAGCCGGGGTGAAGATCCTCGCCGGGACGGATTCCCGGCCGCATGGTCGCGTGGGCGACGAAATCCGCGCCCTCGCGGATGCGGGGCTGCGTCCGCACGACGCCCTCGCCGCGGGTTCGTGGTCCGCGCGCGAATATCTGGGGTTGCCCGGGCTCGTTCCGGGCGCGCCCGCCGACGCCGTCGTCTACGCGGAGGACCCGCGCGAAGACCTCGGACAGCTCGAGCATCCCGTCGCGGTGATTCTCCGGGGTGTCCGCGTCAGGTGAGCTAACGTGATCTTCTCGACTGGGGAGTTGAAACGATGAAACGAAACAGATCGATCCTGTCCGTTTTCAGCCTCACCATCGCCGTGGTCCTCGGCGCGGCCCTGCTCACCAACCTGGGTGGCGAGACCACCGAAGCCGGGAGCGACGCGGAATTCACCGGCGCCGGCCGGGTCGTCATCCGTGACGCTTCGATGGTGCTCACGATGGACCCCAGCCTCGGCGAAGGGCCGCTCGGCGCCCTCGCCGACGCCGACGTCGTACTGGAAGGCACCAAGATCAAGCAGGTCGGCAAGGATCTCGACGCCGGCACCGCGAGAGTCGTCGACGGCCGGGGCAAGATCGTGCTGCCCGGCTTCGTCGACCTGCACAACCACCTGTGGCAGTCGCTCATCCGCGGCTGCGCGGCCGACAAGGAACTCATCGGCTGGCTCGGCAAATGCGTCATCCCGCTGTACCGCGCCCCCGTGACCGACGCGGACGCGTACGCGGGCACGAAACTCGCCGCGGCCGACGTCGTCTCGACCGGGATCACCACGGTCACCGACTGGTCGCACGCGTTCAACACCGACTTCGCCAAGGGCGGTCTCCGCGCGCTCGGCGAATCGAAGCTGCGGTTCCTCTACTCCTACAACGGAACCACCGATCCCGCGCTGCAGAACGAGATCCGCCGCGTGAAGCGCGAGGTCATCGACCCGAACCCGTTGGCGCGCCTGCAGATCGGCACACATCCGTCCACGGGGAACTTCCCGAGTGTCGAGGCTTCGGAGAAGCTCGCGCGCGAACTCGGCGTCTCGTTGAACGTGCACCTGCTCGAATCGAAGGCCGATCTGACCGCGGGGCAGATGGACGCGCTCCGGCGCGCGAACGCGTTGCACTCCGGGCTGGTGACGAACCACGTCATCCAGACCACCGACGCCGACCTCGACGAACTCGCGGCCGCCGGGGTCGGCGTCGCGCACAACCCGCTGTCGAACATGCGGCTCGCGTCGGGCGTCATCCGGCTGCCGGAGATGAAGAAGCGGAACATGAAGGTCGGGCTCGGCCTCGACGGCGGCACCAACGACACGAGCGACATGTTCAACGTGATGCGCGCGGCCGTCGGCCTCCAGCGGGCGACGACGACGGATCCTGCGGTCTACCCGACCACGGCGGACGTCCTGCGCATGGCGACCCTCGGTGGCGCGGAGGCGCTCGGGATGGACAAGGAGATCGGGTCGTTGACGCCGGGCAAGCGGGCGGATCTCCAGCTCGTCGACGCCCAGGCGGTCAACTTCGCGCCGAAGGTGGACTGGGTGAATCAGCTGGTCTTCAACACCCAGCCCGCGAACGTCTCGTGGGTGTTCGTCGACGGCCGCGCCCTCAAGCGCGAAGGCCGCGTTGTCGGTATCGACACCGCGAAGGTCGTCGCCGACGCCCAGGCCGCCGCCGACCGGATCAAGAAGCTCCTGCCCCAATGACCCCGATGACCTGACGCAATTCGTCCTCTGAATGCGGTAGTTGCACGCGCAAGGACCGCATTCAGAGGACGAAACGCGGGGGTCAGTGCTGGAGCGGGAAGCCGCCGCCGATGCCCCGCCAGGCGAGGTTGGCGGTGAGCGCGACGGCCTCTTCGCGGCTCATCGACTTGTGGTGCGCCAGCCAGAACCGCGCGCTGACCTGCGAGAGGCCCACGAGGCCGACGGCGAGCAGCCGGGCCTTGTCCTCGTCGAGGCCCGCGTCGGCGGTGATGGTCTCGGTGATCGCGTCGACGCTGGCGGACGTCGCCCGGTCCACCGCCTCCTGGACGGCGGGCTCGCCGCGCAGGTCGGACTCGAAGACCATGCGGAAGGCGCCGGCGTCGTTGTTCACGAAGTCGAAGAACGCGCCGACGGTGGCCGGCACGCGCTGCTTGTTGTCCGACGTGGAGTCGAGCGCGTCCTTGACCCGCCGCACCAGTTCGTCGACGTGGCTCTCCAGCAGCGCGATGTAGAGGTCGAGCTTGCCGGGGAAATGCTGGTAGAGGACCGGCTTGCTGACTCCGGCCTCTTCGGCGATCTCGTCCATCGCGGCGGCGTGGTATCCGTTCGCGGCGAACACCCGCTGCGCGGCGGCCAGCAGCTGGGCGCGGCGTTCCGTTCGGGGCAGGCGGACACCTCGGGCCTGCAGTCGCGCCATTTCTGTCATCGTTCCTCCAGTAGCCGCGGGCTCCGCGGGGCGGGGTCACCGCCGCGTGAAGTGAGCTCGAGATTACTCGCCGGTACGGCCGGACCGCCAAGGGTCGGGCATCCTTGATGCTGTGTCTTCTTCAGTTTCCCGTGCCGCCGGGGGCCGCCCTCCGCTGACCCACGTGCCGCTGTCGCGCAGGTCATTGCCGTCGCTGGACCCGGCGCCGCCCCCTTGGCCCGGGGAAACAATAGGTGTCGGCGGGGTGAAATTGCACATCCGCCGGACGCCGGGCGGTCCCGAGACGGCCGTCTACGTCCACGGTCTCGGCGGTTCGTCCACGAACTGGACCGACCTCGCCGCCCTCTTGGCGCCCCAAGCGGGAGGCACGTCGGTCGATTTGCCGGGTTTCGGCTATTCGGAGCCGCCCGACGACTTCGACTTCAGCCTCGACGCGCACGCCGAGATCGTGGCGAGCCATATCGAGAGCCTCGAAGCGGGGCCGGTGCACCTGTTCGGCAACTCGATGGGCGGGGCCGTCGCGCTGCTCGTCGCGGCCCGCCGCCCGGAACTGGTGAAGACGCTGACGCTGATCTCACCCGCCATGCCGGACCTCCGCCCCAGCATGAAGCGGCTGTCCGACCCGAGGATGGCGTTCGCGTACCTGCCGCTGATCGGCCCGGCGGTGCGCCGACAGCTCGCCGCGCTCGGCCCGCGCGAACGCGCCATGCAGGTCATCAAGCTGTGCTTCGCCGACCCGGGCCGCTTCGCCGAGAGCAGGCTGGACGAGCTCGAAGAGGAGCACAGCGCTCGTGCCGGGTTCGCCTGGGCCGCCCCGGCGCTGGCCCGCAGCACGTTCGGCATCTTCCGGACGTGGTCCGCGCGCGGCCCCGCGTCGCTGTGGGCGGTCGCGCCGACCGTCGACGCGCCGACGCTCGTCGTGTGGGGGCAGCACGACCGGGTGATCTCCGTCCGGCGCGCCGAGCGCACCGCTCGGCTACTTCCGCACGCGCGGTTGCTCGTTCTGCCCCGAACCGGCCATGTGGCGCAGATGGAACGCCCGAATGTCGTAGCGAAGGCCGTTTTGGGGATGTGGGAATCGGTCGAATCGGGCACCTGGTAACCCATTCGGGTGAGGAGGACACGCCGTGCGAAGCGCCGGTCGCGCACAACATCACAGTTCGGTTATGGCACCCTGGTGCGCGTGGATCGGGTAAAGCAAGGCGCGCAGGGCGAGGGTCGGCGGTCTCAGTACTCCGCATCCGCCCGCCGTCCGCCGCGCGCCCAGCCACGCTCCTCCGACGTGCCGCGCACGGGCCAGTACCGGCCGACGCCGCCGCCGTCGCAGCGGCTCGACGAGGACCGCTACCGTCCCGGCGGCCGCCGCACCAGCGCCCAGCCGCTCAGCGCGTCCTGGAAGCCGCACGAGACCGGCGCCGCCAAGGCCAAGGCCAAGGCCGCCAAGCGCAAGGGCGGCATCGGCCAGTTCGCCAAGACCTACGGCTGGCGCGTGTACGCGCTGCCGATCCTCGTGGTGATCACCGCGCTGGTCGTGTTCAACACCGCCACCGGCCCGGCCGAGCCGATCGCCTCCGACGGGACGAGCCTCACGTCGGCCGACGGAGCCGACGGTTCCGCGGGCAACGGCGGCGAGCCGGGCGCGGGCGTCGACGGCGGGGGCGACGTCCTCCCGGAGAACCCGGCCAAACCGGTCGACCTCAAGATCCCGACCGCCGACCTGCCCAAGGGCGGCCCCTTCACCGAGTCCGGCAAGGGCACCTATCACGTGGTGCCGGGCAAGGGGGAGAAGGTCGGGACGGGGCAGCTGTACACGTACACCGTCGAGGTCGAGGACGGCATCGATCAGGCCAGCTACGGCGGTGACGACAGCTTCGCCACGATGGTGGAGGCCACGCTGTCCAATCCCAAGAGCTGGACGTGGGACGGCAAGAAGGCGCTTCAGCGCGTCGACGCGAGTTTCCCGAACCCCAGCTTCCGGGTGAGCCTCACCACACCGAACACGACGCATCGCGCGGACGTCTGCATGTTCCAGATCACTTACGAGACCTCGTGCTACCGGTCGAGCTTCGACAAGCGCGTGGTGATCAACCTCGCCCGCTGGGTGCGGGGTGCGCTGGCGTTCGAGAGCGACATGACCGGGTATCGGCAGTACGCCATCAACCACGAGGTCGGGCACGCCCTGGGCGGAAAGCACGTGGGCTGCAAGGAGAACGGTGCGATCGCGCCGGTCATGATGCAGCAGACCTTCGGCGTCTCCAACGACTTCGTCGCGCAGCTGAACAATCTCCCCGGCGGTGACCGCGGCAGGGTGCCCGCCGACGGCAAGGTCTGCAAACCGGGCTCCTGGCCGAATCAGACACCTTAGTCCAGGCCGTCTCGTCTGCTGGGACATCCCAGGATGTGAAACAGGGGAAGTCGTTTCGGGCTGTCTTTGTTGTAGATACTGGGATGCGACCCGCGATCCACGCGAGATGGAGGACCCGATGTCAGGCACGCTGCCGCCGCTCGTCGAGCCGGCCGCCGAGCTCACCAAGGAAGAGGTGGCCCGGTACAGCCGTCACCTGATCATCCCGGACGTCGGGGTGACCGGGCAGAAGCGGCTGAAGAACGCCAAGGTGCTGGTCATCGGTGCCGGTGGCCTCGGCAGCCCGGCGCTGCTGTACCTCGCCGCGGCCGGGGTGGGCACGCTCGGCATCGTCGACTTCGACGAGGTCGACGAATCGAATCTGCACCGCCAGGTCATCCACGGACAGTCCGACATCGGCAAGCTCAAGGCCGCGTCGGCGCAGGAGACGATCGCCGAGATCAATCCGTTCGTGAAGGTGCACCTGCACACCGACCGGCTGGAGTCGTCGAACGCGCTCGAACTGTTCGAGCAGTACGACCTGATCCTCGACGGCACCGACAACTTCGCGACGCGGTACCTGGTGAACGACGCCGCCGTGCTCACCGGCAAGCCCTACGTGTGGGGCTCGATCTACCGGTTCGAGGGCCAGGCGAGCGTGTTCTGGGAGGACGCGCCGAACGGCAAGGGCCTCAACTACCGCGACCTCTACCCCGAGCCGCCGCCGCCCGGCATGGTGCCGTCGTGCGCCGAGGGTGGCGTGCTGGGCGTGCTGTGCGCGTCGATCGGGTCGATCATGGTCAACGAGGCGATCAAGCTGATCACCGGTATCGGCGAGCCGCTGCTGGGCAGGCTCGTCAGCTACGACGCGCTGGAGATGAAGTACCGCGAGGTCAAGATCCGCAAGGATCCGGAGACTCCGAAGATCACCGGGCTCATCGACTACGAAGCGTTCTGTGGCGTCGTGTCCGACGAAGCCGCTTCGGCTGCTTCGGGAAGCACGATCACTCCGGCGGAACTCAAGGCCAAGTTCGACAACGGCGACAACTTCGCCCTCATCGACGTCCGCGAGCCGCACGAGTACGAGATCGTGAACATCAAGGGCGCGACGCTGATCCCGAAGGACAAGATCCTCTCGGGCGAGGCGCTGTCGGAACTGCCGCAGGACAAGCCGATCGTGCTGCACTGCAAGTCGGGCGCGCGTTCGGCGGAGGCGCTGGCGGCGCTGCACAAGGCCGGGTTCAAGGACGCGACCCACCTCGGTGGCGGCGTGCTGGCCTGGGCGCGGCAGATCGACCAGAGCTTGCCGACTTACTGAGGTTTGTGCGCGTGAAGGCCCCCTTCCCTCGGCTGAGTCGAGGGAAGGGGGCCTTCACGCGCAAAGTGGTAGCAAAGGTCCCTTGCTCTCTTTCCGCAGGTCGGCGCGGTGACTGTGTGGGTTTCGGGTCATCTGACGCACCAAAATCCACACGGTCGGTAGGCGCCGCTACGCGGAGTGCTGGGTGTGTGGAAATGGGGACACTCAACGTCCCTATATCCACACACCCCCCGGTGGTAGCAAAGGTCCCCTGCTCCCTTTTGGTCTTGGGGGGCCGTGAAGGCCTCCTTGCCTACCCTGAAGGTAGTGAAGGAGGCCTTCACGGACTCTAGGTCCCTCAAGGGGGCCTTCACGGAACACTGAACGCTGAACGCGGGTGGTAGCAAAGGTCCCTTGCTCCCCGAGCGTCAGTAGCCGAGCGAGCGGCCGGTGAAGATCGCCCGCACGAAGGCCGTGAACCCCGCCAAGACGTCCGTCCGGTTCCCGCCGCGCGACTTCGGTACGGCGGCGATGATCTCGGCGTCGGTCAGCGGATGGGTCTTCCCGGCCAGTTCCCGCAGTTCCTCGGGTTTCCAGTTGTGGTTGCCCGCGACGTGCACCGACAGCGTGCCGCGTCGCTGGACGAACTCGATCCGCTCGGCGTCGCGCCGCACGAACTCGCCGTCGCCGACCTGGGTGCACGTCGCGTTTTCGAGGCGCCAGGCGGTCTTCACCGCGGTCTCGCAGCTCTCGACGACGTCGGTCGCGAAGGTCCAGACGGGCGAGATCCACAGCTGAGGCGCGTACTCGACGATCAGCGATCCGGAGTCTTCGGTCGTCTTGGTCGGGAGCCGGTGCGCGCCGAGGTCCGCCGCGAGGGTGCGGTCGTGCGGGACGCCGGTCGCGGCGAGGCGCCGTGCGGGGGTGTCCAGAGGCAGCGACGCGGGGACGGCGATCCCGCCCGCGACCAGCGCGACCAGCAGGAATCCCGCGCCCACGCGGACGCCGAGCCCGCGTGCGAACAGGCCCGCGACGAGCACCACCGGCGCCCCGAGGAACGGCACCGCGAACCAGGGATCGAACGCCTCCGCCACCTCCAGCACGAAGATCGCGCCGAAAACGCCGGAGATCCCGGCCACGAAAGCCCACGCCAGCCGGGGCCAAGGTTTCGCGACGGGCGGGAAGGCCTCTGGCGCCGCGAAACCGACGAGGTAGACCACCCCGACCGACACGAGCGGAACCGGCAACGCGATCCACGGGAGGTGCAGGAACGCGGCGAGCGGGAGCAACAGGCCCACGGTGACCGCGCCCAGCGTTCCGAGCAGCCACAGTGAACCGAGTGCCAAGGCGGTGCGCTGCGCCGTTCGGGGGATCACGGTCGAAGAATGGCAGGTCAGAAGCGATCGTGTCTTGAGTATCGCTACTCAAGACCAGCGCGTCTTCTCGTTCGTGGCGCGGAAGACGGGGTAACGTGCCGAGCCGTGCGTGCCACCCTTGAGAGCCCTCCGGAACACGTCTGTTCGGCGTTCGGCGGACGTACCGGTGACGCGGAACCGATGCCCGGAACCGATTCCTGGCGCTACAACGATCTCGTGCTCAAGCCGGTCGTGGACAAGTCGCGGACCCTGTGGACGGCGCGGGCGCTGGAAGCCGTCGACGAGCCGGGTCTGCGGGTCGCGAAACCGGTCCGGTCCAGTGACGGCCGCTGGGTGGTCGGCGGCTGGTCGGCGAACCGGTTCGTGTCCGGTACGGCCGAGCACCGTTACGACGAGGTCGTGCACGCGGCGGTCAAACTGCATCGCGCGACGGCCGGGCTGCCCCGGCCGGATTTCCTGGGACGGCGCACCGATCTCGAGGCGCTGGCCGACAAACTCGCCTGGGGCGAGGCGGACATGACCCTCGACGAGAACAAGGGCGGCCGCTGGTTCGAGGTACTGGCGGGCTCCCGAAGACCGGTCAAACTGCCGGATCAGGTCGTCCACGGGGAGCTGCTCGCCGGCGTGCTGTTCGACGGCGACGCGGCTCCCGGCATCGTCGATTTCGTGCCGTACTACCGGCCCGGTGAATGGGGCGCCGCGATCGTCGCGGTCGACGCGCTGGCCTGGGGCGGCGCCACCATCGATCTTCTCGAACGCTGGGCGCATCTGCCCGAATGGCCTCAGCTTCTCCTGCGCGCGGTCCTTTTCCGCCTGGCGGCCAACGCCCTCGACCCGCGCTCGACCCGGGCGGCGCACGACGGGCTTCGTGCCGCCGCCCGGGATGTGAGCGCGGTGCTGTAGTCACTCGGTGCGCAGGTTCTCCGTCTTCGCCGCCGAGCGCACGGACGGCACCGTCGACGCCGTCACCAGCAGCACCATCACGACGGCCGCCGCGGCGAGCAGGACGACGGCCGACCAGTCGACGTACAGCCCGTCCCAGAACAGCCGCTTGCCCAAAGCGGCGACGGCGATCCCGGTCGCCGTCGCGATCACGATCCCCAGCAGCAGCGGAATCCCGTTCTGCCACAGCAAGGACCGGACGATCACGCGCACCGGGACACCGGTGGCGGACAGCGCGCCGAGTGCCCGCCGCCGTTCACGGACCTGTTCCTGGGCGAGCACCAGCAGGCTCACCCCTGCCAGCAGCAGAACGAACAGCGCGCCGCCGAGCAGGATGTCCCGCGCGTCGCCGAACATCCGGGCCTCGGTGGAGGCCCGCTGCCCGTTGTAGGCCGCCACGCTGACCTGTCCGCTGTACGGCGCCACCGAGTTCCGCACCAGTTCGACGAAATCCGGGTTCCCGGTCGTCCCGCGCAGGCTCACCGCGACCGAGGCCGCGGCCAGGTCGGCACCGGCCATCGCGACGGGTGTCGCGAGCACGTGCGGTCCCAGTGATTCCGCCATCCCCGACGGTTTCGCTTCGAGCGGTCGCGGCGTGACCGGAACGGTCCACGGCTGCTCCCGCTTGTCGTTGCCGGTGACCTTCACCGACTGTCCTTTGTGGAGGAAGGACGGGGCGGCGAACACGTCGCCGTCGCGGCAACCGGTCGCGGTGGTGACCGCCTCGATCGTGGCGCAGTCGGCGACGGCGAACAGGACGAGCGTGCCGTCCCCGCGAATCGCGTCGACGAACAGCGACCGCATGGCCTGGAAGTCGGCCGCGCCGGGGACCGCGCGGACCGCGGCGATCGCCCGATCGGCCACGGCACCGTCCGCGTAGACGGTGATCCGGCTCGCCGTCTCGTCCTGGCGATCGGCCTCCATCGCGGCCTGTCCCGCCAGGAGGCTCTGCAGCGCGATCGCTCCGGCGAGCACCACGCAGAGACCCGCGACCACCCGTGACGGGGTTCCGCTGTCGCTCTGCAGACGGCGGATCGCGAGCTGGAACGACGGCGGCCCGCCCTTGATCCGGGAGACGACGCGTTCGAGCAGCCACGGCAGCAGCGCGGGGATCCCGAGCATCAGCAGGACCGCGCCGCCGATCAGCGCCCAGCGGCCGAGTTCGCTCGCGACGCCGAGATCCGGGGCGATCAAGAGGATTCCGGCGACGACCGGCAGCAGCCGCCACCACAACCGGCGCTTCGGCGGCGCGGTCTCACGGACGACTCCGAGCGGTTCGACGACCGTATGCCGCTGGGCCGCCCAAGCCGTCGCCACGGCCAGGGCCGGGACCGCGAGCACGATCAGCACCACCAACGGCCACGACGGCGTCAGATCCTTCGGGTACACCCCGAACCGGAACACCTGGAAATCCGCCACCGCGCCGCGGAAGAGCAGGAACAACGTGGTCCCGGCGACGAGCCCCGCCAGAGCGCCCACGAGGGATTCCGCCGCGGTGATCCGGCGCAGCTGCGCGAGGGACGAACCCGCCAGCCGCAGCGCGGCGAGCCGCCGGTCCCGGGCGGCACCGCCGAGCCGCGAGACCGTCCCGACGAAGATGAACACCGGCGTGAGCAGGACGAAGAGGCCGAGCAGCAGGAGGATCAGGATCCCGTTTTCGATCAGGGCGTGATAACCGGGTTCGGCGCCGAACCCGTAAACCGTGCGTGCGTCCCGCATCGCGTCCGTGCCGACGTAGGCGACCAGGTCGTTCGGATTGAGCGTGGTCTCCGCGGCGATGAGCCCGGCCGGCTTGCCGGGCAGACGCGGCCGCAGCAGGCCGCTGGTGTCGGACGCGACGAGTTCGTCCAGTTTCGGCGAAAGGAAGATCTCGCCCGGTGCGGGCAGCCGGTCCACACCCGGCGGGATCGGGGAACTCGGCCCCGTGGCCCGCAGGTGGACGAGCGAGATCGCCTGACCGCGGAAGTCGGTCGTCGTCGCGCTGTAGTCCAGTGGCGCGACACCTGGGATCGGTTCGCTCCGCACGGAAGCGGCGAACGTGCGCTGGTCCCGGTTCTCCTTGATGGTGCCCGCGGAGGCGCCGATCAGCAGGATCGCCACCGCGAGCCCGATGCCGACGGTGCTCAGGAGGAGCCTGACGATCGAGCTCCGGCCGCCCCCGACGGCCAGCCGGAACCCGAGCATCAGGTCTTCGCGCCCGGTCATCGGGTCACCACCGGTTCCCGTGTCCGGCCGTCGCGCACGATGACCTCCCGGTCGGAGTAGGCGGCCACCCGCGGTTCGTGGGTGACCAGGACGACGGCGGCGTCGGTCTCTTTCGCCGCCTCGGACAGCAGGCGCATGACCAGTTCCCCGCTGAGCGTGTCCAGCGCGCCGGTCGGTTCGTCGGCGAAGATCACCGACGGTTCGGTGACCAGCGCCCTGGCCATCGCGACCCGCTGGCTCTGCCCGCCCGACACCTGGCCGGGTGTGCTGTCGCCGGTGTCGCCGACCGCCAGCCGGTCGAGCCAGCCGCGCGCGATCCGCTCGGCGGGGCGGCGCCTCATCCCGCCCAGCCGCAGCGGCAGCGCGACGTTCTCCAGGCACGTCAGCTCCGGGACGAGCTGACCGAACTGGAAGACGAAGCCGAATTCGGTGCGCCGCAGGGCACTGCGTTCGGCGTCGGACATGCCCGCGAGGTCGCGCCCGCGGAACAGGACCTGTCCCTGATCGGGCCGGACGATCCCGGACAGGCAATGCAGCAGGGTCGATTTCCCGGACCCCGATGGCCCCATGACCGCGACGATCTCGCCGGGTTCGAGCGTCAGCCCCGCCCCGGCCAGCGCCTGATTCGGGCCGAAGGCCTTGTGCAGGCCGAGCCCGTGTAACAACGGTGTTTCCACTGTGTGGTCCCCAGATCAGCGCGCCAGCTGGCGCGCGAGGTCGTCGAGGCGGGCGGCGGTGAGCTCCAGCCACCGCAGATCCGCTTCCAGGTGGAACAGCGCGTGGTCGCAGATCAGCTGGTCGGCGAGGTCGCCGTCGGTTTTGCGGGCGGTGAGCTCGCGCATGGCGCGCAGGTGGGAGCTCCGCTGCGCGTCGAGCAGATCCTGGGCGCCGCGGCCGGACAAGAGCGCGAGCACGACCTTGGTGTAGAGCGTGTTCTGCAGGTAGACCGAGGGGTTTTCCGGGCTTTTCAGCCATTCCTCGACATTGGTGACGCCGGCGTCGGTGATCGCGTACCGCTTCCGGTCCGGGCCGCTGCCCGCTTCGACGCCGTTCTCCTCGACGAGGCCGTTCTTCAGGAGCCGGTTCAGCGTCGAGTAGACCTGCCCGTAGTGCAGTGGGCGGTCTTGGCGGAACTGCTTGTCGTAGAGCTGCTTGAGGTCGTAACCGTGCTTCGGACCGGCTTCGAGCAGGCCGAGCAGCGTGTTCCCGATGGACATGCGGGCGACTATACACACGATCTATACATCGAGTGTATAGCTGCTGACCTCACGGTGTGACGTCCATCGGCGGCGGGCAATGTCAAACGCCTGAAACATTCAGGAGTTTTCAGGTAACACGGCCTACCTACCTTCAAGCGCAATCGACGCCTGGAGGAGGTGCCCGTGCCGCTCGCCGCCCCCACCGTGACCGCGGTGGACACGCACTGCCCGTACTGCGCCCTGCAGTGCGGGATGAGCCTCGACGGCGCCCGGGTCGCCCCGCGCGACTTCCCGGTCAACGCCGGCGGCCTCTGCCAGAAGGGCTGGACGTCGGGGGAGCTGCTCACCTCGCCGTCCCGCCTGACGACGCCGCTGATCAGGGTCGACGGCGAACTCCGGCCCGCGACCTGGACACAGGCGCTCGACCTCGTCGCCCGGCGGCTCACCGAGATCCGCGCGGCCAAGGGCGCCGACGCGGTCGCCGTCTTCGGCGGCGGCGGGCTGACCAACGAGAAGGCTTATCTGCTGGGGAAGTTCGCCCGCGTCGCGCTCGGCACCTCGCAGATCGACTACAACGGCCGGTTCTGCATGTCGTCGGCGGCCGCCGCCGGGATCAAGGCGTTCGGCGCCGACCGCGGGATGCCGTTCCCGGTCACGGATCTCGCCGAGGCCGACGCGGTCCTGCTGGTCGGCGCGAACCCGGCCGAGACGATGCCGCCGTTCACCCAGCACCTGCGGGGCGCGGACCTGATCGTCGTCGACCCGCGCCGCACGCCGACCGCCGAACTGGCCGGACTGCACCTGCAGCCCGCGCCGGGTACCGACCTCGCGCTCGCGCAAGGCATCCTGCACGCCGTCGTCGCCGACGGCCTGCTCGATCAGTCCTATGTGGACAAGCGCACCAACGGTTTCGAAGAGCTGTGGCGTTCGGTCGCGGCCTGGTGGCCGGAGCGCGTCGAGCAGATCACCGGCGTCTCCGCCGCGGACCAGCGCCGCGTCGCCGCCAAACTCGCCGCGGCCCGCAACGCCTACGTCCTCACCGCGCGCGGCACCGAACAGCACGCCAACGGCACCGCGATGGTCAACGCCTGGATCAACCTTTCGCTCGCCCTCGGCCTGCCCGGGCGCAAGGGGTCCGGCTTCGGTTGCCTGACCGGCCAGGGCAACGGCCAAGGCGGTCGTGAGCACGGGCAGAAGGCCGACCAGCTGCCCGGCTACCGCAAGATCGACGACCCCGCCGCGCGCGAGTACGTCGCCGGGGTCTGGGGTGTGCCGCCGGAATCCCTGCCGGGTCCGGGTCGTTCGGCCGTCGAGCTGCTGGAGGCGCTCGGCACCGAAGACGGGCCGAGCGCGCTGATGGTGTTCGGCAGCAACCTCGTCGTTTCCGCGCCGGGCGCGGGGAACATCCAGGACAAAGTGTCCTCTTTGGACTTCCTGGTGGTCTCGGACCTCGTCCTCTCGGAGACGGCGGCGATGGCCGACGTCGTCCTGCCGGTCACGCAGTGGGCCGAAGAGGACGGCACGATGACCAACCTCGAAGGCCGGATCCTGCTGCGGCGCAAGGCGATCGATCCGCCGTCCGGCGCGAAGACCGATCTTTACGTGCTTTCCGAACTCGCCCGCCGGTTCGGCCAGCCCGACGGCAGGTTCCCGACGGACGCCGAGACCGTGTTCACCGAGCTGCGCCGGGCGTCCAAGGGCGGTGTCGCCGACTATTCGGGCATCACCTACGACCGGCTCCGCGACGGCGAAGCCCTCTACTGGCCGGTCCCGGCGGAATCGCATCCCGGCACGCCGCGGATGTTCCTCGACTCTTTCGCCCACCCGGACGGCCGCGCGCGGTTCGTGCCGGTGGACCACGTCGGCCCGGCCGAGCTGCCCGACGCCGAATTCCCCTTGCAGGCCACCACCGGGCGGGTCCTGCAGCACTATCAGTCCGGGGCGCAGACCCGGCTGGTCAAGGAACTCAACGACGTCGTGGCGGAGGCCTTCGTGGAAGTTCATCCCGACACCGCTGCCCGCGCGGGGCTGGCCGAGGGCGACCTCGCCGTCGTGCGCTCCCGCCGCGGGGAGACCGTCGCCCGCGTCCGCTGTGTGGCGTCGCTGCGTCCCGACCTGGTGTTCCTGCCGTTCCACTTCCCCGGCGAGGGGCGGGCGAACCTGCTGACCAACCCGGCACTCGACCCGACGAGCCGGATGCCCGAGTTCAAGGTGTGCGCGGTCGCGCTCGCCCCGGCCGAGGCCGCCGCGTGAGCCCCCGGTCGGTGGTCATCGCCGGATACGGGATGGCGGGCGCGCGGCTCGCGGACGAGATCCAGCGCCGCGATCCCGAGGGCGAGCGCGTGCGGCTCACCGTCGTCGGCGCGGAGGAGCACACCGCCTACAACCGGGTGCTGCTCTCGTCGGTGGTCGCCGGCACCATGCGGCCCGAGGCAGTCCGGCTGCACGACGACGAATGGCCGTCCCGTACCCGCGCGGACCTGCGCCGGGGTGTCTCCGCGACGTCGATCGACAGGGACGCGCGGCGGGTCCATCTCGACGACGGGTCCACTGTGGACTACGACGCGCTCGTGCTCGCCACCGGAGCCAACCCGTGGATGCCGCCGGTCGAAGGGCTCGAACCCGGCCCGGACGTCGTCGCGTTCCGCACCCTCGACGACTGCGCGCGCATCCTCGACGCCGCCAAACTGGGCGCGCCGGTGGCCGTCCTCGGCGGTGGGCTGCTCGGCTTGGAAGCCGCCCGCGGCCTCGCCGGGCGCGGAAACCTCGTCACCGTCGTGCATCCGATGCCGCACATCATGGAACGTCAGCTGGACGCGGAATCGGCGCGGGTGCTGACCAGGAAACTCGAAGAACTCGGCGTCGCCTTCCGGCTCGGCGTCGGGGCCGCGCGATACGTCAGCGGTGACGGGCTCAAACTCGACGACGGCACGCACGTGCCCGCCGATCTGATCGTCGTCTCGACCGGCGTCCGGCCCGAAACGAAACTGGCTGTGGACGCCGGGTTGACCGTCGAGGGCGGCATCGTCGTCGACGATCTGCTGCGGACCAGCGACGGCCGGATCCACGCGATCGGCGACTGCGCGAAGCATCCGGGCGCGTTCGGCGGGCTCGTGCAACCCGCGTGGGAACAGGCCGCCGTCGTCGCGGATCTGGTCACCGGCACGAAATCCGCGTCGCGGTACCGCGGCACTCAAGCGGTGACGAGGCTCAAGGCACGCGGCATCGACCTCACCGCGCTCGGCGAGACGATGACCGGCGCCGACGACCCGACCGCCGAAGTGCTCACCTTCAGCGACCCGGCTGGCTGCCGCTACGGCAAGCTCGTCATCCGCGAAAACCGCGTCGCCGGCGCGATCCTGCTCGGCCTGCCCGACGCGGCCGCGACGATCACGCAGCTCTACGACCGGGGCACCCCGGTACCCGAAGACCGGCTGGCGGTCCTTTTAGGACGCTCGCTGCCGCCGGGAGCGCCGTCCGCGGCGAGCCCGGCCGATCTGCCCGCGTCGGCGGTCATCTGCCGCTGCAACGCGGTGACCAAGGGACGGCTCGTCGAAGCGTGGCGCGGCGGCGCCACCGACGTCGCCGCCCTCGCCGGGGCGACCCGCGCGACGACCGGCTGCGGCGGCTGCAAGGACGCCGTCGGCGGGGTCGCGAAATGGCTGGCCGCCCAGTGAACCCGAACGCATCCACCAAGGAGGACCTCATGCACGCTCGTGGCAAGCGCTGGATCGAGCACTGGGATCCCGAGAACGAGCAGTTCTGGGAGGAGACCGGGAAGAAGATCGCCCGGCGGAACCTCTGGTTCTCCATCCTGGCCGAGCACATCGGCTTCTCCGTCTGGACACTGTGGTCGGTCATGGTCCTGTTCATGGGGCCGCAGTACGGGTTCTCCGCCGCCGACAAGTTCCTGCTGGTCTCGACCCCGACGCTGATCGGCGCGCTGATGCGGCCGCTCTACACCTTCGCGGTGGCGCGGTTCGGCGGCCGGAACTGGACGATCGTCAGCGCGCTGTTGTTGCTGGCGCCCACGATCCTGGCGGCCATCGCGATGCAACCGGGCACCTCGCTCGGCACGTTCCTGCTGATCGCCGCGCTCGGCGGGGTCGGCGGCGGGAACTTCGCGTCGTCGATGACCAACATCAACGCCTTCTACCCCGAGAAGCACAAGGGCTGGGCGCTCGGGCTCAACGCGGGCGGCGGGAACCTCGGCGTGGCGGCGATCCAGCTGATCGGCCTGCTGGTCATCGGCACCGTCGGCGCGACCGCGCCCCGGGTGGTGCTCGCGATCTACATCCCGCTCATCGTGGTCGCGGCGGTCTGCGCGTACTTCTACATGGACAACCTCGCCTCGATGAAGGGCGACACCAAGGCGATGCGCGAGGTCGTCAAGGATCCGCACACCTGGGTGATGTCGTTCCTCTACGTCGGCACGTTCGGTTCGTTCATCGGCTACAGCTTCGCCTTCGGCCTGGTGCTGCAGAACCAGTTCGGCCGCACCCCGTTGCAGGCCGCCGCGGTGACCTTCCTCGGCCCGCTGCTCGGCTCGTTCTCGCGGCCGACGGGCGGCTGGCTGGCCGACCGGATCGGCGGCGGCAAGATCACCTTCGTGACGTTCGTCGGCATGGCCGCCGCGACCGTGGTGCTGATCCTCGCGTCGACGTCGAATTCGCTGGCGTTGTTCACCATCGCGTTCATCGTGCTGTTCGTGCTCACCGGTATCGGCAACGGCTCGACGTACAAGATGATCCCGGCGATCTTCCGCGCCAAGGCGAAGGTCGCGATCAGCGAGGGCGCGGACGAGACGCTGGAGATGCTCAAGGCCCGCAAGCTCTCCGGCGCGTTGATCGGGCTGGCCGGGGCGATCGGCGCACTCGGCGGGTTGTTCATCAACCTGGCCTTCCGCCAGTCGTTCGCCGACACGAAGAGCGGCGTGCCGGCGTTCATCGCCTTCCTGGTCTTCTACGGCCTGTGCTTCGCCGTCACGTGGGCGGTGTATCTGCGCAAACAGCAGTCGGAGGTGGCGAGCACCCGAGGTCTGGCGCTCGCCGGAGCGGAGGTCTGATGCGGAAACTCGTCGTCGTCGGACATGGCATGGTCGCGCACCGGCTCGTGGAGGCCGTGCGCGCGGAGGACAAGACCGGCCAGTGGCAGGTCGTGGTGCTCGCCGAGGAGGCCCGTCCCGCGTACGACCGGGTCGCCCTGACGTCCTATGTGGACACCTGGGATCCGGCCTCCCTCGCCTTGGAGGGAGCGGACTACGCGGGTGACCCGCTGGTCGAGCTGCGGCTCGGGGACACGGTCGCTTCGGTGGACCGCGAGCGCAAGATCGTCGTCACCGAAGCGGGACACGAGCAGCCGTACGACACGCTCGTCCTCGCGACCGGTTCGCGGCCGTTCGTCCCGCCTGTTCCGGGTCACGACCTCCCCGGCTGCTTCGTTTACCGGACGATCGAAGACCTCGACGCCATCCGGGAAGCCGCTCAGCGGCCCGGCCGCGGACGTCGTTCGGCCGTCGTCATCGGTGGCGGGCTCCTGGGGCTGGAAGCCGCGAAGGCGTTGCGGGACATGGGTCTCTCGCCGCACGTGGTCGAGATGGCGCCGCGGCTGATGCCCCTGCAGGTCGACGAGGGCGGCGGCGGCCTGCTCCGTCGGCTGATCACCGACCTCGACGTGACCGTCCACACGGGAACGTCGACCGACGCCATCGAGCCGGACGGCGAACGCTACATCGCACGGCTCGGCAACGGCACGGAACTCGACGTCGACCTGGTCGTGTTCTCCGCCGGTATCCGGCCGCGCGACGATCTCGCCCGCTCGTCCGGGCTGGAAGTCGGTGCGCGGGGCGGGATCCTGGTCGACGACACCTGCCGGACGGCCGACCCCGCCGTGTACGCGATCGGCGAATGCGCTGCCGTGGAAGGAAAGGTGTACGGCATCGTCGCGCCCGGCTACGCGATGGCGGAGATAGTCGCGGCGCGGCTGACCGGCGGCGAGGGCACTTTCCCCGAGCCGGACATGTCGACGAAGCTCAAGCTCATGGGCGTCGACGTCGCCAGCTTCGGCGACGCGCACGCGGCGACCGAGGGCGCGCTGGAGGTCGCGTTCAACGACGCCGTCGCCGGGACGTACAAGAAGCTCGTCGTCTCGGACGATTCGAAGACGTTGCTCGGCGGTGTGCTGGTCGGCGACGCGAGCGAGTTCAACACGCTGCGCGCGATGGTCGGCAGGCCGCTGCCCGCCGAACCGGGTGCGATCCTCGCCCCGGCTGGTGGCGGGGCGGCGGTCGGCGTCGACGCGCTGCCGGACGCCGCGCAGATCTGTTCGTGCAACGCGGTTTCCAAGGGCGCGATCACGCACGCGATCACCGAAGAGGGTTGCGATTCGGTCGCCAAGATCAAGGGCTGCACCCGGGCCGGAACCGCCTGCGGCTCCTGTGTCCCGCTGCTGGGCAAGCTGCTGACGGCGTGCGGTGTCGAACAGTCGAAGGCGTTGTGCGAGCACTTCACGCAGTCGCGCGCGGAGCTGTTCCAGATCCTCCAGGCAACCCGGATCACCACGTTCAGTGAGATGATCGACCGCTACGGCACCGGAACCGGTTGCGCGATCTGCAAACCGGCGATCGCGTCCATCCTGGCCACGCTGGGCAACGGGCATATCCTCGCCGGCGAGCAGGCGACCCTGCAGGACACCAACGACAAGTTCCTCGCGAACCTGCAGCGCAACGGCACCTACTCGGTGGTCCCGCGGATTCCCGGCGGCGAGGTCACGCCGGAGAAGCTCATGGTGATCGCTCAGGTGGCGATGGATTTCGGGCTGTACACCAAGATCACCGGCGGGCAGCGGATCGACCTGTTCGGCGCCACCGTCGACCAGCTCCCGCTGATCTGGCGGCGGCTCGTCGACGCCGGGTTCGAGTCCGGGCACGCGTACGGGAAGTCGTTGCGCACGGTGAAGTCGTGCGTCGGTTCGACGTGGTGCCGCTACGGCGTGCAGGACAGCGTCGGGCTCGCGATCGAGCTGGAGCTGCGTTATCGAGGCCTGCGTTCGCCGCACAAGCTGAAGTCCGCCGTGTCGGGCTGTGCTCGGGAATGCGCGGAGGCGCGGAGCAAGGACTTCGGCGTCATCGCGACCGACAAGGGCTGGAACCTTTACGTCGGTGGGAACGGCGGCGCGACCCCGCGGCATGCGGACCTGCTCGTGTCCGAAGTGGACACAGAGACGCTGATCCGCACGATCGACCGGTTCCTGATGTTCTACGTCCGCACGGCCGACCGCCTGCAGCGCACCGCGCCGTGGGTCGAGGAGATGGAAGGCGGGCTCGACCACCTGCGCGCGGTGATCGTCGACGACAAGCTCGGCATCTGCGAGGACCTCGACGCGGCGATGGCCAAACACGTCGGCGACTACGCCGACGAATGGCGCGGCGTGCTGGAGGACCCGGAGAAGCTGGCGAAGTTCAGCTCGTTCGTCAACGCGCCGGGCACACCGGACCCGACGATCTCGTTCCGCACCGAACGCGACCAGAAGGTGCCCGTGCTGCTGGGCATCCCGGAGGTGAAACAGTGACGACGTCGATCGAGCGCACCTGGACCGCCGTCTGCGCGGCGGGCGCCGTCCCCGAATGGTCCGGTGTCGCGGCCCTGCTCGACGGCGGGACGCAGGTGGCGATCTTCCGGCTCCCGGACGACCGGTGGTACGCGCTGTCCAATGTGGACCCGATCAGCGGCGCGGCGGTGCTTTCGCGAGGCATCGTCGGCGACGCGGGCGGCGTACCCGTGGTGGCTTCGCCGGTGTACAAGGAACGCTTCGACCTGCGGACCGGTGCGTGCCTCGACGCCGAAGGAGTCTCGGTCGCGGCGTATCGGGTGCGGGTCACCGGGGGTGTGGTGGAGGTGGAATTCTCGCCGTGACAGAAGTCCTTCCCCTGGCGGGATTCGTCATCGGGATCACGGCGGCGCGACGGGCTGACGAGCTCGGCGCGCTGTTCGTGCGCAAGGGTGCGACCGTGCGCTACGGCCCGGCGATCCGGATCGTGCCGCTCGCCGACGACACCGAACTGCGGTCGGCCACCATGCGCCTGCTGGAAGACCGGGTCGACGTCGTCGTCGCGACGACCGGGATCGGCTTCCGTGGCTGGGTCGAAGCGGCCGAAGGCTGGGGGCTGGGCGAGGAGCTGCTGGCCAGGCTGGGGAAGTCGGCGTTGCTCGCGCGCGGCCCGAAGGCCAAAGGCGCGATCCGCGCCGCCGGGCTTTCGGAGGACTACTCGCCCGCCTCGGAGAGCAACGCCGAGGTGCTGAGACATCTGCTCGATTCCGGTGTGGACGGTCAGCGGATCGCGGTGCAGCTGCACGGCGAGCCGCTTCCGTACTTTGTGGACAGTCTGCGGTCCGCGGGCGCCGAAGTGATCGAGGTGCCGGTGTACCGGTGGGTCGGGCCCGCCGATCCGGGACCGCTCGACCGGCTGCTGGACAGCGTCGTCGACGGTTCGGTGGACGCGTTGCCGTTCACCAGCGCACCGGCGGCGGCGTCCATGCTGGCGGTGGCGAAGCGGACCGGGCGGCTGCCGGGAGTGGTGCGGGCACTGGAGAAGCGGGTCGTGGCGGCCTGCGTCGGGCCGATCACGGCGGCGCCGTTGGCCGCGCTCGGCATCCCGACGGTGCAGCCGGCGCGGTCGCGGATCGGGGCGCTGGCGCGGACGGTGTCCGACGCGCTCGAATCCCGTTCGCCGCGGCTGACCGCGGGCGGGCGGAGTATCGAACTGCGGGGGCAGGCGGCGCTGGTCGACGGGCAGTGGTGCGACATCGCGCCCGCGCCGATGGCCATCCTGCGGGCGCTGGCGGAATCGCCGGGGCGGGTGTTCTCCCGGCGGGAACTGGTCTCCGCGCTCCCCGACGGCGGTGAGGAACACGCCGTCGAAACCGCCATCGGGCGCCTGCGGAGTTCTTTGGGCACGCCGAAACTCGTCCAGACGGTGGTGAAACGCGGCTACCGCCTGGCCGTCGACCCCTGACGCCCGCGTTTCGTCCTCTGAATGCGTTCCTTGCGCGTGCAACTACCGCATTCAGAGGACGAAATGCGGGACGTCGTTCACGGCCAGGCGACGCGGTGGTCGGGGAATTCCCGGGCGGCGGCGACGCGGGCCGCCTCTTCCTCGGCCGCTTTCCGGACGGCCGGGCGGAGGGTGTCGAACGGGGTGACGGTGAAGTCGAGCCGCTTCCTCCCGCTCGCCTTGGCCCGCCACACGCCGGCGATCTCGCCGTCGGCCAACAGTGCGCCGGGGCTTCCGAGGATCTTCCAGACTTCCTTCTGCCGGGCCTTGTCCGGCACCAGCAGGGCACGATCGCGCGCCTGGACGAACGGGTCGAGCGGCGGAAGCAGGCGCACCACGTCCGGCTCCGGCGGATTCTCCAGCAGTGCCAACCGGTCTTCCGGCAGGAACGCCTTTTTGCCGTCGACGCGGACCTCGGCCAAGCCGTCCGGCCACATCGCGTCGACCCCGGTGCGGGTCGTCCCGACGTAGGCGGCGGCGTCGCCGGGAGCGGCGGGACCGTTGATCCGCAGGTAACCCTCGACCACGCGAGCGGCCGCCTTGGCGTCCGGCGACGTCTTGAGCCTGCCGCGCTTTTCCAGTGGTGCCAACGTCGCCGGAGTGGCGCCCGTCTCCAGCCGGACCCCGGCGTGGATCGACGCGACCCGCATCAGCTGCTCGTAGATGTGCACGACACCGCAGCCGCGGCAGGCGTACGACAACCCGTCGGGGATCATTTTCGTGACCGCGCCGCTCACCGTGCCCTTGGTCTGCGCGCCGGTGACGGCCGCGCGGATCGCCTTCGCCGCGGTGAACAGCGCGTCCGTCGCGGACATGCCCGCGTCGTCGACCTGCTTGCGCTGCCAGAGGATCCGGGCCATCGCGTCCTTCTCGTCGAGAGGCACGAGCGCGGCCCGGATCGCGTCCAGCTCCGTGCGGCGGTGGAAATGCGGCGCGCCGCGATGCGTCCACGCGAGCACGAACCGGTCGTCGTCCCAGACGCCGGGCGTGATGTCGCCGTCGACGCGCGCGGCGAGGCCCAGCAGGGCGGTGTCTCGCATCGAATCCTGCAGCCCGAGGTCGAACACGGCCGCCGCGGCCGGATCCGTCTCCTCACGGTGCAGGCCGTGCGCGGCGACCCGGTACGCCAGCACCTGCTCGCGATCGACCTCGAGCACTTGTCCTCCCTAAAGCGAGTAGTCGAGCGTGTACGACATCGCCGGCTCACCGAGGGCGCCCGACGTGGTGCCAGTGCCGGTGATCCCGGCGAGTTCACCCGTTCCGGAGCCCTTGACGATCTCGAACGCCGACGAGATGCCCTGCGCGTCGAACCCGGTGTCGTGCTTGATCACGAAGCTTCCCTTACGTCCGTCCACAGTGCCTTCGATCCGTTCGAGGCCGGGAGAGGTCGTGTCGCCGCCGTCGTAGCCCTCACCGGCGTAGTACAGCAGGTAGTCGAGGACCGACTCGCCTTCGATCAGCCCGCTGTAGGCGAGCGTGGCGTGCGCGTAGGCGACTCGCGGCGCGCCCTCCGTGCCGCTGACGACGGATTCTTCCCAGTTCTTCATGGCGAACGTGTTCATGGGTTCACCCTGTCAGCCATACCTGTCAGGATGTGTCAGGTTTTAGGGGATACTGGATTTCATGCGCGCGAGCAGACTCCTGTCGGTCCTCCTCCTGCTGCAGAACCGCGGCCGGATGACGGCCGAGGAGCTGGCGACCGAGCTGGAGGTGTCGGTCCGGACGGTCTACCGCGACGTCGAGGCGCTCTCCGCGGCCGGCGTGCCGGTGTACGCCGATCGCGGGCGCACGGGCGGATATCAGCTGGTCGACGGCTATCGCACGCGGCTGACCGGGCTGACCGAGGAGGAGGCGCAATCGCTTTCGCTGGCCGGCCTGCCCGGCGCGGCCACCGAACTCGGGCTCGGCACGGTCCTCGCCGCCGCGCAGCTCAAACTGCACGCGGCCATGCCGTCGGAGCTGCGTGCCGGGGCGAGCAAGATCTCCGAACGGTTCTATCTGGACGTCCCCGGCTGGCATCGTGGGATCGAAAGCCTGCCGCGGCTGTCCGAACTCGCCGACGCGGTCTGGCACGGGCGGCGCGTCAAGGTCCGGTACGAACGCTGGGGGCAGCGGAAGGTCGACCGGGTGCTCGACCCGCTGGGCCTGATCCTCAAGGCGGGGAACTGGTATCTCGCGGCGCGATGCGACGGAACCGACCGGACGTACCGGATCTCGCGTATCGAAGAGCTGGAAGATCTCGGCGAGACCTTCGAGCGGCCGTCGGACTTCGACCTCGCGCGCTACTGGCACGAATGGTCGGAGCAGTTCGAAAAGCGGATGTATTCGCGGACGGCGGTGGTGCGGCTGAACGAGTTCGCCCGCATACTGCTGCCGTTCTACCTCGGGGCCGTCGGAGCGCGGGCGTTGCGGGAAACAGCCGCGGAGCCGGACGAAAACGGCTGGCTGACGATGGAATTACCCGTGGAACCGGGAGAATCGGCCGTCGGTGAACTACTGAGGTTCGGCGGGAACCTCGAAGTGCTCGAACCGCCGGAGCTGCGCGAGCGGCTGGCGGAAGAGATCAGGAAGATGGGCGCGGTTTATGGCTGACCTGGACGGAATCACGATCGGCATCACCGCGGAGCGGCGGGCCGACGACTTCATCGGCGCGCTGACCCGGCAGGGCGCGACGGTGCTGCACGCGCCCACCATCCGGATCGTCCCGCTGCCCGACGACACCGAACTGCGCGCGGCGACGGACGCCGTGCTGGCCGCGCCGGTCGGGTTCACCGCCGTCACCACGGGCGCCGGATTCCGTGGCTGGCTTTCGGCGGCCGAAGGCTGGGGGCTGCACGAGCCGTTGGTGGAACGGCTGGCGGCGTCACGGATCTTCGCGCGTGGGCCGAAGGCGGTGGGCGCGGTGCGTGGGTTCGGCCTCCGCGAGGAGTTTTCCGCGCCCGAGGAGAGCAACGCCGAACTGTTCGAAGGATTGCGTGACGCCGGGGTTCGCGGCGAACGCGTCGCCGTCCAGCTGCACGGCACCCTGTTGCCCGAACTCACCGCGTCGCTGCGGGACGCGGGCGCGGATGTCGTCCAGGCACAGCCGTATCGCTGGCTTTCGCCCGCGGACGTCGCACCTGTGCACGAACTCGTCGAAAGCGTGATCGCCGGACGCGTGCACGCGTTGGCCTTCACCTCCGCGCCGGCGGCGTCGAACCTGCTCACGCTGGCGGGTCCGCGTCGCGAGGAACTCCTTGCCGCACTGCGAGGTCCGGTGCTGTGCGCGTGCGTCGGACCGGTGACGGCGGCGCCGTTGGAAGCCGCCGGGGTGCCGACCGTGCAACCAGAACGTCAGCGGCTCGGCGCGTTGGTCAAACTTCTTGTCGCGGAACTGCGCATTCGGCCGTCTTGACGCGGGAAGTCCGCTTTGCCAGGCTCGACACATCGGACGCGGGGAGGGCGGCGGATGTCCGAGTCTCAATCGGTCACCTTCGTGCGCGCGATGTTGCGAAAGGGTTCTTCGGTACTGAGCGCCAGCCCGGCCGACGAAGCACCCGACCCGGATTCCGTGCCGGACTGGCGTTATCGCGAGGACTCCGCGGACACGCTGCTGATGCGCGCGATCCGCTATTCCGCGCTGGGCCCGATCTTCTACCGCGTGGCCGCGTTTCCGAAGGTGTACATCGGTTTCCTGGTCGCGAACGGCTCGGCGGGGATCGTGCCGGTGCTGAGCACGACGATCCTCGGGATGCTGCTCAACGTCTTCGCGGTCTGGTGGGTGGTGCGCGGCCGCGGGATCCGGGCGAAGACGTCCGGACGGCTGATGTACGCGGATCTCGCCGTGGGCGTGGTGCTCACGACGATCGTGGCCGCCACGGCGCCCGCCGAGATCCAGCCGTTCGCCGTCGATGTCGCGTGGACGTGGATGGTCGGGACGGTGGCGTTGTGGACGCTGTCGTTCGGGCTGCCGTCGGCTTGCCTGCTGGTGATCGCGGCCGTGCCGTTCCGGGCCTTCCTGACGTGGGCCGGCGGGCTCCCGCTCGACCATCCGCTCGCGACGAGCCGGTCGGTGGGGTGCATGGTCGCGCTCGTGGTGGCGATGGTGACCACGGCCGGGATCCTGATCCTGCTGGGGGTCGGGACCCGGTTCGCGCTGGGCATCGGGATGCGCCGCGGGCAGCGCGCCGAACGTCTGCGGACCCAGCGGGTCATGCACGATTCCGTGCTGCAGACGTTGGAAGCGATGGGGCTCGAAGCGCCGGACGACGATTCCGCGGCCGCGGAACGGCTCGCGGAGATGCGTGCGACGGCGCGGGCGCAGGCGGCCGAACTGCGCCGCGAACTGACCGGCCCCGACGCGCCTTCAGCCCGCGGTCTCGCGGCGGACCTCGCCGAGGTCGCCACCGAAATGGCGCGCGACGGCCTCCGCACCCAGCTCGTCGCCGCCGAGACCGAAGAGGACTACCGCCTCTCGCACGCGCGCCGGACCGCCATCCGAGACGCCGTCCGCGAAGCGCTCCGAAACACCGTGAAGCACGCCGGGACGAAACAGGTCGTGCTTCGCGTCGAGGAGTGCGAAGGCGGCGTCGCGGTCATCGCGCGGGATCAGGGGACCGGCTTCAGCATGCTGGACCGGCCGCCGGGCTTCGGGATCAGCCAGTCGATCATGGCGCGGCTGGCGGAGGTCGGCGGGCGGGGGACGATCGATTCGCATCCGGGGCGGGGGACGCGGGTGACGCTTTGGGTGCCGCACTGAGGTGTGGCTTTGGTGGCGTTTGGTGGCTCAAGTCCGTGAAGGCCTCCTTGAGGGACCCAGAGTCCCTCAAGGAGGCCTTCACGGACTTCGGCTCGGGGAGTGCGGGTGGTAGCAAGGGACCTTTGCTATCGCTTGGTTAGCATGGCTACGTAAGTGGTAGCAAAGGTCCCTTGCTCTCTTTCTGCAGGTCGGCGCGGTGACTGTGTGGGTTTCGGGTCATCTGACGCACGAAAATCCACACGGTCGGTAGGCGCCGCTACGCGGAGTGCGGGGTGTGTGGATATAGGGACACTCAACGTCCCTATTTCCACACGCCCCCGGGTGGTAGCAAAGGTCCCCTGCTCTCTTTCCGCAGGTCAGGGCGAGAGCGCGCCCTCAATCCTCCTCGGCCGCCGGAGTCTCCCCGGCCTCAGCCTGACGCATCGCCTCACGCCCAGCGGCCTCTTCGCTGACCCCCTGCCGCCAGTACCCCGTGAAGCAGATCGCCCGCTTGTCGACCCCGCGTTCCCGCACGAGGTGCCGCCGCACCAGTTTCACCATGTTCGCCTCGCCGGAGATCCACGCGTAGGCCGTCCCGCCCGGCAGCTCCGCCTTCCGCACGGCCTCCAGCACGGCCTCGCCGACAGAACCAGAACCAGAGCCAGAGTCAGGGCCGGAACCCCGCACCACCCAGTGCAACTCCACGGTCCCCTGGGTTTCGAAGACCTGCCGATCTTCGCGATCACTGATCTCGATGTAGACCAGTGCTCGCGTCCCGGCGGGCAGCGCCTCGACGATCGCGCCGATCGCCGGGATCGCGGTCTCGTCGCCGACCAGCAGTTGCCAGTTCGTCTCGGGAGGCACGTCGTAGAGCCCGTGCGGCCCGAGGAAAGCGACCCTGTCGCCCTCCGAAGCGCGCGAAGCCCACGCGGAGGCGGGGCCTTCGTCGCCGTGCAGCACGAAGTCGATGTCGACCTCCTGCACCGACGGCCGCAGCGCGCGCACGGTGTACGTGCGCATCGGCGGCCGGACGTCGTCGGGCATCGCGAGGTAGGTCCGGTACCAGGACAGCACTTCGTCGCCGCTCAGCGGCGCGGGCAGCACGGGTTCCGCCTGGCCGGGCTGCGGGAAGAACACCTTCAGGTACTGGTCGGGCGCCTGGTCCGCCAGTGACGCCCCCGAGAAGGTCACCCTGCTCATGTGTGGGGTGAGCCGCCGGACACCCGTCACCTTCGCCTCGATGTAGCTCATTAGGCGAGGCTAACCTAAAAGAGAGCGCCGGGACCAGCGTCGTCGTCGGGATCACGTTGCCACCGGTATTTCCGCAGGTCGACGCGCTGACCGTTGGCCATGACGCCTTCCGCGCGCAGTCGTTGCAGCTGCTCGTCGACCAGATGCGGAGCCGGCGTCCCGTCGGCCCGCAGAATGCGGTGCCAAGGCAGGTCCTGGCCGTCCTCGCCGAGGATCCGGCCGACCAGCCGCGGTGACGGCGCTCCCGAAACCGACGCTATATCCCCATAAGTCGCGACCGAGCCGGCGGGCACGCTCGCGATGACCTCGCGCACCCGCTCGTGCAGTTCGTCATCCATGGGACCACTTTGCCGTGCCGCTGCGCGGTTGTGTCGGCGGGGCGTGGTTCCATCGTGGGCGTGAACGGGCGGCGAACAGCGGCAGGAACCGACGCGCGGCTGGTCCGCACGCCGGTCACCGGCACGCCGTCCTTCCAGTGGGATTCCGGCGCCCGCCGCCTGCTGGCCGCCCCGGACGGGTTCCGCAGGGTCCTCGGCGGCCCCGGCACGGGCAAGACGGCCTTGCTGGCGTCGGCGGCGTCGCGGCGTATCGCGGAGGGCGCGAATCCGGAGAGCGTGCTCATCCTGACCACCTCCCGCAAGGCGGCCGAGGTCCTGCGCGCCGACATCACCCATCGGCTCACCACCGATCCGGAAGAGGATCCGCTGCCGCGCACGATCCGCGAGCCGCTCGTGCGCACGGTGCATTCGTACGCGTACGCGCTGTTGCGCATGGAGGCGCAGGCCGACGATCTCCCGCCGCCTCGCTTGCTGGCCGGGGCGGAGCAGGACGTCGTCGTCCGCGATCTGCTCGCCGGTGACCTCGACGAGGGCGCGCTCGACTGGCCGGAGCAGCTGCGCCCCGCGCTGAACGTGCCCGGGTTCGCCGAGGAGCTGCGAGACCTCCTGCTCCGCGCCGCGGAACGCGGCCTCGGCCCGGAGGATCTGGTCGAACTCGGCAGGCGGCGCGGCCGCGAAGAGTGGATCGCGGCCGGCCGCTTCTGGAGCCAGTACGAAGAGGTCACGCTCCTGCAGGGCGCGGGCGGCAACGCGCTCGGCGTGGCGAGCGCGCCCGCTTTGGACGCCGCGGAGCTCGTCACTTCCGCCTTGCTCGCACTGGAGGACGACCCGGACCTGCGCGAACGCGAGCAGCGGCGCGTCCGGCATCTGTTCGTCGACGACGCGCAGCATCTCGACCCGCTGCAGACCCAGCTCGTCCGCCTCATCGGGCACGCGGCCGACGAGTTCGTCGTCGCGGGCGATCCCGATCAGTCCGTGTTCTCCTTCCGTGGCGCGGATCCCCGCCTGTTCGCCGACGCGGACGAAGACGGCGAACGCACGGTTTTGCTGACGACGGCGCATCGGCACGCCCCGGTGATCCGTGCGGCCGTCACGAAACTCGGTTCCGTGCTGCCCGGTTCGTCGCCGCAGCGCAAACTCGTCGACGCGCCGGACGCCGAAGGTGGTGTCGTCCGTGTCCGCCTGATGCCGACCCCGGCCGCCGAGGCGAGCTGGATCGCCGATCAGCTGCGCCGCGCGCATCTCGTCGACGGTGTGCCGTGGTCGGAGATGGCGGTGCTCGTCCGGTCGCCCGCTCGTACTTTCCTTGTCCTGCAACGTGCTCTGCGCGCGGCAGGGGTGCCGATCGGTTCCGCCACCGAAGAGCTGCCGCTCGCGAAGCAGCCCGCAGTTCGTCCTCTGCTGGCGATGCTGCGGCTCGCCGCGGATCCGGAACTGCTCGACGTCGACCTCGCCGAAATGCTGCTGTCCTCACCCTTGGGCGGCGCGGATCCGCTCGCCCTGCGGCGGCTGCGGCGCGGCTTGCGCAGGCTGGAGCTCGCGGGCGGCGGGCAGCGGTCCAGCGACGAGCTGCTGGTGGAAGCCTTACGCACCAACGATGTCCTCACCGGCCTCGCCGAAGCCGAGTCGCTCCCGATGCGCCGGATCGGCGGCCTGCTGCACGCGGCGCATCAGGCCGTGGTGCGCGGCGACGGTGTCGAGCAGGTGCTGTGGGATCTCTGGCAGGCCAGTGGTCTGGAACAGCGTTTGCTGCGGTTGGTCGATCGTGGCGGTTCCCTCGGTTCGCAGGCGGATCGAGATCTCGACGCGATCGTCGCGCTCTTCGACGCGGCCGGTCGCTATGTCGACAGGTTGCCGAGGGCGAGTGTCGCCTCGTTCGCGGATTACCTGTCCTCGCAGAACATCGCGGGTGACACGCTCGCCCCCGCGGCCATGAAGAGCGAAGGTGTCTCGCTGCTCACCGCGCACGCGTCCGCCGGTCGCGAGTGGACGGTCGTCTCGATCGCCGGTGTCCAGGAGGGCAGCTGGCCGGATCTGCGCTTGCGCGGGTCCGTGCTCGGCGTCGAGCGGCTGGTCGACCTCATGTCCGGGGTCGACGACGAAAAGGTGTCCGCCACCGCGCCGATCCTCGCCGAAGAGCGGCGGCTGTTCTACCTCGCCGCGAGCCGCGCGCGGAAGACGTTGCTGGTCAGCGCGGTCGCGGGGGAGGACGAGCAGCCCTCGCGGTTCATCGACGACCTGGAGGAGAACGGCGCGGACGACGGCGGCCTCGACTCACGGATGAAACCGGCGGGACGTTCGCTGGTGCTCGCCGAACTCGTCGGAGAACTCCGCGAGGTCGTCTGTGATGAATCGAGTGATCCGGAAAGGCGGCAGAGGGCGGCACGTCAGCTCGCGAAACTGGCCGCCGCGGGTGTGCCGGGCGCGCATCCGGGCACCTGGTACGGCCTGCTGGAACCCTCGACCGGCGAACCCGTGCACGGGCCCGGCGATCTCATCCGCATCTCACCGTCCACTGTGGAGGTTCTGGTCAAATGCCCGCTGCGGTGGCTGATCGAACGCCACGGCGGCAGCGACCCGGCGCAGCTCGCGGCGGTCACCGGCACGCTGGTGCACGGGCTCGCGCAGGCGGTCGCGGGCGGCAGCAGCGACGAGCAGATCCGCGCGGCGCTCGACGAGGCCTGGGTGCGGGTCGATGCCGGGGCGCCGTGGTTCTCGCGCCGCGAGCGGTCGCGGGTCGAGCAAATGCTGCGGAACTTCATCACCTGGCTGGAATCCAGCCGCAAGGAGCTGATCGAAGCCGGGGTCGAGCAGGACATCGAGGTCGAGCTGCCGGTCGGCGATGACGACGTCCGCGTGCTCCTGCGCGGCCGCGTCGACCGCGTGGAGATGGACAAGGACGGCCGCCCGGTCGTCATCGACATCAAGACCGGCAAGGTCCCGATCTCCGCCGCCGACGCCGAACAGCATCCGCAGCTGGCCGCGTATCAGCTCGCCGTACTGCTCGGCGCCGTCGAGGGCGGTTCGAAACCCGGTGGCGCGCGGCTGGTCTACGTCGCGAAGTCCAACAACAAGACCGGATCCACCCAGCGCGAGCAGGCACCGCTGGACGAGGACGGCGGCAAGCAGTGGCTCGAACTGGTGCGCTCGGCGGCCGGATCCGCCGCGGGCCCCGAGTACGGCGTCACCGAGAACCCGGACTGTGACCGTTGCCCGGCAAGGGGTTGCTGCCCGCTGCGCCCCGAGGGCAGGCAGGTGACCGGCCCTTGATCTCCGAACTCCAGCGCCGCCAGGTCGAGCCGGGCGAGATCGCCCGCGCGCTCGGCCTGCACAGCCCCACCGACGAGCAAGCCGAAGTGATCGCCGCGCCGATCGAGCCATCGCTGGTCGTCGCGGGCGCGGGTGCGGGTAAGACCGAGACGATGGCCGCGCGTGTGGTGTGGCTGGTGGCCAACAGTGTCGTCCCGCCGGAACGCGTGCTCGGCCTGACCTTCACCCGTAAAGCCGCCCGCCAGCTCGGCGAACGCGTCCGCACCCGGCTGCGACGGCTGGTGGGATCGGGGCTGCTCGACAAGATCGACCCGACCGGCGATCTGCGCACGACGGTGACCGCGGGCGAGCCGACGGTGCTCACCTATCACGCGTACGCCGGGCGGCTGCTGTCCGAACACGGCCTGCGGCTGCCCGTCCAGCCTGGTGTCCGGCTGCTTTCGGAGACGTCCTCCTGGCAGTTCTCGCATCGTGTCGTGTCCACTTGGGACAATGACCTCGACACCGATCGCGTGCCCTCCACGGTGACGGCGCAATTGCTCGCGCTGGCCGGGGAGCTCGGCGAGCATCTGGTCGAAACCGAACGGCTGGCGCAGTACACGTCCTGGCTGTGCGAGGTCATCGAGAACGCGCCGCGGGCGAAGGGGCAGCGCGCGTCGTTGCCACAGAAGCTGGCCGAAGTCATGACGGCGCAACGGTTCCGGCTCGCGCTCCTGCCGCTGGTCGAGGCGTATCACACGCGAAAACGGGCGGAAGGCGCGCTCGACTTCGCCGATCAGATGTCGCTGGCCGCGCAGCTCGCCAGCAGTTATCCGGCGGTGGTCGCGGGGGAGCGCGAGCGCTACGGCGCCGTCCTGCTCGACGAGTACCAGGACACCGGGCACGCTCAGCGGATCCTGTTGCGGTCGCTGTTCGGCGGGGTCGAGCACCCGCCGATGCCGGTGACCGCGGTGGGCGACCCGGCGCAGGCCATCTACGGCTGGCGTGGCGCGAGCGCGGCGAACCTGCCCCGGTTCACCACGGACTTCCCGCGTGACAACGGCGAACGGCTCGTCCCGGCCCTGGATTTCGGGCTGCTGACCAGTTTCCGCAACCCGCCCGAGGTGCTCGAACTCGCGAACGCGATCTCGGAACCGTTGCGGGAACGCGGTCTCGGTGTCGCTCGGCTGCGTGCGCTGGAGGGCGCGGGGGCCGCCGACATCGCCGCCGCGCTGCTGCCGGACATCCGCGCCGAACGCGAGTGGGTGGCCGGCGCGCTGGCGAAACGCTGGTTCGAAACGGTGGAGGAGACCGGAAAACCGCCGACCGCGGCGGTGCTGGTGCGCCGTCGTGCCGACATGGCCCCGATCGCGGCGGAGCTGCGGGCACGCGGGCTTCCGGTGGAGGTCGTCGGTCTCGGTGGCCTCCTCGACGAACCCGAGGTCGCGGATCTGGTGAGCACGTTGCGGGTGCTCGCCGATCCGCTCGCGGGCAGCGCCGCGGCCCGGCTGCTGACCGGGGCGCGCTGGCGGATCGCGGCGGCCGACCTCGCGGCGTTGTGGCGCAGGGCCGGTGAACTCTCGTCGCCGGTGCCGCCGTCGGGGAAGTCCGATGTGGACGAGCCGGTGCTGGTGACCGAGCGGGTCGAACAGGCGGGACTCGCCGACGCCATCGACGATCCCGGGACACCGGAACGCTATTCGCCCGAGGGCTACCGGCGGATCCGGAAGATCGGCGCCGAGCTCTCGGCGTTGCGACGGCGGCTGGACCAGTCGCTGCCCGAACTGGTCGCCGACGTGGAACGCACGATGCTGCTCGACGTCGAATCGCTGGCCCGCCCCGGGCCCGCCGGGCGCGCGCACCTGGACGCTTTCGCCGACGTCGTCACGGATTTCGCCGAGACGTCGCCGACGGCCACCCTTTTGTCCTTTGTGGACTATCTGAACACGGCCGCGCACGCGGAAGACGGGCTCACCCCCGGCGAGGTGGAGGTCGTCCCGGATCGGGTCCAGGTGCTGACGGTGCACTCGGCCAAGGGGCTGGAATGGCGCATCGTCGCGATCCCGCATCTGGTCAAGGAAGTCTTCCCTGGACGGCGGCGTTCCTCGTCGTGGCTGCGGACGTCGACCTCGTTGCCCGCTGCGCTGCGCGGCGACTCGGAGGACCTGCCGGAGCTGCGGATCCCCGAGGGCGCGGACCGCAAGGAAGTCCAGGAAGCGCTGGAACTGCACGAAGAAGGCTTCGTCGCGCGTGAAGCCGACGAAGAGCGGCGGCTCTGTTACGTCGCGCTGACCCGTTCCGAGCACACCATGCTGATCTCCGGCCATTGGTGGAACGAGAGCAGCGCGCGGCCGAAGGGCCCGTCGGAGTTCCTGCTGGAAATCGGCGAGGTGATGCGGGGGAACTCGGTCGGCCGGATCGAGCATTGGGCCGACGAGCCCGAGACCGACGGCGAGAACCCGCTGGTCGCCGACTCGCGCCGGTCACGATGGCCGGTCGACCCGCTGTGGCCGCGGCGCGAGGGCGTCACGAACGGCGTCGACATGGTGCTCGGTGCGATGGAAGACGCCGAACACGTTGAGCAGGAGGAAGAGGACGATCCGGACGGCTGGATCTCCGACACCAAGGTGCTGCTGGAGGAGCGGGCACGGGCGCGGGACCGGGTGCAGCAGGTCGTCCTGCCGCCGCATCTTTCGGTGAGTCAGCTGGTCGAGCTGTCGGCCGACCCCGCCGCGCTGGCCAAACGGCTGCGGCGGCCGCTCCCCGTGCGCCCCAACACCTACGCGCGGCGGGGGACGGCGTTCCACGGGTGGCTGGAGCAACGGTTCGGCGGCGAGCAGCTGTTGGAGATCCACGACCTGCCGGGGGCGGCGGACGTCGACGAGGCGCCCGATACCGAGCTGGAGGCGCTGCAGACCGCGTTCGAGAAGAGCGAGTGGGCGCACCGGGTGCCGCACGCGGTCGAGGTGCCGTTCTCGGCGGACGTCGTGGGCGTGACGGTGCGCGGCCGCATGGACGCCGTGTTCGGCGACGCGGACGGGGGCTGGACCGTCGTCGACTGGAAGACCGGTGCCGTTCCGGAAGCCGACCGGCTCGAGTCGCTGGCCGTGCAGCTGGCGGCGTACCGGCTGGCGTGGGCGGCCTTGAAGAACATCCCCGTGGAGAAGGTGCGGGCGGCGTTCCACTACGTGAAACACGACAAGACCGTGCGCCCGGCGGATCTGCTGGACGCCGAAGGTCTGCGGCAGCTCCTGAGGAGCGTGCCGACGATCTAGGCGCGGTCGCGGACCTTCAGGGCCCAGGTCACCAGCGGGATCTGGAGCGGGACGCGGGCCCAGAAAGCCGCTCGCCAGTGCTTCGGGGCCTTCCGGCGGTCGGCGTCGACGGCCATCTTCACGTTCCCCGGCAGGACCACGACGAACAGCACCGCGGCCGCGAGCCCGCCGAGCCGCCGGGTCTTCGGATTGGCGATCGCGGCGGCGACACCCAGTTCGGCCACGCCGGAGCCGTAGGTCCAGGCTCGAGGGGAGCCGGGGAGTTGCTTCGGGATGATGGCGTCGAAGGGTTTCGGCTGGACGAAGTGCAGGACACCGGCCGCACCGAGCAGGCCGGCGAGGAAATGGGCGGGCCGCTGAGACGGTCGAGAATCCGAAGACATGCCCTGAGCTTCGCATACCGAGCTGAACGGAAGGATCTTCGGCTATCCTCCCGACCGTGAGTGACGCGGACCAGGCCGGAGCCTGTGCATGAGGGTTCTCAAGCGTTTCCCGGTCAGGCTGAGCGACCGCCCGGACCACGAGCTCGTCGGTGTGATCCGGATGCCGGAGCTGACGGTCAGCCCGCTGCGGGCCATCTCCAAGCGGATCATCGGCGCGATGCTCGCCCTGCTCGCGACCGTGCTGATCGTCTACCTCGACCGGGACGGCTACCGCGACGCCAACGGCGACGGGCTCACCTTCCTCGACAGCCTCTATTACGCGACGGTGTCGCTGTCGACCACGGGTTACGGCGACATCGCGCCCGCGACGCCGTCCGCGCGGCTGGTGAACGTCCTGGTGATCACCCCGCTGCGGGTGCTCTTCCTCATCGTCCTGGTCGGTACCACACTCGAAGTGCTCACCGAGCGCTCCCGCCAGGCTTTCAAGATCCAAAAGTGGAGGACGAAGGTGCGTGACCACACGGTCGTCGTCGGATTCGGCACGAAGGGCCGGTCGGCGGTCAACGCGCTGCTCGGGGACGAGAACGTCGAACCCGACCACATCGTCGTCGTCGACACCGACCAGCAGGCCCTCGAAGCGGCCACGTCACTCGGGCTGGTGACCGTGCACGGCTCGGCCACCCGCGCCGACGTGCTGCGGGTCGCCGGCGTGCAGCGGGCCAAGGCCGTCGTCGTCGCCCCGAACCGGGACGACACCGCCGTGCTGGTCACGCTGACCGCGCGTGAGCTGGCGCCGAAGTCGCATATCGTGGCGTCGGTGCGGGAGGCGGAGAACGTCCACCTGCTCAAGCAGTCGGGCGCGAACCAGGTCGTGGTGTCGAGCGAGACCGCCGGGCGCCTGCTCGGCATGGCGACGTCGACGCCGCTGGTGGTCGACATGGTCGAGGACCTGCTGACCCCCGAGTCCGGCCTCGCGATCGCCGAACGCCCGGTGGAGCCGTCCGAAGAGGGCGGATCGCCGCGGCATCTGCCGGACATCGTGCTCGGCGTCGTCCGCGACGGCGTGCTGTACCGGGTGGACGCCCCGCAGGCGGACGCGATCGAGCCGGGGGACAAGCTGCTGTACATCCGCAAGGTGACCGCGGCGGAAACCATCGAGCGATAGCAAGGGACCTTTACTACCACCTCTCCGGGCTCCTGTGCTTTGCCGCGAGGTTCTGGGAGCATGGCGTTCGTGCGCAAGCGATCGGACCCCGCCAGAGGGCTCACCCCGGGGTGGAACTCCCTGGCCGTGGCGGCTGGGGTCGGCCTGCTGGTGATCTTCCTGGCGTGGTTCGCCGGGCCGGGGCTGTTCGGTATCTCGAACGAGACCAAGGGGACGACCGTGCGGGCGGAGGTCGTCCAGCCCGCACCCTGTACCGGCGGCGGCGGCGCCACCGAGAGGGTCAAATTCGAATTCGGCGGCGCGCCCATGGAAGGTTCGCTCAACGGCTGCGGACACGGCAAGGGCGAGCGCATCGAGGTCGTCGTCCCGGACGGGGCCGCGGGGGACGCCGTCTCGGTGCACGCGGCCGACGCGACTGCCGGAGCGAGCGACGCGCGGCGGCCGCTCGGGCTGGCGCTGCTGGTGTTCAGCTGCTTCGCGGGCGGGATGTACGTCTTTCTGGTGTTGCGCGGGCCTCGGGTTCCGGTG
>Ga0307518_10000113_pt1 | contig 56826 bp, 30 predicted proteins | sample 25_EM_MG_FD_203889 | JGI IMG/M metagenome (GOLD analysis project Ga0307518, IMG submission 203889) | Populus trichocarpa ectomycorrhiza microbial communities from riparian zone in the Pacific Northwest, United States - 25_EM | ecosystem: Host-associated > Plants > Roots > Unclassified | place...
TAAAAGAATAATCACACAAAAAGATGAAATCATAAATTAAAAAAGTAAAAAACAAAAACAAACATATTAATTATTGAAGAATTTCATGTTATATGATTAACATAAAAACCTTACCAATTTCTTAACATATATTATTAGATTTGTTTTAGAAGATGTTATGCCATTGTACAAAGAATTATTGTTTGTTAGATTTTCAGTAAGTGTATTATTTTCTAAAATAACAGGAAAAAAAAAAACCAACTCACATAACAACCGTCCATTAGCTATTTATTTTTAAAAAAACTAGTTGGAGCAAATGAATGTCCACAAGGAAAAGGAAAAAAGAAGAAGCAAGCAACAGCACGCCGCTGTTTTGTTCGACAAGGTACAAATTAGACCGACAGTTGATGTTGCTGACTTGATTGATGGTGGAATGTGGACTCTGATCTCTGTCAAAGTGAAGAATAAACAACCTTGTAGCTTTCCAATAAATTCCTTTGCTTTTAATAAAATGATTGGATTTGATTTGTATCCTAGCAAGTAACATGGGCTTGCATCAATCATTGCACATGCATGCCTGCTAGCTAGTGCCTGCCTCAGATCTCATCAACCACTGACTAGAAAGAAAGTTGCAGTGTGTGTGTTTCTAACAGTCACTCAACTAGTTTATGTCCCTCTTGGTGTCCATTTCTTAAGATGTGGAGCTAGTGCTAGCCATGTGTCTTGAAGAATCAAAAGGTAGGCAAGCAGTCTTTACCTTTCTGCATTTGCATTCTAGTGCTATGTATCTGAAGCAACATTATAATTAAATTGATCAGATTCCGCATGTATCTAACTACTCTTAGATACATTCAATGCACACTTCCTTCCAATTCACCCTCTAAATGCTCTGCCTCCTTACACACACATGCGAGTATTAATTTGTTGCTTGAACAAGGCACCAGCTCCAGTCGACGAAGTCCTACTTCTGACCTAGCTCCTGTTATTCCAGTCCTTTAACCTGTAGTTCTTGTTAATGCTGCAGATGGGTTTCCAAGCTAATGCTGTAATCCCCTCGAGGTTCCGCTACGAGAAGCTTATTAATGGCGGTGATCAATATCATGAAAAATTAATGGCAAGGCCTAGACGATGGCGTTTTTGGGTGAAGAAAATGAATGGAGGGGTAAAGGGTCTTCGATTATCCCGCTCCAGGAAACTCACTTTCAAGGCATTGTCTGTGATCCTAATGCCGAGCCCAAACAGCAGGATTGCAAAAGTGTATGCCCATGTTATTGATAGAATCAAGATGATGGATGATCTGACTCTGTATCCCAACATTATCTTCTCCACTCATTGGGGGCTTCCAGTTTTATCCCATCCATCTGTTAAAACCACTACAAGGCTGAGTTCTCTTCATACAAACTTAACCTGCATTTAGGAGCTTGCATATTTATGTTTCAGCAGATAAATTTAGTAGAAAGAAATAAACTTGCTTTAAATACACAATGATTCTTTGTCTCTTCTTATTCCCTTCCTTAGCACTACTGAATGAAGTACTCTAATAAGTATGGAAATGTTTTGATATGCCAAGGCATATATCTGGTTAATTTCTACTAACCCACCATGTTACTAATTGATTGTAGACTTCAAACATCTTAATTAAGCACTGCAGCACATATAGCCTATGCCATAATTAACTCTTCACACCTCTTTGATTGCCCAAATCAAGTTGTCTTGACGATGAAGCTAATTAAAAAACCAACAGACTATGGAATGTCAAAGTTGACTGCTTTCATAGCCAAACCCTTTTCGGGTACATACGCCGCGGCCCCTCGCACTGCTTTGATTGCAGAAAACTTCCCTGCACTAAAGCGTTTGATGATTCCATCGAGTGTTTTGTCAGCCAATGCATTGCCGACTATTTTGGATGGCCCAAATAAGCTTGAATATATACAAGACATTGTTTTCGTGTTGATGAGGAAGAGGTGTATAGGACACGGGTAATCCCTGATGCACGGGTGAGGGCAAAGGCATGGAAAATTGTCCTCCTTGTTTCAAGTACAGACAGCCTGGTGAATTAGCAAATCTCCCTTCCATTCCACAATCCATACAATCCGAAATAGGAGTTAATTCGGTATCTCCATCATATTTTGGAACTTTTAGCCGAAGCTTTCCCCCAGAAACTTTCATTGCATTGATATGATGATCAGCTACATTTATTTTGGCCCATTTCGCTAGCTCTTCCTTTCCTCCCTACCTTATCTAGCATGAAAGCCGCTCCGATGTTCCACGCATAAGCATCTTGATCCGTGGAAGATATTTTGAAGCTAAGTACATACTTCTTCCCTTTATACAAGGGGTTCTTTATAGAAGTGTCTTTTTTCAAGCCCAAATACTTGTCTTAGCTTCCATCCTGAAATTGATGTTACGAGTTAATGCATCAAATGCAATTCATGTAGGCAAAATCTTGTTTATTTTTATGCTAAAACAAAAGCATCAAGTTACAAGCCGCGTGACAGATTTTATAAAACGTACGTGCAACATATGTTTAGTGGAGAATAATTTGGTCACAACCTTGTATGGTCGTTCCAAACATAAGTGATCATGTTCTAAAATTCAATATACTTAGAAATACGGTTATTTGATATTTGAATAGTGATTAATCACACATAAGTCAATATTCTCTTCTCTGAAGCTCAATAAATAAATGATTGGTGGTAGAAAGCTCAATACCCGCAAAACAATCACTTTTGATGGAGTTTAAGGACCCTCAAATGGTATGTCAATGACTTTTTAGTAAAGAATTGCAATAAATAAGATAATAAGCTTTAAATTCCAAGAATATGAGTGTTTGTTCTTGTTTTTGTATGATAAATGCTCTGAGAATTAAAGTATGAATACTTAAAGGAGAGTAATTGTGAACGTCTTTACCTAGGTGATTTAGAGAGTATTTATAATATAAACCCCCACGTAAACGTAGGACCGAAGATAATATGATTTCAACGAGGAAGGGAAAAAATATGAAATGAAAAAAAGATGGGAAAATGAGAGAGGGGGCTAGTATAAGGTCTAAATGAAAGAGGATCAAAGAAAGAGTTAATGGGCTAAGTTAAGAGGTTCATGTTAAAAAGAGACAAATTTGTCACACTGGACCTTTGGCTACTATTCGGTCTATATCTTGAGCTTTAGAGGGAGTTTCATTTTGGTTCTACTTGGGATGAAAAATAGATATATGTACCTTTTCAACGATATATGGTAAGCTTGTTAATTCATTCAGATGAGAGAGAACGACATGTTTGAAGTTGGGCTTGAAATCAGATTTGGGCTGTAATTCCAGTACCGTCCAGTTTTACACAATCAAGCATAACTCTCAATCCAACGGTTGGATTAGGATGAAATTTTACGAGTAACCTTCTGACATGTGGATCTAGCTTGGGTCACAATTTCAATCAATTAGAGTTTAGAAAGACCTTACAAAGACACTGACAATCAAGTAAAATACCTTAAAAATAACATATGGACTCATTAAGGGTATTATTGTTATTTTGGCTAAATTTATTATTCTTCCACTTATATAAACAATAGTGCAGACGAAAGGAAGGGGGGAAGGCCCACTATCATTATCTTCTTCTTTTCTTGTTGATATATTTTCATAGGTGTTTTTATGAGTAAAATGAGAGATTAAAACCCTAAACACCTAACATTAAACCTAAAAAATCATCTAGAGAGGGGGGGGGGAAGTGAAAAATTGAAAGAAAATAAAGATTAGAGGTGGAAAAATTGGTTTGGAGGAGTGTAATTGACATCAACATAACATGAAAAGGTTGCTAAAGCCACCTAATTTACTTTGATTTTATTTTAGTAAGTTTTAATATTGAATTTTCAAATATTGTAAATTAGGGTTCTCGAAGGATTTTGGGAGAATTGAGAAATTGTGTTTAAATAATATAATTGAAGTATAATAGTGTTTTGGTTTGATTAAACCAAACCAACCAAGATTTGTCATTTATAATCATTTGCTTGAAATTGTTCTAAAAAGATAGAATAAAATGAGTATAGCAATGAGCCTAGAAAATAAAAGAAGAATTGCTTAATATATTCAGTTTAATTATTTATAATTGCTTGTTTGAAAGGCTAATTACCATGTGAACAAACATGATAAATAGATTTTTTTCTAAACAAAGAAATAAAATTAACTCATGGTTATATATCTATATAATCCGGCCAAATAAAAAAAATTATTGTAAATTATGCAAAATGATGATGTGTGTCATAACATGATGTATAAAAAAATCATGATAAAATAAAAGAATCATATGTAGGGATTGTGTTTTTGGAATATTTATGGCCTTGGATATAAATGTGAGTTATTAAATCTAAAGGATTTGTTAAATAAAAGGCATGTTAAGATTATATATAAAAACATATTGTGATGAATGTCAAGAAAATTGTATGTACGAGTGATGAGGTAGTCATTGGAATGGATATATGTAGAGAATAAAGGAATTATGTAGAAATGCATAATGTAATTTGGTTGTGAATTTGTGTTTAGGGTGTGTTGTATGGATTGGTGATATAGAAAAAATCCAAATTGGAATGTGTGAGTAATAGTGATTGTTATGTGGAGTTTGTAAGAAAAGCGTACGAGATAAGATTTGATTTCTCAGGAACTTAGATAGTAGGAATTAAGGTAAGAGATTGACCTTTTCTTCCTTTTAGTTATTTATACATGATTGCAATGGTAATGAAAGTGAACCATGTATTATTATTGTTATTGTTAATTGAAGGCTTGTGCCTTCGAGGTAAAAATTGATATGTAATTTGTAATTAATCGCATATACGAGAATTTATAGTATGTTATGAGATGTGATTTACCGCAACAACGAGAAAACCTTGTATGTATTAATTTTGATTGTAATGATGGAATTTGTGTGTGAGAATTGTTATTGACCGCAACAACATAAATTTTTTTCGGGAAAATATAGATGATGAGAACCCTAAAATAATTGATATGTGAGACAGTCGGCAGGTGAATGGATACTGTTGTGGGGTAGGTGCTTGATACCTTAATACTTTTAGTTAACAAACTTATTAAGTCAAGTAACTATTTTTTTTAAAAAAATTATATGGTATGTTTATGTTTCAATATTATTATGTGTGGAACTAGTTTTCAATATTAAGGCTAGTGCCCGGTAATGTACAGTGAAACTAGTTACTAAGCAATGGGGTCAGTGCCTAGTAATGGCTAGTAACATTTGTTGTTTAATTGCCAAGGTGTTGAACCTAACTTATAAGGTAAAGTATATGCATGGATAAATTTTATTTCTCAAATGGTTGTATTACGCTTTAATATAACAAAATAATTTAATTGTCAGGTTCCTCTCACATCAGAGTTTACAAGCTGATTTATATAGTAATACATTTTGATATAAATATAAATATTGTAAATTGTAGATGTTAAACTGATTGTATACCATTCTTGAGCTGTGTTGATATGGAACAAGGTTTAAAATGATTAGATCATGATTGTGGTATTGAATTGTGATGTAAATGAAGATGTCTATAACTTGGTACGATCCAAGTATAAGAGGAACTCTATCGAAAATTAAATTGAGTGTATATTAAATTATTTATAAAGGCAATTACGTGAAATTGTATTCAAATAATTGAGGTGGTCATGCAAAGTGAATGATAAGTCAATTAGTTGACCATCTGATAGCAAGAATAAATAAATAAACATCCTATGGAACAAGGCGAATATAAGTTTGACTAGGTTAGCAGGTTAGCGATTGAGTATATATTTAGTCAATCATACTGACAAGTTTAATGGAAAAGAAAATTACTTAAATATGTCATGGGAGTACAAAAGTAATGGAGAACCTTGTAATAAAACATAAAAAATGAAAACGGACATGGGAATAATTAAGATGGAAATAACAAAATATGCCATGGATGGACATAAAAAATCTTAACTTGGAGAATACTGGATTATGCTACAAATAGGTGTGCATAATAATTAAGTTGAAAAGTATTGTACCTCAGATGAGTGTAAGGAATAATTAGGTTAAAAGAAAGAATTGAAAAAATTAATTGGGTGTAAGGAATATGAGAATAAAAGGGATATGTATACAAACCATAAATGGATTGGAAGGATTACTGAATTGAAAAATGATATAGTTAATTAAGCTCTAATAGCTGTAATAGATCTTGGCTTGGGATTTTATTTGATAAGTCAAAAACAACATAATGGATATAAAGACGAATTAACATTATCATTTGGATGAAATAAATAATATGATAGAAACCAGACTGATTTATAATATTTGTTGAGTATGGAATAAATGCTCCGGAAGCTAAATGGCTTGTAATAATATTATATAAGTTATATGTGTTTAAGAAAACAAATTGTGAAATAAATTAAATGTGTTGTGAATGACGATATGACTTATATATGCTTGGGAAGTGAAATGAGACATGGAATGAGTTAGATGTGTAAGGAACACATAATGGAAGCATTAGAATACATTCAATTAAATTACAAGATGTAAAGATTAAATCACACCGGACAACTTAAATTAATGTATATGTGTAAAAAGTAATATGATGATGATGATGATGATGATGATGATGAAAAGAGAAGTCATCAGTAATGAATGAGTAATGAATGAGAAAGTTCAACATTGAAAGCTGATATAGATTTGATATGTTGAATAAAAGATATATGAAATTAGTTTTATTTGGTAGTATTAAATTGTTAATAATCACAATGATGCACGAATTCATTAAGATTTACATGATTTGATATGTGTTCCAAGTAAAAGTTTGTTAAGATCATAGTTCTCGTTATTAAAAAGTTACTAAGCTACTGGGCCCAGCTTATAGCTAATCCAAAGATTTTGGTTTAAATAATTCGTCAATTTTATATTTGTTTGGGCTCAATATATAATTAAACTTAAATGTATTAGGCCCGGAAGCGAGCAAACCTGTGTTATCTAGGCTTAGCATAGGTATATTGAATATAAACACGAATTTCACCTACTTGTGAATGGATTACCACCTTGCACCTTGTTGTTGGAGTTTTTTAGACAGGAACTTGTGCTCTTTAACAAAGCGTCAAAAAAAAAAAAAAAATGATTCGTTAGTAAAGTTGCAAAACAAGGTTGGAGAATTTCAGAATCACTTCTTAATTCCGGAAGGTGACCTTGGGGACAAGGAAGTTATCGAAGGGGAGGGAAAGATGAGAATCAGGCTGTGAAGGCAGCGGCAGAATTTGCAGCAGCAGAGTCAGGAGAACAATCCTTGCAGGAAAGGGGATTCCAATCTGCAGAAGGTCGGCTAGAAGAGACCTAATTCTGCCAGGTTGAGTTGCTGCCTTCAACACTGTTTCTGCCGCTTCTTTCTCTTCTTGTTTCTGGACTTTCTTTCTGCTTTCCCTTGTAGAGCACTTCCTCTCTCTTCCTCTCCAGTTTCCGCAAGGACATAGCCTTCTCGACCGACCTATAGCAGCTATTTCCCGCAAGGACTGTTCTTCCAACCTAGTGACTTTGCTGCTGTTTCCTTGCTTCTGCCTTCTGCCGCAGTTTTTCCAGCCTGGTTCTCATCAGAATCATCCAGCTCTTTCTTTCCAACGCATCTACATATTTTGATTCAAGGTAATGTGATTTTCATCATGTCATGTGGCCATTTTTATTTGTTCTTAATTAATTTTGATGGTTGACTTTACCATCTTTCCATCATATAATTTATACAGTTACGAATTAATATTTCTTTGGATTTGAGGATTGTGACAATTCACTAAATGTCAGGATAAGCAGTTCGGTATTTTTTCCCTCATTTCCACTAACGCAAACACAAATCTTGTCAATATTTTATTTTATTTTAAAATAAAATCAGGATGTAAAGTCTTGCTGCTATCGATCAAACTACATTATGCTGTGATGAAATGGATCGACAAATGCTCCATAAAGGAAAAGCAAGTGAACTTAGTTAATGAGCAATTGAATAAACTTGGAGGTGGTGGTGGCAAGAGTTGTTAAACTAAAAGTATAATTGAACCACCACTGTAAAGGAAGGAACATATACACCTTTACAACCAAAACTGCAGCTCCAATCCCCTCAATTTATAGCTTGGAAGTAGCAGAGGTGGCCCATGGTCACATACTTGTGAATGCAGAAAAGTATCCGGCCCCACACATATATAAATACAATTGAGATCAGAAGCATTCATATTTGGATACATTCATAGATGTTCAAGGAGATCAGAAGAGTCATAATTTTTAAAGCAAGAAAATGAGGAGAGCATATCGCAAAATGTGGCGGGTGGTGCCGGACTGCACAAGCAAGAGAATCTTGCGAACGGAATCGATGAGAGACATAGAAGAAATACTCAAGAGTAAGCTGGCAACCATCAAGGAAGATGAGTCAGAAAGTGATGAGGTGGAGAAGAGTGCTGTAACACCAGCAATATTGGCCAGGAGTAAGAAGAGATCAGAAATAAGAAAGAAGGGGCGGTGTTTTGTGGCTCACTTGAGCTTTAAAAACCGTATGCTATTCATGACTGCTGGGTTGCAGGTTTGCCTCCAAAGATAGCTTGCTTAAATATTAATGGAATTTTAAGCCATGCAAGCACGTATATGTATGTTGGATTCAGAATAAGTGAGCAAGCTATCAGGCAGATTGATTTCTTTTGTTTGGTCAAATTAGACAGAGTAATTGGTGTGATTTATTTGACATCTTATATATATATATATATATATATATATATATATATATATATATCGCTTTGTGTTTTACGTTTGATTTTTACGGGATGATTATTGTGGGTGGGCGTGTGTTTAAAGAATTAGATGTAAATTGTAATAAAAATTGAAATATTTTCCAGCTCACTGACATTAATGTTTCCAAATTTCAAATTTAAGTTTTATAATTAAAAAAAAAAAACATCTTCTTTTCCAGCGAAGCTATGATTGCACATTATTGGCTTTCATTGCTTCATTATTCATACGTGCCATGGCTCTCTTGGGCTATTCTCTGGTCACGGCCTCTTTTCACTCAGATGAAGAAGCAGATGACTATGAAGGAAGATTTATAGCCATAAGGATGATCAGTTTTGGGCCCTAGCCCCCAGGGTCCCGGGGGGAGAAGCCACGCTTTGCTCTTGATGGTCATATCGAAAATGGGCCTAATAACTTATCTTGGAAGGCTTTGTCCCCCGTCTTCTTCTCCCAGCTAAGATTCCATTATTTGAAAGTTGAAACAGAAAGCCGGCTAGTATCATAAATATTCTTAGCATTAAGGCAGCCTTTCCACCCATTTCGATGTATTTTATCATAACTTGTTCCTAACAAGATAAAAAGCACAGCCCTCACAAATCTACGGGATATTATTTGTAAAATAGCGCGTCGAGCCTAAGCTCAAACAGGCCTCCTCACCATGCTACCATAATTATTAAAATCGGTCATGGGTAAAATTTTAATATCTCAAATCACATAAAAATAATAATTTACATGGATTTAAATTATATATATTGTAAATAATAAAATTTAATAAAAAATATTATCTTATATTAAAAAAATATTATATTCTCCAATAAAATTTTTTTTACCACATTCGTTGGTGGCTGCCAGGGAAAGTTTGTTGGCTGCCATAGGTGGTTTTGAGCTTAGCTGAAAATCGTGTGGCGTGAGCTGAAGGTAGAAGATGAAAGAAAATTGCTGTTTATTTTATTCAAAGTAAAATGGTCAAAGTTTTTATGGTCCAGGATTAACCTGTTGCCTCCTTTCCATTCCCTCTTTTCAACCATACGGTAATTCTTTTAAAACGGTCAAGGTTTCATGGTCCAGGAAAATATAAATGGATCGTTAGAATAGCATTTTTTCATTAGAGTGCACACCTTAAAAAAAAAAACTATATTTTTACTATTTAAAAATTAATATATTAACCGTTTAGCTCTTTCATTAGTATTAGTTATTGGAGATGCTCTAAATGTGCTTCCAATTGTATATTAAAAAAATAATTTTTTTTTAATTTTTATATAGTAAAATTTTATATGAATTAGTAATTAATAACAAAAAAAACTAAAAAGCTTGCGTGTATAAAATTATACTGAGCAATAGAAAATCTTCAATTGCCCCTCATGCATGAGTCAATATGCATACTTTCTAAACATTTTTATCTTTTATAGGAATTTGTTTTTAACTCTTAAACTTAAATCATTATTTTATATCAGCCTAAAAAATTTTATTGCAGCTCTAAAAAAATATACGAGGCTTGGTGTTTGTAGATTAATATTTTTGTTTGTTAAAAAAAAAATGCAATAGTTTAATTTTTTGGTTTTTTTTTTATTAGAAAAAAAGTTTATGCTAGGTCACCTGGCAATTCAGCCAGGTCTTTCAAAATCAACCACCTGTCGGACCAGTCTAGTAACTATGCATGGTAGTGTTAGGCAAAGAAAGCACTCTATTTTATGACATCTGGACGCAGGAGGAAGCACTTTCCTTTTCTTTTCTTTTTTTGTTTTTTTCAATTGTAACAAATAATAATAATAAAAAAATTAAGAGGACGAGTTGTTGTTGTTGTTGTTTCTTAAGTGGTAAGAGAGAGTGAGGGTGAGTCGGTGAAAAGTGAAAACGAAGGAAAAGGGCGGAAGATGTTATGTCAGGGGGGAATATCCTTTCGTTTCAAGTGATGGATAAGCCACAACTGAGCCGAACGATTTTACCTCCACCTGCCTCCCACTCCCAACCACACATTCTCTCTTTTATCCTCTCCTCTCCTGTCTCCCCCTGGCTCTCTCTCTCACTGTCATTTACATACACGCAACTGGAATAATCAACCAGTGTTGTATTTCATTCCTCTCTCTTTCTCTCATTCTTAATCCTTCTATTTCTCCTCTTGCAATAACAATACAAGGTATAATAGTATTCAAGACAAATAATATTGGAGTTACAACGTGGTCCGGTCCTCATCCTTTCTACTTTTTAATTTCCAAACACAAACGCAGATTCCCCCCCCCCCCCTTAAATTTATACACACTACCTAAGTCTATGTTTGTGTCAGATGCTAGGCTGAATATTTCTAAAGAAGATGACGATATTCAAGATCAAGCAGAAAATAGACCGCACCTCACTTCCACCAACAACCACTGCATCAAGAAGAAGAAGAAGAATAAGTTTATGGTGACCAATAAGAACAAGAAGAAGAAGAAGAAAGATGTTTCTTTCAGAGAAAGTTACAGTACTAGTGATCATCGATCATCCGGTGGTGGTGGTGGTGGTGGTGGTGGAAACATTGATTTCAACAAGCCAACCAAAGTGCTCTTCTTTCCATTTAATAACCCCAACAAATTTTTCTATAAAAAAAGCTCCCCTTTTTCTCCATCTTCTTCTTCAAGTACTGCCGCTGTTTCTGGTAATGCTTGTTTTCCAGGTAAGATTAGTAGACCTATTTTCTTTTGTTTTAAGCAGCCCCCTACTTTGGAATCTTCTTCAACATCAGCCACCCTCCAGTCTCAAACAAGCGACCCCAATAATCCTAACTTCACTTTCGACCGGTTGAAATCTTTGATTGAAAACAATGATTTCTTTTCCAAACAATGCAACCCCCACTCTTTATAACATACTTCTACTTTCTGATTCCACCTACCTCATCATTTTATGTTCATCCATCTTGTCACCCAACACCACCACCACTACTGTTACTACTACTGTTTTCATCTTCTTTACCTGCTAGCTTCTAAAAGACTGCAGATTGATCATATGGGTCCACCTCTTTTGTGACACTCTTTTAAAAGCTTTGCTCTTTGATTTCATTCACTGGCAATTCTGCTGTGCCTTAAGAATATATATTAATCTCCTTTCTTATTCTTGAGTTTTCCCTCAAAGGTCCAGAGTATACTCTGCTTGCCATCAACTTGAACAAATTACTATTGCTGAACTCGGTCTTGTCTGCTTCTTGCTGCTATGTTAACTGTTTACCTCTTGGATGGAGAATTGGAGTTGGAAGCAGCTCTATGATATAATATTAAGGTACTTTCTAGAGTACACACACACACACACACACACACACACACACACACACACATATATATATATATATAGAGAGAGAGAGAGAGAGACAAAACTATATATTGGGAATCTTACACAATTCAATATCAATTGTTTCTCAGGATACAAATTTCAGGCACAATTATTGGTGAAGGCTAGGGAGCTTCAGAAGGATATTGATATTTAGAGGGCGTGGCTTAGAGCATTCTGGTCCTCTGCAATACTGGAAGAGCTTTCCAACATCTTTGTTTTTTTTTTTTTTTCAATCTCTTTATATACAGTGGCTGAGTCAAGTAGTTTGAGTATTACTTCTTGCTTTTTACAGCACAGTTCCATGATCACTCCTGATCAATGCCTTTGAATTGTTAGGTTGAATGAGTGTTAAGGTCTTTGTACGAGCGATGGAATTTTTGACATGTTGAAATCATTGATTGAGCAGAATGATTTTTATTCCAAAGGATGCATTATTTTCTAATGTATAGACATGATATTTTTCTTATTTCTTTAAACACAACCGCTAAGTCAAGTAGTTTGAGGGTTATTCTTGTTTCTGTACTGACAGCGCAGTACCCCGATAAGTCTTTGCCATGTGCTTTTAGGTGCATCATTGTTGAAGGTTTTTAGTATGATTGATGAACTTGAACATGAGTACGACTTTGCTATGTGCTTTTAGGTATGACTCTTAGGTTCATCTACTGTTTATTTGGATGTAGATTTCATGTACGATTATATGCATAGACTAGGTAAATTCAGAAGGATTCAAGCACATGGTAGATATGGAAAGAGTAATTGTGCTTCTCTTGGATTGTAGATTCTTGGTTTCTGTAATTAGATGTAATGCCGAAACTGCTTTTGTATATATCCTGATTGGTTACAGTAACGTGTTCAACTGGCAGCTCTTTTATCCAAGGTAACGAGTTTCTTTCTCGATGACGTTCAGCATGAAAGTTGCTGGCTAGCTACCTATACTTGAGCTTAAATACAAGCGGAAACGAGTAGCGAGGGCCGTGTCCTTAAATGATCACATCCTCTTTAAGAATCAACATAAAGACGGAAAAATTTACAGGTAAGGTAATCAATAGATGTGGTCTTAATGCATCAATAGATTGTGGAATGTAGCTAATTCCTTTTAATATTCTGGATTTTGACATATTTTATGCAATAATGTTTATATTAATGAGCTATTTAGATAAGTCAGCATTTTTCTTCAGATGGATTAATTGTTTCCAATGCCTGAGGCTTTCGCGATTCTCTGCTTGTATTCTTGGTCTTCTCAGGGGAGCTACCATTAAGAATCTATTGAGGGGGGAATTCAGTAGGATTTAAGCATGTGGAAGAAACGGCAAGAGTAATTGTGCTTCATCTGAATTGTAAATTTTTGTTTCAAATGGATTTTGGTGCATTCTTGTGTGGTAAATTATGTTCCCCTCGATGTCTTCTAATCTAGTAAAGCTTGTTTAGTAGTTTGAATGATACTTGATGATGTTCCAAAAATTCAATATATTTAGAAATAAAGTTTTTTTTGAGTGTTTGAATAGTGAGTAATTACGCGTTCACTTCAATATTCTCTTTTCCAAAGTTCACGAAGTTGATGGTTAAAGATAAAAGACTTGACATTTGCAAAATAATCTCTTTTTCGTGGGGTTTAGGGACCCTCTAGTGATAAAGTCAATGACTTTTGATAAGAGATTGTAATAAATGAGAGAATAAACTTTTGATTCTAAGAACAAGAGTATTTGTTAGTTGTATATGATAAATGCTTTGAAAATAAAAGCGTGAATATATTAGAGAATAGAAAAGGTGTGAATATTTTACGTGGGTAGTTCAAATGGTATATATAGTCTTTGAACCTTGTTATGTTGTTTGAATGAAGCGTCATTTTCTTCTTATAACATTAATGAGAGATAAATATCTCTTACACAGTATATTAATAGGGATAGACATCCCTTACGCAATATTTATATTGATGAAAATATGGTAGGCTATTTGAAGACTTTTATGCATTTAAGGATATAAGAAAATAATTGTTCTTAACTTTTTATATTTTATGTTAAAATACATGAGAATAACCAAATAAATTCTCGTGACCCAACATGAGACCTAAAAAGATTATCAACTTCATATGTAAAACCCTAGGTAAATCCATAAGGATTATGAAGTAAATAGTATGTTAAGCAAGTAAATTGAGTATTTACACTAAGACGAAGATAATAGATTTTGGGAATTTGAAATAAAATGCTTATGTGTTAAGTTAAAAATGTAAATATGAAAAATGATTGAAAAATAAAAAAGTACAGAAACACAAATAAAAACTAAATGAAAGTAACATATCAGGAAAAAAAAAATGTTCTTGTATAAAGTTTAATGACTTTTAATATTGTCCGAGTGAAATCTGGTATAAATAGGTATTGAGATCCAAGGAATATTACCTAGAAAACATAAAAGGTATAAAGAAAAAAATGTAGTGGGAATTCACAAATTATATATATAACTATTAAAGAAGAAGAAATGGAAAAAAAAATCTTCATTTTTCTTAGCTTGATTAGAGAGAAAACTTGAGGGAAACCAAGGATTAAGAGAAAACTTATGAGATTTTTTTAATTTAAACACTTAGACACTAGAATTAAAAGAGGCTGGTAAAAGATTCAAGGAAGTAAAGAAAGAAGAAGAAAGTTTGAGGAATTTTTATTTGGTTAGCATTTGGAGTTTGTATTATTGTTTGGTAAGTAGTTCTACACTTAAATTATCAAGTTTGATGGAAGTTTAAACCAATTTTGAAACAAATTTTGTGTTATAGTGAATTGGGTTCTTCATTTGAAAATTCAGGTTCATGTTAGATTAGTTGTTAAAAGTGTTAATACATGTAAAAAAGATTATTATGAATGTAAAAGTTGACATTCTAAAAAAGAAAACATAGAGAAGAAATTAAGGGAGTGGTCGGCCAAGTATAGAAACAAAAGGAGGGAGGAATTCTTATTTTGTTGTATATGTGTAAAAATTGTAAGAAGTTAAAGTAAAGTGTTATATATTTATATGTGTTGATTGAAAAGAATTAAATTATATTATCAACTTTGCTTAGCACAATAGAATTTTGTGAGTTATAGTGTTGGAATGAATTGTTAGCGATGAGGAATAGAATTTTGTGAGTTATAGTGTTGGAATGAATTGGTAGCGATGAGGAATAAATTAGTGCACTTTGTTTACATGATATATGTAATGAATGATTTTAAACTTAAAATTATGATAGAAAAGTATTAGAAAGGAAAACGAAAGAAGAAAGGCTATGGTCGATTATGAAAACTATCAAGAACCAAAAATGGTTAAGTTGTTTTAAGAAACGACTAGATCGATTTAAGAAACGGTCAAACCGTTTCTCAAAACAGTTAGACCTTTTTGGCCATTGTCTAGTTTTGGCTTGATTTTGTGTTGTGGTCTTTTCTTAGTTTTCTTTGGTTCTTTTGGATTTGTTAAGGGAAATGAAAATTGTTTGGTTGAATTTAACATAATTTATATGATGAGAAATTAAAATTAATACAATGTATCTGCTAGTACATGTGAGATTACAGATACCATACAACAGTAAGGGACATCTAGCAGAGCATAAGCTCCATGTTGGTGTTAGACACTTTAAAACAATTAATTAATTATTTTAATTTAAGTATGTAATTGAAATTCCATTTGATTTATATCTTGAGATATCAAATAATGTGCTAAGCTAGATGCTCTACTTTAAGGATTAGCGCCCGATTTGGGTAAGTGTCATGGTTTAGAGATTAACATCCGATTTAGTCATGTTGAGCTAGATGCCCTGGTTAAGGGACTAATGCCTGGTTTGGGCATGTTGAGCTAAGTGCTCTAGTTGAGGGACTAGCACCCTGTTTGGGGCAATGAGATTGGTTACTTTGGATTATGGTTTATTCCCGGTATCATAACTCATTTCTAGCTTATTCCCCAAATTTACTCTCTTTTTTTTAAATCAAAAAAATAAAATAAATGCTAGCAACATGAAAAAAGCAGGCCGAGGAGGATTTCAAACATATAGGAAAATCAAGATGCAATTTTGGATGAACTTCAAAGCCTAATTATACCCCATTATACCCAAGACTGAAGAAACAATGTAGATTCAAGATCAAATTAAATGATTATTTGATGAATCTGTATAAAAATTAAGTCTAAGAACATAATTAAATTTCTAATAGGCCAATTTGATTTAATCATGAGCCAAAATGAAGTTTAATTATGTTTTAAGAATTGATTTGGGTTCAATTAAATGATTTAATTAGGTGCAAGGACTTACTTATACTTTAAAAATGGTCAAGTTAATTTTATTAGGGGCTTAAGTGGTGAAACATTAAGTTTGGAAGCCCAATTTAAGTTTAATTGAGAAGATTGGAATTTTAAGAGATCAAATTTAATTTTTGTCAAGTCAATTAATTGAAATCAGGGGCAAAATCGCAAGCAAATTAAAGTTTTGGGGTCAATTAGGGGTTAAATTGAAGAGATTCGCAGCCAATGATGAATTTACAAAAGGAGACGAACTATGAGGACCCAATTGATTAAAATCAGAGGTGAAATTGAAGGAAATTGAAAGTTTAATGGTCAATCGAGGGTCAAATTGCATAAATCCAAGATCAATGACCAAACTAAAAAATGCGTTGCAATTAGAGGCTGATTTGAAATTCAGCAGAGGCAAAATTGCATTAAATCAGAAGTTTGAAGAAAATTGAAAGTTTAATGGTCAATCGAAGGTCAAATTGCATAAATCCAAGACTAAGGACCAAACTGAAAAATACGTTGTAATTAGAGGCTGATTTTGAAATTCAACAGGGGCAAAATTGCATTAAATCAGAAGTTTGGAGTCAACTAGGGGTAAAATTGAAGGAAATCAAAAGTCAAAGGATCAAATTGAACTTTGACCAAAATCCCTAATGTAAGGTTAAAACAACGCCATTTTTTTTATATATAAAAAAACCAGATGACATGTTGTCTGGTTACTGCTCATTGTCTTCGTTTTTTTTTGCCTAAAAACATTGTCCATGTGGCTACTTTTCAAGGGCATTTAATGCTTCATATCTCCATTAAATGTGACAACACTTGAACCAAAATGATTACCTAACATTTCTCTACAACCTAATATGGTCTGTTCAAGCTGATTAACAACACAAAGGTCACGACACTGACCTAAAAAGGTCGACTCAAAAGTCTTTAACTATCGAATTTGATAGTTCATGGTGCCTATTTTGAACCAAATATTAAGATCTTTTTCAGTCGAATCAAGGGTCAGAATTTTTCCCTATTGAAGACAAGATTGTCCTCTTCCATCCCCTATAAATAAGAGTGAATTTCATGGCCTAAGCATCAAGAAAATCGGGTCTAAAGTTGGCTGAGATAAGCCCCCCTCAGTTTTTGTCTTCCCAAGACAATTCTCTCTCTTCTTTCTTCTCTCCCAACTGTTCCAGCCATCACCAGTTTGTCTGCCACCATCTCCACCACACGTCGCCAAAGCAACCACCACCCACCCACCCCTGCGTCCGAGATAGCTACAGTGAACTCCTCTCTCTACTCTACAAGTTTCTTCTCCCTCCTCCCACAGCTGACGTCGACCACCATTTTTTCCACTAACACCACTTGAGCTCCTCATCACAGTGACGACCACCATGCTAGGTTGCTCTTCTATCCTTCTCCTTCCTCTTCTCCTTCCCCCGTCTTCATCACCTTGAATTCGTTCTGCATACAGGTGCAAAATAATTAACTCATACGTTGGATCAGACTAGTTTTGGCCCAGCCCAGATGGTTGGGCTGGGTCAAACCCGACAAAAAAAAAAGTCATACATGTTGGGTTGCTAGTTTGCCCAACCTAATTGGGTCCAGCCCAGTTTGTTAGGCTGGACCCAACCCATGTAATAATAATAATAATAATAATATATTTATATTATAAAAATAAAAAAAATTCAAAAATCCTTTTAAAAAATTATGATTTTCTCATATGTTTTCCTATCAATTTTGCATAATATCAGATTGTATATTTACAGTGTAAAATACAGATCAGATATTAAATACTTGGTTTTCTCCAAAATATTTCAAAAAAAATCTCAGAACTTTTAAATTAATTTTTCTTTTCAAAAAACAAAAAAAAAATTCATGCATATGGTCAAATCATAAAAAGTTTTATATTTTCATTAAAAAAACAAAAAATTGCATCTTTCTTATGTTTTTTTTTAAAGCAAAAAAAAAATATCGTAACCAGTTTATGATTATCCTTTAGGATTTGACCAAAATATCAAAAACTCTTTATCAATCATTTTTTTAGGGTTTAGATGTTCACTTTAATATCTGTGGGATGTAAAACTACACAATAGAGTACACCATTAGATATTAAAGATATAAGATGTAAAATAAATGCGATGCTAAAATTTAAACTTTATATTGGTAAGGGTTAAACCCGATGAGGTAGAGACTCTCTCACGAAAGAAAGTCTGCTATACACTTTAAAAAAAGACCAACAAATAGAAACCTGACCTAGAAAAACAATTAAATAAAAATACAAGTTACCTTAGGTATGATGCATTGGAGGTGATATGTCTTCCCATTACATAACCAGTCTCTTACTCAGACTCTCACAGATCATAGAGTTTCTAGTAACCATAATATTAGTTAGCAACTCTAAAATTTTAATTATAATTTTATAATTAAATTTAAAAATCTTTTTTCCTTTCCAACAATACCTCTCAGGAGGCATAAAAGCTCGCCAACACGCCACCGCAACACCCAGCTTTAGGCTAAAAGAAAAGTTTATCATGATAATAAGTCAGATGTCCGAGGGAGAACTAAAATCATTAGTAACTTAGAACTGTGAACTTAATCAGAGGTTGACTTAGTTAAGTTGAATTAAAAAAAAAATTCACTTAATGCATTTTATGCATCATGATATTTTTTAGTATGCTTAGTTTTGTGAGGAATAAATTTTCAAGATCTCGCAACAGTACGTTGGCCCTTAGTTCATTAAGAATTTTATTTTTGTATAAAACTTGTAATGTAATTAGTTATTAGGTCGTTTTGAAATGTAAATATATTTTAAAATGTTATATTTTGGGATTGTACTAGAATGTTATAACTTATCTTGAATGATGTAAGTTAATTAAGTTGAAAACTTGGATGATTTAATTTATATTTTGCCATATGTTTACTTTAAATTTTTAAATATAATATGCCATGTATTGATTTGCCATTAAAATGTAAGGCTTTAAGTATATTCAAATGCATAAATTTTGGGTATATGTTTTAATTATATTATGATTATTTTTAAATAATATTGAGTGTGTTTAATTTTTAAAGAGGTAGGTATGATTTATCTATGATTTTTTATATATATATAGATTAGATTTGGTTTTATTTTTATTTTTATTTTTTTATAAGATTTTTCATATGTGAAACCTTACATTGTTTTTTGTTTTAATTATTATTCAATTAATTTTATGTGTCTGTTGATTTTCATTACAAATTTTATGTGTTTTTCTATTACAAATTTATTTTGATAAAAGAATTCATTAAACTTAATCAGGTAAATTACCCATATATTTTGATCTTTATTTTTCTCTTGGTTTTCTTAAAAACAAAAAAAATTATTGTTGATGAATTATGTTTTTCATTACTTTACACAATGGTTATTAAATAAGTTTTTCGATTTATATTTAAGAGTTTTTTTTAGTGTAAAAAAACATGTTGAATAATTATGTATATATATTTTTTTTAATCATGTTTTGATGTTTAAGATTTGATGCTTATTCTTATATTTGTTTTTACTTGAATCTTTTATGAAAGTTTTATTTTTTTTAGTTTCACTCTTTAATCCAAGCTTATAGTGTATTGTTTTTTTTTTGTCTTTGTTTTTTTTTTATCATTTTATTAATGTTTTCATTCTTTTCAATTTAACTCTCAAATTTAAAATTTATTGTTGCCTTTTGATTTTTTTTATTGCAATTTTAACACTCATTATTTTTATTGTATTTTTAATTTTTAATTTCTGATTTTTTTATGTTTTTTTTATGATTTTAACCCTCATGATTTTTTCATGTATAATGTTGTCAGTTTTATAACCCAGGTCACAGTTTAAAAAGTTAATAGTAATTGATTTTTTTTGTTTTTTATTTTTTTTCTATATAATTATCCTATTCTCATTTAATTTTTAATTTGTTAACAAATAAGATCATTGAGAAGTTTTGAAAATATTATAAAGATATATTTCTATAATATTAGAAAGCGTTCATATTTTGTATTGAATTGTTTTTTTATTATTATTTATTATTGATATCATGATTTTTTAATGATATTATTAAATTAACTGAGTTTATAAAATTATTCGAGTCCATTCATGAATATTTTTATTTTAAACAAAAAGAATTACTTCTTTTTATATTTTTATACCAAAAAAATGGCCACCTAATATATATATATATATATTAAGGAAAGAGAGATGTTGGGTTGGGCTGGAAGAGCCCAAAATGAGAAGTGGTGAAGAAAGGCTGGGCCCAAAAGTCAAGAAACAGCTATAACTATAAGGTTCATTCTTGTACGCGTTAGCGTTTGGACCCTTTACTGGCTGCTCCCTCTGCTCTGCTGCATCTTTTTTCCTCCTCTCTCTCTTTCCTCCTCCTCATTTCCATTGCTCTCTCTCTGCCTGTCGCTCGCTGCAGTTTGTATATTTGATTTGAAATTAGGGTTTATTATTGGAGATGGAGATAAAAGACTTTTGTTTTGGAGCCGATAGCACTCCTCCATTGTCTGTCATCGCAGCCGCCAAGGTTGCGTCTCTCACTCTTCCTCCTCCCTCCACTGTTACAAATGCTTCTGCTTCTGCTTCTCTTCCTACTTTCCTCTTCTCTAATGGGTACCCTTCTCTTTTTTCCATCTTTTCTAAATTTTTTATTCTTTTCTAAATTTTTTATTCTTTTCTAAATTTTTTCCTTTGATAAATGTTATATATATATAGGGCTTAGCTCTGTTTCTGTTCACCTGACATTCTCAACTTATCATGTATGTATGCATGTATGGTAGGCTGAAATTGCAAGGAACCTATGTGCTTCTCCGATACATTGGCCGCGTTGCCAATCTATATGGTCAGGACCCATTTGAATCTAGCCAGGTTTTTCATTCTCTTCCCCACTCTTGCTTTTTCTTATCTAGTTTTGCTTCTTAAAGTTTTCACAACGAAGTTTGCCTTTCTATTTTTCAGATTGATCAGTGGCTCGAATACACCCCTGTCTTGTCTGTAGGCTCTGAATTCGAGAATGCCTGCAACTATATTGACAATTATCTGCAAACTCGTACTTTTCTCGTGGGCTACTGTTTGTCTATTGCAGACATTGCGATCTGGTCCGGTCTTGCAGGTAAAGCTTCCGATTCCTTTCTATTGTTTACTTTACTGCATTTATTCAATAGTGGGTGTCAAATTTCAAAGAAAAGAAAATCGCTTAATTGTTGGCCTTATTATTATTGTTTTATTGTTTAGGGTTTAACAATCTCGTTGTTGAGCTGAATTTTTGACCTGGTCTGTTATTACCGATTGATTTTTATTACTGCATTTATGCTTAGAGTCCCAGAATATTAAAATAAAGGGCTTGGCTGCTATTTTTCTTGATTGCATGACTTTCCATCAACTACAGCATTTCATTTAGCAAAATAGACTGGTAGTATTATGTGCATTGAGAGATTGTTCCTATCTATTTCATTTTGTTTTTAAAGCGTTCATTTTTTTTTTCTTAAATCCTTCTCGATATGCATATGACATGTCATGCTTTGCAGGAACTGGGCTGAGATGGGAGAGTTGTAGGAAGTCTAAGAAGTTCCCGAACATAGTACGCTGGTTCAATTCAATATTTGATGAGTATAGCGAAGCTTTGAATGAAGTCATGTCAACATATGTTGGCAAAAAGGGCTCAGTAAAGCCTGCAGCAGCTAAACCAAAAGGGCAACAGGTTGTCGGTGGGGATAACCCAGAAAAGGGAAAAGCAAGCAGCAAACCTTCATCTGAAGTAGATCTTCCAGAAGCTGAAATTGGAAAGGTGTGTCTGCGATTTGCTCCTGAACCTAGTGGCTATCTTCACATTGGGCACTCAAAAGCAGCTCTACTCAACCAGTATTTTGCTCAAAGGTACCAAGGTCGAATGATAGTTCGCTTCGATGATACAAATCCATCAAAGGAAAGCAATGAATTTGTTGACAATCTTTTAAAAGATATCGAGACATTGGGTATCAAATATGAAACCATCACACATACATCTGATTACTTTCCCCAGCTGATGGAAATGGCTGAAAATTTGATCCGCCAGGGTAAAGCTTATGTTGACGATACACCACGCGAGCAAATGCAGAAAGAAAGAATGGATGGCATTGAATCAAAATGTAGGAGCAACAGTGTAGTGGAGAATCTGAAACTGTGGAAGGAAATGATTGCAGGATCAGAGAGAGGATTACAGTGCTGTGTCCGAGGGAAGTTAGACATGCAAGACCCAAACAAGTCTCTTCGAGATCCAGTCTACTATCGTTGCAATCCTGTTCCTCACCATCGGATTGGGTCCAAATACAAGATATACCCAACATATGATTTTGCATGTCCATTTGTTGATTCTGTAGAAGGTATAACTCATGCACTCCGATCGAGTGAGTATCATGATCGAAATGCTCAATATGATAGGATTCAAGCAGATATGGGACTGCGAAAGGTTCACCTTTATGAATTTAGCCGGTTGAATATGGTCTACACAATTCTCAGCAAGCGTCATCTTCGTTGGTTCGTTGAAAATGGAAAGGTGGATGGATGGGATGATGCTCGATTTCCAACTGTACAGGGAATTGTTCGCAGAGGTTTGAAAGTAGAGGCATTGGTGCAATTCATCCTTGAACAGGTAAGCTAACATGCATCCATGTCTTTACATCTTTCTATTCTGATGTTAATTGGATAGTCCATATGAGATGCTGTATACAGATTTGATGAAAAACTTACATTCTACTCGAAGAATATACAGTGAAAACATGCTTGAGGACCTTGAAGAACTTTGTGTTGTTCCCGTAACATGTGAATTCTTTCCTTCTTTTCCCAATTATACCAAAGAACTTAATTTCATTCATGTGACATTTGTTTGAATTCTTTGGTTAAAAGGCAGCTTAGGATGGCAAGTTCAGGTTCATCACTTTTGTGCATCACAATATTCCTTATTTACTTCTACATATGCAAGCATATGTCCATTGATTTATACTCTTAGGCTATTTTGTGCATTCACCCTTTATCTTCTTAAAGTTCTAATTCTAATTCTAATTCTATTTCGTTTCAGGGGGCATCCAAAAATCTTAATCTCATGGAATGGGACAAACTCTGGACAATTAATAAGAAGATTATCGATCCTGTGTGTCCCAGGCATACTGCTGTCATTGAAGAACATAGGGTGCCATTAACCTTGACTGATGGTCCCAAGCAACCATTTGTTCGAATCATTCCAAGGCACAAGAAACATGAGGGTGCGGGAGAGAAGGCCACAACATACACAAATAGGATATGGATAGACCATGCAGATGCAGAGTTGATCTCTGTAAATGAAGAAATAACCTTAATGGATTGGGGAAATGCCATAGTGAAGGAAATTGAGAAGGACCAGAATGGAAACGTCACACGCTTGAGTGGGGTCTTGCATCTCGAAGGATCTGTCAAGACCACAAAGTTGAAGCTCACCTGGCTGCCAGATACAAGTGAATTAGTTAACCTCACTCTTGTGGACTTTGACTATCTAATCACAAAGAAAAAGGTAATTCTTCATTTATGAACTTTGGAAGTTTTTGTTTTGTTCCTTTTTAAAAGAATACAATTGTGTGTCTGTTTAAAACTTGTCTACTTTGAGAACCTTAGTTGTTGAGGCTGGGTGGTTTTTTATTCTCTGCTTTCTATTATTTCTGAGTGAGTTTGTTCTTTTTTTATCCTCCTAACTTTTTTGTTACTTTTTTGGCCACTGAAATACTGTACTTCTAATGGCTAATTATATTTTTCCCTATAGATGGGGTGATCATTTCATAAGCCTTGAGTTATTTTTTGTCATGTAACTGTAGTTTTGACTGAATGACTTCTCGATGTGTACTTGGGATCAAATTCTTTTTCAAACCAGCTTGGAGAATGTTGACCATCTACTTTTCAAATTTATTTTACAGTTTTTCATAAAAACTTTTTGGCATTATTGTTTATTTGATTTGTTTTTTTCTCTAATTGTCTGAATGTAGAGTTTCAGTGGTTGATTTATTCCAGTACCTATAATGCATTTAAAATGTCAAGTTTTGAAAGTGGCCTTGTAGTGTTTTCACCTTTGTGGGCGTGTGTGAAAAGAGAGTAGAATGAATACATAAGAAACTTTGAAATGGGTAACTCCATTTGATGCATCTATTTAATTGAACATTTTGTTTATGGTTGAATGTACAAGTAGCACACAAAATGAATACAATGGGGGATGGACCCTTGTAATGGACTCTTTCACATTGGAATCAGTTTATATTCAATCTAAATTAGACATTATAGTTGTGTGGGGGGCTTTTGGTGGTGATGAAGCTGGGTAGGAATAGATGGTAAAAGAATCTAGTTAGACATTATAGTTGTGTGGCATGATGTTTTGCATAATACATTATACTTGTCATAGATTTTGAGAGCAGAATTGTAACCATACTGAGTGGATGCTATGTAAAATTTTAATTGCTGGTTGGCGCTTGTATTTGTTGATGCAGCTGGAGGAGGGAGAAAGTTTCCAAGATGTGCTTAACCCATTTACCAAGAAGGAGACTGCAGCTCATGGGGATTCAAACATGCGAAATTTGAAGCGTGGAGAGATATTGCAGTTGGAGAGGAAGGGCTACTTTAGATGTGATGTTCCTTTTGTCAGACCTTCGAAGCCCATAGTTCTGTTTGCAATTCCAGATGGCCGACAAGCAACCTCATTGAAGTAGACCTTCATATTTGATTACTCTCTGGTGTTTTGGAGTTGAACATTTTTCCTAAAACTATGTAAGATGAGATTTGGAGTCTTTGACTCTCTTCCTTTTACATACAAACATGAATTTGTTCTGTGGTTTTTGATGTGATACTTCACTAATTTACCTTGCTATAGATGTTGTACGAATTGAATGGTGCCTTCTCAACCAGTTAATGTGGTTTTGGTAAATTTCCAAGTTTCAGATAAAGATGTTCTTGTTGAATCCAGTAGCAGTACAGATCCTGATGGGATTTGGCTTTTTTAACTAGGTGAATATGGCTATGATAAACTACATTTTCCTGTGGTTCCTCGTATTGAATTTAGCTTCCGTGGTCATTTTAACTGTTCCTCGTATACAGATGCGATTAGGTCTCTAATGAGCACCAACTTTCCAGACTTGAAAGTTTTAGTTCTTGATTCCTTGCCCTGGGGATCGAGTAAAACCAGCGACAACATGGATTGTGCCCTCTTTCCTTGCGTGAAATTGGAACTTTATGATAGCATTGATCAAGTGGCAAGCATTTGTATAGTGGGTTCTAATTAAGTCACAATTATTATTGCCTTGATTGTCTGTCCTGTTATTCCAAAATTACCCACTTTGGCGTGATGATGGCTAATCACATGTGCAACTTCTTTTCTTTAATAAGATGAGTACACCTACCACAATCACCTCTTGTTGTCATTTTCAGGTAAGATAAACAAGGCAAGAAACTTACTAGTGCATTGAAAGATGATGAGATGAGACAGGAAGGTTTTTCTTATGGATTAAGCCATTGCATTAACTCGGGGAGTTCTGTTAATCCATGATTAATTGTACTTTTAGAAGCAGCACGCAAGAGTGCCATGAACATGGAAGGAGAGGATGGTCCAATTTTATTTTTTTTCCCGACTAGAACTTGAACTCTGTGCATTGCTAAATAATAATATAAAAAGAATTAGGTGAAATTCATGATTTGTTAATAAATGGACCATACTCAATTGTTGTTTCTGATTGTCATCAACATTTTTTATTAGTTACGCATTATCATGATCTGCACTTACTAGTATGGTAACGAGTGATTATTTTATATTGGGTAAATGTATAGCGAATGGTGGGATTTAATTAAAAATATTAAGCCATTACCCACCCCAATTACTTGATTGTGTTTTGACTTTCTCGAGCACGGGCTGGTTCCTTTTCCCTTCCCTGCTTATGGCATGTCCTCAGCGCACATCCACATGTAGATGGCTAATGTGATGACAAAATACATTTATTAGAAGGGTAATGTGAGGAGGAGGTGAAGATGGAGAGAACTTGTTTTTCAAACATATAATCGTGTGTTCTTACGGCATCTATCCAGTCTAGAACACTAATAAAAAGACCAAGTCTTCAAACTTGATGGAACTATTCTCGAAATGTAAGCAAGTGGATTGGTGGGTTAGCTGGCTTAGGCATTGAGGTAGAAAGTCTTCCTCCGTAAACTGACTTCATAAAACATGCTGCTTGTCTAATCTAATACATTTCATACATCTATCTGAGAAATACATATGGTCTTTGTCAAGCATGGTTTTATTATATATATATATATATATATATAATTGGCTAAAACAACAAATTGATGCTTTGATATTTTATTCAGTGGAAGAACGGTCTGTAGAAGATTACATGTCGATTAATCATTTAATCTCCTAGATGATCCATCAAACACAAATTTCTCCCTTTAAAAAACTGTTACAGGAAGAATAACAATCAAAAAACCCCAGCTAGGCACAGCTGTAAGATTTATTAATTTATAATCAAAACCTAGCGTACGTACTTGTGTTTTTATACAGTCAACCAATCATCTACTTCTTAGGTGCAAACCTGGACTTGATCTTTCGGACCTCCTTGGTACCAACCTGGAAAGCCTTGGTCAAGACATGGTCAGGCACGGGTGGTTGGGCTGCAAACAATGTGGCTGCAATTGACTGAGTTCCTGGCAACTGGCTATTGAATGCAGCAATCACTGCAGCTGAGACTTGACCGTTGTTCTTCTGGAAATGAACCAAGCCTTTGGGGAAAACAAATGTCTCGCCCACCTTGATGGTCTTTGATATCAAAACGTTGGCAGTGGTAATGAACCCCACGTCCAGTTGGCCTTCAAGGACAAAGACCATCTCAGTGGCACGTGGATGTGTGTGGGGTGGATTTAAGCCACCAGGGGCGTAGTCAATGCGGGACATGGATACCCCCAAGGTGTTGAGTCCTGGGATCTTTTGAACATTGGCAGCAGTGACCAAGGAGCCGAATGTATTGTTGGTGAGACCTGGTTTAGCCAAACCGGCAAAGAAGAAGTCCTCTGCCGATATGTTTTCCTTGCAGGTGAATCCATTCACCTTCACACCTGTTTAATTATATAAGCATCTCATGTCACAAATTATCAAACTAGTAACATTAGCACATAAGCAAGAAAATGTATTGAAAATAAAACAGAATCAAAGACAAAAAGGTGAGATCCAAGAAAGATGAAGAAATTGTGTTGGGAAGGAACAGAGGAAAAGGCTGGACAAGTCAACTCTCCTACCCTATACCAATCATGTATATAATTAACCAAGATCAAAAGGAAATTAAAAACAATAGTGGAAGAAGAAATACCAGAAGAAAGATCAGCAACGCAAACATCTTGAAGCAGGTCAGGATCAGCAGAAACGGTGGCCACTAGTACCAAACCAAGAGTCATATAAAGAAGGGAGAGGTAGGCCACCTTATTAGCTGCCATGGCTGCTGCTGCAGATGCTAAGCGCTAGCTTTCTAGGTTCCTAGGTTCTGGCGAAAACTATTAAAGGAAAACAACTAGTTTTTTTTTTTGGTTGAAAAAACAACTAGTTAATATAAGAGAAAAAGGAGGGAGGGTGTCTGAATTAGGGAAAAGATGGATGAATAGGAGAGAAAGGTGGACATATGTATTTAGAGTGGCTGCTGCATGATTGGTAGGTACCAAAGTTGCCTTAAATATTCCATTCGGTAAAGATGTGGTACCATATATTTTTATATTGAATATAATTTCAAAACTTACTTATTATTCATTTTAAATTGTAATAAAAAATTGATTTTGAGAAGAAAAAAAAACCTATAGTTTATAGTATTTTTTAAACATAATTAATTACAACCGCAAAAACTAGCTAAACATACACCGAAACAAGGCAATAAATTTTGTAGTTGTATTAAAACTAGCTGATAATTAATGGGCCCCTACAGTTTGCGTGTGCTTCCATGTTTCTTGGGTCAATTTTTCAACGTTCATGTATGGACTCGGTCTCTTATATTATTTTTTATGGAGATCTTTATTTCGATTGATGTATAAATTGGTCCAAAGATGTTTCTTTACCATGGAAAAAAATCACATTAAAATGTGGTATGATATAGCCAAGGTGATGGAAACTCAAGAAAAAGAAAAGAAATATTGTTCAGAAAAATTCGTGAAATGTATTTAATATTTTATTAATATATCCTTAATTCCTAGCCTAATCTACTTGCTTGAAAATAACGAAAAAAGATATCCTAATATAATTTAATGATAGTTACATCGAATAATAACTCAGAACCCAAGTTAGGATAAAATCTGTCTAGTTTGAGTTGTTGTCCTCAGCAATGTTTTTACATTACACTAATGATAAATTTATTTTTAACGAGTTCTAATACTTATGGGCCTCTCTTTGGCCCCTTTTCCTTCAATCTTGGACCATTTCCCCTTTTATTCGTACTCATAAGCCCCCCTTCAACCCTCCTCCCTATAATATTTGGGCCATCAACCCTTTTATCTGTACTTTAAGGCTTCCCTTCGACCTACACTCCTTTAACCTTAGGGCCACTTTTCCCTTTATCCGCTCCTATAGGCCTAACGTAGGTCCATTTACCTTCCTCGTTTTCTTATGGCCCTATCTTCGGCTCTGGCCCTTAATATTAGGGCCATTTTGATGTAATGTCGGCCTCTTGTTGGCCCAATTACCTTCAATCTTATGGGCCTATTTTCTGGCCCACGTTCCTTTAATTTTTGGGCAACTCTTCGGCCCATTTACCTTTAGTATAACGGGCCTCTTTTAGCCTGATTTCTGTCAATCTTATGGGTCTCTTTTCGGCCTAATTTACTTTAATATGGAGGGCCTCCATTCAGCCCAATTAGCTTATCTTATGGATCTAATTTCGGCCCAAACCTTTAATCTTTCTGGCCTACCTTCGGCTCAATTTCCTTTAATAGTACGTGTCTCTTCTTTGCCCAATCGCTTTTAATCTAACGGGCCTATATTCAACCCAGTTATCTTTAATTTTACTGGCCTGTCTTATACCAATTTCCTTTAATCTTCCACGCTTTTTTTCGGCTCAACTCATTTAGTCTTCGGGCCTCGCTTCGGCCCTATTACCGTTTTTTGTACTTATGGGCCTCCCTGGGCTCACTTTACTTTAATCTTCGGTCAATTTTAGAATAACATAAATTATATTCTGAGACCTCATCTAACAGCTTAAGCTATTAGGTTAAATTGATTATTTGACATGGTATCAGAGCCTTGATGACCAAGCGGTCACGAGTTCGAATCTCAGCATCCTCATTTATTTGATAAAAACTAAGCACAAGGTAATGTGAGTCTGTGCAAGTTTCAAGCCTAAAGGACTTTCACTTAAGGGAGTGTGTTAGAAAATTATATAAATCATATCCTGAGACCTCGTCTAAAACTGATTCCCTTTTGAGCTTAAAAAGTAAAAAATATCATTAAAGACTACTTTAATTATCTATAATGTATAATCAGTTCAATTTATTATAGAATTTTGAGCAAACTACAACTTCAGTAAAAGACAACTGTACGTGAAGGACATTCGACAGCTAGAGCTAAAATGATATGAAGAATGGAGTAGAAAATGATGGGGTAATCAACATAGCACCCAGATTTTTGTGTTTCTAGGCCAGGGAACAATTTACATAGCAATTGTCTATACCAAAGGTAGAAATTAATGCAGAAATGTTTTACATCGTTGTTAGATTGTAGTGAGGATACCAATGCGAAAATCTAACTCTTCTTAATCTTTCGCTCAAACTGTACATAACTAGTTTGTTCACTAAGTTGTGCATAGAAGAAGACATATATAGGAACTAATTGGTTCGATAACTTGTACGTGCATGGAAGAAGACAATTAATACAATAATAGGCAACTCATGGAACTCTGTCAACAACTTGGAGATGGTATCTGTGATACTCCCAAGTGAGCCTTTGTTCCCTCCGTCGACCAACCAAGATTCGTTCCTGAGCAAGCTTTCAAGACCATCAAACGTTAATTGTCTCGATCTCAAGAGATTAATTAGCATTCCAAGAGGATGTGGTTTGATGCTTGTGGAAAGAATTAATTACAATGCTGCCATGTTGAATCAGTAGATAAATTTGGAAAGTGTCACTTTCTTGATCAGCTAGCAGCTGGTAATTATAATATTTTTTGATGGAGGGGTGATAAATGACCTTGCAGAAAATGCAACTCGCTTTCTAGTTCCCTACACTCAGAAGAAACAACAAAGGTATAGAATGAGAGAATCATAAGGCGGGTAATCTTATGCCATAAAACGTTATAAACTAGGCCTGTCATGTGCTCTATTTATAAGGTGCCTGCACTTTCTAATTGTCTCAAGCTGCATTCTTGATCAAGTCTTCACTTCACCATGGTGAGTCTCAGGCCAAAGCCAATCATGAATCAATACACTCATTGAGTCTTTAACATGCCTAAATTAAGTGGGTGCATGCAGGGAGATGTGGAGGGTAGCAAGGAAGATCACGTGCCCCTCGGCCTTGCAGGGAAGAAAGGGAGAGGTGGATTTAGGGCTACCATGTTTGTGTATGGTATGCAAGAAAATTAATCGTATTAGCATCATTAACCATTCAGGAAATTAAGAATTTTAATGTCTATGCCTGTGTTGACTTCTCATGTCTCTTGTTATACTACAGGCTTGGTGACATTGGACAGCATGGGTTTCGTAGCAAACATGGTTAGCTTGGTTCTTTACTTCATGGGAGTGATGCACTTTGACATACCAACCTCAGCCAACACTCTAACAAATTTAATGGGCTCAACATTCTTGCTCACCGTTCTTGGTGGCTTCATCTCGGATGCCTACTTGAACAGACTTCATACTGTTCTACTTTTCGGCTTTCTTGAGATTATGGTATGAATTTAATTAGTTTTCCATCAGTTTCTTTGATGCAAATCTATAACTTAGCTTTCATCTCCTCCACGATGAATACTGCTTACTTGAACAGGCTTTGGTGTTGATAACAATTCAAGCTCATGCAAAAAACATGCACCCTCCAGCATGTGGCAAGGCAAGTTGTGTGGAGGGTGGTATAGAATATATGTTGTACTTCTCGCTGGGTTTGCTAGCATTGGGTTCTGGTGGAGTTAGAGGAGCTCTACCAGCTCTTGGTGCTGACCAATTCAATGAGAAGGACCCAGAAGAAGCCAGGGCACTTGCAAGTTACTTCAATTGGATGACACTTAGCACGGTGGTTGGAGCTGTTGTTGGGGTCACGGGCATTGTTAATCTTAGTATGTTTCATGGTTGGTGGAAGGGGTTTCTGGTATCAACTGTGGGGACCTTCATTGGTTTTGTTATTCTCGCCGCCGGGAAGCCTTTCTACCACCTCCGACAACCAGGAGACAGCCCCCTTATCAGGATTGCACAGGTATTCCCTAATATTCATTCTATTGCTCTCTCCATGTATTTAATTATAGGGTCTCTATGCACAACCGCCTAACATTCGTTCATTGATTAATCTTCCTATTTAGGTTTTTGCTTTGGCCATTAGAAACCGACGATTGCCATTGCCAAAGGTTGAGGAATTGTATGAGATCAGTGACAAAGAAACCATCGCTTATGAGGAAAAACTTGAGCACACTGAACAATTCAGGTAGCATAAGTCATGACTACCAGTCTACCTACCATAGACGTAGTGAAGCAACATGTTCCTTAATTAGTTATGCAGCCTGCAGACAGGACAGGTAGCGTTTGTTTTCTGATGAAGTTTCAATTTATTGAACAGATTCCTAGATAAGGCTGCAATTCTTCCTGAAGGCACGCAACCAGCGCCATGGAAAGTTTGCTCTGTGACACAAGTCGAAGAAGTGAAGATCCTAACAAGAATGTTACCTATATTAGGCAGCACCATCATAATGAACACATGTTTAGCACAGCTCCAAACCTTCTCAGTACAACAAGGAAACGATATGTATCGCAAAATTGGCAAACATGATTTTCCTGCCCCATCAGTTCCAGTAATTCCACTCGTATTTATGGTCATACTCATACCTGCCTATGAGTTCTTCTTCGTTCCTTTTGCTCGGAAGTTCACTGGCCATCCGGCAGGCATCACGCAACTTCAGCGTGTGGGAGTTGGTCTAGTTCTCTCTGCCGTTTCAATGGCCGTAGCTGGTATAGTTGAAGTAAAAAGAAGGGACCAGGCACTTAAAGGTCATCTCATAAGTCTTTTCTGGCTTTCCTTCCAATATGGAATATTCGGAATAGCAGACATGTTCACCCTCGTAGGACTATTGGATTTTTTCTACAAGGAGGCACCTTCAAGCATGAAATCACTGTCTACTTCATTCACTTGGCTTTCGTTGTCTTTCGGCTACTTCTTGAGTACTGTTTTTGTGAATCTGATAAATGCCGTCACCAAAAGAATTACACCAAGCAGACAAGGATGGTTACATGGGCAATTGTTGGACTACAACAATTTGAATCTGTTCTACTGGTTCTTAGCCATCCTCAGCTGTCTCAACTTTGTACTCTATCTCTACTCGGCCTCATGGTACAAATATAAACCGGATGACACAGAGTCTAATAACAAGCCAAAAGCGAAGGATTCGGATGAGGGATTGCTTCTTGCCAAGGAAAGTAGTGGGGCTAAGACAGATGAAGAGGAAAGTGAGCAGAATGCAGCAAATAGGAATGAAGAAGAAAGCGCACAGGAGACGGATGATGCTGAAGCAAAAGCTCCCTCTTCTGAGCAATCCAATGGAACAAAATAAAACAAAAAAGAAATTAACAATTTTAATGAAGCCCCCTCCCCCCAAAAACATCAAAAAGTAGAAGAAGAATAGAAGATGCTCATTGCAGCAACTGAATGGAGCTATTGGCAGAAATTGTCCTAGTTTTGGGGTGATCAGTTTGATGTTCCTTTTAACATTTTCACTTGTTCTTTGTTTGATGATGAGAAAAATAATGAAGAATGGACCTTCTTGCATGTTAGAGAAATTAATAAATTGAGTTCAGTAGGTCAAGTACAGAAGTTGGAGGTTTATAAGATTGTTGCTCGTGTATTTATAACGCCCCGATTTTGTTCCTCTCCAAATATAGCTAGGGCTTGAGAAATTGAGGTGCATGCTTCCGAAGAAATCAAGAACAGCGAGTCAAGTCCATGGGCCAATGAAGCTCACATGAAGGCCTAGTGATCCTTCAAGTACATGGGCCAATTAAGCTCACATGAAGGCCTAGCGATCCTTCAAGTACATGGGCCAATTAAGCTCACATGAAGGCCTAGTGATCCTTGTATTGCCCAGCCCAACCTGACCCGGACCTTTGTGTTCTTGACGAGCAAGAAGTTAGACACCATTGGCATAGCTTCTGCTTCTTGTTTACATCATTACAAGTAACTTAACCATGTACAAACCAAAGTACTAGTGATCAAACACTCAGGAAATTTAAAGTTAGTTTAAGTATAAATTTATTTGAATATATCTATATGCATAAGCTACTAGGTGGAGTTTGGTTAATATTTAAGAATAGAAAAAACAGGTGCTTGATTGAAGAAATATGCTTTTTTAATAAATTTATATCTTTTTCGAAGCATGAACAATGAGAGATATACTGCTCTTTATAGAAAACGAATATATATTTAAAATATGGATCTAATTAAGATCGATTATAATCCCGTGGCAAATCTGGCATAATAAAAAGCAATCATAGCAAAAAGGGCACCGACAGATGAAATGAAGATGGGTGGCCCGCCGTCAAAGAAGAGAGGGACAAGGAGAGAGCATGCTCAAAGCACATGGAACCGAACCAACCTTCCAGGTTGATGCTGGACCAGGTGCTGCAGCATGCAAAATATCCCCTTGCTGGAGCACATGATCTCCCATATATCTTAAGTGCATCTCTTAGGTTAAATGGATATATAGCTCTTAAATTAAGATTAATTGGTGTTTGACTTGAATATACACACGCGCTTGGTTAGTTATATTTTAGCTGTATAGGTTTTTTTTCTTAGAATGGTTGATTAAGGAGCTGTACTTTATTGTTGATGATGCAATTAAAAAGTTAACAACTTCTATCCTTTGATGGATGTGGAGTCATTTTACGGTGTTTATGGATTAACTAATTGTATTTTTTTTATTTTTTTATTTATTAAGTCATTAATTTGATGAGGACCACATTAGGAAGCTGAAAAATGCGTACAAGAGGAGGTTGCGGAAGAAGCAAGCAGCAGAATCCAGCCGCAATGGCACGACAGAAGCAAAAATCCTCGTGAAAGGATTTGCAGCCGCAGTACGTTGTTGTTGTTTTTTTTTTTTTTATTCTGTGGTAGTTTTTAATTATTAAAATGTTCTTTACCGAAAAGATATCAATTTAAAATAAAAGAAAAATTATTTTTATATATTTTTAATTAAAAATATAGTTTAAAAACATTTTATACCACATTATTAAATATATGGATTTCCAGTAGGAAGGTGGCCACAGTAGACACAAGAATCCTTGTGGTAAGTGGTAACAGGTGAGGAAAAAAAGGAACTAAAGGGGAAAGGAAAGTTAAAAAATAAAAAGAGAAATGTGCGGCGGAAACAATGATGAGCGGCAAAACTAGCTTTGAGAAGTTTTGAGAGGGAGCTCGGTATTGTGTACAAATAATTGTTTATTTAAAATTAATAAAAAATATTAAAATTATATATTTTTATTATTAGTTTTAGATTATCTTGATGTATTGTATCAAAAATAAAATTTAAAAAATAAAAATAATAATTTTAAAAAACAATCATTACTAATATCAAAGATTCTATTATTGAATTTTAAGTTTTATAGCACAGCTGCTTTATATTACATTATTATAATTATTAGTTATTTTCAGCCATTAAGACTCGTGTTAGCTCAATTGGCAATATTCAAATGGTATATTTTTTATCCTACATATAAACATGCAATCTCTAGTTAAACAAATCTCCTCTGCACACTCGTGTCGTGGGTGACGTGGGAATTTGACAGTGTGATAATGGTTGTTTTTTAAATAATTTTTCGTGTTAAAATATATATCAATAATATTTTTTTATTTTTAAAAAATTATTTTTGACATCAGCACATCAAAACGATCCAAAACATACAAAACATATTAAATTTTAACTAATTTTTTTTTTTAATTTTTTAAAAACACGGTTTGCACCACGTTCCAAACAGTTTCTCCTAAAATCCAGTAAACAACCAATATGTATTTAAGGGTATAAGAAATAAAATATCAAAAACTTTCATGAACCACCAAGATTGAATTTTGAGTCCTGTTTTGACTTTTGATACAGTGTTTTTCAGTAATTATAACTTTTGTCAGGCTTGCTATAAATAACAGGGATGTATTGAAATACCAACAGGTAAAAATTTAAAATATCAAACATCCTCTATAGTTAGATGCTTACCTTTGCGAGAAGGGCAAGTCAGGAAAGAAAGGGTCACTGGCTAGCTAGGGTTTTGTTCAGGATTCTGTTTGGAAACGTGAGTTAAACTTATTTTTGTTAAAAATTAATTTTTTAATGTTTTTTTAATTATTTTGATATGTTGATTTTAAAAAATAAAAAAATTATTTTAATATATTTTTAAGTAAAAATTATTTTAAATCATAATAATAACTATATTTTCAGACAAAATCTTTAATGGAAAGCAGCCAGCAGGCGGAAGAGAGGCTGGAACTCACGGCAAATTGCATGGGCCCGGACCGTAATACCAGGACAAGCTGTTCATGTAGAAAGGGAGTCAAGAAAGGCAGGCCACCTTCCACACCCCCACCCACCCTGGTCCCCAGCTAGCTCTTGGCTAAATAAACCATCGCTAGCTGGTCACCATCCATCATTTTTATCAAACGGAACGACCCACCATATAAAGCCTTTCTATTCCTATTTTGTAACCATCTCCATGGCCTCTTCTTCTTCTTCTTCTTCTTTACCTGTATTCCTTTTTAATGGATGCAAGCCTATATATATTTCATAAATCAGGAAAACTACAACCGTTTAGTTTCTATTTATCTACCGGCAATGCCGTGGTTGAGATTGTGATTGAAATGAAAAAGACATAAATTTTTACTTTTATTCTTTCATTTCAGCCACGGTTTGACACGAATATCATCACGTAGATGAATGTATGACCGGTTCGATTGGTGAAGTGCAGGGTGGATTTGGATATAGATATTATATATTTTCAAGTGATATCTCTATTAATTATTAATTAAAGTATTAGCTATCTAAGGCATTGCCTGACAAAAACTAATCATGAAAACTCTTTCCTGAAAATAATATTTGCATCTGTGATTTAATTGACTCAATCACGCTCCATCACGAGATAAAAATTTGAATAATACCTTCTGGATTTATAGGATTCACGTGTAAAATACAATTATTCAAGCCATGCGAGTTAGTATTTCTCTTTGAATATTGAAAGAGTCATGTGAAAAAAAAAAAAAAAAAGTTGGGAGAGAAATTGATTAGAGGGGGACGGGATGTCACTTGATGAAGAGGACTAAACACATAGCGTGCCAGGGTCCGATCCCTCTAAGATGCCATGCCATTAATTAGGGTGCGTTGTGATTTAAAGTACCATTAAAGAATATAAAGAAATATTTATTTAATTTTTTTCAAATTAAATATATTTTTAAAATACACAATTTTAAAAGGTAAAACAAACGGTGCGATGAACAGTAAATATTAATGTTAATTTATCAATCCCCACGCATATATATACGTGGAAATAGTAATTATTAGATATATTGCTAGCTTGTTGATACAGGCCGGACATTTAAAAACAAAATTGTAAAAGAAGTGATAGGTTAATAAAATTCAAACCTCGGGTAATTAATTAAATTGATAATTTAAATATTTATTAAAAAATAATAATACTAAAAAAAAAAAACACATCCAAGTCTATTCAAATTATCAAATAATCCAATACTAACCTAATTAAAGAAAAACGTTGGAAAAAAACAGTCGAACTTAAAAAAAAAATTACCAACTTAAAAAAATAAATAAATAAACCAAGGTAAACTAGGCGAACCTCAAGCAAAATCTTAAAAAGCTTGCAACTTATGAGACCCTGGATTCGGTTCCCATCAAAAACTTTTTTATAAGCTAGTTTAAAAATATAGATTACAAAAAATAACAAAAAACCTTGAGCGAACCCGACAGTCAACTCGGGTCAATAAATCAAACATGTGACATTCGACATGAAATTGGGATGGCCCTATAAATAGGAAAGCAAAAAAACACTGACAACAAATATTTTAAAAAAAAAACAGAAGTCAACTTGAGATAATCCTTCAGATTTATTACCCAAACCATGAGACTATGATGAACCTGTTAAAGACAAACTTGAAAAAACAAAGAAACAAGATTATTAATAAAAAAAAATTAAGGGATGAAATTGAGAGAAAAAACTCAATGAAAAAAACAATGCAAAACAAAAAAAAATTAGCAATTAAAAGAATTATGACTAAATTCGACACAAAAATTAAATGAAATTAAATATTTTAAAAAAAATCAAACGAAATTAAATGTTCATGAATGGACTTATACAAAAATAAATCCATTAAGAAAATGATTAAAAAATTAGCAATTAGAAGAATTATGACCAAATTTGACATAAAACTTAAATGAAAATAATGCTTAGGGGTCAAATTGAAAAAAAAAAACAAGAAAGAAAATGATTTAAAACATAACAAATAGAAATTAAAAAAATAAGAACTTGATTTGAAAATAAATTTGAAAAATCAAGTGATCATGAATGAAATCAAAAATAAAATCCAATTAGAAACAATCAATGTAAATAAAACAATTGCATATAAGAGAAGAGAGACTAAAACAAAAAATAAATAAATTGAAAGGCTGATGTGAATTTTTGCACGGCGAGCACGCAATTCAAAGAATAAAGAGAAGGAAAAGAACGAAAAAAAAAGTAATTTCAGTCTAAACTATGTCGAACCATCATTCATGCGCCACCCATAAAGGAAGAGGACGCCGAGACGAATCAAATGATACGATAAAATCATGGTTACAACTGTAGAAGCCAACCGCACGCGTCACCAACTTTTTTTTTTTTTATGTGTAATAACCAAAAATACCTTTATGACTAAACAATATTATCAATATAAATCATGATGATATTACAAACAAGCTCCTGCCGATGTTAAAAAATTCAAATTCCAAGGGTAATGTAGTAATTCAATCATTATATAAAAATTAAAAATATAAAAACATCATTGTGCATAGGTATTAAATTATTTAATTAAAGGGTTATATTAGTATTTTCACTATGCATTTAAAAATTTAATTACCAAAAATAACCCTATACAATTCTTAAAATTTTTTCATGACACAGTAAAAAAACTATTTTACTCCTAAAACAAAGATAAAAAAATCATGACACTAATATAATATTATATGGCTTGGGTCATGATCATGTACGGAGCCTGAAAATAAAATTAAAAAGAGTTAAATTAAAAAAATTATTTTAAAAAAATCAAGATTTCAGCTGTTTTATTATTTATACCGAAATTATATACATTATTAAAGGAGGTGTTGAAACAAATATTTTCTTGCAGGGGCCAGGCCTCTACCAGCCCCGACTGTCTCCGCCACTGGTCATAGTAAAACCTAGAAGAACTAGTTTTCTGAATAATATCTGTTGAATGCTATATAGTTCCGCGTAATCAAGACAGCAGTACTCCACTAGATTGGTTAATTAACTTTTAATAACTTTGTTTGGTATAGATCTAAATCTGAACACTTTATGCTTCCTCATTTCAATCGATGGATGGAGGGAGAGAGAGAGAGAGAGAGAGAGAGAGAGAGAGAGAGAGAGAGAGAGAGAGAATAACCTTTCACGGATCTTACATGATGGATGGGGCAGCATGATTTTTTAAAAAAAACAAGTGTTAGATCTCTTCAAGTGCACCAACCCCCTTTTTTTTTTTTATCCATGTTGAAAGAAAAACTCAAAAAATAAAGTGATAATTTGAAAAACAAATTCAGAAGATAATAAAGACATATTTATTGAATTAGCTAAGAGGATTTAACAGTGATGAATATTAAAAAAAAACATCTTGATCTCGTCCTTTTTGTAGTTTGGAATCAATACCCTGTAAGGTTTCTGTTTAGTGTTATTTTTATATTATGTTTGTGGTATAATTAATTTTTATATTTAGATTATTTTAATGTGTTAATGCTAAAAATAAATTTTAAAAAATAAAAAATATTATTTTAATATATATATTTTAAAAAATTTAAAAATAATTCCCATCACATTCTCCATCATTCTCATAGTACTGTTTGAAACTTAATTGCATGATGCAACCACATTGTTAAACGGTATCTCTGTAGGATTAATCAAATAATTCAAGAAGAAGCATAAAAATTAGAAAGAAGAGAGAAGGAGAAGGATACACTCGAGTCGAAGCCACGAGATCACGAGTTATTCACAATAATATTACTTTATTATAAGAAAAAAGAGAAGAATACAGCTGTATGCATCTCAATATCTCTCATGCACTGGTCACATCAACCGAGAAGAGAAGAGAAGAGAAGAGAAAAAAAAGCAGACAACACGGTCGACAACACAGAAAAACAAAAATAAAACCAACTCAAAATTCCCACAATTCCCACTCTGAAATTTGAACCGTATGCATTGACCGCGTAGCATTTTTACAATGTCAGTACAGTCTCGCAAATTTCAAAGTTATTAAGATTTATATAATTATTAATTTTAAAATTTATAAAATTAATTAAAATATGCATAATCTAACCTGAAATATTAATAGTAAAAAAAAAGAAGTTATGTTAAACCATACCCCCCCTTCATTCCGTCCAAATCCTTCTTATTAAACCCCATCCGACTTATCTCAAATTTAAACTTGATTAGATTTTACAAAAAAAAATAAAATTAACCTATATAACCTGATAAAAAACATGAGTTGAATTATAACCAGTTAACTTGAATAAAATTAAATTCAAAACTATTTTTTTTTTTGTTCTCAAGATTGCGTGGTTTTGATTTTTTTTTTATTAATCTGTAAACGCAGATAATAAATAAACATTAAAATCTTTTGCTAGATTCCTAACGTGCTTGCTTTGCTTCCAGTTGCAGTCATGAACCTTAAAGAAGCCCCGGCAAACAAACAAACAAAACAACCAAAGTATTAAGAGATTCTGTTGATTAAGAGTGTGTTTTTTGAGATTTTTTTTAATTTTTTCCTGACTAATAGATTTTTATACGTATACATATATATATTTGAATTATTTTAATATATTGATAAAAAAATAATTTTTATATTTTTAAATAATTTTTTTTTTTAAAATCAGCTGCTACTATTATAAATCCTACCTAAACTTTAAAAAGAATAAGCTAATATCTCTTCTCAGTAATTTAAATAAATAAAAATGCTCTTAATGAAATTGACAGATTATCCCTTTTAAGCACTCCTTACTATCTAGTATAAGACTAGCACCTCATTATCCTATAACAAGCTATCCCTTCCCCAAGTTTTCACCACCACCTTTCCTCTTTCCTCCTTCCTTCCTTCTGTTTTTTGGGTTTTCAGGATTTGTTCAGGTGAAAAGAGCCCAGAAAAACAGGAAGAAAAATGAAGTTTTTCAGCTTCTGGGCTGCGGCTGTTGCTGTTTGTCTTTTTGGGGTATGGGTGGTGGATGGGTTCTTGGAGATGAATGAAGAAGAGATATTTTACACTGAAGCTAATGCTTCTTATTACATTGAATCTAAAGCTTATAATCCCAATAATGCTTTGTTGGTTGGCCTTACTCTTATCAAATCAGCTGCTGCTAAAGGAGCAGGTAAGTTTTTACTCGTAAAGATTCCTTCTTTTCCTTTTGAGAATGCCATTAAGATTCCTTTCTTCTTCTTCTTCTTCTTCTTCTTCTTCTTATCATTTCCTGCAAAACCAAGAGAAAGTGTTAAATGCTGCTCTTTATTTTCCCACGTCTTATTACTGATATTGCTTTGACTGAACTCTCTGTAGATTGTCAGATTCCATTTTATTGATTTCTTGCTTTTGGTTCCTGTGTTCTTCAATTATTTGGATTTGTTTCTTTCTTCCTTACACACACACACACACATAACAGAGAGGCATCTATTATGTTTTCTTTGTTATTCTCAGTTTCTGTGGGCAGAAGGAGACATTTTTGTTCCATCCTCTGTTGTTTTATTCCATTTTTTAATTTATTTTCACAACAATAGCAAGGAAATAATCAGTTTATTTTTTCAAACTTTTAATTGATTCATTTAATTTTTTTATCAGCTTACTTGTCTGCCTCAATTACTGTATATCTGTTTGTTTTTTCAAACTTTTAATTGATTCAATTAATTTTGTATCAGTTTATTTGACTCAATTAATGTGTCTCAATTTTATTTTATTTTTCATTTTTATTTGGTCTTTTTTGTTGATATTCCCTCAATCTTGCATTCAAATTTATTCAAGAAAAGTTGCTGTCAGTTTTTAATAGCTGTGACTTTTTTTTGTTGGTATTGTTGTTGTTTCAATGTATCTTGCAATGATGTTTTGTCTCATATCCTGTCCTAATTAGCATTTGTCAATCTTGCAGTCTGTTTGGATGGAACATTGCCTGGATACCATTGGCATCGCGGGTATGGTTCAGGAGCAAATAGTTGGCTTATTCAATTGGAGGTTTGTGATTTTTTTTTGTTTGAAATTATGTAACTTCGTAGTCTCTAGCTTTTGCCTGATTTTTCTTGCATAAGCTAAAAGTCATAATTTGTGGTCTATATTGTCAACTGTCTGGTTACTTGTTTTGGCTCTGAGCTAATTCTCATCATATGTGTCCATGGCTAATTATGTCTCTTGTTACTGGACGTTGGACATTTTGAAAAACTATGGATTTACAAGATGACAGCAAGGTTAATGGATATTGCTTGGAAAAGTAGAATAAAATAGCTACCTACATGAAAGAGCATAAATGATTTTTGCTGCATTTGGTACTTGGATTAAGCATATCTATCTGAAGCTCTTGATATAGGACTGTGGGACACAAATATATAGAATTTTACGAGGTTTAGTTTTACAACGATTGGCTTAAACTTTCTCTGTGTGTGTGCTGCCTTAGGCTACTTGGTCAGCTGGTTATGCAAGTTTCACTGCCCAGTTGACATTGTTCTGGATTGAGAACTTGACTTTGTTGAACATCTTGTGTAGGGAGGAGGATGGTGTAATTCTGTTAGAGCTTGTGTTTACCGAAAAACAACTCGGCGAGGCTCATCTAACTATATGGAAAAGCAGTTGGCATTCACTGGAATACTGAGCAATAAAGCTGTAGAAAATCCTGGTTTAGTCTTAAATCCTAAATACTTTCAAATACCTCTCTTTATTTGTCTCCTTTGGCCTTGGATATCTTGAATACTATTGACAAGGGGTTTTGCAGATTTTTTCAACTGGAACAGAGTAAAACTTCGATACTGTGATGGTGCCTCTTTTACGGGGGACAGTGAACACAAGGTCGGAATCTTGCCATTCACTATTGTAATTTGGATCCTAATTATTATTTGAATTTAACACCTTTTCCATCTTTATGATTTGATTGAAAACTTTTGAACTAGCATCATGAAATTTATGACTAGTTATATGCGAGCTTACATGTTAAAACCAAATGATTTTGTTTTAGGCTGCACAACTTCAATTTAGAGGACAACGTATATGGTCAGCTGCAATGGAAGATTTAATGTCTAAGGGGATGCGCTATGCCAATCAGGTTTTATATCTTGTCAGCTTTCAATTTCCTTATCTCTATCTTTTCTTCTTGATTCTTGGTGCAATAATTTTGCTACTTGCACTTCAGGCTCTTCTTTCTGGCTGCTCTGCTGGGGGTCTAGCTTCCATTTTACACTGTGATGAGTTTAGGAACTTCTTTCCGAGAAAAACTAGAGTGAAATGCCTGAGTGATGCTGGTTTATTCCTTGATGCGTAATTGCTTGATATCTTGATCCTCTCTTGTTTCCCTCCCTTTCTAAGAATTGATGCCTCTTGGCTTAGAACCTCACTTATCCATTCTCCTCTTGTTTTGGAAATTGCAGAGTTGATGTTTCTGGTGGGCGAACGTTAAGAAACTTATATGGTGGTGTTGTGGGCTTGCAGGTAGTATATTGATGTCAAAATTTAGTAATTTAGCCATATTAGTAGTTTGAAGGTTTTGAGTGATGCTTTTACTGCATGCTAATTGTGGTGTTTTTCATGCTTCTCACAGGGGGTGCAGAATAACCTTCCACGCATATGCATCAACCACCTTGATCCAACTTCGGTAATTATCTCTTTTACCACTCTCTTTTCTCCGGTATCCATCTAATTTGAATGTATAGCGTTAATCTGGAACTCGTCTATCTTGCTGTGATTTCCTTGTTATTTCAGTGCTTCTTCCCTCAAAACGTAATTGGCAATGTTAAAACCCCACTGTTCATTCTCAACGCAGCTTATGATTCATGGCAGGTAACAATCCTTTCCTGTAAATGTAAGAATGCGTGAATCTTTTATTGTTGGTGGACTCCTCCCTGACTAGTAAACTAAACAAGTTTAACTTATTAAGGGGAGGGTTTTGTAATAAGATCACTGAAACTCTTATTTACCATGTGAATTCAGATCCAGTCCAGCTTAGCCCCACCATCTGCAGATCCTGCTGGCTATTGGAGTAATTGCAGAAAGGACCACTCAAAATGTTCTGCATCCCAAATCCAGTTTTTGCAAGGTAATTTTTTTTTTTTAATATAGGCTGCAAAATATAACAGATTCAGTATGCTTATTTGGCCATTTTCATGTTTTTATTTGGTACAGGATTCAGAAATCAAATGTTGAATGCGATAAAAGGCTTTTCAAGGTCTAGACAGAATGGCTTGTTTATAAATTCATGTTTTGCTCATTGCCAATCAGAGAGGCAAGATACATGGTTTGCCGATAATTCCCCCGTACTTGGGAACAAGGTATGTCTAATCAAACCTCATAATTACTCATTAAGGTTGCTTTAATTGTCAAAAGAGAAATCCAACTCTGGTTCTGTAGCTCTTTTCTTGGGGTTTCTGGTTGAATTTCAAATTTCATTATTTCCAGTCCAGTTAAATTCATTTCTCACATCATCTTAGTTTTGAAATATCTAACTTATCTGGTTGACAATGTGCAGCCAATTGCACTTGCTGTTGGAGATTGGTATTTCGACCGGTCGGGCGAGAAGGCTATTGACTGCCCCTACCCCTGTGACAGCAGTTGCCACAATCTGGTTTTCAGATGAGCCGAGCTTTTTATCAATTTGCTCATCTTTACATATAGTCTTCTTACTAGATTCAACTTTATATATCCTCATTGTTACTGTGATAGAACTATGCAATTCAATGAAATTTGGTAGAAGACAATAAGAAGGAAGGTTGCTGAGAAATGCAAATTTATCTGGAAGCCCTTTGTATTGCTGGAGCACATCTTGTGCATCCAAATTACTAGATATTCAATTTAAATTGTAATCTATTAATTTTTATTATCAATCAGTAAGTCCATATTTTGGTGCTGATGCTTTTGACAATGTGTTTGGAAAGGGGACGGCCACCATCTCCCTTTCCTCTTTCGACTAAAATAAAATTCAGCTACTCCATCTTCATATATGCTAGTTGTCTTATTATGCACTTATTTATTTATATGTTTTCTATTCTATTTTTTTTCTGGGAATAGTTCAATATTTAATAGTTTGTCTCGATGGAATGCATAGAACTCGTGTATTTGTGATCAGAAATTTACAATTAAAACATAGTTAAAAATTAGAAATCAAAGAGAAATCTCATTCAATCTACTCTATAAAGGCAACAAACAAAATGCTTCTGAAACTAAAAGGAAAACGGTGGGTTCTGAAAGGTGTTTGATATTTTATTTCTTACCTTTTGCTTTCTGAAACCTCAATGCATCTTGGCTGTTCATACTCTTTTGGAAGAACTTAATAAGGTGTCTAATCGCTGTAAAATAATTAATAAAGAATCAAATCAGAACTCCTTGAGTCAGAGAATGAGATGCTAATACTCCAAGCTATTTCTGACTTTCAATCGGACTCTGCTGTAACTTTGAAAATCTTTGATTCTCATCAGGAAGTATCAATTACTTTATAAAAAGATAAATATGAGGAAAATAGATAATTTTTAGCTTTGATAGAGACATTTTTATGAGATATTTTCTCTTTAATGTTTGTCTATCTCTCTCCTTTTTCTTTTCTTTTTTTTTTAATTACGTTGATTAGCTAATAATATTTACACCGGAAATAATATAAAATTTATAGTATAGGCTAAACCTAATACTTTTGATTATTAGGGGGAGGCGTTTTCTGATGACATGCGAAGGAGTTCTGTCAATGAGTTCTTTTCTTTCTCTTTCTTTTTCCTTTTTCTCCCCCCGGAAAACTGTGTTTGTCATTGTAATAATAATAATAATAATAATAATTAGCTATTTGTTTGGCAAGTTCAATTAGGTTTTCATATTTTTTATTTTAATGTATTAGCTTTTAAATTATTTATTAAGTTAATTTATTTTTTCAATTTCATCTCTTAATATTTTATTTTTATATTAGATTTGATCCTCACTCTTTTAATTGCAATGTATTTAGTTTTGAATCATTTATTAAGTTAATTATTTTTTTGATTTTATCCCTTTACACTTTATTTTTATATTAGATTCAGTCCTCATTTTTTAATTATGTTGTTTTTTTTGTCTTGAATCTTTTATTGAATTGATTTGTCTTCGGATTTCATCCTTTGACATTTTATTTTTATATCAAATATGATCCTTATCTTTTTTTTTAATCGGAATTATTTTTCAATGTCACCCCTTATGAATTGGTTTCATTTTTTTTGTGTGTCAAATTTGGTTATCTTTCTTTTCAAATCTATATTTTTTAAAATCATTTTTTTAAATTTGTTTTTTCAAGTTTATTCCTAATTATTTTTGTTGGTTTAGAATTTTAAATTGTTATCTTTTTAGGTTTGTCTTTTACGTTGTGATTCAGCCTTATGATCCATGTCACAAGTTCTGAAGGTTGGACTTGGTTGGTTTCAGTCATTTTTAATTACTTCTAAAAAGTTCATCATTTTAAAAATTTCATCCATTATCATTGAGTTTTTTGGAAATGAGTTTTTTTTTTTGTTTTGGATTCTTTTGTGAGTTTGATTTTGCTTTTCAATTCAATATTTTTTAATATTTAAGGTTTGACGATCAATGTTTTAATTTCTAATTTTGATTTTTAGTCTTATTATTATTTTTTTAATTTGTTTTTAATTTCATCCTTAGATTCATAATCTTGATTTTCTATTTTTAAAAAATTCAGCTCTCATTCTCATTCTCTTGATTTTTATTTTTTGTTTTCGATTCATTTGTTAATTTGATTTTTTTTTTAATTTTGTCCTTCAATTCAAAATTTTAGTTTATCCTTTCATTTTTTTTTTCAAATGAGATTCTTATTCTCTTAATTGCTATTTTTTTATTCTTTATTTTTTTTCATCATTCAACATTTCATTTATTAGGATTTGGTCTCCTTGTTTTTTCCCATTGTTTCTAGGCCTCATCCAAGAGTCAATCCGGGATAATTAGCAGGTCACGGGTCGAGTGAGTTGGTTTGAGTTAACCCAAGTCAATCAAAATCTTTTTGTATTATAAAAAAGTCAAAATGATACCATTTTTTTAGAAAGAAAAATAGTAAATGGGTTTTGACTCTGTTTTGGTTGGATTGTCCTTGAGTTAATCAAAACATTGGTCAACCCAGGTTTTAAATCGTATTACACTGGATCAATTCTCCCCCGATTTCTTTTGAAACTTGGATAGGTCTAAACCAAGAGTCACCTGAGACATGGGTTAATCCGTCGGGTCGAGCCAAATTTTTAAATAGTTGCATTTCAAATGCGGTACTTCCAGTTTAGTCACTACCTGAGGTCATGAGTTTGAAAAGTTAACACGGGTTGATGTCATTTTCTTTTCCAATTACATCCTTCGAAGTTGTTCATTTTAAAAAATGAACTTCGTTATTGTTTTCAGTTTTTTTTTTAATCAGGTTATCGCTATCTCATGATCCAGGTGAGAGGTTTATCTTAGTGACCCAGATTTTTTTAGAAGTCATTTTTTTATATCTTTTTTTATTTTGTCCTTCAAAATTCTAAGTCTTTTTAAAATTAAACTTTTTTTTTTATGTTTTTTCTTCTATTAGATTATCCTATCTGCATGATACTACTTGCGGCTTTTGACAACCTTACTTGGTTTTGCTGATGTTTTGTTTTTAAATATCTTTTTTCATTGATTTTCCTCTGATTTTATCCTTTTACAGTTTGATTCCTAGGGTTTAACAATTTTTTTTAGTCTTCTTTTTATCATGTCGAGTTGTTAGTTTTTTTTCTCTTTAAAATACAATAACAATTCTTTAACATTGTTTTTTTACATTGCAAAGAAATTGACCCGGCCCACGAGTAAGTGCGGGACATCAATCTACAGATGAACCATATAAAAAACCCATTAAAAAAGAGCAATCCTATATTCCTAATCAATTTGTAGTGTAAAGCATAAAAGGGAAACAGCCGTGGAGAAGGAAAGCAATTTTATGCTTTACACTACAAATTAATGTGTTAATGCAAATCCTATATTGCACACGGCTTGTCTACAATTGCTCACCTAATGCTACAGCTTATTTCCGATTTTAGTTTCTTGTAAAGAGACTGTGTACTATTATTTAATATAACTGAAAAGGAAATATTTTGGTCAGATTAATGTTTTGACAGGGTTAGTGCTTAAAGAATAGTCGAGGAGATAGAGAGAGAAATTGAGCTGAGTTTAATCTTAGCATTCTTTGAATATACTGGATCAAGTATGCTGATGCTTTTTGGCCATCGAGGGGGATTTTGAGGCATACCCTTTTTCTTAGAGGCTGTTGGGCTTTAATTTCTACAGCTTCCAGGTTCTTGAGAAAAGCAGCCCTCATATCATTGGAATACATTTTCAGACCTTAGAAATACCACGCCTGTTGTTTTTTCTTTAATTTCAAGCAACCAAATTGATGCCATTTGCTTCTGCTTTTGTATTCTAGCAGAGAAAAATGTTCTATTTTTTATTGTTTCTATTAATCATGCTGATATCATGTTCCCCATTGACAATTTCAGTAATAATTCCTGTGTATCAGGTTCATATCAGATTCTCAACTCAAACATAGCAGATTTGAAGATCAGCAGGCATGATTGTGATAGGATCCCTAATCATTAATCTTTTGACCATGAAGGTGATGAATAATGCGGGGATTAAATCAACAGATTACTTGGTAATACCAGAACAACATGAATAGAAGTTGAAGGACCAACAACATAAATATTATGGAACCAACAACCTCAAAAAAACATCAGCAGAATGGAGCAAACTAGCCCCCAATTGATACTTGCTAAGCTAAATAAGATCGTTAAATCCTAGACTAACAGCTTCCACCGTGGGCTATCAACCATGTTCATATCATTCTCTCGTAAGATTTGATTTCAGGCCTCTATGTTCGTTTCATTGCAAATACAGCAACATTCATCTACACCACATCTTCTACTTGTTTCTCTGTCGAAGTCACTGTGATTTTCCCTGTTTCGTGCAAGTATATCTTTCATGTGTAAGAAAAATCCCATATGATATTAATTTGATAAGATAAAACTATTTTATGTAGAATCATCATTGTCATAATCATCAACATCGTCACAGCATCATCATTTGTGTTCATTTTCGCCTACAAGTCATTAAAAAATCGATTCTTCTTCTTATTATATATATAGATTATATTTCAATAAAAAGCAAGATTCCACAACATTATAATTCTCTATTGCTGGACATTATAAACAAATTAAACAAGTTGGTGAAACCTTTCTGCCTTGCCATTCTCTCCGTCTGGCATTGCATCACAAGACTTTCTTGTGTGTTCTTTCTGCACCCATGATTGTAGGGCCCTAACAAAAGAACCAATAATTTGGCTCACATGCGTTTGAGGTGAAAATATATTCATACAATATATAAGTGGCGATTTCTTGCAATGAAAGAAGAGATTTCGAACATAGTTTATTGAAGGAAACTATTTGTTTAGGATGTCTGCACATGGACAGACATGAACCTTCTTGTCGCATGCATGAGAGAAATGAATGGTAACCCACTATTCCTTCATTTTTATATCAGGCAGAGACCAGAAGCTTAATCTATATGGGACAAGTTTATAATCAATTTTAATGTCCTTTTCTAATGGTAAGAGACGTTCAAGTGGAAAAATAAATAAATATTTTTTAGTTATTTTTTTTTCAAATTCAATTTAAGAATTTGATGCAGCCGAACCTATAAAGAAAAAAAGGAAGCACAAAGAAAGATAGGGTTTTTTTAAAAAGAGTCTCAACAACTAGAGTCTTCATTGATATTTCTTTCTAATATAGTTCATCTCTTAAAGAGGGTTTATAATACTTTAAATAGGCCAATAATTAGCCTTTATAAGAAAAAAAATCATAAATTCTAAATCAAATATGAAAAATAATATAAAATTCAATATTAAACTAGAAATCTAAAAATAAAAAGAAAAATAATGTAAAATTAACTGAAACAACATCTTTCTAAACCTAATTTGAAGTCCTTCTCGACCTCAAATTGTTATAATGAGTCGACCCTTTGCAAAACCGAGCTTATAGAATCTCTCAATTGAATTTGAGTTTGATTCAACAATTAAATCAAAAGTTATGATTTTTTTCATTAGATTAGTTGTTTGATGCGACCAGATATCTTCTTGAACTTATCTTCATCTCATTAATCCATAGACAAGTATACAAGACTTCCTACATGATCCATTGATAGTAGATTCACAATTGATTATTCATAACCATCAAATTCTTTAAACCCATCTATATTAGAATCCTAGCGTTAATAAGATTCTATGTTAATTCTATAATTATTTATTACGTTTTTTTTGTTAGAAAGGTCAATTGATGCGAAAAAATCTTTTTTGATTTAGTTTTGTCCTACTAGTCCATAAATGAGTTTCCTAAACTTTTTATGTGATCTAACTAGATCATAACTAGCTATTCAAAACCATCAAATCCTTTAGATCCAACGAGTACATGAAATCCTATACTAATAAGATCCTACATCAAGCTTATAATTTTTTACAAGGATATTTTTTTCATTAGATCTAGTACAAACTAGTCCATGGGCTCGCGGTGGAGAAATTTTTTAAAATATAATTTTTGTTTAAGAGCACGAAGAATTTTTTAACTATTTTATTTAATCTGACATAATGAGTTAATTTTCAAATCTCGCAACCTAACTATTTTCTTAATTCAAGTTTCAAACTAAATAGCACAAGAGTTAGCCCGAATTAAATTGATTGATTTCATGGATCCAAATGCAATCTTAATAATTGGTAAAAATATACCTTAACTTTTGATAAAATTTCAAGATGATAACTTTTTTAACAAAAATTATTGAGACAATGATATATTGGATCAATTTCAGTCCCCCAACGAACCATGTCATGGACTCCATTGAGTTTACTAATTTGTTTTTTATTAATTTTTTTTTAATTATATGATAAAAATATATGGTAACAAAATTGAGCACCGACCTAAAAATAAAAACTTATTTGAGACAGTGATAACCTTATAAAAAGTAAAAAATAAAAATAAATCATGCAGTTTATTTTCTAACCAATCCAATATTAAAGGATAAAATTGAGAAAAAACAATTAACGAATAAAACATTAACCTAACACCATAGTTATCATATTCGACCTGGGGGTTGACCTGATAAACCCTGGTCAACTTGGAAAAATTAAAAATAAATGGGGTTTTAATTTTCCACAATAAAAATTTAAGAAATAATTCATGTGGATGTAGGTTATATATGTTGTAAATAATAAACTTTAAAATCTTATTTTATCTCATATTGAAAAGATATTATTTTCTCCTTTTAAATTAAAGTATTTAAACTAAAAACGTTTCTTATCCCACGTTAAAAAAGCATAACTTTTTCTTATATATATATATATATGTTTCCAATTCCACATTGAAAAATTAAAAGTTTTTTTTAGTGTTTATACAGTGAACTTTAAAAAGGATTGGTAACCAACAAAAAAAAGATGACAGGCTTGCACATATAAGATTGTGTCGAGCTAGTGAAAAACCATTGATTCTCCCACCCTATGCTCGTTAGGCAACACCTATACTATATGTACATTATCTTTTGTCTTCCTTGATAATCTATTCTATTCCACACGCACCCCTCCTAGCTATTCATTGATCATTTTCCTGTTAATTGATTTATTCAACATATAAATTTGAACGCGCCATTCATATTACTCTTATTTTGCACTTCAGTTCCTTGTCTTTCAATTCAACCCTCACAAAAAAAAACTTTCAATTAAACTTTAATATGGGCTAAATTATGCTAAAACAAAGTTTGAAGATCAAATTAAAATTTTTCAAGAATTGCATTATTAATATGAGAGGGTGAACAATAATTCATGTATAGTAAAAATGCTACGCCATTTAGCTTTTTGTATAATAGTATTGTTTGTTTATTTTTCAGGAGATTTTTAATATTTTAATAAATTAATAAAGAGATTGTTTTTTCTTTTTTTGAGACATCTAGATTTTTCTCAAGTCTTTTTCGTTCAACCCTTTCCTCATTTTCTTTTCAATCCTAATTAATCTAGTTTCTGGCTTCGTTACTTAATCTAGTTTCCAGCTGCGTCACTTTCTCTATGCATTCAAGTTGTAATTTTGTTAGAGCTAGCTAGCTAGATAACACTTGCATGGTAAAAATCAGGGGCAAGCACACATATAACATTCATTCCCTGCAGGCTGCAGCTGAATTAAAAACGGTGGGAACTCAAACTTTGTTGATGATGATGACAGGCACTAAGAGTAACATGGCAGTTCAATTCACTTGGGCACTGGTTTTCATTCTTATTACTGTTAATCCCACGTATCATAACTCCACATCTTTACACTGTTAATTTCATCCTAGGAAACAAAAATCATAAAGCTACTTTTTACTTTTTAATCTCTTCTATGCCCCATGCGTAATTTACCACACACAGATATAATACATATGCAGTGCATGCTGTCATTGTGAATTTGTCACCAGCTGACTTTGTAATCCTTCGTTTTCTTACCTCTTACTCCTCTTTTAGCCACAGAACACCTTTTTTTTTCCCCTTGGTCCAACAGGATGTGCCAGAAAAGGCTAAAGGAAATTCCTATTCATTCTCTCTTAAAATTTCAGCATCAGTACTACTAGATTCCCATAGAGGGACCCCTTTTACTATTCATCACAGAAGAAGTAAGAGTATAGGCCCACACCGATCGAGGACATTGAAGGCTGGGCGTCCTAATGTGATCAATGGTGTAGATTTTGTCACCTCACCTTTCACTGTTCATTTAAATATCCACTTTGCTTTGAAACTGAATTGGAAGATTCTTGCTCAGCCATTTCCTCCTGTTCTATATATATATATATATATATATATATATATATATATATATATATATATATATTTATGTGCCTTCATTACTTACTTGGGTTGTAATATTTAAGCATGTCGAGGCCCTTTTTGATGAGGTAATTCAGTTTGTTGTCTTCAACGATTGTCTTCAACTTGAAGGCTGTCAAAAAAGTGAAAACCATCCCCATCTGTTGGAGACAGTGATAGACAACCATTTAAGATAAATGGCCCCTTGAATTTTGCATTAGAAAAGCACAGATGTGAAAAGGTGAGGTAAAGGTAGTACTGATTATTGTCAAAAAGCAAAAAAAAAAAAAAAGATTCATTTTGAAATAAAGCTATGGAATGCTTACAGATACAAACACAAGAGTTGAAGATCGAAAATCTCACCAAGCCTTATTAAGAAAATTTCTACAGTATTTTATCAAAGACAATGACACCATGAGCTTGGTTCCTTCCCAGATATTTCTACAGTAAACCAGAGGCTGAAGAATCTTGTATCAGACACATTTACAAAAAATCAAAGATGTCACTCTATAGCACACACCTGTAGCCAGAAGATAATCTATTTCCAATATTCCATCTCAAACTGAAAACTTCTGTAATAATAATTGAACTAAATAGACTCTGCACATGCTGAAAAAAATATATAGTCTAAAGGGATTGTCCAAAAGCCACAGCAAGTCTTTGCAGATCCTTGGTATAGATGTCTGCTGGCTGTGAAGCTTGTTGATGCTGGTTCGGTATCCAACTAGCACTTGACCCTTCTGCTATGAAGTGTGTTTCTGGTTTCACTTCACTGTACACATGTTGAGATGTTTGGTTTTGTATTGTGCTTCCAAGAAAGAATGTGGTGTTAAGATATTCAGACCATTTGATGTCTTCAGCTGTGTCGTTTTCGAGTGACCGAAGGTGAGATTCCTCGCCGGATTTCCCACAATTAGCTAACCCCCATGAGAAAGCGCTGCTCTCGTAGAAATTGGTGTTGCTTTGCAATTCAATACTGCTACTGCTTCCATTGCTTCCACTTCCATTGTTGCTGAAGCTACTTGCTTCCCAGTTCTGAACCCCATTGACATCACAAGAGCCTACAGAAGGATTATGATCAGATGGAAGACTAACAGAAGGCTTTACACGTATTGGAGTTTGGAACATAGAGGTTGAAACAGATGGGAGAATAGTCGGTGGTGTCATACAAGAATTGAACTCATGAGAAATCATCTCAGAAGAGGAATTTGGATTGAAGCAGAGAGTGGTATTTGGATTCATTGAGAGGCCTATACTAGGTTTGTAATCCAACTTCTGGAAAGGAAAATACCCCATCAAATCAGAAGGCCTGCAACTGGCAGGGGAGCTTTCATGGGAGGTACCAAACCTATCCAGGAAGAATTCCTTTGTCGGTGGTGTATTTGTCATGTTGCTGCTACTACTATTCCTGTCCTTACTGTTGTTGATCTTTGAGCTGGAAGAAATTGCAGGTGGTTGTAAAGTAGCTGCCTCAATGAGGTTCAGTTCATTTGATACATTAGAAACTTTCTCATTGCTCTTGTCAGCTGTAGGCTGCTGCTTCTCTTTACAATTCTCAACTTCAGAGAGAGGTTTGTGAGTGTTGGGGTCAATGCCTCTCTGCCTCAGCTTCTTCTTAATGCAGGAGTTCCATAAATTCTTTATCTCATTATCAGTTCTTCCAGGTAACTGTGCTGCAATCTGAGACCATCTGATCAAGTAGGTAGCAACAAGCAGTCAATATATGATTAAAACACTTTGGTTTGAAACGAAAGTCTAATTAAGAGTGAATTTATAAAGTTAATATAAATATAAACTACCTATTGCCAAGAACTGCATGGAGTTCAATTATCAAGTTTTCTTCCTGCTGTGAAAATGCTCCTCTCTTCAAATCAGGCCTCAAGTAGTTAATCCATCTTAACCTGCAGCTCTTTCCACACCTCTGCAAATCTGCCAATATATACATGTACATAAATCATTAATGTAAATTGGAAGATGTTTACAGGAGTGATAAAACTAGCATTCTGACACCATTTACCCTGCATTATAATTAACAAAAAAGGGGTACCTGCTTGTTTAGGGACAGAGCTCCAACAGCCATGTCCATGCTTAGTAATATAATTCAGAAGTTTCTCATCTTCCTCAGGAGACCACAGGCCTTTTCTTAACTTCTGCTTGTAACAGCAAGAATGCCTCCCCATGTGGAGTGCAACAAAACCTGCAATGCAGTGCTGGCAAATGAACTTTTAAAAAGTGGCAAAGTATTGTGTCAGCAACAGGAGGGGAGCTGGGGCTTTGAAATGGATTCTAGGAAGTGGGGAAGTGATTGGAATATGGGATGGAAGAGAGAGATATAGAATAGAGAGATGAGAAGAAAATGAAGTGGCAGCCTGGTAGGGAATCAAAATTAATAGGAGGAGGCTCTAAGAGAAAAGTCACATTCAAGAGGTTGATTGAAGATCGTGGCTTCAGATTTATACATAGTTTTCCTGAGTTATATGCTGTCCTCTTGGATGGTCCTTGTCAGGATGTGGGACCCACTATAGGGGGCATGGACGGTCCTGATCCTACTGCTGTCATTTAGCAGATGATGAAACAAGAGCATGGGGAAAATGGGGTGCCAATGCAAATTTGAGTATGTAAGACTTGTGCTGAGGACTGGTGGGACTCTTCTCTTACCAGATACTTGTAAGAAACTGGCAAGCTGAGAAGCACCAAGTAAAAAGTTTTTGGTGATGCAGACATGTGTATACACAACTGCTTTTATTTATTTACAATGGATTGGATATGATGTGATGGGAATGGATGAGATGTAACACAACTAATCATGGTAACTTCTGTGGGTTTTTTTTTTTTTTTTTTTTCATGTTACCATGTCTAGTATATACACATGAAAACTTGTTTTTTATTTACTTTGTAAGTAAAATTTTATAATTAAATATATAATTTTTAAAATTTATTTTTTTAAACCATAACTAGAAATATTTTTAATTTTTTTAAAATAATAACTACAAAAGCTAATACAATATCAAACATACATTTAATTTATATTTAAGATTATAATAACTTTTACGATTACGAGTTAAAAACCTGTAAAATTACAATGTTTTAATTAATCAAACACATTCAAAATTATTTTTATTACAAAGCACAATTCCAATAGCAATAGCAAACAAACAGAACCAATACTACTTTTGTACAGGATTTAAAGCAACATGTTATTTTAACCAAGTCCACATGAAGATTCCTTATACAAAAAAAGAAAAGGAAAAAGAAAAAGAAGTAACAATAAATGAGAAAGGGAAGGTTTTTGTAAACAAGAAATGCCTAAAATTAGTGAGAAAAAGCAAATATAGTACCCTCATTAAATTGATGAAATGATAGCAGCAGCTAAATGAACCTCTCTCTTGGAGACTTGTTCAATAGGAAGAAAATTGCTGGATTCACTTCTGTAATCAATTCTTTATTTGCCTATATATCATCCTTGACTAGCTAGCTAGCAATATTCTCGCATTCAGCTAAATTCCCACCCTCCCCCGTTTTCCAGGCCTTTTGAGGCAGCTCCTCCGATCTCAAGAACCTATTGAGAAATTAAATGACAGGAGAGACTCCTTGTCTCTTAGAAAACCCTTCGAATCCAATCAACTTTCCTCATTTGCATCATTCAAAACATCTTAAAATCTGAATTGCCAACAGCCTGTTCTTCTCGTGATGGGAAAAAATGCTATCTAAACACATAGCATAGCAGTGAACGGAAATTACTGGCCATGCATGAAGACCCTTTTCGCAGATAGGACAATCACAATAATGCAGTTGTCCTCTGTAGACCATCGGATAGGAGATGATGTGCATGGGAATTAATGTAATGTATTCTTTCAGATACTATAATAAGGACAAATCTTGATGAATTATTACAAGTTACATGGTACACTCAATATGTCAATCATTATTTATTGCCTCCTAAATGATCTCTCTTTCTTTCGAGACTATATATGACACTATATATATATATATATATATATATATATATATATATATATATATA